>Ga0194131_10000531_pt1 | contig 64489 bp, 45 predicted proteins | sample TA2KigO120mmetaG_FD_148631 | JGI IMG/M metagenome (GOLD analysis project Ga0194131, IMG submission 148631) | Freshwater microbial communities from Lake Tanganyika, Tanzania - TA2015053 Kigoma Offshore 120m | ecosystem: Environmental > Aquatic > Freshwater > Lake | place: Tanzania: Lake... | reverse complement strand
CCGATCCTTCAGGATCACTACCGCCTTCGAGCGGTCAAACATTGAGGCTGCGCAAGCAGACCTTGCCGATCGACCGGAGCCTTTTGTATTGACCATGCCTCGTCGGTCTGAGGCGTAGCCTCGTTAGTGCTCTGTCCAACCTTAATTTTCGGGTTAGTCTTTTTGGGGTGCCATGCTCACCGCTTTGGGTGAGCATGGCCACGCAAGGCCGTGGCCATGGCACCCATGGCACCCAACCCGAAATTTGAGCTTTGACGAGGCACTAGGGCGTGTTGACAATGCCTGGGTAAGCAAGGAGGAATGGAGAACCAAATTTCGGCGATTCTCTTCGTGGGGCAGGTTGCCAACCTGCCATCAGCGGCCATGGCAGGTCGGCGACCTGCCCCACGTTACCCAGTCTCTTGCCTACGTTCACCAGCTATTGTCAACACGCCCTAGCCGGGCAAAGGCAATGGTCTTTTGGCGCGCTGGCGGTTGCTGGCAGCGCGGAGGTGGAAGCGGAGGATGACATTGCCGAGCTGGATGCGGTCGCCGTCGTTGAGGTCGAGGCTTTGCGGCACGGGAGCGTCGTTGACGCGTGTCCATTCCGGCGGCGCGCTGTTGTTCACCAGCACGTAGCGCTCGCCGACGCGGTTGATGTAGGCGTGCTTCTTTTCGACCTTCATGTCGCGAAACAGGGCGATGTCGGCGTGTTCCTCGCGGCCGAGCAGGCTGGCCGGCTTCTCCAGCGGATACTCGCGCCCTTCTTGCCAGCCGCGGAGCACGCGCACGCAGGCCGGCTGAAAGACAGCCTGCACCAGTGCCGACAGTGAACCGATGCTGGCCCCCAGGATGACCAGGCCCAGCGCCTGGCTCCAGATGTGGGCGGCCGACGACTGGGTAGCGGAGGCCTGCGGGAGTCCCGCCTGGTAGAAGACCATGAAGAGGCAGCCGCCGACGAAGCCGCCGATGGCCCCGCCGAGGGTGCCGTAGCTGAAGCGGCCCAGCGAGCGGGCGGCGATGCCCTCGCTCATGCCGATGGCGACACCCAGGAGCATCCAGCCCAGCCCGCGCACCAGCATGGCCACGTACCAGCGATCCCCCAGCGCTTCGATCAGCGTCCGATTGAGCTTGTCGCCCAGGAACATGCCGAGGGCGCCGCCGATGGCCCCGAGCACGACGCCGTAGGATGCCAGCCGCGCGAAGCGGACCATTGCTCCGTCACGAATCGCATCCACGCTGACCACCAGGAAACCGATGGCGCCGCCGATGACTAAGCCGCCCAGAATGGCGTTGAGGTCCTGCTCGTTGAGGAACAGAAACGCCGGCGCGCCGCTCGGATTCTTCTCGCCGAAGACGCCGAACAGCATCCAGCCGAGCAAGCCGCCCAGGGCGCCGAATACGGTGTTGTAATAGATGCGAACCAGCAACGTCATCGCGCTTCCCTCGCGAGGTCGGAACTCTGCGAGTTCCGCTACTAAGAGGCTGTCCGAAAAGGGGTCAGACCCCCTGCCTTTCGTGTGATCCAGCGTCAATCTGGGGACTTTGCACTTAGTTGGGCAAGGGGTCTGACCCCTTTTCGGACAGCCTCTAAGCTCATTGGCGGATCCAGAGACGCCGCGCGTGACTGTTTGCTCAACACTCGTATCAGCCGGCGCTCGACGGCGTCATCTGGGCGGCGAAGACCTCGTCGTACAGGTCGCGAGCCGGCGGGCCGAGCCGCTCGGCCATGCTGCGGTAGGCGGCGCGGCGGTAGTCCCATTTTTGCGAGCGCGGCACCTGCTCCAGCCAGTCGTAGAGATGAATGCGGCACAGGTCGTCGAAGTCTTGCCGCGACAGGTGCACCGCCTCGCCCGTGAGCCGATCGGTGAAGACGTAAGGCTCGCGGTCCGAGCAAACGATGGCGTCGAAAGTCTCGCGCTGCATGGCGCAGTTCAGGTAGGCGAGCTTCTCCGCTCGCGTGCCGATCAGGCTGCGCACCTCCGGCCGGCGCTCGAGGGGCAGCTTGAAGCCCTGGAACTGTTGCGTGCCGTAGATCGAGTGAAACATGCCGGCCCGGCACAACTCCTCGTTGCAACCCTTCGCCTCCATCAGTCGATACAGACCGATCAGGTGACCAAGATAGGTCTTGGTCGTGTGCGCAACCTTGTCGATGCCCTGCTCGACGAGAAAATCGGTGAAGCGCTTCCAGTCGCGGTCCATGGCGGTCTCCGGTCAGGAGTCAAGGGTCAGGAGTCAAGGGTCGGGAGTCAGGGGCGGATACTTCCGCTGTGCTTATCATATTCTTGCCGATGCTGTTCGCCAGACGTGGAGGAGGCACATGATGGACAGGTTGGCGTCAACTGATGAAGCCGTGCGTGATGTGCGGGAGACCACGTGTTGCGTGGTGGGCGGCGGCCCGGCGGGAGTCATGCTGGCGCTGCTGCTGGCCCGGCGCGGCGTGCCGGTGACGCTGCTGGAGGCGCACAAGGATTTCGAGCGCGATTTTCGTGGCGACACGATTCATCCGGCGACGCTGGACGTCCTGCATCAACTCGGCCTGGCGGAGCAGGTGCTGCAGATGCCGCACGGCAAGATGCGCCGACTCAAGATCGTGACGCCCCAGGGAAGCGTGCTCATGGGAGACCTGGGGCGGCTGCGTTGCCGTTTTCCCTTCGTCGCCATGCTGCCGCAAGCGCAGTTGCTCGAATTCCTGGTCCACGAGGCGGAGAAGTTGCCCGCGTTTCACCGGGAGATGGGGGCCAACGTGCAGCGGATCGTCGTGGAAGACGACGTCGTTCGCGGCGTGCGCTATCGCGGCGCGGATGATGCCTGGCACGAGGTACGGGCCGTCCTCACCGTGGCCTGCGACGGGCGCTTTTCCAAGGTTCGTGCGCTGGCCGGCCTGGAACCCGTCAAGACCGCGCCGCCGATGGACGTCGTCTGGTTTCGCCTGCCACGATTGCCGGCCGACGAGCAGGACGACGGCACGATTTACATTGCCGACGGCCATCTGGCCGTGATGCTGGATCGGGCCGACGAGTGGCAAGTGGGCTACGTGATCCTCAAGGGCAGCCTGCAGCAGGTGCGCGCAGCCGGGATCGACACGGTCCGGCAGTCGCTGCGCCGCCTCGTCCCGTGGCTGAGCGACCGCGTTGACCTGCTGCACGACTGGAAGCAAACCACCGTACTGTCGGTGGAATCGAGCCGGCTCAGGGAGTGGCACAGGCCCGGGCTGTTGCTGATCGGCGACGCGGCCCACGTCATGTCGCCTGTCATGGGCGTCGGCATCAACTACGCCATCCAGGACGCGGTCGAGACGGCCAATCTGCTGGCGGCGCCGCTGCGGCGCGGCAGGGTCGAAGCGGCCGACCTGGCCGCCGTGCAGAAGTCCCGGCAGTTCCCAGTGCGGGTCATCCAGGCCTTTCAACGCATGATTCAGAACCGGATCGCCGCTCCCGCCTTGCAAGCAGGCCGGCCCTTCCGCATCCCCTGGTTCTTGCGGCTCGCCTTGCGCTTGCCCGTGCTGCGCAACATCCCGGCCAGGATGGTCGCTTACGGCATCCGCCCGGCGCGGATCCGGGAGTGCACCGCCAACCAGTAAAGCTGCGCACGCCCTGACGATTGTGCCGCTGCTGGCCGGTGCATTCTGCCCGATCGGGCGAGTGGCGGTCACCGAAACCGATGGGCGGCCACGATATTTAGGGATGAAGCGGTTGCGCGGATTGTGCGGGAAGGACGGAGAAGACGAGGAAGGACGGGGAAGGAGCGGATGGTGCGTCGAGGCTGGCTTCCAGGAGTGGCGATGCTTGCGGCCGCGGTGCTCGTGGCCAGCGTGCTCTCGGGCATGGCGCCCGGGGGGCCGCCGCCGCGCACGGGGGTCGATGTCAAGGACCTGAATCTGCCGGAAGAGCTGCCGCCGCCCACGATGTTGCTGGCGCCGACGGACACGCCGCCGGGACTGCAGACGGATGCGGCAGGCCTGTTGCGCGGGCCGTTGCTGTCGGCGCGGCAGACGCCCATTCCCATCGGCGACGCCCGGCCGGCCCCGGGAGATCGGCTGCTGCCCATCAACCTGGCGACGGCGTTGCGGCTGTCGGATGCCCGGCCGATCATCATCGCCGCCGCACAGGCCAGCATGCAGATTGCGGCCGCCAAGCTGTCGCAGGCGCAGGTGCTGTGGCTGCCAAACGTCTACCTGGGCGTCAGCGAATACTATCACGCCGGCGGCGGGGTGGGTAATTCGGGAAACCAGTTCGTGAACAGTCGCAATCAGTTGCTGGCCGGTGCCGGCCTGACGGCGACCTTCGCCACGACCGACGCCATCTTCACGCCGCTGTCGGCCCGGCAAGTGCTGCGTGCCCGCGAGATCGACGTGCAGACCGCGAAGAACGATGCCTTGCGCGAGGTGGCCGACGCGTACTTCCTGGTGCAGCAGGCGCGCGGCCGGCTGGCGGGCAACCAGGACGCCGTCGCCAAGGGACGCGAGCTGTTAAGGCAAGTCGAGAAGCTCAGCAAGGACCTGGCGCCGGCCTTCGAGATTGATCGCGTGCGGGCCCGGCTGGCCGAGATCGAGCAGCAGGCCGCGCTTTCCCGGCAAGACTGGCGCGTGGCCAGCGCGGCGCTGACGCGTGCCCTGCGACTCGATCCGACGACGGTCGCCGTGCCGCTGGAGCCGCCGCACCTGCAAGTCACGCTGCTGTCGCCCGACGAGATCGTGGACACGCTCATTCCGATCGGCTTGACGAGTCGTCCGGAGCTGGCGTCGCAGCAGGCCCTGGTGGAGGCGACGCTGATTCGCATTCGCCAGGAGCGCCTGCGGCCGTTGATTCCGAGCCTGGTGCTCCTGGGTGATGCGGTGCCGGTGGGCCCGGGCAATTACTTGATGGGCGGCGCCTTCCAGTCCAGCCGCAACGGCAGTTCGAATCCGTGGACGGGTCGATTCGATCCATCTGCGCAGATTCTCTGGGAGATGCGCAATTTTGGTTTCGGCAATCGCGCCCTGGTCCGCGAACGGCAAGCGCAGCAGCAGCAAGCCCTGATCGATCTCTATCGCATCCAGGACAACGTCGCTGCCGACGTCGCCCAGGCCCACGCCCAGCTGGAAGCTGCCTTCGTTCGCATCGGCGAGGCGCAAGTTGGCCTCTTCGAGGCACAGAAGAACTTCGCAGGCAACCTGAAGGGCCTGCGGGAGACCATCCGCTTCGGCGACATCCTGCAGCTGGTCGTCCGCCCGCAGGAAGCCGTTGCCGCCCTGGCGACCTTGAACCAGGCCTACGAGAACTACTACCTGAGCATCGCCGACTACAACCGGGCCCAGTTTCGTCTCTACTGGGCGATGGGCTATCCCGCCGGCGTACTGGCCTGCGAGCGTTCGCCCGGCGAGCCGATTCCCGTCAACACCGAACGTCCGCCGCCGTTGCCGCCCGTGAGTGCACCGCCGCCGTGCACGTCCGCCGGCTGCCGCTGAATTTCTGCCGCGTGCAGCCGTCAACCTTCCCTTCGCAGTTGCGACCTTTTCGCTTGATTGCATCGCTGCGCTTGCAACACGCCAGGCGATCGCTTACGATGCTCTTACCTCACCTCCTGCAACCGCGAGACGCTCATGGGGAATATCGCTCGCTATCCGCTGCCGACGCCGTGGCACTGGGCCCTGGTTTTCGTCGGACTCATCGTCGCGCAAGCGCTGGCCCAGGAGCCGAATCCGCGCGCCGAACTCGACGCGGCCTTTCAGAAAGGCATCGCGCTCTTCAAGCAGGGCAAGGCGGCCGAGGCCTTGCCTCACTTGCAAAAGGCGGCGACGCTGGCGGTCAGCGTCTTCGGGGCAGACGACCTGAACACGGCGGCGCTGGCCAGCGTGCTGGCCGACGCGTGCCGGGCCTGCGGCAAGAACAGGGACGCCGAGGTTCACTACACGCGCGGTCTGAAGATTCTCGAGGCGAAGCTGGGGCCCGACCATCCGCGGCTGGGAGTGCCGCTGAACAATCTCGCGGTCCTCTATCTGGGCATGACCCGCCATCAGGATGCGTTGCCGCTCTTCGAGCGTGCCCTGCGGATCGAGGAGAAGCATCACGGCAAGGACCACCTCGAAGTCGCGGCCACTCTGAACAACCTCGGCAGCTTGCAGCATGCGCTGGGCCGCTATGCCGATGCGGAAGCATCCTTCACGCGCAGCCTGGCCATCAAGGAACAGCGCCTGGGCAAGGAACACGTCGAACTGGCAGCGACGCTCGTCAACCTGGCGGCAGCGTGCCGTTCGCGCGGACGCTACCTCGAAGGTGAGATGAATGCTCGACGGGCGCTGGCCATCGCCGAAAACAAGCTCGGCAAGGACGATCTGATGTCGGCCAGCGCGCTCAACCTGCTCGGGCTCGCCCTACAGTCGCAGAACCGCTTCCGGGAGGCGGAGACGGCGTTCACGCACTGCCTGGCCATTCGCGAGGCGCGGCTGGGCGCTGCGCACCCAGGACTGACCGCGGTGCTCAACAACCTCGCCACGATCCAACAGGACGTCGGGCGCTTTCAAGACGCGGAAGCGCTGTATCGCCGTTGCCTGGCCATCCAGCACAAGCACCTGGGCGCCGATCATCCGGACATTGCCACGACCTTGAACAACCTCGCCCAGATGAACCACGACATCGGCCGGTTCAAGGAGGCCGAGACCCTGTTCCAGCAGAGCCTGGCGATTCGCGAGAAACGGCTTGGCAAGGATCATCCTCTCATCGGCGACAGCCTCAGCAACATCGTGGGGTTGATGAAGAACACCGGACGCGTGACGGAGGCGGTCCCGCTGCTGGCCCGCGGCCTGCAGATTGCCGAGCGTACGCTGGGCAAGGACCACCCGGAGACGGCCCGCCGGCGTGGCAACATGGCGTCGCTGCTGAGCGCGGCGGGCAAGTGCGCCGAGGCCGAACCGCTCTTCTTGCAGTCCCTTGCCACGCTCGAGGCTCGCCTGGGGAAGGATCATGCCGAGCTGGCGCCGCCGCTGCACAACCTGGCCGTCATGTACTGGCGACTGGGCCGGCTCGCCGAGGCCGAGCGCCTCCTGGTCCGCTGCCTGGCCATCCAGGAGAAGAACTACGGCAAGGACAGCCGTCATCTCGTGACGCTGCTGGTGCCGCTCGCGGGCATCTACCAGGCCACGGGCCGGCACGACCAGGCTGTCGCCACGCAGGACCGGGCCTTGCGCATCGGCCAGCGCGACTTGCAGGACATCCTCGCCTTCAGCTCCGAGTCGGCCATGCACGACTCGCTGAGCTTCATCGAGGGCCACTTGCCGGGCATGCTCAGCCTGGCTCACGGCAGCGACGCGGCCGCAGCCACCGCCCTCGACTGGTGCCTGCGCCGCAAGGGCATCGTCTTCGACACGCTTTTCAGGTTTCGCCAGGCCCAGCGGTTGCTCGCCCCGGACGATGAACTGTCGAAGAAGCTGGGACAGTATCGCGGGCTCAAGGAGTTGCTGGCCCGTTCGGCGTTGCAGCCTCCGGCGGGAACGAGCGCGGCGGAGCATCAAAAGCAGCTTGCCGATCGTCGTCGGCAGGCCGAAGACCTCGAGGCGCAACTGAACCGGGCCCTCATCGCGCGGCTACCCGGCGACCAGGCCGCGACGGCGGCCGCCGCGACCGTGGGCAAGCGCTTGCCGGACAATGCCGCGCTCGTCGAGTTCGTCCGCGTCTCGAAGCGTGACTTCAAGACGTCCGCGTGGCAGCCACCGCGCTACTTCGCCTTCGTCCTGACGTCCGCTCACCCACCGCGCTTTCTTGACCTGGGCGAGGCCAAGATCATCGACGCCGGCGTGGCGGCGGTTCGCAAGGAGATCCTCGATTTCCAGGACAAGCTCCGCGATTGCGAATCACAGGAGGAGATCAACGAGCTGGAGACAGCCCAGGAAAAGCAATACAAGAAGACCGCCCGCGCTCTTCACGAGAGAGTATTCGCGCCGCTGCAGGGCGCCCTCGGCAAGGCGACGACGGTCTACCTGGCGCCGGACGGCGAGCTGAACCGGCTTTCCTTCGAGGCGCTCGTGGATGCGGAGGACCGATACCTGGTAGAGACGAAGCAGTTCGCCTACCTGTCAACCGGCCGTGACGTGCTGCGACCGGCCGACACGCCGGCGCGCGGCACGGTGGTGTTTGCCGATCCGGATTTCAAGCTGGACGCGCCGCAACGGCTGGCGACGGCGGAGACGCTGCTGGCGAAAAAGCTGGAACTGGCCGTCGCCGAGGGGCCGGGCCGGACGCTGCGCAGCGTCGGCTGGAAGCAGCTTGCCGGGGCCGCCGCCGAGGCCCGCGACATTGACAAGGCGCTCGCGGGGTCCGCCTACGGTCCGGTCAAGACGTTTGCGGGCGCGGAGGCGCTCGAGGAAGTCTTCAAGGCCATGAAGCCACCGCGCATCCTGCACCTGGCGACGCATGGCTACTTCATCGATCACGAACCGCCGGCGCCGCAGGACGACGAGGTGCGCGGCAGCGGCGCCGGCGCGGTCCGCGGCCGGTTGCGGCGGCTCGATAGTCCGCTGCTGCGTTCGGGCATCGTGCTGGCCGGCGCCAACACCGCAGGCGACAAGGCGACGCGTGCCGACGATGGCTGGCTTACCGCCGAGGAGATCGCGCTCCTCGATCTGCGCGGCACCGAGCTGGTCGTCCTCAGCGCCTGCCAGACCGGTTTGGGCGACATCAAGACCGGCGAGGGCGTGTTCGGCCTGCGTCGCGCGTTTGTCCACGCCGGCGCCCGCAGCCTGCTCACGAGCCTGTTCGAGGTTCCCGATCGCGAGACGCGCGAGCTGATGCGCCGATTCTACGGCAACCTTCGTGCCGGGCAGGGCAAGCTGGCCGCCCTGCACGCCGCCCAGGTTGATCTTGTCCGCCAGCGCCGCCAGGACAGCAGCGCAGCGCATCCATTTTTCTGGGCCAGCTTCGTTCTGGTTGGCGAGCCATGATCGATATCAATGACATCGAATTCTCTGGGAGAAACAACGTGAGAAAGTTTGCCGCACTACTGCTGTTGCCGATCGTCTGCGGCGCGGCAGCGGTCGCCGATGAAAAGAAGACAGACTACTATCCGCTGAAGTCCGGCGCCAAGTGGCACTACCGGGTCCAGGTGGGAGGCCAGGAGCGCAAGATCGTTTTTCATCTCGCCAAGATTGAGACGATCGACGGCCAGCGCCTTGGCCGCCTGGAAACCGTTGCCGATGGCAGAGTGGTCGCTTCCGAGCATCTGACGAGCACGGCCAAGGGAGTGTTTCGTTACCGTTACAATGGCGTCGAGGTTGCGCCGCCCCTGTGCTTGCTAAAGTATCCGGTCAAGGACGGCGACTCGTGGGACAGCGCCTTCACCGTCGGCACGGAGAAGGCGACAGCGACCTGTCGTGTCGGCCGCGAGGAGATCGAGGTGCCGGCGGGCAAGTTCAAGGCCGTCACCGTGAGTGTCACCGCCGACGCCGCCAACATGAAGGTCAGCACAACCTACTGGTTCGTTGCCGGCATGGGCGTCGTCAAGCAGACGGCCGACATCGGCGGCAACGCGATCACGCTGGAACTCGAAAAGCTTGAGAAGGGGAAGTAGGCACGACCGTGCGAGTAACCGTATGAGTCATCATCCTCGTCATGGCGACGCCACCGCCGATTCGCCGTCCGACCTAGAACTGCGTGGCCAATCGCGGTTCATGTTCCGCTGCTACCCTGACCCTGCGTTCTCCTTCACTGTGGAACCGGGACAGCTCGTGACGGTCGGTCGGACGTTCATCGGCCTACGGCGAGTTCCGCAGAAACGTCGCTCCGGTTGCGGCGTGGATGTGGCACTTCCGCATCCCGCCGTGTCGAGGGAGCACATTCGTGTCAAGAACGATGGCGGAGGCTGTCATATCCTGACTCTCAGTCCGCGCTGTGGAGTGCCAATCTTGCGGGCGGCAGACAGGGCAAGATTGAGCCAGGACCGTATAGCTCGCATCACAGAGGAGGGGTGGTTCTGGGGAGAATACTTGCGCAATCAAGTCTGGCAACCCCTGACCGCGGGCGATCTCATCGCCTTGCCCGGCCACTGTTTCGAGGTCGTGAGTTTGCCCGTTGAACCCTCCCCTGAATCGATAGGCCAAGATGACACCACGCCTTCCCTCTTTGTGCCGCCTGAGCGCGTGCCGGATGACTCCTCAAGGCAGACATGAGCGAACACCACCACCACCACGACCACCATCACGACCACGATCACACCGATCCGCCGTCCGACCTGGAGCTGCGCGTCAAGTCGCTCGAGTCGTTGCTGGTCGAGAAGGGACTGGTCGATCCTGCGGCCATCGATCTGCTTGTCGATGCCTACGAGACGAAGATCGGCCCGCGCAACGGCGCGAAGGTCGTGGCCAAGGCGTGGAGCGATCCGGCCTTCAAGAAGTGGCTGCTGGAGGATGCGACGGCCGCCATCGCTTCGCTCGGCTTCACGGGCCGGGGTGGAGAACACATGAAAGCGGTGGAGAACACGGCCAAGGTCCACAATGTCGTCGTCTGCACGTTGTGCTCGTGCTATCCCTGGCCGGTGCTGGGGCTGCCGCCCGTGTGGTACAAGTCGGCGCCGTACCGGTCGCGGGCCGTGGCCGATCCCCGCGGCGTGCTCAAGGAATTCGGCACGGGCCTGCCCGAAGATGTCGAGGTCCGCGTCTGGGATTCGACTTCCGAGGTCCGCTACCTAGTGCTGCCCGAACGGCCGGCCAACACCGACGGCTGGAGCGAGGAACAACTGGCCACTCTGGTGACGCGCAATTCAATGATCGGCGTCGAGAAAGCGCGCACAACCGATAACTGAACTCTGAACACTGAACACTGAAAACTGACTCACAATGAACGGCGCACACGATCTCGGTGGCATGCACGGCTTTGGCGCCATCAACGCCGAGCCGGAGGCGACGGAGCCGGTCTTCCACGCGGACTGGGAGCGGCGCGTCTTCGGCATGGTCCGCGCCGCCGGGGCGCTGGGCAAGTGGACCAGCGATATGTCCCGTCATGCCCGCGAGCGACAACATCCTGTCGATTACCTGCGGCACACCTATTACGAGAACTGGCTGGCTGGACTGGAGAAACAGCTCCTCGAGTCCGGGTTGCTGACGGCCGAGGAACTGCGCACGCACAAGGCGGGCGGCAAGGCGGATGACGCCACGCGGCAACGGGTACTGACGACGAGCGATGTGCCGCGGGTGCTGGTCCAGGGGTCGCCGGCCACCTTGCCCGCCGAGGGGCCGCCGCGCTTTCAGCCGGGCCAGCGCGTCCGCGCCTTCAACCGGCATCCGCCGGGGCACACACGCGCGCCGCGCTACGTCCGCGGGCGGACGGGTACGATTCACGAGCATCGCGGCGCCCATGTTCTTCCAGACCTGAGCGCCCAGGGCATCCGCGCGGGCCACCACCTGTACTCTGTCCGCTTCGAGGCCGCCGAGCTTTGGGGCGACAGCGCCGCCCGCGACTGCGTCTACGTCGATCTGTGGGAAGACTACCTGGAGCCGGCTGGATGAAAGCGCAACTCGACGAGCTTCTCGCCTTGCCTCGCGACGAGCAGGGCCCGGTCTTTCGCGAACCGTGGCAGGCGCACGCCTTCGCCCTGGCCGTGCGGCTGTCCGAGGCCGGCTGCTTTACCTGGGCGGAATGGGCGGCCACGCTCAGCGACGAGATCAAGGCGGCGCAACAACGCGGCGACCCGGACCTGGGCGATACCTACTACGAGCACTGGCTGGCCGCGCTCGAAAGGCTCTGCGTCGGCAAGGGACTACTCGACATCGCCGACATGCTCCGCCGCAAGGAGGAATGGCGCCGCGCCTACCTCAACACGCCGCATGGTAAGCCGATCGAGCTGTCGGCGGGACAGCGCCGGTGAAGCGGTCGCAAGTTCCGCTTTCAAGCGCGCTCTCTACGCTGGCGCCGACTCTCGCGAGACACGACGTCTCCATCGCCACCAGACGAGCCCGATCGCGACAATTACCAAGCCGAGCTGAATGCAATGAATCCAGAAACGAAACGGCCGCGCCAATGGCACGTCCCAACAGCAGATACGGCGTCCGTCGTTATCTCCATGTGAGGTCACTAGCGTTGCCCCATCCTCCGAGAGCCAGTTTGAATTAGGGTTGGTTTCGACACGAGCCACTTCGCGTCCGCTCGACAAATCGATCACGCGCACCTGCTCCAGCTTGTTACGTGTTTCCCGTTGCAGCGTCACAAATCGGTTGTCGGCGGAAAACTTCCTCTTGCAGTCATCAGCCGGGATACCAAATCGCAAACCGCCGGTTCTCGAATCCAGAATCTCACATGAGTCCATGTCGATCACGGAACGAGAATCTCGTGAGAAACCGAAGCGTTCGATATTTCTCGACCACAATAGCCGCGCCGAGGAAACGTCCCACATCATAAGCTCGGAACGCATATCCGCGGGGTGAATGGCGTAAATCGCAGAATCGGGAGAGAATGACCCAAAGCGCAACTGCCAATCGCGAATGGTTTCAGGATCCTCGCCGCGCTTCTTTGCCGTAACCACGTCCCAGAATTCCAGGTTCTGTGGAAAAACGAAGACCAGTGTCTTTCCATCGGGTGAAAAGGACACGGCCTTCGTGTCCTTGGCGTCACGCAGCCGGCGCTTTTGCATGGTGGCCAGGTCGATTAACACCCAATCCTCCGAAATCACGACTGCCGCAGTCCGGCCGTCGCCCGAAATCACCCAGAGCTTGGCACCGGCAATAGTCCGGAAAGGGCTGCGCGTCCGCGTTTGCCAAAAATGAAGGTCACGCAGGCTCCCCTTGTTCGTTGCATAGATCATCAGACTTTCGTCGGGAACAAAATCGGGAATGGTCGGCGGAAAAGTCTGGACGATCTTGCCTGTTGCGGTTTCCACGAGGATGGACTGAGTTCGACTCGCATGATCCGCATCAAATACGAAAACGAAGGTATCACTTGGGGAATACACGAATATGGGGTCTTTCATCGTTTCGCATGAACGGTGAATCTGCCGATCGCGGCGCAGATCGATCAAATGCAATCGATCGGCGGACTTGTTGGCGCCTGCGACAGGTAGCATTGCTTCCCAAACTGCCAGGAAGCGGCAACTGGGAGAATAGCCGGTCCTGATAACCTGAGAACCTATGGTTTTGATGGCGATTTCGACCATCTCGCCCGTGGGGGTATTCCATACTTGGAACAGCTGTTCGGTGGGAAGGCTATCTGGCTTTTGTGGCGCACGGGGCATTTCGTCGGCGAAGCAATGAGGAGTCGCCAACACGAGTTTGGATCCATCGGGAAACAGACGATCAACGCCCAAAGATCCATGAAGGGGAATAGTGCAACGCGGCGCATGAGCAAACCAATCATCAAGAATCATTCCCAGAGCGAGCACGCATAGCCCGAAAGCGGCCCATGAGATGGGCGCATGGTAGGGGCGCCAGAATCGTGAACTGTTCATGCGACAGTTACTTCCTAAACAAAGGCGACTCGACTTGCATTGTCAGCTGTCGTGGGGGTTGCAATCCAATCCTGAAATTCAAGATCGCAATTATTTCTTTCATCCTACCCAATTTGCGTCCGGCATTCGTTGCCGAAGGCTACGGCCAAGAGACCCGCGGCAGGCGCAGCGGGCGGATCGCGGGTAGGTTGCATTTCGCGAGGCTGACACGGTCCTGGTAGCCCCGTTCTACGGGGCTTCTCGCTGTATCGCTTAAGCGATTCATTCTGGAGCTCAAGCCCACGGCGAGAAGGCGCGTGAACGGGCCTCGAGTTCTTCCACTATTCACGCTAACCCGCCGTCAACGGCGGGCCTACAACCGCTTCGCGGCAAGCCCCGTAAACGGGGCCGTGCACAACACGCCCATGTTGCCTTGCATCATGATTCCATCGAAATCTCGAAGCGTTCCTTATCAACCCGGAGCTACACCCCGCATCCCTGAGGTTTGATGCCGCACCGACGGCGGATTCTGCGAACCACAATCATGCTCGCGGCGCCGAAGCACAAGCTTCCAGCCGGTCCATCCAGGTCTGCACCTGAAGTGCGTCGGCATAGGTCGCGCCGACGGGAACGGCTTGCAAGCCGCGCGCTACGCGGCAAAAACAGCGCAGTTCCTCCGCCATCATGCCGGTTGCCGCGCTGCCGCCCGCGCGAATCTCCAGCGCCAGCGGCCAGGACGCCTTGTCGTCCCATACCTCGATGGGCCTGGGATTGGGGTGGATGCGCGCCGACCAGCCGTCGCCGAAAACCTCCATGCGATCGAAGCCGCGCGGCGGCATGCCTGTGGGTGTAAGATAGGACGCGGCGAACGATGCCAGCGGGCCGTCCCGCCAGCCAAGTTGCGCCAGCGCCAGATCGACCTCGCCATCCTTGGTTCGATGAAACTGGGCGCTGAAGCTCGCCGGCTCGGCCCTATCGACGAGCACCTGCGCGGCATAAAGATCGTGGACCATCGCGGCATGCAATGGATTCTCGCCCGGGAACTGCTTGACGATGCTGGCCGGCCGATGGCGGACGCAATCGATGTAGGCGATGGGCCCGCGCTGGCGGGCTTCCTCGCGCAGTTGCTGATACTCGCTGTTGAAGAGCACGATATGCCCGATCATGAGATTGCTCGAACCGGGCCGGACCAGCGGCGCCAGGCTCCTGGCATCGGCCAGGTTGTCGGCAATCGGCTTCTCGAGCAGGACGATCTTGCCCGCCTCAAGGAGTGCCCGGGCAACGGGGACGTGCTGGGCCGTCGTGCAGGCGACCACCCAGGCCTCGGCCGACGATTGCCCGATGGCTTGCTCCAGGCTGGTGAATCCGGGCACGCCGGGAAGCTCGCGAGCCAGTGCGTCGAGGCTCGCCTGCCGCCGTGCCACCACCGCGACCAGGTCCGCTTCCGCCAGGCCGGCCAAGGTCAGCGCATGCAGCCGCCCGAATCGGCCCAGGCCGACGACGCCGATTTTCACGGGGGTGAAGGTCTTCTGTTGCACCATGACTTCAGCTCCATCGCGGATCGTCGTCCAGGCTGAATTCGATCAATCACAAAGGGCACAAAGATCACGAAGGCATCGCCGTTTGTGACCTTGGTGGTTGCCCAAGGACGGCATCGCAACGGGGGCAAATCGGCGGATTCGTTGCCGGGGTGCAGAGAGGGGGGTGGCAACGCAACGGATCCGTCATTCGGCCGGCACGGACTTCACCAGCTTTTTCATTGCCGTGGCGATGCGGTCCTCGACGTCGCCGGCCCAGCGCAGGGCGGGGCGACCGTATTCGTAGAGGTTGTAGCCGCCCTCGTAACCGCCCTCCGCCCAGACGCGGCGTGAGGGGATGTAGGAAATCATGTCGTCGGCGTAGCCGAACACCCAGGTGCCGGGACCGAACTCGACCTTGAAGCGCAGCGAATAATCGACGACGGTCTCTGCCCCCATGCCGAGGACGAGCAACTCCTTGCCAAGGCGCCAGGCGTGCAGCGGATAGGGGTAGGCCGCTGCGAACTTTTCGCCGGCGTCGAGCTTCTTGAGCATTCGCGCCGCCCAGCGCTTGCGGATGGCGTTGGCATCCTTGGCGGCGAAATTCTCCAGCTCCGGTCGCGTGATGACCTTTTCATAGGCAAGGTCGACATACGAGAAGGCCGTCCGCAGGCCCGGCGACACCGTCTTCAGCGGCTGCTTGAGCGCTTCCTCGACGGCCGCGGCGAGCATGTTGCCGTACTTCTCGCACAGCTCGACCTTGCGGCGCGGCAGCGGATTCTGGTCGCCGCCGCAGGTGTTGACGAACATCGCCAGCGTGCCGGGATGATTCTTCTCGAGCGCGATCTGCGCGAAGCCGGGAAAATCACCGCACCACTTCGTGAAGCTGAGCGTCGTCGGATGGCAGGCGTAGCCGAAGACGACGGCCAGCAACTTCCGGTCGGCGCCGGTGACGGTCAGCACTGGCACGGCGTGATCAACGGGTCCCTTGAGCGGCACGTTCTTGGCAAGCATGTCGGCCACATCGGCCTCGCGGTTGTTGCGGCGATTGACGGCGAACGTGGTCTTGCCGGCGCCCAGCCGCAACGTCACCGGCTGGACCTGCTTAAGCGACTCGGCGATCATCTCGACCATGCGCGCTTCCATGAGAGCGGTGTACTCATCGACCAGCTTGACCTGCTCTTCCTCGACGGGATAGTAATCGACGAGGTCGAGACCGAGCCGTGGGCCGCAATGGTTGTGCGAGAAGGTGATCATGACCTGGTGGCGTTCCAGGTTCAGCTTCTTCTTGAGCTGCGCGAAAACGTTGTCGCTCATCTCCTTGGGGACGCCCTGGAAATCGCTGGTGACGAGCACGGCGCGGTTGCCGCGCGGGTCCTCGAGCGCGAGCGCCTTCATCCAGATGTCGTGCAGCTTGCCGTCGGGCGGCCGTTTCGAGCCGTAGCCGGCCAGCCAGACACTCTTTTCCGGCGTGATGATGGCCTTGGCGAGGCCGGCCTTCCAGGTCGGAGCCTGGGCCGAAGCCCTGCCGGCAACAGATGTCAGGACGACGAGCGCCAGAAGCAACAGACGAAATAGCATCGGTGAGTTTCCGTGATGATGTCGCAGTGCCTACGTGTCCATCCGCGTCTCGGCGATCAGCGCGGCGTACTCGGCGGCCGTGATGACGCCCTTGGCGATCAACAAACGTACCAGCAAGCCGTGACGCAGCTTCATTTCGAGCAACTCGCCCTCGAGATCACGGCCATCGCGGCCACGTGTGGTCCGGTCGTGTTCGTGGCGGATCTTCTCCAGTTGACCGCGCAGGTCGCTCAGCTCACGGTCCTGGCCAATTTGCCATAACAAGTCGAAGCAGTCCATCGTCGCTCCTCGCAAAGGATCATTTCAATCCTCGCAGAAACTCGAGCACGTCGCGCAGCTCCTGCCGTAACATCGTGCGGTCCAGGCCGTCCGGCATCAACGATGTGCTGGATGGGACCAGGTCCTCGACATCCTTGCGTGGCACACGGACCTCGGCGAGCTGAGCGGTGCGGAGGAAGATGGCGTCGGCGGTTTCGCGGAAGATGAGGCCATCGAAGGAACGGCCGGATTTCGTCTGCACCTGGTAGGTGCGGAACTCCGGCGTGATCGTGAGTGTCGGAAAGACGATGGCCTCGAGCAGCTCGGCCGGGCTGCGAAAGCCGCCGATCTTCGACAGGTCCGGACCGATGACGCCACCCTGCGTACCGACCTTGTGGCAGACATGGCAGCCGACCTTTTGCGAGAAGAAGACTTGCTTGCCGGCGTCGCCGTTGCCCTGCAGCTTGTCGAGTTCATCGCGGAGGCTGACGATGTATGCGGTTTGCTTCTGCTGCCGGGCTGCCAGCCTGTCGCGGAAGGCTCGGGCCTGCTCGTGAACTTCCGGAGCATGCGGCTTGAGCGTTTTGTCCAGCTCGTCCACTGTCAGGGCCTCGGCCGTGGGGGTCTTGTCGAGGGCGGCAACGAGCGCCTTGCCGGCCGCCACGTCCTTCGAGCGGGCGAACGCCGGCAGCAGTTGCCGCAGCACGAGCGTACTGGTCTCCGGCAACCGCCTGGCGAGATCGACGAGCTGCTGCCTGGACAGCGAGTTGGCGCCGAGGGCCCGCGCCGCCGAAAGACGCAGCAGCGGATCGGTCTTTTCCGAAAGATGGGCCGTCAGCAGGGCGAAGGACTCGGCATCGGTTTCCGACCGCCGCTCGGCGACGGTCTCCATCGCGGCGATACGCAGTTCGGCGGGCAGCTTCGTGTGCCGGCTGAGGGCGAGCAGCGGCTCATCGAATTGCCGGAGATTGCGTGTCTTGATGGCCGTAACCGCCTCGCGGCGCACCGCCGAGTCGGCATCGGCGAGCGCCTGAGCGAGCGCCTTGAGCCAGGGCGGCGGCAACGTGTCAAGCCGGCAGCGTGCCAGCACGCCGAGTAACAGGACCCGTGTGGCTGCCGGGGTATCCCGGGTTGATAGGGACTCGGCCATCAGCGCTTGAATGTCCTTCTCGCCACTGAAGCCGAGCAGGGCGCCGGTCAGCGATTTCTCGAGCTCGGTGGAGAGCTTCGGCAGTGCCAGCCATTTCCGCAGCAGGCCTTGCACCGCCCCCGACCAGCCCGGTCGGCGGCTGATCACCTCCAGCGCCGTCTGTTGCAGGGCGGCATCGTCGGTGTCCAGCAGCGGCACGACCTGGGCCTGTGCCAGGTTGCCGTCCTTCATCTGGTCGAGCGCGACCAGCGCGGCCCGGCGGAGCCGTGGGTTGGCGTCCGCCAGGGCGACGGCAGTCCCTTTCGGATCGTTGACGCGGATCAAGGCGTAGATGAGCGCGTGCTCCAGGAACGAGTCGCCGCCTTTGCGAAGCGACTCGAGCAGCGCGGGGACGGCGTCCGCCTTGCCGATGCGGCCGAGCGCCTCGGCTGCTTTCAGGCGCAGCGGCGGAACTTCGTCGACGACCATCCTGTTGAGCGTGGGCAGCGTACTGGCGTCGCGGTGCAGTCCGCTGGCATGGACGGCCGCCATGCGCACGCTGAAGTCCTTGTCCGCAAGGGCGCCGCGCAGCGGCACGCTCGCCCTGGCGTCGTCCATGCGACACAATGCCCAGACGGCGTTGCGGCGGCCTTGCACGGAACGGCCGCGGGCTGGATCGAGCATGCCCGACAGGGTTGGAATCGCCCCGAAACGTTTGGCCAGATGCAGAATCGCCTGGTCGCGGACCATGGGCCGCGGATCGTCGAGCAGCTTTGCCAGTTCTGCGGTCGGCAGCGTGGCCAGCTTCAGCGACTTGCCCCACGGATCGGCGACGCGCTTGCCGTCGACGCGGCGAATGCGGTAGATGCCGCCCAGCACTTCCGGCTTGGGGAGCGTCGGCTTCACGTAGCCGTAGGTGAACCACGCTCCCATGTCGACGAAGAGCAGGCTGCCATCGGCGTCCTCGAGCACGTCGGTGATGCGGACATCCTGAAGCTCCGAGGTGAGGAAGTTCCTGTCTTCCGAGCGGAAGGTCGAGCCATCGCGAATGAGCCGATTCTGCACGAGGCGATGCAGCATGTAATGCGTCGAAAAGAACGTGTCCTGAAACGCCTTGCCGAGATGATCGGAGCGATAGCGTGTGAAGCCGCACAGGGCCGGCGGCAACGCGGCCGAGTATTGCTTGATCGGCGTCAGCAGCGGTCCGGTGCGAACGAACTCCTTGATGCACGGATGCTCGATGGGAAAGACCGCGCCATCGACGTAGTGGAGCAGGCAATCGCCGGCCCCCTGGTCCATGGTGCCGATGGGCTCGCCCTCCGGCGTGAAGGCGATCTCGACGGGATTGTCGAAACCGCCGCCGCAGATCTGCTCCAGGTCCGTGCCATCCGTTCTGGAACGCCAGATGCGTGCGGCCAGTCCCTCGAACAGCTTGCCGTCACGCGACTTGAACTTGTAGCCATGCCGGCCATCGGTCCAGTACAGGCGGCCATCGGGGCCAAGAAACGGCCCATGAATGTCGCAGCCGTTGCCGTTGAACTTGAACCCGGTCGCCAGTTCCTCGAGCTTGTCGGCCTTGCCCACGCCTTTCGTGTCTTGAAATTTCCAGAAGCTCGGGTGGGAAGCACAGTAGAGGGCGCCGTCATGCCAGAGCACACCTTGCGGGAAGATGAGCTTGTCCACGAACACCTTGCTGGTGTCGTAGATGCCGTCGCCGTCGGTGTCTTCGAGGAGGACGATCCGGCCGAGCTTCTTCTTGGCCAGCTCGGTTCCCGGCAAATTGGTGCCGGTTCCCTCGGCGACGAACATGCGGCCACGTTCGTCGAGTGCGGCAAAGAGCGGATAGCGCACCAGCGGCGGCGCGGCAATGCGCTCGACGACGAAGCCGGGTGGGACCTTGAAGGCGGACACCGGGACCGGTTTGGGGGCGAGGTCTTGCGCCGGGGCGAAAATGGTCAGCGCCAGCGCGAACAAGAGCGCGGGGATAGTGCAGCGCATGATTCACTCCGTGCCGTTATGCCCGGTCACCAGCTCACGTTCTGCGTGATCCGCGTGCCATCCTTGTGAAACGCTTCGGCCAGCAGGCGAATTCGTCTCCTGGCCTCGGTCAGGTCGTGGTTCTCGAGGTTGATGTTGAGCAGATCGATGTACCAGGGCAGCTTCACGTTGTCGGTGACATAGGCTTCGACGATTTCCCTGGCGATGGGCAGCGTGGTACGTTTTGACGCGTCGTGAACGTCGCGGTTGCCGGCGTTCTGGAGCTTGTCGTATTCTTCGGCGAGGAGCCGACGGCACAACTCGGGCGTGAGGCAGTCGCCGGACTTGACGCCGGTGGCGGCATCGTCGGCGCTGAAAGCGGCATTCTTGTGCAGCCATTCCCAGAGGATGCTCAGGCGAATCTCGCCGGTGGCCATGTCCTCCATCAGGTACAGGACGTCGTCGTTGCCAAAGTAATCGGCCGGCTTCAGTGCGGCGGCCTGAAGTCCGACCAGAAAGGCATTGCCATACTGCAATGCGACGCTCAGCAGATCGCGGGCGCCGCGCACGGTGCGTGGGGCCGGTTCGAGCAGAAAGAGGGCGTCGGCGTCGGCCTGAGTGTAGGTTAGCGGCGGAAACTTGCGGCCGAGCTGGTTGTCCTGCCCTGCCTTTTCCCAGACCGGTCGAACGATGTGGACCATCTTCCAGTGGGCAACCCACTTGCCGCTGGCGCCTTCCCGTTGCTCACGCTCGGCGCCGGCCACGGCGCGCTGCATGCCGGCGGCAACACCGGCCGCCGAACCGACCGGGATGTTCGGCTCCATGCCTCCTTGCCAGAGGGCACAGCGGCCCAGCCGGTCGGGCGTGTTGCAGGCGCGGCGCACGCGGTCCTCGTAGGTCCGCATGTACCCGTATGTCATCGTGATGGCGTCGATATTCGGGTTGACGAAGCCGCTGTCCCAGGCCAGGGCGTCGGCGACACTGTTGATGTAATCCCAGCGGCCAGTGTTGAAGCCGACGAAGTGCAACCCCAGGGCGGCGCGAATCTCCATCAACTGAAAGCACGCCTCGACCTGCTCCACGAGCACGTATACCCTGATGCTGCCCTCAGCGATGCCGAGATGTCGCTCCAGTGCCGACAGGATGTCACTCCACAGCGCGGCTTCTTCGGCAGTCTGGATCTTGGGCAAGTAGAGCACCAGCGAGGCATTGGTCTCGCGCAGGCGCTGGTGATTGTTGACGACGTAGAGTGCCGCGTCGACGATGGATGCGGAAAAGCTTGCGCCGCCGGCGTGACGCACATGCCGGTCGTCCAGGTGCAGCCCACGGGCGCGGAAGATCTTGGTGGTGAAGTCGAGCTGCTTCTGCCAGTCACTGATGATCGGGCGGCCGAAGAAGCCCTGGGCCCAGTGGTTCATCTCGCCGGCCACCTGCTCGGCAACCTTCAGGAACGCCGGATCGCGATGGATGGCCAGCTTGAGGTTGCGCTGGTTGTCCAGCGACATGGTCGAGATCTGGCCGAGTGCGTCCTCGCCGTCGAACATCCAGCCATCGGCGCCGGACAGGAGCGCGTACGCGGCATTGCGGATGCTCTTGTCTAGCGATGCGTTCGGCTTGGCCGCCGGTCCGGTGCCCTGGATCCACTGACGCTGCAGGTCCGGGGGAATCTCGGCGCCGGCGAAGGCGCCGGCACGGGCATCCTGAACCTGAATCCGCGTGCGGCCGATCACGGCTTGCGGGTCGAGAAAAGTGATGCGCTGGCGGTCGCGTGCGCGTGCCGCCCGCCGCGCGATGCGCGCGGCCATCAGATCCTTCCGATCCGCATCGAGGTTGGCCAGGGCTTCCAGTGCGGCCACGGCTGCGGGCGTGAAGACATCCGCGTAGTCGCTCTGGAGATTGCCTCGAATTACCAGATGTCGTGTTGCCATGAGTAAATCCGGCGATGCGAATCGTTGAACGCCGACACGGAGTTGGCCGGCACAGCCTGTCCAGGGTGCAAGGCAATATGATAGCCGCGCAGACCGCGAGCACAATACTCTGCCGAAAAAACGCGGCTGATACTTGTCAAGGAAGGTGCGTCACGACCGGGACGCCAGTTCCGCGAGTATGAGATAGACGGCGCGATCGAGCGGTGCGGCCTTAGGATCGATATCGATCACGTCGCCGTCGTGGAAGAGATGATACTGCACGCGGTCCTTCTCCATCAGCAGGCGTAGCTTGCTGTCGGCCTCGGCGAGCTTGATCGAGGCGGCCAGCGCCTTGCCCGCCGCGCCCTGAACGACCTCGAAGGACACCTGCGCTTGCTGCCGGCACAGGCGGTCGAGCGGCTCGCCGAAGGTTTCGATGGTTTCCCAGATCGCATGCAAAGGCAAGGCCAGGTCCGGGCCGATGGTCAGTTGCACGGGCATGGCGCGGTACGCCTGCTCGCCTTGCCCGAGCGCATACCAGGACAGGCAGAGGGGCCCCAGGCATTGCATGTGCTTCCGGGGTTGTCGCGCGAAGACGGCGTTGCCGGGTGGCGGTTCGTCGCCATCGGCGGTGCCGATGCCGAAGACGCCTTCCTTGCCGCGGAGCTGGCCGACCCAATGGCTATCGCCGCGAAAGTCGCCGTCGCTCGGATGGCGCAGGCTGCCGGGGTGCGTGTGCACGACGCCGACCATTGTCAGCCGGCGATCCCACTGACGAACAATCCGGCTGGCGAGGGCCTGGGCACTGGCATTGAAACGGACATGGGCCACGCCGGCGCTGCGCTGGGCGCCGGCGGGAAGGGTCGCGAGCACGACGACTTCGTCGGCTTCACGCACGCCAAGAAGGACCCAGCCTGTCTCCTCGTCGCCGCGTTCCGTGCGACGGTGCGTGCCGAACTCGTGAAAGATGGTGCGGCTGACCTCGTCTGCGAGCAAGACGCGATTCAAGCGCTGGTACCTTTGCCGCGCTGGCGGCGCCGGCGCCACCTCGACGGTAGGTTCGTTGGTTTCGAACCAGGAACGATGTAGATTGTTGAGCCATCGACTGGCCGTGCTCACCAACGCTTGCAACATGAACCGAGCGCCTCCCAGGACGTTGGGACAACGTATGATAGCCGCGTTTCCCCCTGGCTGCAACAGGGGGCGCGTGGCCTGATTTTTTGGCGTTGATGTCCGGTCGTTCTCGCCTGGTCTACTGGCAACAATCGCATGGCCGCATGCCGGCCGGCACTGAACCAGGAGTCCACCGATGGCCACAATCCTCAACGTCACGAAACTGTCAGGCGGGATACTCGTTCTTGTAGGCAGCGCGCTGTCGCTCACGCTGTGGCTGCTGCCGCTGGGCATGCCGCTGGCGCTGGTCGGGGTGGCATTGCTGTCGTCGCCGGGCAAATAGCCGTGCCGGCTTGCCTGGGCGGGCTACTCCACAGGCACGGCGATCATGTCCAGCGTCACCGATCTGCCGGCGAGGCCGACGCCGGCAACCGGTGCCAGCGACGCGGAAGGCGGCCGCCTGGGATCGTAGTAGCGCGGCCGCAGTTCGCCCATCTTGCGGGTGGTCTCGGCGGTAGTCACGTAGTAGGTCGCCTTGGCGAGATGCTTGAAGTCGCTGCCGGTTTTCTTGAGGATGCCGCCGAGGCGATCGAAGATGTCGATGATCTCGTCGTGCGGGCCGGCCGCCTTGCGGCCGTGCAGACCGGAGATGTAGATCGACTTGCCACGGTTGATGCGCGTCACCCGGCTGAAAACCGGCGACGACTTCATGCCTGGCGGCGTAAGGAACTCCACGACAGGCCCCGGCCGATCCTTGCCAGCCTGCACGATCAGCTCGATCTCGATGGGTAACGACGATCGCCATTCGACGAAGACCTGTGGCGGGACATCGTCCCTGCCGAAGAATTTCGCCATCTCGTCGTTAACTTCGGCAACCGCCGACATGGGCGTGAGGAACGACTTGACCTGTATGACGTCCTTGGCGGACAGACCCAGAAACTTCAAGGTGGCGCGCAGGCTTTCAAGAGTCTTGCGGGTGGCCTCGCCAAGGGACTTGCCAGGCTCGGCCTGGCCGGCGATGTAAACACGCGCCCCCGGCGGCAAGATGCGGCAGTCCGCCTGACCCCGCTTGCCAGCTTCGCTGTCCGCAACGGCGACGGCATCGACGGCGACCACCGCCCCGGCGTGCGGCAGCGAGCTGACGACGAAACTGGTTGCGGGACCTCGCCCGGAAGCGAATTGCCGGGCCAGAAAGCGCTCGATGGCCGCCACAACCTCCGTGCACGCCACCACAAAGTTCAGCTTGACGAGCCGATCCAGGCCGGAGCGATTGGCCGCTAGCGTGTCGGCGAGTCGCTCGAAGACGCGCTTGATCTGCGCCGCTGCGTCCTTGCCGCTCAGCCGACCGTCGGCGTTCAGAGGTAGAAGCTGTTGCGTGTGCGCCAGCGGCAGAGCGTCCACGATGACGGCGTCGCACATGCCGCGCTCGCGGTCAAAACCGATGTAGGCCAGTTCGGGCCGCTCGCCGCCCGAGGCAATCCACACGATGAGAATGGCGGCGGCAAGCGGGATCGTCCATCGAAGCGCCATCATCGTCTCCTCGGAGGTAGCAGCTCAACATGAATGTTACACAGCGCTTACCATAGCCGCACTGGGCATCGAGAACAGGTACAGAATACACACAACCTATGCCCGGCTCGGCATTGAAGCGCGAAATGCAACCGCACTACACGACCTGGAACGGATTGGAAATTGCGCTGAACAGACCCGTGGAGCGGGCGATCAGCCTGGCAGCGCCGCGCCACGATGGCACAATGCTGCGGAAAACGGCGATGCCGTTGGCGTTGGTGTATGCCTGGTAGACCTTCTTTGACTTGCCGAACACCAACGTGATCGTGACCAGCTGACTAGCTTTCTTGAAGGGCTGCCCATATTGATCCAGGAGCTGCACTCGAATGACCGGCATGACCACACCCAGCTTGGTGGTCGGCGGCGGCTGGGTGATGAAGCCGAGGCGTACGAGCCGAGCGACACCGACGGCAATGGTCGCGTTGCGAGCGGCGCTGCTATAAGCAGAGAGCCCGCCGACAGCAGCGGAGTCACTCAGGTCCACGATGTCGCCAGCGTTCCCCGTCGTTGCGTCCCAGGCGCGATAGCTGATGGTGGCGACGCCGACAAAGGTGCTCTTGGGGACGAAGCGGACCAGATCGGTGTTGCGCAGCAAGCGCGCAGCCGCCGCGCTGAGGCTGCCGAAACTCGTCCAGGCAACGCCGTTGTTGATCGAATACTGCCAGACGCCATTTCCCGTCGAGCCGATAACGGCAACGCCAGCCGGAAGGGAGCCGTCCGCGTTGGCGGCGTCGGCGAGCAGCTTCGACACGGCCGTACCGGCCGGGTTGGTGTTGCTGCGGCTGATCGCGCGCAAGGCCACGGCCGTCGTCGGCTGCACCGGCGTGTTGTAGACCGTCGTGAGCTGGGGAGTCAGCAAAGTCGTCTGGACCTGTCCGAAGCGATCGCTGGCGATGCTGAAGAAGGAGTAGGTGTGGCCGTGCTGTCCCGTGAATAGGGCTGAAGTCGCTGTGGTGTTCTCCACGAGCGGCTCGAAAGGTCCGCCGTTATCGGAAAAATACACGCTGTAAACTGCGATGCCGCCCGTCGCCGGGTCCGCCGTCCCCGCCCAGCTCACCTCGAACTGCGTGAAGCTCTTGGTCGGCAGAGCGGCGACGCTGCTGGTCGGCGGCGCGTAGCTTGGGAAGGATGTGGCCGGAGCGAGCGAGAGGATGCCGCCTTGGCCAGCGCCGAGCGTCCTGTTCGGGTTTCCGCCTGCATAGGCTATTTCGCGAATTCCGTTCCGATCACTGGACCAAGTGAATCCCGTTGGAATCGTTGGATCGACGCCAAGGAAGGAGATCCAAGAGAAGCCACCAACCTTGACGCCGACCAGATGGGTTGAAAAAGCCAGCCAGGGACGTTCCGAGGAAAGAAACGCCCAGTCGAGCTGCTCCGGCGCGTCGCCGAATCGCAGGGTATACGCGTCGGCATTGGCCGGGATGCTTTCCCAGCTCGCATTGTCCCATTCTCGGTGGTAAAACCAATAGTCATCGGGCTGCGGCGCATCGCGCAATAGCTTTCGGTCTTCGATCGCCAGGCTGATGTCGGCGCTGTTGTCATTCGGCCAAACCATGACCCGGCGCGTGCCGTCGCTTTGGGTGATGATGAAGGCCCGAGTCGCGGAAGTCACCGTTTGTCCGGGCTGCGCGTGGACGATCGGATCCAGGAAGGTCCTGTCGATGGCGTACTGGCTTGCCAGCGGCACGCCGTTGTCGGCATACGCGACCAGTCCTTCGGCCGTGACGATGAGGCCATCGTCCAGCCACCTGCCATAGTCGAGATTGCCCAGCGTGACCGGCTGCCAGTTTTCAGGCACGGTCACCCACTGAATCCAGTTGAAATGGTCCACGCCGAAGCGGGTCTCGGCCTCGGCGAGCGTGTAGAGCCCGCCGCCGGGCCTGAAAGTGGCGCTGATCCCGGCGTCGCCGACTTGCGCAAACGTGACCGCGTTGTTTCCATCGTCGTGCAGAATCTCGGCGGCGCTGTGCATCGACAGGAACACGAAGTTATCGTCTTCGTTCGACTCAAAGAGCGTGTCGTCCGGATCGAGCACGAGCAGAACGCCGGTGGCTTCCGTCGGCGGGGCGCCCCAGTTGTACGCGGGCTCTTTCTGCGAGTAGCTGTTCGGCTCTTTCTTCAGGTTGACGACCGGGCTCGGCGCAAAGCCAACGACGAACTGCCGCCAGTTCGCGGCCGTCATGGGCGGGTCGTTGAGCGAGTAGGTGGACCAGTAGAATCGGCCGGGCACGGGATCGGAATAGCGGGCGCCCTCGATCGTGTATTGATAATTGATGCGATTGCGCTGCCTGGTGCCAACCCAGGTCAGCTCTTCCGGATCATTGTTCCAGCCGATGCTGTCGGCCCTGACATTGGCAATCTTCAGGGCCTTGAAGTTGTTGTCCTCGTAGGTTTCGGCAAAGTCGTCATCAGGATCGATGGCGGCAATGAGGTACTTGGCTTCTGCGGGGGGCGCAGAAATGTCGGAGAAGGGAAGATAGTCTGCGTGACTGCCCACGGAGGTAGCGGTTGCTTGACTGATAAATGGGACGCCGTTGAGCACCGTGTCGGGCGTGTCTCCGCTTGCCCAGAAAAACGCAACGGTTGACGGGCTGGGCAGCTGGTCGAGCCGGTAAGTGAAACGGACGGCTTTTTCTAGTAGCAGGTTGTTCCAGCTCAAGCCGGTCATTTCTAAATCGAGGTACGCGGAAAACGGATTGGTCAGGGCAGATTCCAGGCCCGAAGCCGTCGCCAAGAGAACGTAGCTAATACCAGGCTTGTCGAGCGTCAAGCCACGGAAATTGGCCACGCCGTCGACGGCCTTGACGGTCAGGACGCCCGCCAAAGTGGCGTCTTCAAAGTTCTGTTCCAGGGCGATCGTGACGTTGCCGTTGAACCCGGTGTGCACCGTGCCGTTCGCCTTTCTTGCAGTGAATTGCACGTCGAACGGCGCGCCCGTGGCAACTCCGGTCGGCGGCTCCTGCGAGACTTGCAGATGCGGCGACAGGAAAGACAACAGGCGCGGATAACGGTGGAAGATGGAACGATTACTCGGCTGGATCGTCCAGGTATTCGTGAAATCCCAGCTGGTGTAAGTACCCTGCTGCATCATCTGGGCGGTCGTCTTGCCGACGCCGCCGGCCGAACTGAGCTGTTCGCTACACTCCACGTCCCAGTAAGAACGGGAAACCGTGGACGCGTCGGAGACTGCCACCAAGCCGCCGGCCGCATCGCCGCCGAAACCGCCGTCATCTAGTACGTGGACCTGCTTGGCCGCATATGCATTCGAGACGGTGCTCCCGTTCATGTAGCCCACGAGGCCGCCGGCGCCGCCGGCGCCGCCGCTGCTCACGTGCCCGTTCGCATAAGAATCGGTGATTGTGCTGCGGAGCAAGTTGCCGACGAGCCCGCCGGCGTAATGGGGCGAGTACACGTGGCCCTCCGCGTAGCAGCGATAGACAGCACTGTCTTCCAGTTCGCCAACCAGTCCGCCGGCCCCCCAGTGGCCGCTCACACGCAAATTTTCCAGGCCCACGTCAGTTATCAAAGCTCCTTTGGCATAGCCGAACAAGCCGCCCAAATTGCCCTATTCCAGATTAGCGCTATAGAGCCCGGAAATGACGTGGCCTTGGCCCAAAAGCGCGCCCGTGAATGGTCGGGTTGACGAGCCCACGGGCTCAAATCCCAAATACCACGACTGAGTGGAGGAGGCATCGATGTCGTTGGCGAGGATGTAGGTCCCGTTGAGGTCCTTCTCCATCGCCTGAAGTTGCTGGACATTGGTGATGTAGTAAGTAGCCAGCGCGATCCGGTCCTCCAGCCATTCGACAACGAGCCGCTGCCGGCGCGCACTTCTTCCACGGCCGCCCGGGCCGCCAAGCAACGTGCGCAGGATTGCCGGAGACATCGATGGCGCCCCCCTGGCCGTCGACGGGAGGCCATCGACAACCTCTTAGCACCCGATTTGCTCGAATCAACTCAAAGTAACCGAACCGACAAGAACCGTCAACAAAATAACCATTTAATGTGCGCGATTGATTCTGGGCGATCACGCGAGCGTACGTCAAGCGAGCGTGTAGAAAGCTCGTTTGGCGGTTTCGCGCGCGATGTCTCAGCGCGAAACCGCCAAACGACGTTCAGTCACGCTCGTCCGGCGACAAATAGCTCCCCCTCCCGTATCGTCAGGTTCGTTTTACACAGTTGTTACAGATCGGCCTGGCCCGCAAATTACAATAGCTGCGTTGCCGCCGCGGCAGGTCGGCTTGGGGTTGCGCCATCCGTTCCCCGTCCGTCTCCGTCTTATCAGAGGCCTGATTCGCCCGAGGACCAGCAGATGAACTGTCGAACAGTCAATCTCATGTGCGCGGTGCTGGCAATGCCGGCCGGCGCGGCGGCGGACGATGCTGCCGCGCTCGCCAAGCAGGCACGCGCTATCTTGCAGACGCATTGCGCCGGCTGCCATGGCGGGGGCAAGGGGGCGGCCAAGGGTGGCTTTGGCTTCGTGCTCGATCATGATCGCCTGCTTGGCCGAAGTCTCATTGTGCCCGGCAAGGCGCGCGAATCGGAGCTTTACCTGCGCGTCGAGCAAGGGGACATGCCGCCGCCCGCAAAGAAGGTTCGGCCCAGCGCCGCCGAGCAGAAGATCTTGCAACGATGGCTGGACACGGGCGCCTCTTCCTGGGACGAAGGCGGCCGGGCCGCCAAGGTCCTGTCCGAGCGCGAGGCGGCCCAGGCGGTCGTCGCCGACCTGAAGAGGACCGACCAGCGGCGGCGGCGCTTCACGCGCTATCTCACGCTCAATCATCTTGCCGCCGCGCGTCGCACGGACATGGCGGGCGTTCGCGAAGCGGCAGGCAAACTGCTCAATAGCCTGTCGTGGCATCCGCGAATCTCCTTGCCGTTGCCCGTGGATGCGGATGCAACCATCCTGCGGATCGACCTGCGTGACTACAAGTGGACCGCCGGGCTGTGGGCCAAGCTGGCGGTGGCGTATCCCTACCGGCTCGGCACGTGGCTGGGAGCCGCGCGCGAGTTCGCCGCCCTGAGCGGGACCGAAACACCGGCGCTGCGAGCGGACTGGTTCATCGCCAACGCGTCGCGGCCGCCGCTGTATCACGACCTGCTGCAAATACCGCCCACGGATCGCGCACTGGAACGATTGTTGCAAGTAGACGTTCCCGGCAACCTGCAAGATGACAACGTGATGCGCGCCGGCTTCAACGATTCCGGCGTGTCCAAGAACAACCGGCTGATCGAGCGACACGACGGGGCTCATGGCGCCTTGTGGCGCAGCCACGACTTTGCCGGCAACCTCGGCCGGCAGAATCTCTTCGAGCATCCGCTCGGCCCGAACACCGGGGCGACGTCGTTTCAGCCTGCTGGCGGCGAGATCATCTTTCACCTGCCCAATGGGCTGCTCGGCTTCATGCTGGTGGACGCCTCGGGCCGCAGGATCGACAAGGCGCCTGGCGAGATCGTGGCGGATCCGCGCCGGCCGGACCAGCGTGTCGAGACTGGCATCTCCTGCATGTCGTGCCATGCCCGCGGCATCCTGCCGAAGGCCGACCAGGTGCGGGCCCACGTTGACAGGAATGTCGCCGTCTTTGGCCGCAACGTCGTGGACACCGTCCGGGCCCTGCATGCGGGCAAGGCCGTGTTCCAGGCGCAGGTGGAACGGGACAATGAGCGCTATCGCAAGGCACTTGAGAGCTTCGGCGTCCGCGACCCGGACCAGGAACCCATCAACCTGGTGACGCAGCGCTTCGAGGCCACGCTCGATGGACGCACGGCGGCCGCGGAGCTGGGCATGTCGCCCGGGCAGATGGCCAGCTTTCTCAAGAGGCAGCCGGACATGGCACGCATCTTCGGCGGCTTGCTGACGGCGGGCGGCACGGTGCAGCGCGAGACCTTCCAGGAGAGCTTCCCGGAACTGGCGCGGCGGCTGCTTGCCGATGATGCACGCGCGACGACGATCGCTGCCGACGCTGCCTTCAAGGGACACCAGGGGACTGTCAATGCGGTGACATTCTCCGCCGACGGCAAGCGCGCCGCCAGCGCCGGCGACGACCGGCTCATCTGCATCTGGGAGATCCCGAGCGGCAAGGTGCTGGCGCGGCTGCAAGGCAGCGGCGGCGCGATCGATGCCCTTGCCTTTTCGCCGGACGGCAAGTTCCTTCTCAGCGCGGGCCAGGACCGTCTCGTGCGGCTGTGGGACGTGCAGCAGCACCAGCTGAGCCGCGTCTTTCGCGGCCATACCGATCGCGTGCGCTGCGTTGCCTTCGCGCCGGACGGCAAGCGGGCCGTCAGCGGCGGCGACGACAACAGCGTGCGCGTCTGGAAGGTGAGCGACGGCAGTGAGCTTGCGGCCCTCGCCGGGCACGGCAAGGCGATCACGGGCGTTGCCTGGTCCGGAGGCAACGTCCTCAGCGGCAGCCTCGACGGCACGCTGCGGCTGTGGGACTGGAAGGAGTCGAAACAGCGGCGCGTCCTCGAAGGCCACGCCGGCGCGGTGCTGAGCGTCGCCCTGTCCGCCGACGGCGCCCTGGCGCTGTCCGGCGGCAATGACAAGAGCGTTCGGCTCTGGCGCGTCAGCGACGGCGTTGAGGTGGTTTGCTTCAAGGGACACGCCAACGCCGTCGTGCACGTGCAATTCGCCGCCGAGGGCAAACACGTGCTGTCAAGCAGCAGCCAGCATCGGGGAACGGACCGGGTCTGGCGGCGCTGGGACCCGAAGGGGGGCGAGGTTGGATCGCTGGCGCCCGCCGAGGAGGCGCGCATCGGTTGCGCTGCCTTCACCGGTGACGGCCGATACGTCCTCGCCGGTGGCCCGGGTGGATTTCTGCGTCTGTGGAGTTGGTCACCGTAGTACGCTTGACTTGTTCACGTTGCGTGCTCGCGAGGCGCGGCGCGAGCGCGAAACGTAAACGTAAACGTAAACCAGTTCTCTTTTCCAAGGAGTCTTGCAATGCGTCGATGGTGCTTGTATTCGAGCGGGCTCGTATCGCTCGGCCTGCTGGCGGCGTTCGGTCCGATGCTGTTTTCCGGCGCGCCCAAGGACGCCGGCAAGGACGCTGCCGCGGCGGCGCCCAAGATCGCCATGAGCAAGATCGCGCGCGTCACCGTCTATCCCAACAGCGCCCTCGTCACGCGCGAGGTCGTCGTGCCGGATGGGGCTGGGCTGGTCGAACTTGTCGTGCCGGCCATGCCCAACCAGATCGTGGCCAGCACCATGTACAGCGAGGCGGGCAACGGCGTGCGCGTCTTGACCACGAGGCTGCGCACCCGCCAGGTCCTCGAGGACACGAGCGAGGAGCGCCGCAAGCTCGAAGCCGAGATGGAGAAGCTGATGGTGACGGCCGCCAAGATCGATTCCGACATCCAGAGCTGCGACAAGAACATGATGCTGCTCAACAAGCTCGAGAACTTCACCGACAAGAGCACCGTGCTTTCGACCGAGAAGGGCGGCCTCAACGGCGATGCCGTCATCACCATGGCCAAGTACGTCATGGAGCAGCGCGGCGAGAAGACCAAGGAACTGGTCGGCTACAAGGAGCAGAAGCGGCAGAACGACATCCAGATGAGTTTCTGCAAGCGCAAGATGGGCGAGCTTGGCCAGGGCTCCGGCCGCGAGGAGCGCGACGCCATCATCGTCGTCGATCGCGCCGACGGCAAGGGGGGCACGCTGCGGCTCAACTACCTGGTCGGCTCGGTGACCTGGCGGCCGGAGTACAAGCTGCGGGCCGGCAAGGGCAAGGAGGACGTGCAACTCGATTACCTCGCCAACCTGAAGCAACATTCCGGCGAGGACTGGAACCACGTGAAGCTGACGCTATCAACGGCGCAGCCGCTGTTGAACGCCGCCCCGCCGGAACTGGCGGTGCTGGAGCCGATCCTGGTGGCGCGCGGCGGTCCCGGCGGCCCGCCCATGCCGACCGCCGGCATGCCCAGCCCGGACGCGTTCGCGGTTCCCGGCGCGGCCGCACGCGACCTCGAGTCCAAGGCCAACTCGCGGCGCAGCCAGGCCAGCGCCAACTACCGCAGCGGTGAGTCCAAGGCTGCTGCCGAGGCTGCCAAGCAACTCAACGATGCCTCCGCGCAGGAACAGCAGCTTGACCTGATGCGCTCGCGCGACGACATCCTGGCCATGCAGAAAAAGAAAGCCGCCGCTCCCATGGCCGGCAACGACGGCCCCAGCGTCACCTACCATTTGACCAGCAACCTGTCGGTGCCGTCGCGCAACGACGAGCAGATCGTCGAGGTCGCCAAGCTGAACCTGGCGCCCAGGTACTACTACAAGACGGTGCCAGTGCTCAATCGCAATGTGTACAAGCTCGCGGACATCGTCAACCGCAGCAGCCATATCCTGCTGCCGGGCGAGGCGACGATGTACCAGGGAACCGACTTCGTCGGCCGCATGGTGCTGCCGCTCGTCGCCGTCGGCGAGGAGTTCACCGCCGGCTTCGGCGTGGACACGCAGCTGCAAGTCCAGCGCGAGCTGGTGGACAAGTCGAAGAGCACGCAGGGCGGCAACCAGGTGCTGAAGTACGAGTATCGCATGCTCATCAGCAGCTACAAGTCCGAGCCGGTGAAGCTGCAGGTCTGGGACCGCCTGCTGCACGCCGACAGCGAGCGCGTGAACATCACGCTGGTCAAGACCTCCCCGGAGCTGAGCAAGGACGGCATCTATCTCCGCGAGAGCCGGCCCAAGAACCTGCTGCGCTGGGACATGGAAGTCGAGGCCAATCGCAACGGCGAGAATGCCGTGCCCATCACCTACGAGTTCCGCATGGAACTCGACCGGCAGATGGCCATCAAGGGCTTCCAGAGCAGGTAGCGGTTGTCGATGTTGCTGTCGGAATCGCAGAGCCCGAAGTGCTGGCGCTATCACGCCGCGCTTCGGGCAGCCTCGAAAACGGGGCCATGAAAAGGCCCAATCTCTCAGCCTGCAAGCTGGCAGCTTGCGGCTACGGCCAGCTCGCGCTCCGTCGTAGCCACAAGCTGCCAGCTTGTGTGCTTCTTCACCCCGGCCACAACAGGAAGCCCTCCTCCATTCCATCTTGCAAGAACCGATCATGCGCCGACCCAAAGTACCAGTCATGGGGCCTGGCGACGAGATTCGCCTTGACCGGGTTCCACGCGATGTAATTGACGATCCGTTCCAACTCCTCCTCATCCCGCACCCAGTGATCGAACGCTTCATGCTGCCAGAACTGCCCCGTCCTGCCCAGGATGATGTTCGCCTGGTTGGCCGTGTAGCTCTTCAAGCTGTGCATGATCCCTGCCAGCGGCCCCTTACCATCTGAAGCCTCGTCAGAAATGTCGTCGCTCGTAGCCGCAAGCAGCCTTGCTGGCGCGCTCGCTTCATCGATCTCCTTTTCCATTGGCCGCAGCAACACATGCACATGATTTGGCATGATGCAAAACGAAAGAAGCTCATACTTGCTGCCGCGATGATGATAGAGATTGCCTCGGATCATCCCCGCCACTTGCGGGTTTGCCAGCCAGTCGATCTTGCACGATTGGTCGAGATACTGATCGTAGGCTGCAAAGAATTGCTTGTGCAGTTGTGCGCGCAACTCCGGCGTACCGTTCCCGGTATCCCTGGCTTGCCGCCAGCGCTTGTCTCGAGTTTGGCGCAGTTGATAAAGCACCGGCGCCGGAATCGTGCCCGCCAGCCGGTACGTCACGAAATGCCAGGCGTAAGGGACAAACCAATGCGGCAGATTGCGCCGCGTCACATATTCCCGAAGTGCCATGGCGAACCCCCGTTCGCTGCAAGCCTGCAAGCTGGCAGCTTGCGGCTACGGCGAGGGTCATCGTAGCGACAAGCTGCCAGCTTGTCGGCTGCCGCGGCGGCAATCTCAATGCGTGTGCGACAGTCCCAAGCCTGCAAGCTGGCAGCTTACGGCTACGGCGAGGGTCATCGTAGCGACAAGCTGCCAGCTTGTCGGCTGCCGCGGCGGCAATCTCAATGCGTGTGCGACGGTCCCAAGCCTGCAAGCTGGCAGCTTACGGCTACGGCGAGGGTCATCGTAGCGACAAGCTGCCAGCTTGTCGGCTGCCGCGGCGGCAATCTCAATGCGTGTGCGACGGTCCCAAGCCTGCAAGCTGGCAGCTTACGGCTACGGCGAGGCTCATCGTAGTGACAAGCTGCCAGCTTGTCGGCTGCCGCGGCGGCAATCTCAATGCGTGTGCGACGGTCCCAAGCCTGCAAGCTGGCAGCTTGCGGCTACGGCGAGGGTCATCGTAGCGACAAGCTGCCAGCTTGTCGGCTGCCGCGGCGGCAGTATTTTGCTGCGTATGCGACGGTCCCCAGCCTGCAAGCTGGCAGCTTGCGGCTACGGCGACCGCTCAATCCTCCATCGGGAAGTGAACGCTTGGCGCTGTCACAGATGGCATGCGGTCGATCTCGGCCAGGGTGGCCAGGACGCTGCCGGTCGGGGCGGTGTGGGTGACGATGACCAGCGGCACGGTGTCGCCCTCGTGGCCTTCGAGCGCTTCGTGCTGGATCACCGAAGAGATGCTGATGCCGTGGTTGGCGAGCAGGCGGGCGACATCGGCGAGCACGCCGGGCCGATCCTGGATGAGCAGCCGGAGGTAGAAGCGCGTCCGCACCGTCTCGCGCGAGCGCAGCGTCACGCCGTTGTCCTTGCCGGACCAGAGCGACAGCGTGGCGAAGGTTCGCTGGGCCCGGCCGACGGCCATGTCGATGATGTCGGCGGTCACGGCGCTGGCGGTCGGCATCTGCCCGGCGCCGCGGCCATAGTAGAGGGTGTGTCCGACCGCGTCGCCGATGACGTTGATGGCGTTGAAGGCGTCGCGCACCTGGGCCAGCGGCGTGAGATGCCGCAACAGCACCGGCGACACGTGCAGCGATAGCTGGTTGCCGTCCAGCCAGGCCTCGGCCAGCAGCTTGATCGTGTAGCCGAGTTCGCGGGCGAAGCGGATGTCGGCGGCCTGGATGTTGGCGATGCCGCGACAGGAAATCTGGTCCACTGGCACCGCGACGCCGAAGGCAATCTGGGCGAGAATCGCCAGCTTCTGGGCGGCGTCCGTGCCGTTGACGTCGAGCGAGGGATCGGCCTCGGCGTAGCCGTGTTTTTGAGCGTCGGCGAGAGCCTCGGCGTAGGACCGGCCATGCTCGCTCATGCCGGTGAGGATGAAGTTGCAGGTGCCGTTGAGGATGCCTTGCAAGGAGATGATGCGATTGGCGGCCAGCGACTGCGTGAGGGCGGCGATGATGGGAACGCCGCCGCCGACACTGGCCTCGAAGGCGACGGCGCGGCCATGCCGCCGGCCGGTGTCGAAGATCTCCTGGCCATGCTCGGCCAGCAGCGCCTTGTTGGCGGTGACGACGTCCTTGCCCGCCGCCAAGAGATCGAGGATGACCTTGCGGGCCCAGTCCACGCCGCCGGCGACTTCAACGGCAAGGTGAATCTCGGGGTCGCGGACGATGGCTGACAAGTCCGTGGTAAGGAGTTGAGGCGGCAAGACCGGGTCGCGCGGCTTGCCGGGATCGCGCACCAGCACGCGGCGCAGCACGAGCGGCCGACCGGCCCGCGCGGCCAGTCGTTGCGGCTGCTCGAGCAGCAGGCGGGCCACGCCGCCGCCGACGGTGCCGCAGCCGAGCAGGGCGATGTTGTAAGGTGCGTTGCTGTCAGGCTCAGGCATGCAATGTTTCTCGATGGGGCATGAATCACTCGCGCATTATCATAGCTTAGACTCAAGGCGACACGGGAGAAAGTCTCTCGTACAGCAATCGCCATTCTTGCCCACGACGCTGCGCGTCGGAGAACGATCATGCCATCGCGACGACTTGCCGTGCTGTGTGTGCTCGCCGGCGTCGCGCTCGGTCTGGGCTGCTTCACATTTCGCTATGCCCAGGGCTGGTCTTATTTCAGCAACGACCCGACGGCGTGCGTCAACTGCCACGTCATGCGCGAGCATTACGATGGCTGGCAGAAGGCGAGCCATCACGCCCACGCGAGCTGCAACGATTGCCACATGCCGCATGCATTCATTCCCAAGTATCTGGTGAAGGCGGAGAACGGCTTCTGGCATTCCAAAGGCTTCACGCTCCAGGATTTTGCCGAGCCGATCCGCATTCGCCCGCGCAACCTCAGGGTCCTCAACGACGCCTGCATCGACTGCCATCGGGACCTGGTCAGCGAAGTTGCGGATCATGGAGGCGAGAAGTTGAATTGCGTGCATTGCCATGCCTCGGTGGGACATGGACCGCAAAGATGACGTGGCAGGGAAGGGAGTTTACATGAGTGGTACGACACCGCCATCTCCGGGACGCCGTGGTTACATGATATATGTCGTCACGATTGTTATCACGGCCGGCATCACCTTTGGCCTGGCCGCCTTGCTCATGAACATTTTCGAGCGCAAGCGGGAAGCGCGCGAGCACGTTTTTCGTGTCGTCGATCTTGACGAGAACTCGGTGGATCCGGCCAGGTGGGGCGAGAATTTTCCGCGGCAATACAGGAGCTACCTGCTCACTGTCGACGCGGAGCGGACCCGGCATGGCGGCAGCGAGGCGTTCTCGAAGCTCGAGCAGGCTCCGCGCTTGGTCAGGCTGTACGCCGGCTACGCTTTCAGCACGGACTTCCGCGAGGAGCGCGGCCATGCCTACATGCTTGCCGACCAGGACCTCACCGAGCGCACCAAGAAGTTCAAGCAGCCCGGAGCCTGCTTGCATTGCCATTCGTCGATCATTCCGGCGTATCGCGAGGCCGGCAACGGCGACGTCATGAAAGGCTTCGAGGCCGTATGCAAGATGCCATTGGCCGAGGCACGCAAGCTCGTGAAGCATCCCGTGACTTGCATCGATTGCCATGATCCAAAGACAACGCAACTACGCGTGACCCGTCCGGGCTTTCTCACCGGGATCAAGGCACTGGCCACGAGTCCTGATCCATTGCCGCACATGCCCAGCATCGAGCGCTGGCGCAAGGGCTCACGCGAACAGGACTACGATCCAAACAAGCTCGCCAGCCGCCAGGAGATGCGCAGCTTCGTCTGCGGGCAATGCCATGTCGAATACTACTTCAAGGGCGAAGGCAAGCTGCTGACCTATCCGTGGCACAAGGGCTTGAAGGTCGATAGCATCGAAAACTATTACGACGATACAGGTTTCAGCGACTGGACTCATCCCGAAACCGGAGCGGGCGTTCTCAAGGCACAGCATCCGGAGTTCGAACTGTGGAACCAGGGGATTCACGCCCGCAGCGGCGTATCGTGTGCCGATTGCCACATGCCCTACAAGCGCGAGGGGGCGGTCAAGGTCAGCGACCATCACGTCCGCAGTCCGCTACTGAACGTCGAGCGATCCTGCATGGTGTGCCATCGCTACGGCGAGGCGGAGATCCAGGCGCGAGTCGCGACGATTCAGGACCGGACAAGGAAACTCGCCGATCGCGCCGAGGACGCGCTCATGCAGATGTTCGATGCAATGAAGGCGGCAAGAAACGCCGGCGTCGCCGACGATCAACTGCAGCCGATCCATGGTCTGCATCGCAAGGCCCAGTGGCGCCTCGATTTCGTGCTTTCAGAGAACTCAATGGGTTTTCACGCTCCGCAAGAGTCGGCGCGCATCCTCGGGGAAGCCATCGATTATGCGCGACAGGGACAGGTCAAGGCGCTGGAATCAAGAAAGCCAAGGAAAACCCAGTAGTTGATTGTTCCGCATGTCCATGAGCTGTTCTTTGTGACGAAGGGCGAGGCTCCTGCCGAGCCGTGGAGCGCCAAGAATCAAGCACGTTAGCGGCTCGGCAGGAGCGTCGCCCTTCCGGCACGGGCCCATCTACTTTTCAAGAATCGGCCTGAGGACGCGGATGAATGCTTCGGCCTGGCGGAGAAAGCCCAGGTCCGTTGGATGGGAGGTATCAACGGTGTCTTCGCCGTCGGCGCCGAGCAGTTCCTCGCCGCGCAGGTAATGGAGATTCTTGACACCGGCCTGTTGCAGGCGATCGTGCGCTGCACGCAGCGCTTGACGATTGCCGTCGTTCCGCTGCCGCTGGGCGGTCACCAGGAAACCGTTGGCGTAGCTGCGGTCCTCGACGAGCAGGATGGGCGTGTCGGGCCGGATCTTGCGGAGCGTCCGCACGAACGGCTCGACGCGCTGGGCCACGTCCTTGGGTCCCATGTTCGGCAGGCAATCGAGCACGTACACGGCCGGGTCCAGCTCGCCGAGCAGGTCGGCCAGCTCGGGTTCCATGCGGCCATTGCCCGAGAAGCCGAGGTTGATGACCGGATAATTAAGATGGCGGCCGACGATGGCCGTATGCACCATCCCGGGCCGCGACGCGCAGCCGCCCTGGGTGATGGACGTGCCGTAGAAGACGATGGGCTTGTGGCGGCCCTTGGCGCGCGGCGGCGCTTTCGCAAGCGACTTGTCCTTCGGCACGCCGAGTTCCACCGAGGTCACGCCGTTATAGAGCGGCAGGTAGAGCAGATACTCGCGCTGGCCAGGGGGAATGCCGGAAACGAGCCGCGCCTGCGTGGTCTGCTGGGTCGGTCGGCCCACGCCCAGCCAGCGCCAGCCCGTGTCGGTCTTCACATAGAGATCGAGGCCGCTCACACCAGTGGCCGGCATGTGTGGCATCGCGAGCGAATTCGAGAGCAGCGTCCAGCGAGCATCGATCTCGGTCGCGTCGGTGAGGAAACGGACGCACAGGCCGGCCGAGTGCCGGCTCAGGTCCCAAACGGGCTGTCGGACCATCCTGGCCGCCTTCGCCGGCAGCCGGCCAAACGGCGCGATGTCCTCGTTCCAGCCCTGGCCTTCGATGGCGAGCTTGCGAACGTCGTACCAGGTCTTTTCACTCGCGTCAGTCTTTGACTGCGAGCGGCTGCTGCGCGATTCGCCGGCTGGACGGGCTGGGCCGGCCAGTCGGGAGATCGGCAGGCTGCGGAAGAAGACGCCGGCACCGCCTGGTTGCTTGACATCAACATCGTAGAAGATGGTCCCGAGCGTGCGGTCGTCAACCTCGACGCTGCGCGGACAGGCCCGGCCGCCGATGGCGCGTCCCGGATTGTAGAACTCGACGGGATGGTCCATGTCCCAGGTCTTGCCATCGTCGCGCGAGACAATGTAGTGGATCTTGTTCCCCCCGGTGCCCGGGCCGATGCTTTGCGAGGCGAGCAGCCAGCCGTTCTTCAGTCCGATCATCTGCTGGCGCCAGCCCTGGGACGAGACGTCGGGGAATGGCTTGACATCCTGCCAGGTCTTGCCGCCATCCGTGGAGCGCAGGCCCATGCCGCTGATCAGGGTCCCCCTGGCTGTGCGAACGATGGGCACGAGCCCGTGGTTCCGGCCGTCGCCGAAAGGGGTTTCCTCGCCGGTCATCGGGTTGTAGACGACGGTCCGGTCCATCAATGGAAACAGCCAGGCAGCGGGAGATAGCTCGACGAGCGGATGGCGAATGACGCTTTCGATCTTCTCGTCCTTGCTCCTGGCAAGACTCTTGGGCGCGCTCCAGGTGATGCCGTCGTCGCTGCTGATCGAAAACGCCACGTAGCGCGAGCGTTTCTTCGGTCCGATGTCGTACCAGACATTCCAGGCGTGCACGAGCCGGCCATCGGCAAGCGTCGTCAAGGAGCCGGGGTACAGTTTGGTCTTCGCCGTCGGCGGAAAGAGCGCCGGGCTGGACCAGGTCTTGCCGCCGTCGGTCGAGCGCGAGATGAGATACGGCTGATACTCGCTCTTGCAGTAAGCGCCGACGAGCGTGCCTTTCCTGGTGACGGCCAGCACCGGATGGATGTGCCCGCTGACGCCGCTATCGATGCGGACGGGAACAGGCAGCGCGTCGTCGGCCGCCGCCAGGACCGGAGCGAACAACAGCCACGAGAAGAGGAGACAGGTACGCATCATGGTGGAACCTCGAATGTTTTTCGCCGCCATGCCTGAAAGCGTTATGATACTGGAGAGCGCGGGCAAGTGGACCTGGATGAAGCCCGGCGAGGAGTTCCGCCCTGGCCGTCTGACCATTCTCCTTTACCGGCCCGCGATCTCCGGGTACGATTCTGAGTCGAGCCCAACGTCCGAGTCGCGGAGTCATCCAGTGCGCCACCTCACCCCCATCCTCGTCACGTTCTTGCTGCCATCGCCGCTCCTCGCCCAGTCGAAGGACGGCAACCGGCTCGCCTATCTCGACGCGGTCAATCCCTACTATCCGTCGCGGACGTTTCCCAAGCTGATCACGCCGCAATGGGTCGGCGACAAGGGCGTGGAGGCGGTCGTCATCCTCGGCATCGACGACATGCGCGAGTCGAAGCGCTACGAGGCATTCCTGCGGCCGATCTTGCGGCGACTCAAGAAGATCGATGGCCGGGCGCCCGTCAGCATCATGGCCAACAAGGTCGATCCGGCCGATCCGCAGCTTCAGACGTGGCTCAAGGAAGGGCTCAGCATCGAGTGCCATACGCTGGACCATCCGTGCCCGTTCTTCGCCAAGGGTTTCGCCAAGGCGAAGGCAACCTACGACGGCTGCGTGGACCTGATGGCGAAGATCCCGAACAGCAAGCCGGTCGCCTTCCGCATGCCGTGCTGCGATTCGCTGAACACGCCGAGCCCGCGCTTCTACGCCGAGATCTTCAACAAGACGACGGCCAAGGGCAACTTCCTGACCATCGATAGCTCGGTGTTCAACGTCTTCACGGCCAACGACAAGGAATTGCCGCGCGAACTGGTGCTGCTGCCGGATGGCACCGAGCGCTTCCGCCGCTATCTGCCCAAGGACCGCAGCTTCGTGAACACCATCGAGGACTATCCGTATCCCTACGTCATCGGCCGGCTGTGCTGGCAGTTCCCCTGCGTCACGCCGAGCGACTGGCAGGCCCAGCATTTCCACAAGCCGAACAACCCGGAGACGGTCCGCGACTGGAAAGCCGCCCTCGACTGCACCGTCATCAAACAAGGCGTCATGTGCCTCGTCTTCCACCCCCACGGCTGGTGCAAGAGCGACCAGATCATCGAGCTCATCGACCACGCCGTGGCGAAGCATGGGAAGAAGGTGAAGTTCTTGACGTTCAAGGAGGCGCAGGAGCGGTTGAACAAGGAGTTTCTTGACGGCTGGCCCATTCGGAACGCCAAGACGGGTGCAGACAATCATGTTCAGGTCGCGTGTCTAGCAAATCAAGGATTCATCGGCGCGCTGTTCAAGAGGAGATTAATAGAGGGTAGAGAATACACGCGGAGGCGCACTTGGGCCGCTGAACCAGACGGCGGTGGCAATCATTGGCGAGTCGTAAGCATTGAGAACATTAAAAACCTAGGGGGAATAAACACGCCGTTCGACCGGTTCGAACGATTTCGTGAGCTCGATCTTGGAGAACCTGATATCTACATGGCAGGAGACGATAAGGAAGAGAAACTCTTCCGCTTCAATCTTGATAAACTCGAATCTGAGAACCTGCGTTTTTCCTTGCCGCGTGGCGCCAAATACGGTTCGAGATCGAAGGATCACGGCCTCCGCTTCCTCGACCTCGACGGCGACGGCAAGCTCGACATCATCTTTTCCAACGAGAAGGAATTCGGCATCTACCTCTTCAAGGACATGAAGAGCGGCTGGAGCCGGAAGGTGCTGGCCGGCAAGCGCGGCGATGCCGACGCGTTGCCGATGATCTCGCGCAACGGCACGAACAACGGCTTCTGGGTCCACTCCGGGCAGCTGTGGTGGTCGAACGAGGACACGGTGAACCTCAAGGACCATGTCGATCGGCGGTCGATCAAGGAGCTGTTGAAGAAGGCGCCGAAGTGAAAGGCGTGAACCTATGCTGGACGCAAGATGATATTATCATTGAAGGAGGTTGCCCGCATGACACGTACCATTCAGGCGATTTATGAGAAAGGGGCATTTCATCCCCTGGAGCCTGTGAATTGCCGCGAACGAGAACGCGTGTCGCTAACTGTTGAGAGTCCGGCCCCGGAGGAGGAAGCGGTTCTCGACGACGAGTTTCTCGCTTATTGCGAGTCACAGGCTGACTCTTCCATCTCTCTCGAAGCCGTCAGGCAGGCGCTGGCGAAGATTCCTGGTTCTCTCGTGGACGACATTCGGGCCGAGCGGGACGAAGGGTAATGCCGCAGTATTTCCTGGACACGAGTGCCCTTGTCAAGCACTACCATGCAGAGGTCGGGACGGCCAAGGTGGACGCCATCTGGTCGGATGCGGCGTCGAAGCTGTTCATTTCCCGGCTCAGCGTGGTCGAAACGGTGTCGGTCTTTGCCAAGAAACTGCGAATCGGCATGATCACGGCCAAAGACTTTGACCTCCTGCGGCGCCGCTTTTTCGCCGACCTCCGTAGCCGTCGTCCCATTACTGTTCGGCTGCTGGTTCGACATTTTCAGGATGGCGACCGCCTCCTGCAGCGGCACGGGCCCACTCACGGCCTGTACACGCTGGACGCGCTGCAACTCGCCGTTGCCTTGGATTTGCAACGCCAGGGAATGTTTGATGAGGTCGTCGCAGCGGACCACGTCATGGTGACGCTTGGTCCGCTGGAAGGACTCAAGGTCCTCAATCCTGAATCGCCTTGAAGCAATTACCAGCTTGGAGAGCGAGCATGCCTGCATCTTTCGTGACCCTTGCCATGGTGTCGTTGCAAGCTGCCGTCCTCGCCCAGGCCGATGACACGGACCGGCCCCTGTCGCCGGCAATGTCTTTGAAAGCGATGCAGCCGCGGCCAGGCTGCACGGTCGAGCTTATGGCCGCCGAGCCGCTCGTGCAGGATCCCATCGCCTTCGCCTTCGGTCCCGATGGCAAGCTCTGGGTCGTCGAGATGGGCGACTACCCGCTGGGCGTGGACGGCAAGGGCAAACGCGGCGGCCGCATCAAGTTTTTGGAGAAGGCGAGCCGGGAGCGTAAGCGACCGGAGGAAGACGGCCCCTACACCAAGGCCACCGTCTTCCTCGATAACCTCGGCTATCCCACCGGCGTCCTGCCCTGGGGCAAGGGCGTGCTCGTCACCTGCGCTCCGGACATCTTCTATGCCGAGGACACCGACGGCGACGGCAAGGCGGACAAGAAGGTCGTCCTCTACACCGGCTTCGTCGAGGGCAACCAGCAGCATCGCGTCAATGGGCTGACATGGGGCCTCGACAACTGGGTGTACGGCGCCAATGGCGACTCGGGCGGGACCATCAAGTCGCTGAAGACGGGGCAAACGGTGAACATCTCCGGCCGGGATTTTCGCATCAAGCCGGACCTGGGCCTCATCGACGCGCAGACGGGGCAATCGCAGTTCGGCCGATGCCGGGACGACTGGGGCAACTGGTTCGGCTGCAACAACTCGAACCCGATGTTCCACTTCGTGCTCGAGGATCACTACATGCGCCGCAACCCGCACCTGCCGGCCCCGCCGGCGCGGGTCGACGTGTCGGTCACTCCGGGAGCATCGCGCGTGTATCCGATCAGCCGGACGCTGCCGCGCTTCAATAACCCGGCGTCGGCCAATCATTTCACGTCGGCATGCAGCGTCCCCATCTATCGTGACGATCTCTTCGGGCCGGAGTTCGCGAACAACAGCTTCGTCTGCGAGCCGGTGCACAACCTCATCCATCGCGAGATCATGACGCCGAAGGGCGTGACCTTCACCAGCCGGCGGGCGGCCGACGAGCAGACCTCGGAGTTCCTGGCGTCGAAGGACAGCTGGTTCCGGCCGACGATGGTGCAGACCGGCCCGGACGGCGCCCTCTGGGTGGCCGACATGTACCGCCACGTCATCGAGCACCCGGAGTGGATTCCGAAGGAATGGCAGAAGAAGCTCGACCTCCGGGCCGGCCACGACAAGGGCCGCATCTACCGCATCTATCCCACCGGCAAGAAGCCGCGGGCCATTCCGCGGCTCGACAAGCTCGACACCGCCGGGCTGGTGGCGTCGCTCGATAGTCCGAACGGCTGGCAGCGGGACATGGCGCAGATGATGCTGGTGGCGAAAAAAGATCGGGCGGCCGCCGCGACGCTGAGAGCGCTGTTCCAGACCTGCAACCGGGCGGAGACACGGCTGCAAGCGTTGTGCACCCTGAACGGCCTGGATGAAATCAACGAGGGCCTGCTGCTCAGAGTCTCCAAAGATCCACATCCCGGAGTACGGCGTCATGCGGTCCGACTGTGCGAAACGCTGCTTCCGGCATCGCTGGATGTGCAGGCAGCTCTCTTGAAGCTCGTTGCCGATGACGATGTCCAGGTTCGCATGCAGCTAGCGTCTTCGCTGGGGAATCTGATGATTCTCACAGCCAAGACTTATTCCAAACGGCCTGCCGAAGCGCTGTCGCGTCTGGCGCTGCGAGATGCTGGCGACTCCTATGTGCTCGCCGCCATCATGAGCTCCGTAGATAGGAAAAACCTGGGCGACATGCTGAAGGAGATAATTACGCGCGACAAGCCGCCACCAGTCGTACTGATGGAAAAACTGCTGGCCCTGGCGAGCGCGCTCGATAATCGGGATGGCCTGGCAATGCTGCTATCCGCCGCAGCTGCGCCGCCTGTTGGCGGTTACACAGCCACGCAGTTCGCCTCACTGGGCGTCTTGCTCGACGCCTTGGACCGGAAGAACGCTTCACTGGAGTCGGTTGTCGTCCTCGGCGGCAAAAGAATAAAGCCGGCGATCGAGGACCTTACGGCGCTGTACACGGCGGCACGCAAGCAGGTTGCGGCTATTCAGCCGGGCAAGTTGCCGAGTGCCGACCAGCTTTCGGCCATCCCTTTGCTTGGACGTGGATTCGATAGGCTGATTCGCGAGGACGTGCGGGCGCTTGAACGCTTGCTTAGCCCGAGGATGGCGTCTGAATCGCAGTTGGCGGCCGTTTCCACGCTCGGAAAGCTACGCGGCCCCGTTGTCCCGATATTGCTGAAACAATGGAAGAGCCATTCGCCCACGCTCCGAATCCAAGTCCTCGACATCCTCCTCAGCCGTCCGGACTGGACGCGCAAGGCACTCTACGCCCTGGAAGATCGAAAGATCCTGCCCATGGATTTCGACGCCGTCCGCCGGCAACGGCTTGTCGACCACAAGGACGGCGAGATCCGCAAGCTGGCCAGAGAGGTTTTCCGTGAGTCGCTCAATCCAGATCGCCGCAAGGTCGTGGCATCCTATCTCAAGCAGATCAAGGACAACGGCGATCCTGCGCGCGGCGCCAAGGTCTTCACAAAAAGCTGTGCGGCCTGCCATCAGCTCGGCGGCGTCGGCCAGCAGGTGGGGCCGGACCTCGCCTCCGTTCCCGACAAGTCAACGTTGGCCATGCTCACCGCCATCCTCGATCCCAACCAGGCAGTCGAGTCGCGCTACATCGGCTACGTTGCCGTCACGCGCAACGGGCTGTCGCTCAACGGCCTGCTCGCCGCCGAGACGGGGACGAGCATCACCCTTGTCGCCGCCGACGGCAAGAAGCACGTCATCCTGCGAACGGACCTGGATGAACTGTCGAGCACTGGCAAGTCTGCGATGCCAGAGGGGCTCGAGAAAGAGATCTCGCCGGCGGAGATGACCGATCTGCTGGCGTTTATTCGCAAGAGCGTGCCGGCAAAGCGCAAGCAATCGGAAACCGGGAATTCCAAGCGGGCGCGTCATCAACCGCTTGCGGTTTCGCGCGCTGGCACGCGTCAAGTGCGCGAAACCGCAAGCGGTGGGCACGGCCGTCGCCGTTTCTCAATAGTCGGCGACTGACCCATCACCCAAGCGTGCCCCCGGCCAGCGATACGTTTGCGGCTCGCGCGCTCGCTTCTGCAAGTGCTTCTCGTCGATGTCCACGCCCAGGCCGGGGCCCGGCGGCAGGCCGATCATGCCGTCGCGGTCGAGCTGCCAGGGCATGTGGCCGATGCCCTTGGGGTTGAAGCCGTGGTTGTCCGGATAGAACTCGTGGATGAGGAACAGCGGGATGGAGGCGACCACGTGCAGGCTGGCGGCGATGCCCAGGTAGCTGGCTGTGCAGTGCGGGGCCAGCGGCACGTGGTAAGTCTCGGCGAGCGTGGCGATCTTCTTCATCTGCGTGATGCCGCCGGTGTGGCAGCAGTCGGGTTGCAGGATGTCGATGCAGCCTTCTTGAAGATACTGCACCATCTCCCAGATCGTGCGATCCCGTTCGCCGGTCGCCAACGGGATGGTGATGGCTTCCTTGAGGCGCTTGAAGACCTCGATGTTGCCGGGCACGGCCGGTTCCTCGATGAAGAGCACGTCATGAGGCTTGAGGGCAGCGGCCAGCTGGATGAGCGTGGCCGGCGGCAAGGCGCAGTGGGCGTCGAACATCACCGCACCGTCGGGTCCGACCCGTTGCCGGGCCGCGCGGATGGCGGCGACGATGCGCTCGATATCGGCGGGATTGCTCGAGTGCTCGAACATGCCGGGCGGCGGTACCTTGACGGCCCGCGGCGTGTGGTAGACGCGAATCCGGTCCCGGCAAGGTCCACCCAGCAGGCGATACACCGGGACGCCGTGCAGCTTGCCGACGATGTCCCACAAGGCCATGTCGATGCCGGCGATGGTGTGCGTCAGCAACGGTCCGCCGCGCATGTCGCGGTGTGACCGATACAGCTTCTGCCAGAGGTGCTCGATGCGCGTCGGGTTCTCGCCATCGAGCAATTCGAAGAGTGATTCCGCGAGCGCCTTGGCCGGCAGCGGATGGACCGCCTTGATGTCGCCCCAGCCGGCGATGCCGCGATTGGTCTCGATCTTGACGAAGACGACCGGGTTGACCCAGTAGCAGCGCAGGGCCGTGATGCGGATGGCTGCCGCGCGATCGACGACCTGAGCACCCGGATTGTCGTTCATCATCCAATCATTCTATCAATCGTCGGTAGTCGAAGTTGCCATGGAGGCCGGCGCACAATCAACCGCTTGCGGTTCCGCGCACTGGCACGCGCCAGGTGCGCGAAACCGCAAGCGGTTGGCACGCGCCCGATTGTGGGACACTGATAGACAGCGGCTATAACATTAGATATCTCGTTTCGTTTCGGGTTGAGTCGAGGTTGACATGCTTTCCGCCAACGATAGCCGCAAGCAGTTCATCGACTTTTTTGTCGAGAAGCACGGGCACACCTTCGTGCCGTCGTCGAGCGTCGTGCCGCACGATGATCCGACGCTCCTGTTCAGCAACGCCGGCATGAACCAGTTCAAGGACGTGTTTTTGGGGACGGGCACGCGGCCGTATCGTCGGGCGGTGAACACGCAGAAGTGCATTCGCGCCGGCGGCAAGCACAACGATCTCGACGACGTCGGCAAGGACACCTACCACCACACCTTCTTCGAGATGCTCGGCAACTGGTCGTTCGGCGACTACTTCAAAAAGGAAGCCATCCAGTGGGCCTGGGAGTTGCTCACACAGGTGTGGGGCCTGGACAAGAGCCGGCTGCATGCCACCGTCTTTGAAGGCAGTCCGGACGAAGGCGTGCCGCGCGACGATGAGGCGGCCGAGCTGTGGCGGACCGTCACCGACATCGACCATTCCCACATCCACTGGGGCAACAAGAAGGATAACTTCTGGGAGATGGGCGAGACCGGTCCCTGCGGCCCGTGCAGCGAAATCCACATCGACCGCACGCCGGGGAAGACGGGGAGCGCTCTCGTCAACAAGGGCACGCCGGATGTCATCGAGATCTGGAACCTGGTCTTCATCCAGTTCAACCGCAACGCGGACCGGTCGCTGACGCCCTTGCCCGCGAAACACGTCGATACCGGCATGGGTTTCGAGCGCGTGACGGCTGTCATCCAGGACAAGGCGAGCAACTACGACACGGATGTGTTCGCGCCGATCTTCGCGGCGATCCAGCGCGTCACGGGCGCAGCGGCCTACGGCGGGCAGCTCGCCGATCTGAAGGATACGGCGTATCGCGTGATCGCCGACCACATTCGCGCGTTAACCTTTGCGCTGACGGACGGCGCCGAGCCGAGCAATGAGGGGCGCGGCTACGTGCTGCGACGCATCCTGCGGCGGGCGGAGCGCTATGGCCGGCAATGCCTGGGAACCGCGCAACCGTTCCTGTGCGAGCTGGTGCCGACGGTAGTGCAGGTGATGGGCGAGGCCTTTCCCGAGTTGAACCGTACTCCCGATCGCGTCGTCGAGCTCATCAAGGGCGAAGAGGAGAGCTTCATCCGCACGCTCGATCGCGGCATCAAGCTATTCGGCGAGGCAGCGCAACGGGCGGCAACGAGCAAGACGATTTCCGGCGAGGACGCCTTTCAGCTCCACGATACCTACGGCGTCTACATCGACATCACCGAGCAGATGGCTGCCGAGGCCGGCCTGGGGGTCGATCGCCCGCGCTTCGACGCCTTGCTGGAAGAGGCCAAGGAGAAGGCGCGAGGCGCGCGCAAGAAGCTCGACGTCACCGCCGTCAGCGGCGACTTGCCGAAGACCGACGACTCACCGAAATACAAGGGCCTCGCCGGCAAGGGCAAAATCGTCGCCTGGGTGAAGGAGAACCTCGTCGGCACGTCCGGCAAGCTGTTGCCGGGCGACCAGGTCGGCCTCGTGCTCGACAAGACGAATTTCTACGCCGAGCAGGGGGGGCAGGTCGGCGACAAGGGCGTCATCAAGACCAAAACGGGCACGTTCGAGGTCGAGGACACGCAGCGCCTGGGCGACAGCGTGCTGCACCTTGGCAAGGTCCACGAGGGGACGATCAAGATCGGCCAGCCGGCGACGCTGGAAGTCAACAGCGCCCGCGCCGACACCATGCGCAACCACACCGCGACGCATCTCATGAACTGGGCGCTGCGGAAAGTCCTGGGCGAGCATGTCGATCAGAAGGGTTCGCTGGTCGATGCCACGCGCACGCGCTTCGACTTCGCCCATAACGAGCCATTAACATCGCAGCAGGTCGCCGAGGTCGAACGGCTGGTCAACGAGAAGATCTACGCCGACCTGCCGGTGACAGCGGCGTATCGTCCGCTGGAGGAGGCGAAAAAGATCGCCGGCGTGCGGGCCGTGTTCGGCGAGAAGTACCCCGATCCCGTGCGTGTGCTGGTGGTCGGCGCCAGCAAGCCGGAGGAGGCGACGCTCGAGTGCTCCGTCGAGTTCTGCGGCGGGACTCACCTTGCTCACACCGGGCAAGCGGGGCTGTTCAAGATTGTCGGTCAGGAACTCGTTGCCAAGGGCGTGCGGCGGGTAACGGCCGTCACCGGGCCGGAAGCCATTGCCACCGTGCAACGGCTAGCCGGCGTCGTCGACGACCTGACAGGCCGGTTTCGCTGCAAGCCCGAGGACCTGGGGTCGCGCATCGACGCGCTTCAGGAGGAGATCAAGAAGCTGCAGCAGCAGCTCAAGAAGGGCGCAGCCGTGGACCTGGCGGCGGCGGCGGACAAGCTGCTGTCAACGGCGGCGGCGGTCAACGGCGCCCAGGTGATCGTCGGCGAGATGCCGGCGGGTCCGGACGAGCAGCTTCGCAACCAGATCGACCGCATCAAGCAGACGGCCGGCTCGGCGGTGGTGGTGGTCGGCTGGCGGGACGACGGCAAGGTCGGCCTGCTCGCCGCCGTAACCGATGATCTTGTCAAGAAGGGGGTGCACGCTGGCAAGCTCGTCGGCCAGGTCGCGAAGGCCGTCGGCGGCGGCGGCGGCGGCAAGCCCACCATGGCCCAGGCCGGCGGCAAGGAACCCGACAAGTTGCCCGAAGCGCTGGAGCTGGCACGGAATCTCGCGAACGAACAGCTGCGCAGCTGATCGCCCCGGACCTGTTCACGATTCGCGTTCGCCTGGCGCCGCGCGAGCGCGAAACGTAAACCACCGCGAGCGTCGGCTACGCATGTCTGGGGGAATCTTCGCACTGGCAGGGCAGCTGTCCGACGGTGTCGCAGCCGCTGGGAAGTTCGGCTTCCTCGACAACCAGGACCGGGAAGCCATCCTTGATAGGGAACTTGAGGGCGCAGCGCTCGCAGACCAGATGATTGCCCTCGAGCAGCAGGCGCGTCTTGCTGGGGTTGAGCGGGCAGCGCAGGATCGCTAGCAGGTCGGGACTGATCATTTGGCCCTCATTCCACCGTGCCGCGTGCGTAGTGCAGGGCAACGATGAACATCACGTACAAGAGGTTCTGCAAGCCGAAAGTCAGAATCTGCAGGATGACCATGACAATGCGGGCGCCGCTGCCGGCGTTGGCGCCGCTGAACATGCTGATGATGATGATGCTTGCGAGAGCGCTCGCGCCGGCGTTGGCGCCGCTGAGGATCACGAGCAGGTTGCCCTTGCCGGTCAGGCTGCGGTCCTTGAAGTTCTTGCCGAGCGCGATCAGGTAGAAAGCCGGCATGATGAAGCAAGCGGCAGTCAAGGCCTGCGAGAGAATGATGCCGACAATCGCCGCGCCCATGCCGCCATGAAAGATAAACAACTGATTCCCCGCCACTATGAAGAGCAGCCCTCCCAGGCCGCCTCTGCCGAAGGCGTTGAATGCCGGCACCAGCCGATTGATGATCTGGAAGATCAGCGAGACGCCATTGACGGCGAGTGCCGAGATGCCGAACGCCAGCAAACCGAACTTGTTGTTGACAAAGACCCAGAAGACGTAGCCGACCACAGCGGTGATGAGTCCGCCGACCTCAATGATCGTGCCGATGGCCGAGACGATCTGGCTGGCACGGAACGAACCGGTATGGAATAGCAGGATCCCCACGCCCTCCAGGCCGTAGCCACCCGCCATGACGCAAAAGCCGATGAAGGCCAGCAGCAAGCCGACGCGGACCTTCGGCCAGCTGGATGTGCCGGATCCGGACCTGCGCGGGCGGTCCCAGTCGTCGTCATCGTCACGGTGGCGTCGGCGCGGGCGATCGTCGTCATCGTCGTAATCATCGTAATCATCGTCGCGTCCGCGGCGGCTGCGCGGGCGGTCGTCATCGTCGTCATCAGCGCGGTCGCGGCGACGGCTGCGCGGACGGTCGTCATCATCGTCATCAGCGCGGCCACGGCGACGGCTGCGCGGGCGGTCGTCATCATCGTCGCGGTCGTCGTAGTCGTCGTCGCGCTTGCGGCGCGGGCGCGGAGGAACATCATCGTCCAGGTCGTCGTCGTCGCGGCTGGGGCGCGGCCTGGGGCGCGGTTCCGGCTCGGCCTCCACCTCGGCGCCTACCACCTCTTCCTCGGCCGACGCCATCGGAATGGTCAAGATGGTGCCGCACTGGGCGCACTTGGCTTTCTTGCCGGCCTTGTCCTCGCCGACACGCAGGACCTTTTGACAGGAGTAGCACTGGAAGGTGATGCTCATGGCATGTCATCCGACGGTGGAGGCAGCTTGGTTGCCACGCGCTTTCTTACAGCGATGATGGCCTTCAAGTAGGTCAAGGCGAAGAACAGCATGACCACGAGCACGACGGCGCCGAGGATGGTGCCGATCATGCTGGCGCCGCCCTCGCCGCGGACGTTCTTGACCGAGACCACGAAGGCCAGGACAATCTTAAAGCCAATCACGCCGCAGGCCAGAGCAATCGGGATGTTCGTGGACTCCGACAGGTACTTGTCGCGCAGGATGAGCATGGCGGCCTTCATGTAAAAGGGAAAGATGATCCACTCGACATCGCCAAGGATAAAGACGATCCAGCCCGCCGCGCCGATGGCGCCGATGTTGGCGCTGGTGACTCCCTGGTCCAGGATGGGCAGCACGAAGAGGATGATGAGAGAGACGACCTTGATGACCGCGATGACCAGCGAGATGATGGCCAGCGGCAGGGTGCCGCGCTTGTTCGGTGTGTTCAGGCACAGGGAATAGGAAACCACTGCCGGAATCTCCATGCCGAGGTAGAGGACGCCGCCAACCATCATCAGCATGTTGGAGATTGATACCAGGCCGTCCCAGGACAGGATGCCCGCGAGGATGATGAGGGCGACGGCCAGGATAACGCAACCCATCGCGCCCAGGAGCATGGCGGCATTGGCGATGCTGAAACCCAGTCCGAGGTGGACCTTTTCCCATTTCTTGCGTGTCGCGCTCTTGCGCGGCTTGTCCTCGTCATCCTCCCCGTCGTCGCTGTCATCCTCATCGTCGTCGTCACGCGGCCGGCGCTTGCGGCGTGGCTCGTCTTCGTCCTCCTCGTCGCGGCGCGGCTTGCGCTTGCGCGGGCGCTCGTCGACTTCCTCCTCGTCGCGGGCCCGGCGGCGGCGCGGGCGCTCGTCCTCTGCCTCGTCGTCGTCTTCTTCGTCGCGCGGGCGGCGGCGCGGACGATCCTCGTCGTCGCGGTCCTTGCCGCGGGCGCTTCGCCTTCTCGCCGAATCGTCTTTCGCCATGTCGCGTCCCCGAGGGCGCAGGTTCCAGCAGCACGCGCTCAGTCTTCATCTTCGTCGATGAGGTACTTGATGCGCGCCAGGCTCCCGTACAGCACCAGGGCGTAGTTGATAATGTAGCCGATCAGGAAGCTCCGCCAGACCAGATAGACGATGAGCAACGTCCAGCCGACCACGTCGGTGGTGCCGGTGATGCTGAGCATGTAGAAGCTGAGCAGCATGAAGAACTGCCCGAACCCCATGCGCAGCAGCGACTGGGCCCGCGGCTCCAGCCACTGGTCGTCCTTCAATGCCAGCGCGGTCGAGCGTAGAAAGACGCAGAAAAGGATCGGCTCCCCGTAGAAAACAGCCTGAAAGATGATGGCGCCGAAGAACTCCCAGAACGGCGCGGCGCTCCAGAAGACATGCAGCGGCAGGGTGCGCTCCAGGCTGGCGACGCTGAAGCAGATCTCCGGGGCCACCAGCGGCACCATGACATAACCCATGGCCCCGGCGGCCGGCAACAGCTTCAAGAGCAGCGTGACCAGCAGATTGATGATGCTGAAGATGAGCAGCGTGATCGTCTGCCCGCGCGTGCCGAAGACGTTGGGCACGCCCAGGCAGATGCAATAGGCCGCCAGGAAGCAGCCTCCCGAGGCAAGGAACAGCGCTTGCTCGGTGATGTACAGTGCCTTGCCGGCATCGAGATTACTGAGATTGCAGATGAGGCCAATCACGAATGGGCCCTTCTGTAGCTCGTTGTCGCGGATCACTTCCAGCTGCAGCGGCGAATACAGGGTGCTGGATAGCAAGCCCTGGAGCACGATGACCAGGTGAAGCAGCCAGCAAATTCCCCAGACGCACATGCCGGCAAACATCAACCAGATGGCGATCAAGAGCTTCCGCCAGTCGTCGGCGAACTGGATGGTTTTTTTCTTGATGGTCCGCTTGACGACGGCCTTCTTCTCTTTCTTTTTTTTCTTCTTGGACTGGTCCTCGACAGGTGCGGCGGGCGCCGCGTCAGCCGTCAACGTGTAGGCGCCGCCTTCTTCGTCGTCGTCGCCGGCCGGCTTCGGGGGTGGTGGAGGCGGGGGGGATGGAGCCGGCTCGTCGTCGACCAGCGTGGCCTGGCTCATCATTGTCTTGAGCATCTTGGGCGGCAGCTTGGGGGGGGCGATGGCATCGCCGTCGGGCAGTCGGGCCCACTGGCCGCACGCCGGGCAGACGACCTTGCGCGACAGGTTCTCGGGCAAGTCGTCGAGGTCCTCCGTCCCCGGATCATAGCTTTTACGGCATTTCGGGCACTTGACCAGGGCCATGCGCTTCTCCGAGCCATCTCAGCAACCAGCAGGCATCCAAGGAACTGTAGCAATTTGACCCCATTTGGGCCATTCACGACAGGGTTGCAGGCATGGCTGGCGACGTTTCCCTGTCGGCCTTCTCTGCAAAGTCGCCGGCGTGGTGTGCGCGGCACAGCGCCGATTCGGCGCCAGTGCGTATAATCCCCGAATTGAAGAAAGGCACATCCGCTTGCGAACGATAGCCGAGATCATCCGCGAGTTGCCGGTCAGCCTGGAAAGCGGGCTAGCAACAGAGGGCGTCGCCCGGAGCCGGGAGCGCTTCGGCGCCAATGAGCTGACGGCGTTGCCGCGGCCACCCATCTGGAAGAAGTTCCTCGAAAAGCTCGATGAACCGATCATCAAGATCCTGCTGGCGGCGGCGTTGCTTTCGCTTGTGGTCGATCTCTGTCGCGCCGCGCCGGTGCTGGGCAGCATCGCCTTCGGCTTTCTGCTGCTGGTGCTGGCGGCGGTCTGGCTGGGCCAGCAGCGGCAAGGGCTGCCATCGCTGCTGTTCGGCGCTGCGCTGGCCTTTTTTCTGCTCGGCTTGCTGGCCGGTCATGTGCTCGTCGAGGGCCTGGCTGTCATGGTGGCCGTCATCCTGGCCACCGGGGTCGCTTTTCTCAGCGAGTTCAAGAGCGATCGCGAGTTCGAGATCCTGAACGCGCGCAAGACATCATTGCAGGCCAAGGTGCTTCGCCAGGGCCTGCTGACCACCGTGCCGCTCGAGGCCGTCGTGGTAGGCGACCTGGCGCTGCTGGAGATGGGGGATGAGGTCCCCGCCGACGGACGCATCGTCAAGGCCACCGAGATGCACGTCGATCAATCGCTCATGACGGGCGAATCCGAGCCGCTGCAGAAGTTCGCGAGTTCGCATGACGAGACCAGTGAAGGTCCGGACCAGCCGGGTTGCATCTATCGCGGGACACAGGTCGTGGACGGCGTCGGCCAGATGCTGGTCACCGAGGTCGGCAACGCCACGGCGCTCGGCCAGATTGCGCGCCGGCTCACGGGCGCGGAGGACAGCATCGACACGCAGGATCGTGTCATGCAGAAGCTGACGATCTCCAAGGAATTGACGCCGCTACAGCAGAAGCTCGCACGGTTGGCGGACCTGATCAGCAAGGTCGGCTACGTCGCCGCCGTGCTGATCTTCTCTGCCCAGATGATTCGCGGTCTGATCGTCGGCGACATTTTCCTGCCTGGCATGCGCCAGGGATTCGGCCCGGACTTTCTCGACGTCTTTGGCGAGTTGCTCGGCTACTTTGTCACCATGGTCATCATCATCGTCGTCGCGGTCCCGGAAGGTCTGCCGATGAGCGTGACCGTGTCGCTGGCCCTGGCCATGCGGAAGATGACGAGGGCCAACTCGCTGGTGCGGCAGCTGGTCGCCTGCGAGACCATCGGCTCCGCGACCGTCATCTGCACCGACAAGACGGGCACGCTGACGCAGAACAAGATGCAGGTCGAACGTCTGTCGTGGGGAACAGAAACGCTGGATCGGGCGCAGCCGGCGTGGCTGAAGCTGGCGGCTCCCTTCGCACGGTCTGCAAGCGGCACGGCGCTTGACTGGATCGTCTTGAATGCGGCCGTCAACTCGACCGCCCATCTGGAGGAAAAGGACGGGCGGTTGCTGGCTGTCGGCAACTTCACCGAGGGCTCGCTGCTGCGCTGGCTGCGCGAGTCGGGCCTGGAGTACGCCCAGCTGCGCTTGCAATTCGAGCCGCTGTACCAGGTGCATTTCTCCTCCGAGCGCAAGCGCATGACCACGGTGATCCCGCATGACGGGCACTGCTGGGTGCTGGTCAAGGGCGCTCCCGAATGGGTGCTGGAGCAATGTAGTCAGTACATGACCGGCGACGGCGAGTGCGTGCCGCTGACGGACGAAGTCGGTCAGGCCATCCACAAGCGTGTGCAGGAGTCGGCCGCCCAGGCCATGCGGACGCTGGCCTTTGCCGTTGCGAGACTGCCCGGCCCGCCCGGGCACGGCGAAGCAGCGCACGCCGCGCACGCGGCGCCCGAAGTGCTGGAGCGGGATCTCATCTATGTCGGCTTCGTGGCCATCCGCGACCCGCTGCGGCACGACGTCAAGGACGCCATGGCGCAGTGTCGGCACGCGGGCATCGCCGTCAAGATGGTCACCGGCGACAGCGTCGAGATCGCCCGCGCCATCGGCACCGAGATCGGCCTGCTCGACCGGTCCGATGCAAAGATTCTGACCAGCCAGGAGTTCAACGCGCTCGACGATGAAGCGGTGAAGAAACAGCTTGCGTCCGTGGCGATCCTGGCCCGAGCCAGGCCGCTGGACAAGCTGCGGCTGGTGCGGCTGTTGCAGGAAATGGGCGAGGTGGTGGCGGTGACGGGCGACGGCACCAACGACGCGCCGGCGCTGAAGAAGGCCGACGTGGGCCTGGCCATGGGCCGCGCCGGCACCGAGGTCGCCAAGGAAGCCAGCAAGATCGTGTTGCTCGACGATGCGTTCTCCACCATCGTCAATGCCGTCCACTGGGGGCGGTCTCTGTACGAGAACATCCAGCGTTTCATTCAGTTTCAGCTGACGATCAACGTCAGCGCATTGACGATCACGTTCCTGGGGATCCTGCTGTTCAACGTGAAGGCGCCGTTCACGGTGCTGCAACTGCTGTGGATCAACGTGATCATGGATACGTTTGCGTCGATCGCGCTGTGCTCGGAGCCGCCGCAGCCTGGATTGATGTCGCTGCCGCCGCGGCGCCGCGACGAGAACATTCTCACGCTGCCGATGGTTCGCAATATCCTGGTGACGGCCAGCTACTTCGTGGTGGTCATGCTGGTGCTGCTGGTGAACATGAGAGGGCAGCCGCAGCCGCCGGCCGAGCACGGCTGGTTCGCCGGCGACGGGCCGTGGCTGGTCGAGGCGTCCGGCGTGCGGCTGGCCGTGCCGCGCGCGGACCTGGAGCGCGACCCGCGCATCAAGAAGTTTCGCATCAGTGAAGACGCCGACGTGGCGCCGTCGCTGCGCGGCCAGGATGTCTATGTAGCCTTCACCGTGTTCCAGGTGAGCGTCTTCTTTTCGATCTACGTGTTCTTCCAGGTGTGGAACCAGATCAATTGCCGGTCACTGACGCCGGAGCGGAGCGGCTTGACCAGCATCTGGCGCAACCCGACGTTCGTGGCCATCGCCGCCGCCGTCGCCCTGGGGCAGATCGTGATCGTCACCTTCGGCGGCAACGTCTTCAAGGTGGAGCCGCTGAGCGTCTGGGTGTGGCTGGCGATCATCGTCTTCACATCCAGCGTGCTGATCTTCGCCGAGATCGCGCGGGCCATTCGCGTGCGGCTCGAGGCGAGGAAATGAGAGGCAGCCTGAAAGAGGCCCCTTTTCCCAGTCGGTGCAAAGCCCCCACAGATTGACACTGGATCACCCGCAATGCGGGAGGTCTGACCCCGTTTCGGACAGCCGCCGTCCATGAGGCGCTGGCGAGCTGGAATAACGCAAATACTTTACAGGTAGTCGGTTACGACCTAGGCCTGCCCTTCGAAGGATGCGCCGAGGGGGTGTATGTCATTTTCTGGACGAATGCTGGACGAATCTTTCGGACAGATGCCGTAGCCACCCAGTCCGAGCGAAACCGCTGCGGCCTCAGGGCCTTGCGAGCGCGTTTTCCGGGATCGGGCGGCGGTTTTTCGGCACGGGTCGGACACCGGCGCCGCGGCGGATCTCGACGCTGGCGGCATGGCCAGTCAGTCCTTCCTTGGTCGCCAGCGTGCGCACGTCGTCGGCCATCGCTTCCAGGCCCTTGGGCGTGAAGCTCAGGACACTGGTGCGCCGCAGAAAGTCATTGGCGGAAAGTCCGCTGGCGAAACGGGTCGTGCCACCGGTGGGCAGGACGTGCGACGGGCCGGCCACATAGTCGCCCAGAGCCACGGGCGTGAAATGCCCGAGAAAGATGGCGCCGGCGTTGTCGATGCGGTCCAGCAGGGACTCCGGATCGCTCGTCGAAATATGCAGATGCTCCGGACCGATCTGGTTGACCAGGCTGACAGCCTCGGCGGGTGAGCGAGCCAGCACGAGGGCGCCGTAGGTTTCCAGGCTTTCGCGCGCTTGCTGGCCGCGCTCCAGGGTGTCGAGCTGGCGCGTGAGGGCGATGCTGACCTCATCGAGCAATTCCTCGTGCCAGGTGATGAGAATGCTGGTGGCCGGGTCATGCTCCGCCTGGGCGATGAGGTCGGCGGCCAGGAATTCCGGCGAAGCGGTGTCATCGGCCAGGACGACGACCTCGCTGGGTCCGGCCAGACAGTCAATGGCGACTTGCCCCTGGACGAATTGTTTCGCCAGTGCGACGAAGATGTTGCCGGGACCGACGATCATGTCGACGGCGGGCAGGCCATCGACGCCGTAGGCGAGAGCGGCGACGGCCTGGGCGCCCCCCACGCGGTACACCTCGTTCACGCCCAGCTCATGGCAGGTGGCCAGCAAATCGGGGTTGCCGGCGCCGGCGGGCGTGGGCGGCAGGACGACGGCGATCTCGCGTACTTCCGCGGCCTTGGCGGGGCACACGGTCATCAACAAGGTCGATGGATAGGACGCGGCCCCGCCCGGCACGCAGATGCCGACGCGCTGCATGGGCCGGTAGCGCAGCCGCAACTCATGGCTATCGGCGACGTTGAGGGATGCGTCGCGATGCAGGATGCCTAGCTGGAAGGCGAGCAGATTCTGCCGGACGCGCCGCAACGTCTCGAGAAAGCGCGGTTCGGCCCCGGCGTGGGCCCTGGCCAGCTCCTCGGGAGAAACGCGCAGGCGATCGGCGTCGAGACGAACCCGGTCGAATTGCTCGGTGTAGTGGAGGAGGGCGTCCAGGCCGCGGGCGCGCACATCATTGCAAACGCGCTCGACAACCTGGATCGGCGCCAGTTCTTCTCCGAAGACGGCGCGCGTGAGCTGCCGGCCGCGCGGCGACACCACGTTCGCCTGCGACCCCAGTTGCTCGCGCAGGGCCGTGAGCTGCGCCCGGCCGTCCGCCTCCGCGCATCGTATCCTCTTGATCTTCACCATGTCCATGAAGTTTCCTCGGTTCCGTTTGCATCAATGCCCTGCGCGCCGACGGAGAGGATCTCGGCACCGGTCGGCTTGAGAACCCCTGGAGCGTCCGCCCGCGAGTTCCCCGCCTATCCGGTCAGGCAACGTGACAGACTCCTACTCTTTCACATAACGCAGACGCGGTCAAGAAAAATTCTGTGGGGAGTCTTCCGTCCGGGTTGGTGGCATGCATGTTCTCGGTTAACTTTCCAGGGGCGTCGCGGTTGTCACGACGGCAAGGCGTGCCAGGCACTTTGAGGGCAGGCGCATGGACATTTTCGACACTGTTGCGGCACTGGCCGCCATCGTTCACGTACTGGCGGGAGCAGCCTGGTTCGGCGCGATGTTCTATAGCTTGACGGTGCTGCAGCCGCGAGCGGCACGCTACTTTGCCAGTCCGGCCGAGTATGAAACCTTCGTCGCCACCATCAGCCAGGGCGCCCGCTGGAGCGTGCTGGCAGCCTTTGGCCTGGTCGGCCTCAGCGGCCTGACGCTTGGCTTGCTTCACGACAGCGACGCAGTATCCATACGCTGGCTGGTGCTTGTTGGGCTCAAGCTGATCCTGTTCGCCGTCGCATTTGCCCTGTTTGTGCATGTCTCGTGGCGGCTGTGGCCGGAGCGCATCATGGCGCTGGCCGACGAGATCCCGCGCGTGCAGCGTGTTGCGCGGCGGCTGGCGACGATCACGCTCTGCCTGGTCGGCCTGAGCATGGCACTGGGAGTGCTCGCGCACCGCTGAGACGGCATGACAACACGACCGGACGTACGCTGACCACGCGAGCCGCTATAATGACGCGATGCACGTATGCCTGTTCGACATCGATGGTACGCTGCTGGCGAGCGGCGGCGCCGGCAAGGCAGCGGTCGAGACGGCCCTGTGCGAAGAGTTCCAGGTCGAGATGCGCGGCCGGGTGAGCTACAGTGGCCGGACGGACCGCGCCATTGTCCGCGACCTCTTCGAGATGCACGGTCTCCAGGACAATGTCGCCAACTGGCAACGTCTGCGCGAAGGCTATTTGCGGCGCTTGCCGGCCTGCCTTGCGCAGCACAACGGCACTGTCCTGCCAGGCATCAAGCTTCTTCTGGAAGGTCTGGCCGAGCATCCGCGCGTGACGCTCGGTCTGCTGACGGGAAACATCCGCGACGGCGCCCGCATCAAGCTCGGACATTTCGGCCTCGAGCATCACTTTGCCTTCGGCGGCTATGGCGATCATCACTTTGACCGCGACGAGGTGGCTCGCGAGGCGCTGGCGGAGGCCCGGCGGCATTTGAATGGCCAGGTTGCCAATGAACGCATCTGGGTGATCGGCGACACGCCGCTGGACATTCGTTGCGCCCGCGCCATCGGCGCCCGCGTCGCCGCCGTGGCGACGGGCTGGCACTCGCTGGCCGAGCTGGAAGCTGCCAAGCCGGACCTGCTGTTTCCACACCTGGAGGATGCCGGCGCCTTGTTAAAGCTGCTGGAGTGAGTTGCCATGTCTTTCGCTGTTCGTGTCGCGTCCAAGCTGGCGACTCTGGAAAACCCGGCCGCCGGCGAGCGCGCCGAGATCGCCGTGGACAAGGGCTTCAACTGCTATCACTGGTCGATCCGCGGCGGCGAGGTGGATCTGCTTTATGCTGACCCGCAATTTCTCGCCGGCAGTTCGCCGACGCGCACGGGCATTCCGATCCTGTTTCCGTTTCCCAACCGCATCCGCGATGGCAAATACGTCTGGGACGGGAAGACCTACGAGCTGCCGATCAACGATCCGGCCAAGAAGAACGCCATCCACGGCTTCGCGTGCCGCCGGCCCTGGCACGTGGTGGACCAGGGCGTGGCTGCGAACGCGGCATGGGTGACGGGTGAGTTTCACGGGCTGCGCGACGCCGCCGACTGCCGCGATCTCTGGCCCGCCGATTATCGCTTGCGGATCACATATCGGCTCATGCCCGGCCGGCTGCGTTGCGAGATCGCGCTGCACAATCCCGATCTCGGGCCGCTCCCCTTCGGCATTGGTTTCCACCATTATTTCAGCGTCGGCGACCCGCAAGAATGCACCGTCGAGGTCCCCGCGGAGGAGTTCTGGGAGTTGCTGGAATGTCTGCCGACGGGAAAACGCTGGTCCGTGACGGGCGTCCGAGATCTGCGCTCGCGACAGCCATTCGACAAGCTCCAACTCGATGACGTGCTGACCGGTCTGCCCGGCAAGGCAGACGCGGAGGGCCTGTGCCTGCGCGGTATCGTCCGCCGCAGAGACGGCGTGAACAGCCACGGCGTGAAAGTGGAGATGCATGCATCGCCGGTGTTTCGCGAGACCGTCGTCTTCACGCCGCCGCATCGCCAGGCATTCTGCATCGAGCCGTACACGTGCGTGACGGACGCGATCAACCTCCAGCAGCAAGGTATGGACGCCGGCTGGCTGGTGCTGGGACCGGGACATGACTGGTCCGCGGTGGTTGAGATGCGGGCGAGCTGAGCTTGCGTTTCGCGCTCGCGGGATCCTGTCAATCCTGTCAAAGACCGCGACCACCGAGCGAAGCGCAAACGGGTCACACAGCGGACCTCTCGGCGTCGTAGTCGAGCTTGCCGAGCATGTCGGCGATTTTTTGGCGCGCCTTGTCGCGGGCGGCGGTTTCACTCTTGCTTTCGGCGTCGATCTTCTCCAGGCGGTCTTCCTGGGCGTTCAGCGTGCGCACGAACCTCTCGCGCAGATCCTTCTCCGTGGTACGGTCGCCAAGCGATTGCAGATTCTCGCGAATGCGCTTCTGCTCGGCGTGGATCTGCTCGCGTTCCTGGCGGAGTGTGTTGATCGCCTGCTCGTGGGCGGCGGCCTCCTGGCGAATCTCGATCACCTGCCGCAGCAAGGCCTCGGTCTTCTTGTCGAGATAACGCTGCTCGATCCACAGGGCGAGCTGGTTCTCGCTGGTATCGGCCAGCGCGAAATGATGGTGGAAAGCATGCTTTTGGCGGATGACGATGTTCGACACCTTGCCCGCCGGCAGCGAGAAGCGGAAGCGCCAGAAGTTCTCGGTGATCTCGACAGGCTCGGCCGTCTCGAACAGCTTCCATTCCCTGCCCTCGCGCGGATGATCGACGTAAATGGTGTACTCCGCCGTGCCCTTGTTGTTGAAGGTGTACGCCGTTTGCCGGACCTGGAGATAGTGCGCCTGCATGATACCGCGGCGCATGACGATGCGGTGCACCTTGTCGTCGTGCGAGTTGACGTTGTCGAGGACATGCACGCTCAGCTCGACGGCGTAGGGGACCAGCCGTTGCTGGGCCGGCTTGAGCGTTTCGAGCATGGCCTCGCCGACGTAGCTGCCGCCTTCCAGGACGGTGACCGGGCCGCCCTCGAGCGTGAGTTCCGTGGTGTTCTTGAACTCGACGCAGCGCATCGGATTTTCGGCGCGGGTGGCCTTGTTGTACAGCAGCACCGGCCGACCCTCGAAGGCCCGCAGCACGATCGGCACCAGTGCCGACTGATTGCGGCGAATCGTCACCGGATGCTCGATCTGGTACTCGAACAGGTCGCCGATCTTGCGCTCGCGAACCTGCGTCGGCATCGAGCTGACGGCGGAGTGTTGTTCCCTCGCGCCCGCACGGACCGCTCGCTTGGCCATGCTGACCCGGGCCTGAGCTGAATAGTCTGCGACTTGCGGAGCCATCTCCATTTCGTCAAGGCTGAATTCGTCTGATTCCGGCATGCCATCCTCGACCATCGGCGGCAGCACGCCCGTCGTTTCCTGCACCTTGACTTCGGGGCGGCGGATGTAGCGCGGCGTGTACAGGTCGTGGATGAACGACACCGGCAACCCGGCAATCAGCGAGAGCTGCACGTTTTCCCAATCCTCGTCCTGCGTGTTGTCCACCACGGCCCAGCCCTGGATCATGGGCGGCTTGCCTTCCTCGCCCAGCAGGATGCGGTAGGTCGCCTTCCACACCGGAGCGCCGAGCGTGTAGCTGAGGCGGACGCGGCGCTCGCCCTTGCCCTGGGCGAAGAACGAGAAGGTGCGGGCGTCCTTCTTCTTGCTGGAAAGCTGCGTGCGCAGGTAGTAATCGAGATCGCGACGCAGAACCGGGTCGAGGATCTGCAGCGCTGCCAAAGCGTGCAGGTCGAACGAACGGACTTCGCCCTTGTCGGTGAGGATGGAGACGAGGACGACGCGGACGATGCCGTCGCCGTACTGGCGTTCCGCCGTATCAACGCCCAGCAGGATGCCTTCCACGGGATCGGCGACGCCGGAGTGCAAGGCCACCCGCGCCCCCTTGATCTGCGGCAGCAGGCCGACAACGCTCTCCTTCTCGGGGATCGATAGCGCGACCTCTTCCAGCAGTTGCTCGAGCGGTTTGGTCGAGTCGTAGGAGACGGAAGCGACGTGGCCGCCGTCGAGATCGAGCACGGTCAGCGACTTGAGAACGTCGCTGACTTCCGCCTGCTTGAAGGTGAGCGACAGCACGGAGTCACCGGCGACAGAGCCTTCGCGCTCGAAATAGCCGATGCCATGCTTGTAGAGGACGACGCGACAGATGGGAAAAGCGGCCATGAGTGCATTCTACGCAGCTCGACCGCGCCACATCCTTCAGGGATGGATTTTTCCGTGTTCATGCGGCACAACAACGAGGCCGCAACGAAAAACGAGATTAGCCGCCAATGACGCCCGACAGCCAGAGCAGCCAAAAAACGCAGGCCACGGGCGGCAGCCAGCCGGATGCAGCCACGACTCCAGCAAATGAGCGCGTGTGAACCAACCCAATTGCGTGGATCAGCCAGACCGTTGTCCAGTAGAGGAGCACCATGCAGGAATACACGGTCCAGGCGAACCCGGCGTCGACAGCGGTTGCTGTAAAGAACCACAACAGCAGTTGCATCGCAACAACGATCGTCAAGACCGTCTTCATTCTGAGTGGAGGACCTTTCTGATGATGTCCTGCATCCGCGCCGGCTCAATGTCTCGTCGTTGATCTATCGACAGCGGATGATCCGTCTCGTCCAGTTCTACCAGTGGTCGCAGTCCGACCGGTCGCTGATGAACCATCGTTTTCAGGAATACCGTGTCCGGATACTCGGGGAGTCTGGTGCATAGCCAGCCGAAGTACGGTCCAAGGCTCGTCCTGGAGGGGTCTTTCCAGTGGTCCGACATTTCTCGAAAGCTCTTTTCGCTCAGGGACACCCACACGCCCCAAGTGAATGCTTGCTGGGCCCCTTGGATCGGAACCTCCAGGCAAGCGCGGACAAAGTAATGGCGCTGACCGTCGGCTTCGATGACACACTGATCTCCGCCCAGTTCACTTTTCTCGCGTTCTTCGTCCGAGATGAGCATCCACTGCGCGGGTGCGTCGGCGCCGAACGAAATCTCGCCGGTGTCGTGCCGCTGGCCGCAAGTTCGACAGGTGAATTCCATTGCAAAGTTGAATCAAAGGTCTGCACGTCAACGCTCAATGGTAACCGTTCACGCCTTGGCCAGCGATGGCGCTGGCTTTCCGGCAAGTTGGGCCTCGACGGCAGTCACCAGCCATGCGAAAGCGTTTTGTGACTGGCG
>Ga0194131_10000530_pt1 | contig 64541 bp, 62 predicted proteins | sample TA2KigO120mmetaG_FD_148631 | JGI IMG/M metagenome (GOLD analysis project Ga0194131, IMG submission 148631) | Freshwater microbial communities from Lake Tanganyika, Tanzania - TA2015053 Kigoma Offshore 120m | ecosystem: Environmental > Aquatic > Freshwater > Lake | place: Tanzania: Lake... | reverse complement strand
TGGATTAAATGGAGACTGCGAATTACCTTGAGTTTCGTGAGAATCAAAGTCAGCAACCTTTTGCTGTTGCTCCTTTTCCTTCTTGCAATACTTGTAAAGTTCCTCAGCAGCAATCAGAGCATCTGCAAAACTCTCACACGCATCAATCAAATTAATAATTTCAGTCTCTTCACCAGGATTAATATCAACATCAATAAAGTTACCAATCTTGAACCAAAGATTGGCACGATCGGCAAGATTCATTTCCGATACATTTTCATCAGAAATTTGGAAAAAGTCTTCCTCAGCAAGTTCTTTATAACCGTTATAGAAGGTCTTGGCGAGACCAGCATAACGACGCTTCATCAATTTCTCAATGCGGGCATCCTCAACCACATTCACAAACTGTTGTGGAATTTTAGTAGTTTCAGTCCAATCCTCATCTGGAGTATAAAGAGCGTGACCAACTTCATGTCCCACCAAAAGATCATAAACAAGACCACTCGCCTTTTCCCACAGAGGAAGCGTTAAGACACGAGTATGAACGTTGAAGCAAGCGGTGGAAACCTTTTTATGCTCCACTACAAGATCTTCAGTGGCAAGCAATTTAGCAAGTTGAGATTTGATTTCGTGGCGAATTGGCATCGGATTTGTTTCGTATGCAGATATCATACAAAAAAAGGAGGCATTTCAACCTCCGAATAGACAGTTTAAAAAGTGTCCTCCACTAGTCCTTGGTTGCATTAGCAAAATCCTCTACACCTTTTCTAAACTTTTCTTCTTTATCAGATAAATCATCAAAACGTTTTCTAGCAAGTTGAGCAGTTTTTCGTGCCTTGACATCAGTTGTCGCACTGCGTTGCTGAAGATCTTTAAGTCTATCACCAAAATCCTTCACACTATTTTCATTTATATTATTTACAGACCCCATAAATTGGTTAAAGGTTTTATATTTCATTTCTACCTTTGTTTTAAAAAATATTTATATACAAAAAAAATCACTCCTTTTGGAGTGCATTTTCTTAAATGCTTTGAGACGTGCTTTTGCTTGCCTCAGTGCTTGCGGTTTAAGTTTTCGTTTCTGTTCTTTCTTTGAGTGATGCTTCCAGTTTGGAGTGTTCATATGATTTGATTGGGAAAATTAAACCATAGACGAAAAATTCTTTTTCTTTTCGAATTTTATGACACTTTCAAATTTGTCCTCTAGACCAGTCTTATGAGATATGACAAAGATATTAGCATCTTTAATCACATAACGGATAATCTTAAGAAATTCTTCTGTTCCGTATCCATCAAGTGAAGAATCAAAAATTTCATCCAATATTAAAAGATTAGTATTGGTTGAATTTTTAAATTTAGCAACTTCTCTCCAAGTAAAAAGAAGTGCCAAATCTATTCTTTGTTTTTCTCCTTCACTAAAAGAAGCATAAGAAAAATCTTCGTGAATAGGTGACTGGACGGTTTCGTTAAACTCTTCATCAAGAGTAAAGTTAATATAGAAGTCCATCATTTGCAGATAACGATTAACCTGCTGATTGATAAGAGGCAAATACTTCTTAATGATTTTGGATTTTACTCCACCGTCTTTGAGTAAACTATACGAAAAATCGTAATAGTTAATTGTGTCTTTTTTAGAAGCGAGGTCGTCGTATGTGGTTTTTAGACTGTCTTTGAAGGACTCTAACTTTTCATGTTCAGTATTTCTGTTTTCAAGTTGAGTGGTAAGTGTTTGAATTTCACTTTCCAAATCTCTGATTTGTCTTTGGCATCCAGAGATTTTAGTATTGTTTTGAGAAATGTCATTAGTTAATTTTGAAATTTCCTTCGATAAAGAAATAAATTGACGCTCTCGTTCCTCTTCCTCTTTAATTGCCTCCTCCAGTTCTTTGTAACCAGATTGCAACTCTTTTGCTTTATTTTGAGCGTCATTAATTCTATTTAGTCTGAAGTCTTCATCTATTGATTGTGTGCATGTAGGGCATACCGTATTCTCAGTAAAAAACTTATGTTCTTTCGTAATAGTCAATACTTTTTGGGAAATTTTTCCTTTTAGATTGCCCAACTTGCGAAGTTTTTCGGTGCATCCAGTAACTTCTTCCTGCAATGTAATATAATTTGATACTTGATTTTCTGTGGTTTGATTATAATTCAAATAAGAATCAATTTCTACCATTAAGTCAGAAATTTTTTTATTATTGAGATTTATTTTATCTTTTCCTCTATTTTCCAATTGTTCAATAAAGTTTTTCTGCATTTCAACTTTATCTTTCAAAGACTCTTTTTTTAATTCAAAAGTCTTAATTTCATCTTTAAGTGTTTTGATCTTTTCTTTAATAATTGCATTCATAGAAGAAAAGATTTTAATGTCCAACAAATCTTCGATTACCTCTCTTCGATGAGAAGAAGATAGTTGCATAAAAGGAACAAAGTTACTACTACCCAAAATAACAATTTGAGTGAATGACTTATAGTTCATTTTAATAATAGTTTGCTCAAACCATTTTTGTTGATCTATAGAAGATGAACTTTGATCCAGTAGATCTCCATTCCTATAAATCTCAAAAATATTTGGTTTAATCCCTCGTCTTACTTTATATTCTACGCTTCCAATTGTAAATTTTATTTCTACTAAACAATCTTTTTCATTAGTGGAATTTACTAACTGTGGTTTATTGATATTTCTAAACGCCTTACCAAAAAGAACAAAAGTCAAGGCATCCAACATAGTACTTTTACCAGCACCATTGGAACCAATAATCAAAGTGGTTAAACTTTTTTTGAAATTAATTTCAGTAAAATGATTTCCGGTCGAAAGAAAATTTTTCCAACGGATTGTCTCAAATAAAATCATAACTTTCGTATTCTTCAGGGGGTATTACAATATCATTAGGTGTAATTATTGTATATAAGTATCCGTGTACATCACAGGATTTTAATATTAAATCATCATCAATTTCTATAACATGCATTTCTGGATAATCCATTTCTTCTAACATCATGGCAAATCTTGCAGCATCATCCTCTTCTTCAAATAAATAAAGAACTTGATCTCCGTCTTCATTTGTAGCGGAATATGCTCCCTCTTGTTCTCTACCGTTGATTGTTAGTAACCACATCTCATATCATTTCGCAAGCTTCCTGATATATTTCTTTTATTAGATTTTTAATAGAAGATTTATCCAGTTGAATTTCCGACTCCTGTATATATCTATTCAATATAGAAAGAGTATCTTCAGATTCAAACTCTTCAAAATCATCTGACTCAACAATTTGAAAGTTTTCTATTATTTTTAATTCTGCTACATTAGAAGAATAAATTTTATCTACAAACTTTTCAAATTTTTTAGGGTCTGTCTTTTTTCTTACTACAAGTTTTACAATTTTATCTTTGTATTGAGTAGCATTAAAAGTTTGATGTGGAGTATCCTCGTAATATATCACATAGAACATTCTATGTGGATTATCTATTGGAGTGTGTTCTAGAGTTTCCGTATCAAAGATTGTAAATCCTCTAGTATCATTCAAATCATTCCAATATATTTCGTATGGATTTCCTAAGTAATAGATTTTACCATCTGTCGATCTAGTGTGATAGTGTCCCGAGAAGACACGTTCGAACTTCTTAAATAATTTGCTTTCCACACCATCTTCCATAATGTGTCCTTTATAAGCTGCAAATCCGTTGATTTCAAGGTGCCCCATCGCACACTTGCAAGATGTAGTTTGAATAAGTTTATAAACAGTTTCCTCATTTTCTTGATTTATCCAGGGCAATAGTAAAACATCTAAATTTCCAATTTGTACTTCAGTTGGAGAATCGTAAGTTTTAATATTACTATACGATTGAAGAAGAAGTTGAGGAGAATTTACATTATTAGTATTTTTATAGTAACAATCGTGATTACCAACGATCATATGAACATCATATTTTTTAAGTCGATCAAAAACAACTCTTTTCGCCCACTCAAGACTTTGATAATCTATCGATTTCCGACTATCAAAGGCATCTCCCATATGAATAACGGTATCAATCCCTTGCTCTTCGAGTGTAGGGAAAAATACTTCATCATAAAATTTTTCGAAGTAGTCGTGGAATAACTTCGATCCCTTTCTAGCTCCATAATGAGTGTCAGTAATAATCGCTACTTTCATATAAAATCAGAACCAAATATGATTAATGTAAACATATTTTGTACCCTCTAAAACTTCTTTGCCTCTATGGGCAAACTCCCAATGAGCAGGGAATATGAGAGTTTTGTTTTCTTCAGGAACAATTGAAATATTATCTTTAAACTCGGTTTCCCCACCAACAAATTTATCATTCAAATATGTAATGCAAGTAAACTGTCTTTTTATATGCGGAGCATCCTTGTATGGGTTATTGTAATAAGCCCAATCACCAGAATGCCAAGTTAAGTCATCTCCTTTATTATATCTGGCAAGTTTAATGTCACATATAAATCTACCACCACAAAGTTCCATTCCTTTTTTGAATTGTTCTTTTGGGAGTTCAGGAAGAAATTCAATGTACTTATCAAACAAAGTTAATACAGGAGGAATATCAAATCCTCCCTGAATTATATCTCTATTACCAAAAATATAATCCCCATCAATTCTTCCCCAAGATTCGTTTTGTTCATCAAAACATAATTCTTTTAAATCTTTTAATTCTTCTTCAGAATAAACATAATCATAAAATAAAAATTCTTTCATCAATTAATACCTAAGTTTAGAATGTACACTATCCTTGATGGAATTATAGTCGCTATAGTTATCGCCGTCAATAGAGTTATCATCACAAAAGACTTCATCAAATCCGGTTTTTTCCAAGATTTTATTTTTAATCTCTAACTGACGCTTTTCTCTTTGGATACGGCGAAGAAATGCATAGTGAATGATTTGTGTAAAGTATGCAAAAGGATTCTGAGATTTTTCTGGATCAAAATTATGAATGTATTGAACGCAGTTCTCAATCCCATCGGAAATCATATCATCTTTAAAGATATAATTAACGAAGTTTGGTTTAAATGAAAGATGAGTAGCAATCTTCAAGAAGCACTCTCCGAGATAATTTGTAATTCTTGGTTTTGGATCTCCCCTTTCCTGTGCTTCTTTGATTTCTTTTTTATACTGAATCAGGGCAGCAAGAAATTCTTTGTTATTGACGTAATGTATAGACTTTTTTCTCTTAGTCATTACTTCGGTAGAAATCATCTTAATAACTATCTTAATATCTAGATATTATAACATTTTCGCTAAGCAATTACAACGCTTGACACACGCCCCTGAAACAGTTTATAATTACCTTTGTCAGGTTTCAAGATCAATTTAATATCTATAGATTCTTATAGATCTTTTCTAATAACTCTTTAGCATCATTTACATTCCCGATATATCCCATTCGTTTGGATATGTTGGGTTTTTTATTTTTTAAATTATAAAACTTTCTAACATAAGATTGATACATTGTTATCATTTCTATATCATTTGATTCACTCATAGTTAGAACCTTTTCCATATCTATGATGAACAGATCGTCTTTTGTTGTTTTTAACCATGGTTCAATCTTATAAGCAGAACCATTTCTGGTTTGAACATTGGAAACTACTATAGGATTAGTTAAAAGAAGAACGGTTTTATCTTTTTCAAAAGAAGGAGATACTTTTGCAAATATCTCTTCTCCAGAAACTAATTTTAGTGTTGCATAGAAATCGTCTTCTATCATTGTTTTAAATTTACTGTGATTATTTCGTAATTAAAATTTTCTTCATTGTATATCTTAATTCTTTCTATGAAATGATTTAAAGTATAATTTTTTCTTGAACTATAAGTGCAATCATCAGCAATATCATAAAGAACTGCTTTGGTTTTATTATTTCCTTTTCTTAAAACTCTACCTATACTTTGAAGATTTCTTATTCTAGATTTACTAGGAGATGAGAAAATAACATTATGTAAATTTTTTATATTTACACCTGTGCTAAACACTCCATAAGAAGCAACTATTATCGCATTAGATTCAGTTTCTGTAATTGCTCTTACTTGTTCTCTTTCATCGGTGCTAACACCACCATGAACAAAGAATACTCTTCTGTTGCTAGTTGCAGAACTATTTATTAGATTGAACAGTGGTTCTCCGTGTGATTCAACTCTAGAAAATAATACTAAAGTGTTTCCTTTTAAATCTAATGCTAGATTTTTTATAAAATTATTTCTTTTCTGATGAGTAATTATAAATTGAACCTCATCCTCATAAGTATCAAATTTTTGGGGTTTATGTTTTAATACAATACATCGAATATCTAATGTGGAAAGATGACCTTGTTCCATTAGATCCGATGTTTTAGTAACCTTATATGAAGGTCCAAATAATCCTTCAAGAACCCATTTATGAGTTTGAGTTCCATCGAGAGTTCCAGTAAATCCAAATCTATATTTTGCGTGATGAAGTTTGGTCATTATATTAATTAATGACTTACTCTTGAACAAATGTGCCTCATCACCTAGAATAACCTCATAATCTTCAAAGAAACTTTTTTCAAGTTTATAAATTGATTGCCATGTAGTAATAGTTACTGGATATGTATTATTCTTCTCTCTTCCACCATAAATTTTATGACAATATGAACCAGCATCCCATCCATAGTCCTCAAAGTCTTTATACATCTGCTCTACAAGAGATGTCGTTGGAACAACTAAGAGAATTTTTTTGCCTTTATCCACATAATATCGCACGAGGGAATAAATCATCAGACTTTTTCCTGATGCAGTGGGACTTATTAATAGTTTTCGGTTATGCCTTAGAGCATCATATACTCCTTCTATTTGATACTCCCGTGGAGAATGAGAACAAATAGATCTCATATAATCTTTTACGCCCTCATAAGAAATCTCTTCATTGATCTCATATGGAAGTCCATAGTACTTATTATTTTTAAATGAAAAATTATATCCGTGACTTTTTAATTTTTCTGCTATCTTATCAATAAGTCCAACATAAATTTCACCGTTATGGACAGACAATAATCTGATTCTTCCATCCCAGTGTCTATTTCTCATTTGTGGCATGAACTTTGCCCCTTCCACATCAAAAGTGAAGTATGGTTGAAGTTCATATAAAATATGAGGTTCACATTCAAGTTTGATGAAAACCTCATTCTTTTTCGATATTACTACATCACTCATAGCATAAATTATTGCTATGAATATTTATTACCCAAGCCCAGACTGGAATCTCATAAATTCAATACTATTCTTAATTTGATAAGTTCTATTATGAATCATCTTCAAAATATTTTCAATATATGAAAGCATGACATCGTAGTATTCCACTTTTAATGAAGATTGGGATAATCTTTCATCTGCATCAAGATATTTTTGTAGAGTATCCTTATCTCTTATTTTCTTTGGGAATGGATCTTCTTGATATACCTCTGGATCTGCTTTCCCAGAATAATACTCATATCTTTCGTGACGAATATTTCTTTTTTGTTGGTCTGCTCTTTTTCTTAATAAGAGAAGTTCATTATAAAGATTATAATATTTTGAATGAAGAATTGGGATGTTTAAAGATTCAACATGCAAATTATCCATATCCATTTTAGAATCTTGCTCCCACATTTTTTGGATTGTATCCAAATCTATACTCACAATGGATTTCCTCGTTTATCTACAATATTATACATAGTATACTTGAATGATACTTCTGCTGTAAAGTATTCAATATCTTCATCTGTTGCATCAAACTCAAGTGAAGAAAGAGAATATGGAAACATATCTTTAAAAACTACGTTAAAATTAAAATTTTGATTACTATTTAAAACCTGTAAAGTTCCATCCGAATACACAGATAACATTTCATTTATTTCATTATTAACTGAAGTATCTCCAGGAGATCTTTGTAATTTATAAATTTCATTTAATGATTCTGGAAATCCAAGTCCTCTCATCCAATTTTGGATTTCCATATAATTTTCTAAATTTTCATCAACAATAAATCTAAGATTCAAATCACCAAATTCCATCTTATCTCCAGGTTGTGGAAGAGTTCTAAGATAATTTGGTTGCTCTGCTATCCCTAAAGTTATATCTGGTATATTTGCACTATTCAAAAAGAATGCAATTTTGGGAGATCTAGTTAAAGTAAATATAAATCCTACAGGAGATAGAAAATTTCTATTCTCTATCTGCTTACTGTAAATATTTCTAGTCATATTTTTTATAAGTATTTATTTGGTTTTCATAAAAAAAGAGGGTCCAAACGGACCCTCTGAAAGTATGTGAATAAGATCACATAAGGTTCTTAACCTGTACTCTTCTGTAGTAACGGTTAGAATTGGTCTTAAGACGACCCAGACCTTGATCCAGACCTTCAGCAAATGGGTTAGCAACAAGACCATAACGAGTCTTGAATCCAATTTTTGGCTGGAAGGTGTCCTGACCAACGGCACGAACCATTTGGAGAGGAACGTATGGGCAATAGAACAGACCTGCATCATAAGGAGAGGAACCCTTATAACCTACAACGTAATACTGTTGAGCAGCAACGTTAGCAGCATAAGGATCGATATATACGCGGAACTTACCGAGCAGAACACCAGCAAAGGTGTTACCAGTGTCATCAACGTTGAGGTTTGCATTCAGTGCAGGGGTGTAATCAAGAACACCAGCCATGCTCAGAGCAGAAGCAACGTCAGCAGAACACATAATAACGTTACCCTTTCCTCTACGAGTTCTTTGTGCGATTGCGTTAGCGTCGCGCTCGATTTGGAACAGAAGACCCTTGAACTTCTCAACAGACCAACGACCGTTGGAATCAACGTCGAGGTCAAATACACCTTGAGTTGCAACGTTAGTTGCGGCACCCTGTTCAGCAACCTTATAGATGGTTCTGATAACTTCGCGGTTGATCTCAGCAAGAATCTCGGTTGAGAGAATATTTGCGAGTTCCGCTTCAGCATTCAGACCGTGGATTGCCTTCAGGTCTTGTGCAAGCTCAAGGCTGTACTCAGCTTTCAGCGCACGGGACTTTGCTTCAACCAGAACTTTCTCGATCGAGAAAGCCATTTCGTTGAATGCACCAGTGTTGTCGCCCAGACCTTCTGCATCGCCAGTGGTCATTGCCTGACCGACGTTATAACCAGTCTCGCTTGCAGTTGCAGTTGGGTTGAGCAGACCTGGGTTGGATCCTGCTTGTGCAGTAGTACCCATACCAGATACTGCACTGGTCATACCAGAAACATTATTGAACGAAGCACTCTGACCAGAGAATGCAGTATTTGCTTCGTCGAAGAACGCTTCGGTTCCAGCCTGATTGGTATAACGGGAACGCATTGCGAAGATGAGTCCAGTAGGACCACTCATTGGTTGAACACCAGCAAGATCATATGCAACGAGGTTAGGCATTGCACGTCTGATCAGAGAGATCAGAACTGGGTCAAAACCAGCTACAGGACCACCTGGAGCTGCGGATCCACCGAATCCACCAGTACCAGCGTCGTTGGTTGGTGCTTCAGTCAGGAATCCGCTAGAGAAGGATTGCTCTTCTCTGAGGAATTTTTCTTGGTTTTCGAGCAGGACTGCGGTTACAGCTCTTCTGTGCGAATCTTTGATTGGGTCAAGACCCTCATAGTTCAGAAGTGGTGCCCACTTTTCCTGCAGATGCTCGGATTGGAACATTTGCTTTTACCTTTGTAACGTGTTTGTTTTTGTTTGATTTAATATTAAATTCAGCGTTTTGCAACTGCTGAAAGAGTTCTCAGATAAGCAGCCATCGAATCTGAGTGGAACTCAGGGGTGACATCTGCCGATTCCGAGATGGTTTCAGGTGTTGCAGTTGGAGCAACTGCTCTTGAAGGGAAATATGATTCCTTCAAAGTCTCCAGCTTTTCACGATATCCTGCTTCACTTTCAAACTCAACACTTTCGGCAAGTGAAGCGAGCTTTTCTTTCTGAGTAGCAGCGAGGCCCTCGGAAATCTCATCAAAGATTCTATCAGCAACCGACTCGGAGAGACGCTTGTTGAGTTGAATATTTCTCTCAATTTGCTCGTTGAGTTTTTCTTCCATTTCATCAAGTTTTTCTACCATGCTCTCAAGCACATCATATTTATCTTCAGGGATTGATACATAATGCTCTTCAAAAAGTCCTTTCAGACCAGTCATGAAGGACTCAGTGAGTTCTTCCTTCAGACCCATTTCAACAGACAGGTGGTTCTCGGATAACCACTCATCTGCAACATATTCAAGATAAGAATCTACACGCTCTTGAAGATCAGCCTTAATTTCTTCGACTTCTTCAATAAGTCTTTGCTCATACTTGACTTCCATAGATTCACGAATCTCGGAAACCTTTGAGCGAAGTGCAGACTCAAAAATAGTTTTTGCTTTTTCTTTAAATTCCTCGGAGAGTTCTTCCTCTTCGGTTACATTCATAAGAGCATTAACATCTTCTTCGATGTCAAACTCTTCTTTCTTCATTTTCTTCTCGTCTTCGTCCTCATCCTCATCTTCTTCATCTTCTTCATCCTCTTCTTCTTTTTCTTTAGCTTCGGAAACAGTCTCTTCTTCGACTTCCTCTCCTTCGAGTTCCTCTTCCTCTACTTCATCAACGAGATCTTCTTCCTCTTCGGTCTCTTCCTTAACTGCTCCAGCAGCAAGTTTCTTCATTGGATCTGCTGCTTTTGCACCTTTATTAACAACATCGCTAACTGTTTTAAGAGTTGCACCAGGAGTCTTCAGCATATTGCTGTTATCATCTGGTCTGCTGTTTTCTGGGGTAGGTCCGCCAAGATCTTCCCAACCACCAGTTTGACCTGGAGTTGCAACGGGGGTTGCACTCTTACCTGCCGCCTCATCTGCTTTTGGACCAGCATTAACAGCAGTTTTGGATTGCTTAGTGCCTACTTCCATTTCTTGTAAATTGTTGCCACGAGACATTTGAACTCTCCGATTAACCTTTAGTTATAATCTATATTTATTTATAATTTAAGAAATTACAATGAATTGATAAAATCATCAAATAATTGGATTTTATGCTCTTCTAATCTGCGCTGATCTACTAAAGTATTAATTCTTTTTCTGGTATTTTCAGCAAGTTTCTCACGAAGGATGCCACCATCCCAAATCCATTCTTTACCTTCCATAATTCCTTGAATAAATGCATCAGGAGCAGAAGGATCAGCAACAATATCAGCGGCAGTTGCAAGCATAAAGTCTTCACCAACTTCTTTATATCCTTTGGTGTTTTCTCTTAAAGAACCAATACCACGAGAAGAAACACCGAGTGTTACTCCATCTTTGAGAAGTGACTCGGCAATTTTGCCCATTGGAGTTGAAAGAATTTGCGCCTTACCAATAAAGTTATTACCACTTTGCTTGAGTTCGCAAATTTTATGTGAAACTCTATCGAGATTTACAGTAGGACCATCGGGGTGACCTAACTCACCTAATGCTCTACCTTTTTGAACATAATTTTCATTATAACGCTTTACTTCTCTTTCCATAATTTGGAAAGGATACATTCTTCCATTGCGATTTACACATTCGCTTTGAAGGAATACGCCTTGAATGTAAAGTTGCTTTTTACCACCAACACTTTCGGTGATAAGTTCAACTTTTTCTATTTCTTCTCTGATGAGTTTCATTGGATTAGTTGGTAAGTCCTACTTTTGCTGCTTTGATTGCTACTGATGTCCAAATAACATCAGTTGGAAGTTTCTCCAAAAATTCAACCGAATTACCTGGCATAGAAAAATAATTAGTAGTTGCCGCACCAACAGAAGTTGATACACCAACAGTCACTACACCAACAGTATTATTATGAAGTCTTACGCAAGTGGCATTGGTAATGCTAGTTGCTGCACCAGCAGTTACTTCTGTAGAAACTTCAGTTTCAATTATTTTTGTTCTTTGCATTGGTATAATAAAGACCTTATAAGTTATTTATTAATAAATCTCTCTCCACTGAATAGATGTCGCCACTGCTGCTGTAGCATTTCCTGTAAAATCACCAGCAATATTAACCGATTCAGATATAAATTGCTTGAATGATTTCATTCTTCCTCTGATTCTGTATTAGTGTTGAACATAACATCTGCAACTTCAGGTCTAAGAGTATCAATTCTTTCCCCTGCTTTTACATAAAGAAGTTCTTTAATTCTATCGCTAACTTGAGATGGAGATTCGCCTCCCATAATCATATCCATAAGATCATCCATAAAAATAAAAGCAATTTTAATTATAATTTATTTAGAAAGAATTATTTTGTCAGTTCCGCAGTTTTATCTTTTACCTGCGTTGCATCAGCGTCTTTTGTTACATCTGGTTCCATTACAGGTTGCCCAAGATTCATATTCGCAGTTTGTGGATCCATTGGCATTCCAGTTGCTGGGTCAATTGGAGCATTAGGATCTGGAATTACTCCATTTTCAATTTCTTTTTTGATGAGCATATCTTGCTCAATAATATCTTGATCGGTTTGACGAATAATTTTACGACGAACGTAATCTTGAGAATAATACTTGCCGATATATGGTTCAGCAGTTGCTGCAAGATTGAGTCTTTCTGTGAGAAGTTCTGCCTCTTTCAGTTCAGAGAAGTGATTATCATATAAGAAATCATATTGAATGTGCTCAGACATCGATCTCCAATCTTCTGGAGTAATAATGTTTTTGAGAATTAATTGAGTTTTCAGCATATCATTGAACATATTCGAGAATCTTTTTCTCAAACGTCCAACAAATTTAGTAAATTTTAGTTCATCTCTGAGAATTTCCGATGAACGACCAAGATTGAATCCACCTTCTCCTTCTATTCTGGATGCAGGAACATTTAATGATCTATAAAGTTTGCTTTGGAAATATTTAATATCTGTAATTTCCCCAAGATTTTGACCACCAGGAAGAGTGGAGATTTCTGTTCCTCTACCACCTTCACGGCGAGGAAGCCAAAAATCTTCAAGCATACTCATGAATTTTTTATCATCACGAATTTCTCCAGTGCTTGCATCATAAACTTGCTTATTACGATAACGCATCATCACATCACGAAGATATTGTTCCGCTTTAACCTTAGGAAGATTGCCTACGTCAATATAGAAAATTCTGCGCTCAGGGGCACGGGACAATCTGTAAATAACAAGAGAGTCTTCAATCATACGAAGTTGATTGAGTGCTTTAATTGCCTTATTCAAGTAAGATAATGTAGTTCCTTTATTTCTATCTACAAGACCAGAAGTGCAATATGCAATCGAATCTCTTGTCATTCTGATTCCAGGATTTGCAGATGGACTTCCATTTGCTTGTCCGCCTGCTGCACCAACAGGATATGTTTGTTTTGGATTATATACAAAATACTCTTCAATTTCTGGGAATTCGTAATCCATAGGATTATCGTTATTCCTAGAAGAAAGATTATACTTATCGTTATTTACTTTTTTTTGCTGTCTTACATATCGAATTTTCATTGAATCGATATATCTAAGTTCTTGTATTCCTTCTTGAGGTCTTTTTATATCAATTACTTTGTGGTAGAATAATCTACCATCAACGTACCAGTTTCTGTAAATTTCGTGGCACTTTTTGTCAAAATCCAATAACTCTAAAATATGTTTAAATTCTTCTCTGATTTTTCTTTTTATTCCATCACTAGCATTAAGATTTGATAGTTCAATTTGAACTGGACTATCATTGCTATCACTTACGATTGCCTCATTTACAATATCCTCAATTGCACTATCAACTTCTGGATGAAGAGACATTTCACGATATCTCTTAATCAAGTCAAACTCTGTTCTATAGACTCCTTCAATATCTACATATGAACCAAAAAACCCGCTAGTTAAATAGTGATCAACCCCGTCCTCATTATTTTGAGGAACGGGGGATACTACACTAGGCGGTAATGATTCATTATCATCAATTGAGAATCCAAATAATCTCGCCATAATTTATTTTACTTATTAACTGAGTAATATTATTTATTTAATATTTCCAGGACCACCATTGATTTCATAGTATTGAACTTGGAATTCTACGTTAAATTCCTCAATGGTATCAGATGTTTCGTATGAAAGATCAATTTGAGAAATATTAGTTGGGAAAATATCGAAGAATTTGTATGATCTTAATACGGTTGCTTCACCGGTAGAACCGGTTGTTAAAGCATCATTTACAGCATTTACCCCATTTACCTTTCCACTTCTTCCTAACTGATAAACAAATGCGTCTCTCATGTATGAGGATGGATTAGTTGCTCCAGTAGAGTTATCAAGTTTGTTGATTCCATTCATCCAAACTTCGAAAGCATGTCTGATTTTGAAATCTTCATCGTTGATAATTGTTACTGTCCAAGTATCAAAAGTTCTATCTCCAGCAACTTTCAGAATTCTTCCTCTGAAAGGAACATCAATTGGGGCAACATTCGATGCAGGAAGTGCTGCAGATTTGCAAAGGAAATTGAAAGTCAATCTTGTGTTATTGTCCCACTGATTTTTTGCGAAATCGGGAAAATCTGGAATAGAAACTTCGAAAATATTGGGTCTTGCGCCGCCACCTGCAAGTTTTTCCTTGAAGTTTGAGATGCTTCTAATGTTTGGTCTGTTGCTAACTTGTTGAGTCATTTTAAGTTACCTCCGTTTTTTTAATTTCTATAAGGTTATCAAACTCTACCAGCAACTTCATCAAAACTGATTCCAGTTCTAGTTGCAACGAATGTCAGTGTCACGTAGTTAATTGATTTAGCGGGTTTAATAAAGATGTCAGCTCTAAATTCATTATTATCAATTACATCTGGAGTATTATTTGACTCATCGCAAATAACCAGGAAATCATAAAGACCTCTCTTTGATTGAACATCTCTGAGATATGGTTCAACAATATTTACGAAGTTTGATCTTGTGATTGAATCATTGAATTCGAATAACTGCGCTTGCGCTGCTCTTTCAAGTGCTTGCTCAATAGTAAGGAAAAGACGACGAACGTTAATTCTGTCAAATGCTGAAGAATATCCAAGACCAGTTTTATCACCAAACAGAAGGATTCCAAGTCCAGGTTGAGTAATAATTGGGTTAATTCTCTGAGTATAAAGTTGATCTCTTTGTGGTTTTGTTGGATTGTATGCAAGTTTTATTGCATTATTCAAAATACCTCTTTGCTGTCCAGCAGGAGAGAACCAAGGATATGAGTTGATATTAACTCTCATCATCAGTCCAGCAATATCGGCATTACAAGGAACGTATCTAAAGGCATTATTGAATCTGTCATACATGTACTTATATCCAGAATCAAATACTGCGTATGATGAAGATGAAATTGGACTAAAGAACTTAATGATATTATTGGTTTGAGTATCCGCATTTAATACATCAACTACACTTGCTCTGTGTGGGGAAACAACAGCAAGACAATCCTTTCTTCCCGTTGCAATAGCAATCAGTTTATTTGCTTTTGCTTGAGAATCAAATTCGTTTGTAAGTCCAGGACCGCAAATTAAATAATCAACTTGCAGAGAATCTTTATTTGCAAATAAATTATATGAAGTCATCAAATCGCCAAGTGTGGCTTGCATTCCACCATTAGCATTATAATCTGAACCACCAGTTAAATTGTAAGTTACATTACCAATTGTGCTGAACGTTGTTCCTTGAGAAGATTTACCCCATAGACCATCTGAAGTTGATAATTTAGTATATCCAGAAGAGAATCCAGTTGGTCTTGGAACAGTTCCAGTAAAAGCATCTGCAGCAGAAGATGGATTCGCACAAGCATAAATGTAAGAAGAATAATTTGAGAGGAAATTCTTATAGTAAATTTTTTGTGGGGAATTTACTTCAGAAATTGCATCAAATGCTTTTGAAAGATTTATATACTTTTCTAAAATATTGCCTTTGATTCCAGTGATTGAACCAGAATCATCTACTACTGCAATATGGAGAGAATCATTTCTTCCAGATCTATTTAAAACATAACCATTTGTAGATGGTTTTGGAGCAATAGACTTCCAATAAATGACGCTATTTGTCAATCCAAGTGTTTGTTGATCATACCAATCTTCAATTGTAGTTATTGAAACTGGTACAGTCGTTCCAGAACCAACGAAAGTTACACCATCATTTGCTTCAAATGACGCTGCAGAATTACCTCTTGCATAAGATATTGAAGAAGTAATTCCAGCATCAGTTGTTCTAGATACAATTTTAATTGTGACGGAACTGTTTCCATCTACAGCATCAGTTGAAACTCCTGTAATTATTGCATTAAGTCTTCCATTAAAAGTAGTTACTGAACCATCAAGAGCAATTGATGTTCCACTAATATCGGAATATAGTCCATTTCCAACTGTTACTCCAATTCCAGATAAACTGGTAGTAGCGATTCCAATAATTTGATCTCCAAGATCATCAATAAAGCAAATTTTTAATCCGTTTGCCCAAGTTCCAGGAGTTTTCGCCGCAAAGTTAAAATTGTTAGCGGAAGAAAAATTGGAATTGTAATCGTCGTAATTTTTTATTTTTACTGATGTATTTGCTACACCTACACCAGCATTTGAGTTTCTTAAGCTTGAACCATCCGTTCTAACAACTTTAAGAACTCCACCATATGAAAGATATGATGACGCACTAAGCCAATATTCATATTGTGCATCTGTTGAAATTGGCTTACCAAAAACGTTGATTAAATCTTGTTCTGTCGTGATGTCAATTGCTTCATCGATTGGTCCAATTGAAAATGGTCCAGCAATGCCACCAATATTGTCTAATACATTTTCAGATCTTCCGACTGTTAAATCAACCTCTCTAGTAAGTACACCAGGAGATAATTGAGGAGTCGCCATGTTTTTCTCCTTAAGGTCTCAGTTTCTCTAAAAAATATTTATTAAAACATATATTTTCATTTGATAAAACCGTGCATGAACAACTTACCAGTCAGGATATTCCCATTTTGGTAATTTATATTTTATCTTTCTCGATTCCATTACTCTTTTTATAGAGCATGTTTTGCATTCATATGAATATGAAGACAATTGATACTTATTTTTTCTAGTTCTATAGAACCCATCTATAAGATCTTTTATTTGCCCACAAGTTCTGCATTTTCTTTCCGTGAGATATAAATGCTCTACTTCAAACTGATCATCTACGTCCATTACATATACTCCCACATATATGCCATATCCCCATATTCATCTGCGTGCCAGATATCTCCATTTGAATCTACAAAAGATGAATTTGTATTTACACCATCAGTAATAAATCCAAATGGCGTCATATCTTGTTCTACTTGATTTTGTTGCTCATCATACAATCTTTTTCTTATATCTTGATCTGTCAATTCTTTAAAATAATCTTGAAGAATTAACCAAGCATACATTACTAAGCACATTACTAAATCGTCATTGCAACCATCTTCTGCTTCAAATGATCCTCCTTTTTGAATAAACGTAGTTAATTCACTAATAATATCGTAATCGGAAAATATCAATTTGCTATCTTCTATTAATGCCTTTAGATTTAAACAACCAACTTTTTTTGTTGATTTTGACATTTTTACTCCTAATTGAACTTTCTTTCCAGAAAATCCTTGACCCAAAACTTGTCCTGCTCTCCCCCTCATAGAAGACATAAGAACATTCGCGTATTCTAAATCGTAATGCAATCCTGCTGCTACTTGATCTCCAACATCATTTACTTCACATAAAACATAAGCATTGTTATATGAAACGGCAACTTCTTTAATTACTTGTGGAAATAGAATAGGTTTTATTTGATTATTTCTATATTTTGCTACTAACTTATGTGGAAATTGTGATACGTTTATTACAGTAAATGCCGAGTAATCTTTTTCTACTCCTCTAGCAACATCAACTGTTATTACATAAGTATTATCTTTTTGTGGATCTTCGAAAACATCCAATCCAGCATTACTTACTTTTGCTGTCTCATATACTAATGTTCTCAATTTACTTGGATTTATTAAAGTATCAACAGAACCAAGAAATTCACATTCGAATTCTACTCTAAATTGCTGCTCACTTGTGTTGGCAATTGTTTGCTCTTTCCACTTTAAATCCCTTCCTGGAACTTCACTCCAATGGACCTCTGTTGGAATATATTCATTTTTCGATCTTTCTGCATCGTGCCAAATTTTATAAAAATGGTTCATCCCGTGAGGGGTAGAAACGATAATTACTTTTGTATTTTTACCAGAAGAAATTGTTGGATATACGGAACTAAAAAACATGTCCGCAATATGATTTGGAATGAACGCAAATTCGTCCAAGAAAATAATATTGTATGATCCACCACGAACTGCTGATGCTGATGTAGATGCTGCAATAATTTTGGAACCATTTTCAAGTTCTAAAGATGCTTTGTTCCACGTCATCACACCTTGCTGTAACCACTTTGGGAGGTTCTCATATGCCGTCTGAAGGCGGTCTAAGAGATCTTTTGCGGTAGATGCCTTGTTAGCAAGAATAGCGATATTTACGTTGTCATTAAAAATAGCATAATGTAAAAGATATGAAACGACAATTGTGGATTTTCCAGACTGTCTAGGTAACTTACAAACATTAAAACGATGATTATGAAATCTTTCAATCATCGTTTCCTGAAATTTATATGGTTTGAATGGTTGCAAACCATAATCAAGAGTAACAATTTGAATATAATTTTTTGCAAAGTAAATCGGATCATCTAAACAAAGATTAAATTCTATAATCTGATCTTGTGTAAATTCAATAGCGGTATTTGCTTTTTTTAAAAGCGGATTACCAAGATAATGTTCAGCCATAATAATTTTATTTTAATTTAATTTACCACTTAACTTTATTTGCCCAATAAGCTGCGGACATTTTGCCTTTTGAAATATTTTTTGCGTGTCTTGTTTGAAATCTATGACGACGACTTGCGTATGCCTTAGATTCTCCCTTTTTCTTTGGGGAACCTTTAACTCCAAGTTGTCCAAAACGGATTAGTTTTTCTTTGCCACCTTCACAAGCCTTAACAACGTGAGACTTTCCAGTTTCACCTGATCCGTGTGCTTCCGCTTTTGGCGAATTGCACTTCATTTCAGACTTTTTTGCTTCTGATATTTCAACCTCTTCTTTCTGGTTTGTAGCAAATTTTGCTTCGGTTTCTTCACCCATAGGTTTTACATAATTTTTTGATGGTCCTGGTTTTGCATAACTGCCAGATCCAACTCTAATCAATGGATTTCCACTTGGAAGTTCAGAAACTGAATGGTGAATTACCTTAGATCCAGGGTAGATTTTATTAATTTCAAAATTAATCTCACTTCTATTTGGAAGTTTAGTTTGTGGGAAGAACATTCTTATGGAATAATACTTACCTCTCCAAGAAAGAGTTACTGCAATGATATTTCCAGTTTCTGCTTGAAGTCTTGTTGCTTCGTAAATTTTAGAAGTTTTATTATTTAAAATTTCCTCTTCTTCTGAAATAATCTTGTCTACAAGAGATTCAGTCTCTTCTTTTTTAATTTTGGGAAGTTCTGTTTGTGCTAATTTTTTCTTTCTTAATTCTACTGCCCTGTCTCCCAATTCTGCTGCCGCTTCTGGGGATAACGCACCAGCACCAGTAGATCTTTTTATTTGAGTATTTTTAAAAGGTAAGATACCTTTTCTTACTGTATCAGATTCTTTGAGTTTCTCTGCCTGAATTAAATCAATTACTTCAGCAAAAGTATTACCAAACATATCTTCAATTGAAACATCTTCCTTTACGTCTTTAAACTTTTTATGATCTTTCTTTGCAGATGCTTCCATTTTCTTTAAACGTGTATAGTAATCGGGAATTTCGTCTAAATGCTGAAGAGCGATATCTCTTGCTAAATTATGATCTTGAGTATGCTCGTGCTCGATGGGTTCTCCAATTTTAAGTTGCTTTTCTATAAAAGAAACATCTAAACGATGCTTCTTTGCAATTTGTTCAACTGTTTTGTGAGATTTAAACTTTTTACCCATTGAAACATTCAATAATGATAATAATATTTATTCTTCTTTTTGTTTTTGCGCCTTTAATAATTTAGATAATTCAGCAGTAGATCCAACAAAAAGTGCATTTGTTACATTTGTTGGACCACTTGCCTGTTTAGTTTCTTCTATGTCTTTTAATTTTTTCTGTAGATCCATCAACTTGTCTGTCGCATCAGCAACATTTTTTATTAATTGACCTGCAACTTCATAAGCTCTTGCTTGCTCAGTTTCTTGTGCTAACTCAAGGATTCCATTAATTGCTTCTTGACCTTTTTCTATAATAGAATATAAATTACCTCTAGTATATTCATAATCTTTCTTAATATCATTTTTCAATGATTGAGATTCTATAGGAGGTTCTAATTGTTTTGGAATAGAAGAAGATGTTATTTCAATAGAATCTTCAACTATTTCCGAAGATACATTAAATACATCATTTAACTTATCATAGTTTTTTGTCATTTTCATACTTACGAGAATGCTCCACTAAATCCAAAATCATCTCCAGGTTTAATAAGATCGTTATCAGCGTCTGTTATCAATTTAATTTGAGTTCCAGAAACATGTTGGGAAATTGAAGTTCCATAAGATCCCCTAAAGACAGTAATATCATTTCCATTAATGGATTTTACTTTCAAAGTCTCATTATTTAATGTTATATATGAATTTACAGTTAATTGAGATGCATTATCTACTGAAATTATAGTATCAGATATTTCAACGTCTTTATTTAAGTTAGCAACAACGTTATTAGCATAACTCTTAGTCGCAAGGGCTTCAGTTGAATATGTAATTTCTCTTTTTGCAACTGATGAAGAATCTCCAGATGCAAACCCAATAGAAACCTTTTTGATAATATCTTTTGAAAGAGTTGTATTTGATGTTGGACCAAACAAATATGTTTTAGCAGTAAAACTTAAAGTATAAATTAACGCTCTTCTAGTAGAAAAATCACCTTCATAATCATCCTCCATATTAATATTATTAAGAATTATTGGAATATCTCTTTTTTCGCCAATTTGATCTACTAAATCTACAGTTAAAGTAAAATTTGGTTGAAAATAAGGAAGAATTTGCTCCACAATTTGAAGCATATCATCATTTTGTTTTGTCATTATACTAAGTTCAAATTCCATATTATATGGAACTGGCATATATGATCTCTTCAATTCTGAAGATTCATTCTTGGAGAAAAATGTTTGAGTCGTAGTAACTTTTCTGGAATTATCGTAATTCAATCCAACAAATTCAAATGACATCCTTGGGAGAGTTATTTGAATTGGTTTATTTAAATCGGGTTCCTGTTCTAATCTAGCAAGAAACTTTTGAGTTGGTCCATATGCTAAAGGGACCTTAATAATAGAAACAACAGATCCAGAATCATTTTTATGTTGAATAGAAATATTATTAAAAAGGGTTCCAAAAGAAATTATAGTCCTTCTTAAAATTTCGTGATAAAAATACTCAAACATTTTAAAAATTTATAGTTTAACTATTTAATAAAAAATACTTTTTCAAATACTTCCAAAAGGATTTTTCTCACTAAAATCTACTATTAAATTAGCTTGATATTGGATCTGGTCGTTTTGTGCGTATGGATCATTAATATCATCAGTATTTATTGCTTGAATCTGATAAGTTGCTCCCGATATTTGTCCAACTAAATTTTCTCCTTTTTTGAATTGTCCAGTAATATTGGATAATTCTAAGTTTCTTGTAAATGCATTCCAAGTTTTTACTCTTGCTGTAACACTTGTGGCACTTCCAACAACCATTTCCTTTTCCTTGTAAGTTCCAAATCCAACCAAAACTGGAGGTCCAATAGTAATAACGGGCGTAATATAATTTGGTGCAGTATTATATCCCTTTCCACCATTAAGGATTCGTATTTCGGAAACACTTCCATTTTTTACAATAGCAACTGCTTTTGCTGTTGCTCCTATAACTGCAGTATTAAATGTTACTGTAGGAGGTACAGCATATCCAGATCCACCAGAAGTTATTGTAATAATTCCTACTACACCATTTTCTATCACTGCCGTTGCCGCTGCTCCTACTCCTCCTCCTCCAGTAAAAGTTACTTTAGGCGGAGTTGTATAACCATATCCAGATCTAGTAAGTGTAACTGCTTGAACTCTTAATAATTTTCCATCTGGCTCACATATATCGACAATTCCTCCAATCATTGAAGCAATACCTACTGCAGTTCCACCAAAAGATGGAGAAGATGATATAGCAACATTTGGAGAAGTTGTATAACCAGATCCTCTATTAATAACATCAACAAATCTAACTCCACCATCAAAAGCAAAAGCAGTAGCAGTTGCAGTTGATCCAACTCCAACCATAGTTAAGGTTTGAATATATCCAGCATCTTCTACATTATCATCTATATTATCAATTCCAGTATCAAGAATTTCGTCTTCATATCTAAATAATTGACATCTCAATTCATAAACATAATTTTTCTGTAATTGGTAAAATGGTTTTTCATGCTCGACGTAATTAATTTCAAATAATCTATCACCAAGTGGAAAGTAAATTAAATCACCTTCTTTTGGTCTAGATGCAAGTCTATAATTATCCGTATTTCTTATCAATGGAGTTATATATAATTCAAATCTTTCTTTAGACACAATTAAAGTTAAATCATCTAACTCTTGAATTCCAAATTTAGAAAGAATAGTTCCTTGACCGCCATACCCGTCATATGAATCTACATAAGCTTCTAAAGGATACGCATTATTGAATTTAGATTCTATTACTTCTCTAATTACCGATTTAGTTGTAACATATGATCTTGGTATATAATATATTTCGACACCATGAATCTGTATAGATTCATTTATTAAATCCTGAACTAAGTTCTGTTCTCCTTTGGAACCTTGTATAAAAAATGGATTTAACATATGATTATCCTATCATATCTAATGGTGGAAGTTCATATGTTGAGGACATTTTATCTAATATTGCTTCCAACTCTCTCTGCCCATCATCATAAATTTGTCTTCCATTTAATTCAACTCCACCAGGAAGTTTAACTCCTTGAAATTTAATCAAATTCTGACCCCATTGCCTTTTAATTAATGCGGTTAAATATGGTTTTAAAAAGGAGTCATTCCAGACTCTTCCATAATCAGATGGATCTAACATTCTATAACAATCGATAATTATGTACTGACCAACTCTTAAACTAGACCAATCAATATCCAAATACAATCTATCTTGTCTTTTATTAAATCTTATTTGTTTCTGTGTCGTCAATAACCAATTAATATCTTCCAAATAAGTTTTGACCATCGAGTAAGTCAATAACTCTGTAGATCCCCAATAATAAATATCATTCAAAAATAATTGATATTTAATACTAAACATTCCACTTGAAATTGAATTTGATCCCTCAAACTGCATAATTTTATTAATTCCAATTATATGAGGGGGAATTTGTATATAATTGCTATTTTCGTAAAAATTAAATGATCCAATAGGAGAAGATGCGGAAGTAGTTGCTACACCTACACCAGATAACCCTTTCGCTTTTCCTCTGTATATATCTTCCTGAGTTACTTGATATTTTAGATAAGTTTGATAAACGCCATCAAAATGGCGCTCTTGAAATAATTGCACAGCATCATCTACTAGATCTTCAATCTGTTCTTGAGCCACGTTAATTTCTAAAACTGGTGCTCCTAGTTTTCTAAGGCAGTAATCAATTAATTCTTGTCTTGTAGATGGTTGTGCCATTATAGTTCTGCTATAACTTCTTGTTGTTTAAAGTATAATTTAACATAAGATTTTGCAATATTTTTAATTTGTTCAATATCACTTATACTATCTATTTCTCTTGAAATTTTCTCATACTCAAACATTTTTCCAATATTTTCTAAAGATATTTTATCTGGATTCATTTGTTTAATATCTCCATAATTGATTTTATAGATTCTTTAATTTGACATATTTCCATTTCAATATTTGATATTCTTTCCTGTTCTTTTATTTTTGCTTCTCTTGCTATTATATAATTTTGATATTCATTATAATTGGTATTAATAACTGCTTTAGTATTTTCATCTCTAACATAATTTGGATGACCTTCAACTTTATTGATATTCATATTATGCTAATGCTATTACTCTAAGTTGCTTAAACCTTGGTGGATAAACCTGAGTCGTTGAAGTTCCATTAAGTTTAATGCTAAAATATCTAAACGGAGATAGTTTATCTATTGTAAATTCTAAATCACGGAATGTAAGTTCTTTACTTGTAAATCCTAAAGAATCGACCCTAGAATATAATTTATCGGGTCTTCCATTATTTGCAGCCAAGTCTATGATCGTACCATCTGCCGTCAAATTATCATATCCTGGGAATGGGTAGTATATTGGATTCTCTTCTGGATCATTCATTAAAGCAAAAAATGCTCTAACATCACTATAAGTATTAACATATGCAGAAACAATTACTTTAATAGAGGTTGCTGGAGTTTCTAAAGAAATTGCATTTGTCGCATATACAAATGCAGTTGGATCTTCATCCAACGATGAAACTCTATTGTCTGTTACATAATTTTGAATAGGATTATTAATTCTATTTGTAGTTAGAATTACAGAAGTTCTATCCAAATCTATAACAGGAGAAACATAAGCATTACTTGTATTTAATTCTAAATTAACAGTTAAAGATTTATTACCTGGCAAACTGGTCAATTTTTCTGTTTCATTAATTTTTGAACAAATCAATCTTGGTGAAGTCAAATAATTTGAATTATTCAGATTGATAAATTCAAATCCTTTATCTGAGAATGACGCTTCTGTACCATCCACACTAGTACCAGAAACAGTTCTTGCAGATGCACTAATATTTGTTCCAACAAGACTTAATGTTTGTATTACTGGAGTCAATATTTCATATTGAATATTTTGAGTAGATTTTATTATTGATCCACCACAAGATTTTTCTTGATTTAAATATAATTTTGGAAAAAATGTCCCAACAGATCTATCTACCCCATTTGTTGAAGTATCTAATTTTATAGTATAATAGTCTAAATCTATAGGATCGCTAACTGTAACATCTACAAAATTGTGAATTTTATTAATTCTTCTCAGTGATACTGATCCAAGTTCGTATTTGTATATAGAAGTTCCTACTGGATATTCCGAAGATCTTGTCCCATCAATTGATCTTGTTATTCCAATCAATTGTGGAGTTGCTCCAGACACGGTTCCCGTATAAGAAATTATTTCATCACCAATTAAAGCATATCCAGGATTAGTTGTTCCCACCCCAACATTTTCAAATAATTCAAAACCACTTGAACTTGATATGTCTATAGATGTATTAGAAGTTGAAGATAAAGATGAAGTTAATTTAACAGGATTTGAATCTGGTTCAACATCAGATAATTCTACTTTATTAGTAGAAAAGTGCATTCCATGATTTCTATGTTTAATTTTTATATGCAAACCATCGGATACTGTCGTAATTGTGTCTGCAAGTACATTTGCTCCAGTATTTTTTAAGTCCGTTGCAATACCAATATTATTAATATATCTAATAGTCTTTCCTACTCCAGTTGTAAAATCTCCCTGAACTTGGTCTATAATAATTTCATTTATTCCAGAAAGAGAAGTTACAGATAATCTTAAATTTCTACCTAGAGAATTTATTCCAATAATTGGAGCGGTTAAAACGTCCCCAATTTTATATCCCGATCCACCAGAATTGAATGTCGCTGCTACTGCAACTCCATTAGTAATTGTTATATTTGCAGTAGCACCATTTCCATCTCCAGTTACGGATCTTAAATTTACACCAGTAAATAAACTCGAAGATGACGATGGAGTATAACCTATACCTGCATTTATAATATTGAGGTTTCCAATTCCCGAACCAGCATAACCAACAAATATTCCATAGGAATTATTTCCAGATTGTATAATTTTATTTCCTAAACTTGGCAATTGAGATTCTGCTAAAGTTGTTCCCAAACCAACTCTAATTTTTTTAGATGATAAAGTTAAAGGATCTCTAGATAGAGTTGCAATTTGATCGTTACCCTCTTGTAACTGAGAATTATAAAAATTTATATTTCCATTTGATTTGAAGTTTGCTCTATAAAGATTAAACTTCAAATCTTCAAATTGGCTTGCAGTCCATGTAGATCCATTTTGAGATTTAAATAATGATCCAGACAATGGCTGCTTACTAACTAGAACTTTTTGTGATTCTAAAATATTAGCGGGATTTGTATCAAATTCACCAAGCCTACTAATCCACACAGAATAATCTGGTGAAGAAGAAAGAATTGCTATAGAGTGAAATTCTTGTCCCGTAAGATATACTGGGGATGGAAAATATACAGTAGTAGGAACAGTACCAGTCTCTGAAATAAAAACTTCTTTTGGATCTAATACAACTTCACTAAAAGGATATACTTCGGATGTTGGATTTCCGTATTTTACAGGACGTAGTTGTACAGTAACAGGAAGTTGTACATCTCTGCTGTAAAAATACAAATCAACAGATGTTACGAAAATACCACTTTCTGCTTCAACATAAAATGATTGTGCTAATGGATCCGTTATTTTCATTGTTTATATTTCTAAAGTGGGAATGGCAATTATTTGATCGTCGTATATTATTTAGTTTTTATCTTCTCTTATTTTTTTTGTCTTTGTTATTGTTGCTATTATTTCTATTTTGGTTGTTATTATTATTGTTATTTCCTCTATTTTGATTTTCTGGATTTTTGTTAGCTCCTTGATTATTATTATTTGATGGTGGTTTTGGAGGATCCTGTTTTCTTAATGCGTTTCCAATTACAATATTTGCTCCACTAGGCCCATAAGTATCAGTACGTCTTACTGTGAAACCTTGTTTTCTTATCATTTTCTGCGCTTCAATTATATTTGCATCAGGATTTAAATTTGAAACAGCATTTATAATAGCAAGTCCACTATTAGCAGTTGCTAATTGTCCTTTTGGACGGGATGTAATATCAAGATCATTGTATCCTTTTTTAGTAATTGGGAAGAATCCATTTGCAAGACCAGAAGTGGCTCTATCATTTGATGTTATCTTAAGACCTGCTTTTTTCCATTCTTTTTCTGCTTTATCTCTACCTAAAGTTGCCACATAATAACCGAATGCTTTTCCATTCAATAAATTAACTGGTACTGAAGTTCCTGGTTTTAAACCAAGTTTAGCCGTCGTTGAATTATTGGCATTGATAAATCCAACAGAAATATTTGATTTTGGTTTTGGTTTTTTAGTTTTAGTTGGACTAGAAGTTGGTGTAGAAGTTCCAGTAGGAGTTTCAGTTGGTGGTACTTCTTCACCTCCACCTGGGATTTCTGGTCCATCTGAACTAGGACCTCCTCCAACTCCACCACCAGGATCACCTGATGGTGGTGATATTGGATTAGAAGATGGTGGTAAAGGTTCTCCAGGTAATGCTGGAGGTGGAGGTGGTGGAGTCCTATCTGCAATAAGAGTCTTAGTTACAACAGGGGATTTAGTCTGAGACGCACTAATATTATCAATTGCAGTTTGAGTTTCAGTTCTTACTGTTCTTATTGAAATAACATTTTCTTGTACTGTATCAACTCTACCATCAGATACAAATTTTTCTTCTGCACCTGTAGTAGCAATTCCTTCTATTTGTGTATTAGACTCACTGCTAGTTAATCTGAATACTTTAGTTCCAGTCTTAAATGATGGGAATGATGGGACATTTGGATTTGGTATCCAGAATGATCCGATCAACGTACCTTTTTCATCCGAAATAAGCTTAACTTCATTTATTGTTGCTATAGCTCCGCTTGTTTGCCCAACTAATTTCATTCCAGATTTAACCCACCCATAAAATGATCCTATGGCTTGAGTAGATAAACTAAACGTATCAATATTTAATATAGTAGATGTTTGAGAATATTGGGAACCCAATGTATCTAATCTTGTGTATGGATTTAAACTATAAGTATCAATTGGAGCATTATAAGGACCATATTTGTGATTTGGTACTGCAACTCTAAATGTAATTTTTGGATCTATTGCCAAAGATGGATTAGTTGAAGATGCAAATTTATCTTCTGATGTAGTTACTGACCCAACAACAGTTTCTCCTACAGAGAATGTTCCACTAACCATGGTAATTTCAAGTAATTTTGGTACTACATACTCAGAAACACGTAATCCATCAAAGTATCCATATAGTCTTGTGGATGGTTTTAATCTCTTTGCTGTAAATTCAACGTTTCTTGATCTCATAAATGGAGTCAGTTCTGTACTTATAACTCTATCTCCATAAGATACGGTTTCAAAACTATCTCTTGTTATAGATCTAGTTCCAGTTCTAGTAGATGTTCCAGTTCTTGTAATCGTATCCGTTACTTCTTGATAAGTTAAAAATCCTTCATCAAATACTTTAGTTTTTGTATCTTTAGTTTCTCCAGTCCATACTGTTTCCCAAGCTCCCCAAATTACAGGACTAAAACCAGTTTGCTTATCTAAATCTCCAATAGAAATTTGGGATTTAGTTTCTGTTAAGTTTCCTTGAATTTGGGTTACATTTGCTTGTATTCTTACTTGATCAACCCAAACATCTGAAGATGGATAGAGTTGAATTGTTCCACCATAAAATGGAGATCTATATGATGCAACTGGTTCTACCCTAGTTGAATATGGTTGTCTTATTGCCTCTACTTCATCAAAATCTAAAGTTACTATTTGACCAGATTTTCTAATATTATTTGATATTAAATCTTCTACTGCTGAAATATCCACATTTGGATTTACTGTAGATCCAATACCTACTAAAGACTTTGATCCTATGATAAGATCCAATGAAGTAGTAAATGGCGCAGGTCTAAGTTCAGAATTTTTTACATCTATACTATTTTTAACATATGTAACTTTTCTTTGAGAAGTTGTAGATTTAAAGTCATCTACGAAGAATCCAGATTTAAATCTATTCAAACCATTTGCATCCTGAATCTGCAAACTTGATGTGTCACTTTCTAATAATGTCAATGATGTATAGTACTCAAGATTTTTAATTCTATTTTCAAGAGTCCTTATATCGGACATTCTATATCTTTTATGTTCAGTTAAATTAATTGTTGCGTCATTTACATTGCAAAGATATGGTGGGAGAGTTATAGTTGCTATTTCTAAACCACTATCAACGGACACTGGTGGATTTGGAATATCTGCGGATTCTCCATTTCTTAACTGAAGTTTTCCTTCTTTTGTAATGAAAATTTTATCAATTCTTGGTAAGTAGTATGAAAATCCAAGACTTATTGCTTCATCAGAAGCTAAAACTTTGTTTGAAGATGAATAATTGAACGTTCTACCAAAGAATTCAAATGGGGAATATGTGGAAGTAGTAACTTGTATATTGGATACTCTAGGTCTTATATCAATTAAATCACTAACTCGGATTCCGTTTATGCTGGGAATATCACAATAATCGAATTGACCATAAGAATTTACGGTTAAAATGTCTCCAGTATCAGAATTTGGTATTGAAGCGGACTCTAAAATAATTTTTATTTTTCTAGTTGGAGATCTAAATTCTCGTCTTCTTACAAGTTTAGAATAATCATAAATTGTATCTTTTTGTCCATTATCAAGAACAAAATTTGATGTGATATTTCTGTCTCCAGGAATAAATTCAGAAATAAATGCAGTTATTCCAGACTCTTCAAATTTAATTTGCTCTCCAATTTCAAATGATTTACCATTTAAACTAGTAAAAGTTATTTGAGAGTCATTAACTCTTTCACAATAAATTGCAATTGAATTACTACTTTGTCCTATTATTTTTTCTCCTATAAACAAATCTATAGTTTTTGATGTTGGTCCAGTTAATCCAGAAATAGTAATTCTTGGTAAAATTGGATCAGATGTTGAATTTGATTCATATATACCATAAATTCTTATTACATCTGGTCTAAGCAAACAAATTTCTTCATCCTGGACTCTAGTTCCATAAGGATAGTTCCCAAAAGTTAATCCGTCATTGGATGTTTGGGTTCCTATTCCAGAATATTCATAACTAGATTTATCTACAACAATAGATTCGATTCTATTTCTTGTCTTTACTTTTGATTCTACCTTACTATCAACTAAAGTTGCAATAAGTTTCCCAGTTCCAGAAGTAGTTTGAAGACCTCTTATTGTAAGTTCAGTGGAACCATTGGAAAATACTAATCTATCTTCAGTTAATACTTCTATTGTTCCGTTAATTGATAAAGAATATCTTTCTTCATCGAAAGGCAAGAACGTCTCTCCATCACCAGCAATTATTGTTTGAGTTGAATTTGATGTAATAGTAACATCAAATTGCTTTCGTATTGTAAGTAATGATCCACTTAAATCAACTGAAGATACATATTTTTTTGGTAAAGTTGTATATAATGTATTATCCGTAGATCTCTGCAATCCAGATTTTAAAATTTTAAAATCGCTAACATTAATTGAACTTGTTGGTAAAGCACCAGAACACACTCCAGATACAGTTGTTATACCAGAAATTGTAAGTGAGGTTGGATTTACTTGATTTATTACAGAATAAGTAATATCCGAAAATCCTGGATTGCTATAGGAAATGATATCTCCAACAGAAGCAATTTCTGCAAATTTCACTCCAGGTGCAGTTACAGTGCTAATACCAGAAACTGCTGCGGTAATATTGGCATAACTTCCAGAATATACTGCTCTTTGTTTTATGTCTGCAGTAAAAGTAAATCCAATTCCAGCAACAGAAGCATGAACTGATTTAACGTTTTCAAGTCCATACTCAGTTACTGCTATAGAAACTCTTGTATTTTCTATTCCATCAAATATAAATCTCTCGCCATTAGCAAATTTTCCTTTAGTATTATAAAGAGTAATTGTTGGTGAATTAGTTACATCATATCTTATAAATCCAGTTGATCCACTAGACTTACCTTTAACTTGAGTTGGTCTTGTTAAAGTAATTGGTTCATTAAGTGTAATTTCTGTATAGGTTTGAATATCATATAGTGATAAATCCCACTCATTTGAATTAGGAGTAGATGATTCATATGATCCACTTTCAAGAGCAAAATCATATACTCTGGCAACTCCAATTTCCTTTCCCGAAAGTGCTAAAGAAGTACCAACTCTAGAATCTCTCAAACTAATGTAATAAGAAGTTGTTATTCCCAAAATGGGATTTCCACTTACTCTATTTACAGTAAATGTTGGACCAGTGACATAATTAACTCCCTGAGATTCTAAAGTATTAACATTTCTTGGTTTTTCAAAGTCTAAAAATGTAGGGCTTATTGTTTCTACTGAAAATCCCTGAACTATTGCTTTTAATGCAGATACTTGATAAATTCCAAGATTATCTGCTGGAGTATTACTATTATAAGTTATTTGACCTTCTGCAAATACTCCTTCATTACCCATAAAGTCATTTAACGACTCATTTAAAGTAATAATTGGGGGTTTAACATAATAATCTCCAGATTCTTCGTAAGTTCTTCTAGCGAACTCTTTTGCTATTTCGCTATATCTTGGATCATTTCTTATAGATACTAAAACACCTTGTCTTACTTGTACTAATTCTACAAAATCTAATGGGTTATCTGCCTCTAATGGGATTTTATTCAAAACTGCATTTATTTGCAATCTATCTGCGCCTGGGGCAGCATAATTTTGATACCCTTGGGCATTATCAAGTAAATCTGGATCCTGTTCTGAAGTTACAATACTTTCAAATAATTGTAATCCAACTTTATAACTTCCATTATTAGCATATTGATCTAATAAAATAGTGTCATCATTTACATAAACAAAGTGACCTCGTAGATAATATACACCCTCATTAATAGATACTGCAGATCCAGTTGCATTGCAATTAGTCTGATCTGTTATTGCAAATCCTTCATTTGGTCTAAGAACTATTGTAGAATTTTCTAATGTATTTTCTTCTTCTAGTCCAGATTCTAAAATTAAAACTTCACCATTTATAAATCCATCATATTTACTATCAACATAATCAGAACTCAAAAAGTTTATATAAAGAGTATTTAATCCTCTTTCCGAATTAGTAAAATCCAAAACTGCATCGATTTTTGCACGTATTCCGGAAGATTGCCCTCTAATAGTTTTTCCGATCAAATATGGCAAATAACTTATTACAGGAATTCCAAGATAAACATCTTGTATAGTAACTGCTTGATATCTATCGAGGAAATTTATTTGCCCAGGTATTACAACGTCACCATCTTTATAGATTGAGTTGGCAAATTTTTCAATTTGATTTTGTAATGTTGATTGTAAAGAAGTTAGCTCTCTTGCCTGAATAGGTGTTCCAGGTTTAAACAAGAATCTAAAATAATTGCTTTCTGGATTGAAATCATCATAATATGGAGAGATGTTTAAATTAGTATCCTGAGGCATAATTCTTTAGAATTGCAAAATTACTTTGATATCTTCTTTTTGATTTTTAGACCTAGTTATTGAAGGTCTATTATCGACGTATATAATTTCTCCTGAATATTTTGATACTTCAGGTTGGGATATACCGCCAATAAAGGTTTGTCCAAGATAGTATGTCTTATTATTTATTACTGTAGATATACCTGTGAAATTTGTATCTATTCCTAAAACACTACTTCCACCAATAATATTTAATGATCCACCTGAAATAATTTGTGCGCTAAATCTGTTCAATACAAATCCATAATCTGGATTAGTTTTTTTAGTTTTATCAGTGTTAAATCCAACTAAACTTCTATCTTGCCAATATTTTAAAACTCCAGTAGATTTGTCATATGAAATGACTCTTCCCACTGCAGTAACTCCAACCCCTATAGTTTGACGTATCAAAGAATTTGGAGTAAATGTAGCTTGACTATAACCAATTCCAGTTAATTTTAATGCATAAGATGCGCTGGCTTTATCTAAAGTTAATAAAGAATCTCCACCAAATACTAGCGGATTTCTTACTATTCCAACCCTAGAAATTTTATTTCCAATAATAAAATCTGGATTATCTACACTATTTTCCATTCTAGCATATATTGCTACATTATATGCTCCAAGTTCTCTATAAATGTCAAATCCATGACCATATTTTGGTGGAATTATTATATCTACGACTGCGGGAGTTGATCCAACAGGTATTCCCGCAGATCTTAAATCTAGAATAGCATGAGTATAATCGAATCCACCATTTGTTATAGTTACACTTTCGATTTTTGATTCATTATTGATAATTACTGTTGCTCTAGCACCAGAACCATCACCATGAATTGGGACATTTGTATAAGATTTATTTGCAGTACCTAATCCAACACCTCTATTTTTTATTACTGCTACTTTTAATTGTCCGCTTGTTACGGCATTATTTCTTACATTAAAAAATTCTACATTAGTTTCCCAATCATTTGGCACAGGAATAAAATTGGTAGATTCAAATTTTATTATATCTGATGGTTTTATAGTATATAAGTATTTCCAGAGATATCCATCCTCACTATCTCCAGCAGATCTTGGTTCCAAATCTGTAAAATTTGGTTCATCTAATGATGGTTTTCCATTTGGATTCTCTGGATCAGTTCCATTATAAATGCAAATATAAACTTTATATTCACTATTAACAATATAATAATTTGCTGAATATAAATTTGTTGATTTTGATGGTTGAGATAAATTTGTTCTAGAAATGTTATGTCTGTACATATCATATGTGGTTCCAGATTCCCACATAACCTTTCTCACAACTGATCTAATATCACTAGAAGATATCTTTTTAAGAGATATCATAGTGTCCCAATAATCGTTTTCTTCATCAAATGAATCTTTAGGTGAAGGAGGGCTCGCATCCCAATCGCTTTGATAATCGTCTGGATTGCTAAGCCCTACAAAAGAATAATATGAATTAGAAGACGAAGATGCAATAGAAACAAAGTTCCTAGCATTAAGAATTCTTAGTTGATCAGTTATGATTGCAGACATTTTATTGGTTTTTTATTTATTTATTATCAAAGATAACCAAAATATTTTAAAGGATTTTTTCTTCTTACTATAGGTGATGTATCTATTCCAGAAACTCCATTTTCACTGTACGCATAAAAATCTACTGGATTTTTTCTTGTTGCCATAGAAATTTTACCCCAAGAGAAATCGCCATAATAATTATTATCATTAAATGATGTTCCAATAGATGAAAAATTAGAAACATTAACTACAACTTTTACAATATTTGTAGTCCCAACTCCAACAATTGATGTTTGAGCAACAGAAACTTTAGCCGCTTGATATATGTTATCAACAAATTGTGACCCTATTCCAATAACCGTAAAATCATTTCTAAGAGACGTTAATCCATATCCAACATTAGAATTTCGTACAACGAAATAATATCCAGTCTGTATTCCACTTATTCCTGTACTTGTTATTGTTGAAGTGTTAATTATTGAGTTTCTTACATATGAATCACTTGGAACATATAGTGTAAATTCAATTCCAGTTGGTATTCCAACTAAAGATGTAGTGGATATTCCAACAATAGTACCAAAATCTCCTTCATATGAAAGAGTTTTTATTCTTTCTAATTTAGAAGTTGGAGATTCTATCAATACTAAAGGAGAATTTGTCTGTGCATATCCAACTCCCGATTTTAATATTCCAATAGAAGTTACAGATCCAGAAGAAATATATGCAGTTGCAATTGCAACATTTGCTGAAGATATTCCAATCTTTTTCTGTATTGTTACTGATGGAGTAAAAGTATATCCAATTCCTGGATCTGTTAATGTTATAGAAGAAATTGTACCAGCAACAGAAACTGTAGCGGTAGCAGTTGCACTTCTTATTTCATCCTGAGATATAATTTCTATATCTGAAATATAAGAAGTTAAAGCATTCTCTTTATAACTATCAAAGAAAGTTTTTAAACTATCAACAAAAATAACAGTAGAACCAATTCCAACATTTTGAATTATATTTGTTGTTGGATATATTAGTGGTTCATAGAAAATTCTATCTTTTCCTACTTGTTTCCCATTTATTATTCTATCTTCAGTTTGCTTTTTCCAGGTTACGGGTCTCAGCAATAATTCGTTTGTAGATATGCCAACTCCAGAGTATGGGTTTGTTGAGATATCATCAGTTGCATTTATTGATGTAACTGTTCTAAATTCTTGATCTAATACTGGATCATCTGAATTTAACTCTACATCATCTCCAATTTGGATGCTTTCTAGAATATCAACCTCCAAAACATCAACATCAGCAGTTCCTCTGTAGAAAATAATAGAAGATATATCTCCAGGTTTTGGTGCCTCAGTAAATGCAATTACACTACCACCTTCAAATATATAACTTTCTCCAGGAACTTGAATAATACTATTAATAAAAACTAATAAAGTTGATTGGATATTTATAGGAGATCCAGATTTTGCTCTAATTGTTCTTAGTTGTCCATCTACTTTAATTGGGAATAATTTTCTTGTACCATCAAATAAATCGTCTAGTGGATCTATTGGAAGCAAATCGCCAACAACCCAAGATGTAAATTTATTATTATATACTTTATCTACAATAATTTGAGATTCTCTGAAAGATGGAGATACAGTCGGATCTAATGGAATTCCCATTAATCCACCTGTTGGAACAGTTAATATATCTCCAGGTTTGTATCCATATCCATAATTTTTAATGTTGAAATCAATTATACTCGATCCTTGTCCTACTACAACATCAACTTTTGCCTCAGTACCAATTCCACTTGAAGATGGAGAATATTTTAATTTTAAATTAGTATATGATAAAGGTTGATCAAAAACCAAAATTGGAGGTTCAGTAAATCCAATACCAGGATTTATTATAGTGACATTTGGAGACACATTTCCAGCAATTACTGTGGTAAATCCAACAAAAGTTACAGAATAAGATTCTGAATTTTCTGTAGCATATCCAACATTAACTATACCAATCTTTGGATCTGTTAAGCGTATTTTAACGGAATCTCCCGAATTTATAACTGAAGTGGATGTGCTAGAAGTCGAAACTACAATAGAAGTTGTTCCGAACCCTACAATTTGTCCGTCCTTTATCTTAGATCCAATATCGATATATCCATTATTATAATAAGACAATTTATTCAAAATTCCATTGTTATTAATAATTGAAATTATAGTTGATCCAATAGAAACAGTTTCTACAACTTCAGTTATTACTTCTACAGTTTCAATTGCTCTATATCCAGAACCAGTATTACCAACACTAATAGATGTTATTGTCCCTGCTATTGATATCGTAGCAGTTCCACCAGCAGAAACTAAAGGTTGATATCCAAGTCCTCCTGTAGATCCAAATGATACTATAACTCCACCATAAGGAAGTTTAGATTGATTTATGTCATATGGAGTAGATGAAGCAGTTCCAACAAATGTTATTGTGGATATTCCAGCAACTTCATTTAAATAAAATGCTCCTTCAATATCAACAGCACCCAATCTTCTTGGTTGCTGGAATACACCATCAATTAATACGATAGAATTTCCAGTTGAGAATCCAGAAACATTATTACTGGATGAAGTCAATCTATATGATGTAGTAATACCATTAAATTCTTGAGATAAACTATCAAAAATATAATTCTTAGAATATGGTTCATTCGAAGTATCTGGCACTGAAGATCTTAAGAATGTTCTTCCATTGAAAGTTGAGAATGTAGTTATTCCAGTATAATCTCTATCATTGGGTCTATTTGTAATAGTTCCAATTGGATTCTTACCTGCAGGTGCTTCAATAAAGTTTATTGTGTTTCCTACAATATTATAATCACCTTCAATTTTTCTGATTAAAGATCCTGCAGTATGGAATCCAAGAGTTGTTCCCATCCAAGGTCTTTGAACCAACACTAAATTGGAATCTGCAATTCCAGTTTTATTAATTCTCATAATTTCATCATCAATCTTTATTAGTTCACCACTGAAGAATGATGTAATTCCAACAAAGTTTAAGATACCATCACTAGTTTCTGCATCAGAAGCAAGAAGTGTAGTAACAGACGATCCAACTATAGGAGACTGTATAAAATTATCAATAGCAATCAAACATCTTGAATTTTGATTTTTTGCTGTTAATTTATGGAAAGATCCAATTCCAATAGTTCTTAGTTCAATAGGAATAGGAATTGATTTTAATGCATTTTCAGCAGTATCTGATACTCTTATAGTAGATGGATTTAAGTTTATAACATATAATTTATTTGGTAGAGTGTCTGTAGTTCCTATTCCAGCGATACTAGAGGTAACAATTCCAATAGGACTATGTACTCCATCATCAAGGTAACTATAAGAAATTTCTTCTCCAGTTACATAGAAATGATTGGGTATTGTAAATGTATCATTATCGATATTTACTATTTTTGAACTATTACCCAAAAATTGCTTTTCAAAGACGGGTTCACTTTCATAAGTTAATTCAAATGATTTTCTTATATCCTTTGATGTCCCCTCATATAATCCATAACCAGTATCAATAGATGCATTGTTTAATAATATTTCATAATCGAGAGTTCCAGCATTAATAAGACTTAATGCATTTTGGAAAACTCTAACTTGTGCATTAATGTTAGGAATGGGAGTAAATTGAAAACTTACATTTGTTCCAGAAACGGTAGCACCAAAAGTTCCAAGACCAATATGTGTTCTTACTGGGGCATAATCAACCAAATATGCTCTGTTTTTATCATTAATTACAATAGTTTCTAAAAACTCATATCTGTTATTAGTGGTGTCCTCAACAGAAATTAAATAATATGCTCCAGAATACGGATTGCCATAAGATGCAATTGTATTTTGTACTGGAGTAGATGTCGATCCAATTCCAGTGTAGTGAGATGAGAATTTAGTATTATTTAAAGTTATTGTAGAAACTCCCGAAGATGTCGTATCACCTATAGCAACAGTAATACTGTAGAAATTTGATGTATGAGCTAAAGCGACATTTGGAGTAAAATCTAGATTAATATTTGGTCCAGAGTAATAAAAATGATAAGTTCCTAATCCAGAAGAAGTTTCTGAAGAAGCATTTGACATTAAACCATAATCTAAAACGTGAATATCAGTTCCATCATGAACCAAAGAGAATTCTATAAATTCTAAATCTTCGAGATTTAACGCTTCAACACCAACTAAAATCTTTGCAGATCTATTTGTTTTTGGGATAGATAAAATATTGGATGGACCAGTTGATCCAGACGCAACATATTTTGTTGTAGCTGCAATACCAACTACACCAAGAGAAGTTGAATCGCTTCCATTCAGATAATTATTCATATTATATGAAATATATGAAATATCATAATCATTAACTTCAAAATTAACTGGATAGAAAAGAAGTTTTCCTTCATCTCCACTAATAACAAAATCGAAAGAACCAAGATTTCTTGCTGTATCAATTCTTCCATATTGATTCAAATAAGAATCAAAACTATCATACGTCATACTAATGATAGAGAATTGTCTTTCTCCAATAAATCTTTGATCTCTTACATAAGTAATATACTTTTTAAATCTGTCATTTTCTAGTCTGAAACTATCTACAACACTAAATGGAGTGGATCTGGGAGTATTATTGAATTTAGGACTTACATCGTCAAAAAGCAATACCCTATTACCAATAGACTCAAAATAATCTTGAAGATCTCTAGAATTAAATATTATTTCATTCGATATATTAGTAGATCCAATTTTTATAGTTTTTTCTGATGCTAAATCAAAATCTACTATAGAATTTAAATCTACGACTTCAATTATATCAGAGAAAGTATCGACAGAAACTCCTGAAATTTCTTCAGATATTACAGATACAACTAAATCGGAATTTAAAGAATCTGAACTAGATTCCATTTGCAAATCCGAAAACTTTTTAAATCCAGATGTGTGATTCAAAGAACTTACATAGGAATTCCAATCATCATATTCGACTTTTGATTTCAATGAATATGAGAAGTATTGATAATAGTCACTATCTTGAATTCTTTGGGTATTTTCATTTAGGAATCCTACTTTATCCTGCCATCCATTAATAACAAGTCCAGATGAATCTAAACTATAAAATCCAAAAGAATTTTCAACAAATACAATTTTAGATTTTGTATTTGTTGTTTCACCATAAATTTGATCATTTTCTTTGAAATTATCTTTAGATATTACTTTAATCTTATCATTTTCTTTATCTACATCAATAACTTTGGATCTAATAGTTCCGTTTGTTATATACTCACCTATTTTATAACTACCTTTTTCTATTTTAATTTCAAATATTGGGAAGTATTTCTCTGGTATCACTAATCCATTTGAGAGTAAAGGATAAAATGTTCCAGGAGTTTCATTTCCAGAAATAAAATCTTTAATGTTAAAAGTTATAGACGAATTCGATCCACCAATATTTGGATCTCTACTCTTTACTACAAATGATTTGTAATTATAATTTGAAGAATTATAACCTTTTCCAATTGTTCCAACTCCAACACTTACGTTTTCAATTATAAATGTATCATTTATTTTAAATGGGAAATCATCTAAAGAACTATAACTTACACCCAATCCAACAATAACATCTTTAGTCGTAGAATTATAATTTATCGATATAATTGGAATTCCATTAGTATTACTTACTGGAACAACTTTAATTGAAGATCCAGTTATTGAATTAGTATTTTTTACAATAGAAACATAATTTTCTGATGAAGAATATTGCAATTCCACATCATCTATCACGACATTTTTTATTGGATCTACTAATACTAATTTTGGATCTGTGGTATAATTTATTCCAGGACTTAACTTTTTAATATATTCCAATTTCCCCAAAGGGAATATTGATATTATTTGTGGTAATTTAAATTGTGGTTTTAATGTTATATCGGATGGGAATGCAAATCCAATATCTTTAACTTCAATTTTTCTTGGTAATCCAATATTTAAACCAACAGGATAAATTAGAGAATCTTTTCCTTTGATTGAATTTATAGAAGATATTGCGGGCAAATATTTGAAGTTCTTTGTTGAATATGGTTGAACTTTATACAGTCCCCCAGTTTCTGTGGCAGAAGAAGTAGCATAAAGAATGTTAGTATTTTCATTATTAGTATAACTTAATTCCTCTGGAGTTAATGGGAGATAGCATTCAAAATTTGTAGATCCAATACCAACTTTATTAATGTTATATTCTCCAGTGTAATCACTATAATCTATTAATAACGTATTATTATTTTGGATATTTTCGTTATCAACTATAATATCTTTTTTAGTTTGAGATATTTTATCCAGATTTATTGTATTTACTTTATAGTATAGTACTGTAGGTTCTTTAAATTGCAACTCAATTCTTGAATTAGTATCAATTCCGACATTACCATATTGAATTATGTCTGGATTAGTTGTGAATTCATATTCATCTTTGAATTGATTATCGATATAAAAATTAATTTTAAATGCAGAGTATAATCTAGAACCGACATTATATGATAGTGAAGGATCAGATAAATCAAATATGGTTTTTCTTCCAGTTTGCAATCTCAATAATGGATTAATTAATCCAATTTCTCCAGTAGAAGCAGAACCAATATTTACATAATTTGGATCCAAACTTAATGCTCCATAGTAAGAATCACACAACCTTATAGTATCTTCATCTACAACATTAATATAATATATTTTGTTGTTAATAAGATTTGTTGATGGGGAACTTGAAGTATATACTACTTTTTGTCCGGTTGTAAATCTATGTCTTACTATTTTTATAGTATCACTACTTGGATTTACATCCAAGTCACTAAATTCATAATTTCCAATTAAAATTCTTCTATTGTAATCATTGTACTTAACTTTTATGGTTGTAGATATTCCAATATTTTTTACAAATAAATTCAAGGTATCATTTACCTTCATATTATGAGTAGATGCCACAGAAACTACAACACTTCCATCTTTAACTTGGAATGGTTTTATATTGCTATAGTTGGTTTTAAAACTATGATTTGTTCCAGACCCATTTGATACAAGATACATTAAATTATTAGTTGTTGTTATTCCAACATAATTTCCTGTAGATCCCAATCCAACAACTGAAGTTGATATGCCTATAAAGTCATTTGATAGAGTTACAGAATAAAGTTCCGAACCATCAGTAAGATTATAATTGTTAATTCCATCCAAAGATACATCAATTCCAGAACCACCATTTGAACTGTATATGATCCTAGTTCCATTTTCTATTTGATGATTCGGAATGTAAATTGATCTAATTGGAACAAATACTTGAGATGCTCCAAGTCCAGGATTGGATATTGTTAATGTAGATCCTATTCCAATTGTACCAATACCAACAGATTCCGATGGGTTAAAATAATATTCTTTATTAGTTTTTAAATTATTAGTAGAAATATTTTGAGGTAAATTAACATAGAACTTTCTAGTATTTTCAGTTAAAGATTCTCCAATAGTATATGCCAATCCAGCAGTTCCATTATATGCTCTTTCAACTTTAATTCTAGATGAAATGTTATCTACTTCTAGAATTTTAAGTTTTTCATCTCTAATACTGTATATGTCATTTGTTGTTATATTTGGATATGATAAAGGACCATACACATCAAAATAAGTAACTATTCCAGTAATGGAGGTGTCTTGAACACCTTTACTTAAGAATAGTACATTATTTTTAATCTTTATTTCAAATTGTTGATTTAATTTAAAATCGAAAGTATTTGTTCCAATTCCACTGAAAAATATTGGTTGCTTATCAGTTAAATTATGTGGGGAAGTACAGAATCCGATAAAATTTCCATATGGATCTTGATTTGGTACTATTTCTACGTTATTGATTTTTTGACTTTTATACGATATATTAGAAACTTCTCTTCCAGTAATAGATCTAACCTTACCATAAATGTCCTCATCATTAAAATTAACTATATCTCCGACTTTATATCCATTTCCAGGAAATGGAATTGCTATATCGGTTACATTACCTATAGAAACATCTCTTAAAAAATTAGTAACTGATTTAATTTTATTTGGATTTAATATGTAATTATATCCAGAAGTTGAAGATTCTAAATTATAGTGATTAGTATATCTGACTATATTACTTGTATCAAGATTTTCGAAAGATAAAGTATTTCCAAAATTGTCTTCTGATGGAGTATGTCTGTAAGTATTTCCAATAATATATGGAAAGGCGGGTTTTTTGTAATTAGTAAATGGACCAGAAGTTTCAACTTGTCCTTCGTTTATAGTAGCGAAATATGCATATATTCCATTGGGATATTCTGGAGTTATAGTATATCTTCCATTATGTTGATCCAGATCTCCACCATCAACAAAATCATAGTCTTCAACAAAAAATCCTTCTGGATATAAATTAACACTAGGTCTTTTTGATTTTAAGGATGATGTATATCCAGACCTCATTAATTTTACACTTCCTCCAGTTGAAGTCTCATATCCATATGGACCATAAATTGGATTTCCATCATATGCCCATCCAATTATTGGAGAATGATACGTAGTTTCAACTTCTTTTGAATTGACAAGATTTAAATCGGGAAGAAAAATTGTTTCTCCATCTGATACTTTTGATCCTAGTATTGTTCTTCGCAAATTTCTTGGTGCATATAAATGATAATACTGAAGAGTTCTACCCAAAGAATTATTTTTTTCTAAAACACCATCATCTTGAGTTATTGCATCTTTCTTTATTAATTTTTCAACATTATTAACAGTCCATTTTTTTGAATTAAATTTTAACTGGCATTTTCCACCTAAAGATGAAATCTGCAATGTTGTTTGACCTTTAATATATCCAGAACCACCATTTATAACTTTAACATCTACAATAGATCCATTTTGTACTATTGGAGTTAATATTGCTCCAGATCCAGAAAGAGAATAGACTATAATTAATGGACAATCATCATAATTGGATCCGCTATTCTGTATATTTACTCCAATTATTGTACCATTAGAAATTATTGGAGATAATTGAGCACCTTTTCCGTTCTCTAATCTATATAATGGTTGTCTATTATAATTTAATATTTCTTCTGATCCATAATAATCGCCACCATTAGAAATGAAAACAGAATTAATGGATCCTGTTACAATTGGCGATATTACCGCATTAAAATCTTGACCATTTAATGTTGAAATTCCAATTTTTCCAGTTATTTTTGCTTCAATTGGCGGATAATTAAAATAATGAATTCCAGACCCAACGGTGTTTAAATTTATATATTCACCTCTATTAATATAATAATTTTTTGCAGTTGTTCCAACTCCAACCAAAGATAATTTAAATTTGTCGATATCTACTTTTGTCACATAATATGATGATGCTGAAGTCAATCCACTTACTGGAGTATGTGATGCATTATATACTATAATTTCTCCAGTCTCATATCCATGATTTTTTATTGTTATAGTATTTGTTATTGTACTTATTCCAGAAGAGGTAGTTTCAATTAATCTATTTTTATAACCTTCTCCATTATTTTCAATAATAAACCTCTGGATTTTCTTTTTGGTAAAATGAGACTCTATGGAATGTCTTCCTGTTCCATACGAAGTAATATTTACCGTGTTTATTCCAGATACAGAATCTAATTCTGTATTATGAATAGTTATAGATTTTGAACTTAAAGTCTTTATATAATATATTGAATTGTCAATTAATCCACCAATTGGAGTTTGATTAAATGCTCTGTAAATAACTTTCTCAAAATCTCTAAATTTATGATCTTCAGAAAACGTTATTACATTTGTAGTTAGATTTACATTATTATTATCTTCCGATTTAAATAACTCTTCATGTGTGAATAAAGATAACTCAGCTCGAACTACTGCGCCTCTTCCTCCACCTCCAACTATATCAACAACAGGAGTATCAATATAATCAAATCCTGGATCTATTAATTTTATTCCAGTTAAAGATCCAGCAACTCCAACATACCCTTTTGCAAAATCGTTGGTTGTTCTTTGTGAATCATATTTATCAGTGATTACCAATGTTGGCGGATTAACAACATTGTAATCATAACCTCCATCTAGAACATCTATACTTTCAATTTCACCGTAATAAACTAGGTCTGATGATTTATAATTTAAAATTTCTACGCCATTGATCAAAATTCCAGTATTTTGATTCGGATTAGTTTCGTAAAAATCTAAAGAATCTCTTTTCTGTAATTCTGGAATTTTTTTCAATAATTTATATGGAGCAAAATTGTTATCATAAAATTTTTCTGATACAATTGTATTGTTTGTAATATTTCCAACTAAATTTATGAATTTATTTCCATAAATTGCAGATTTACTTCTAGATAATTTTATTTTTGATGAACTTATTCTCTTAATATAGTATAAACCAAATTCTATATTTAAGGTGTTATTAGAATTTTGTGGGATATAATATACAGTGTCTCCAGTTAAAAACGAATGAGTTCCAATCTCAAGTTCTTCTCCATTAAAATTTCCACTAAAAGATACAGTATATTTTTTTATATCAAGAGTTAAGTTGGAATATGAAGGTAAAGAATTAGATGCAACATAATTATCACCCCCATAAAAATCATAATACAAGTTACTAACATTTGAAGTTATTTGATCTATGGAGGATTCTCCAGTATTAACATAAGATATTTGCCTTTCCACATAATATTTTTCAAATAAATCTATTGTCCCTTGTTGAGATTCAACAACTAATGATTTTTTATTGTTTAATGATGTGACTTTAAGATTTTTTTTATTTCCTTTCGTATCATATAAAACTAGTGTATCACCAACGTAAATATAAGAATCATCATAAAGACCAATAGAATATGAAAAATTAGAAGAATCTACTAAAGTTATATTCTTAACTTCATAATAAATGGAATTATTATATAACCATGATGTATGGATTGGTCTATTACCAGATAATCCAATATTATCAATTATAATAGGATCATTTTTTGAATATCCCCCTATTGGATTTAAAATGGTAAAGTCGGAAATTACCGCAGTAATTTTAAACTCAATTTTATTATTATCTAAATCATATCCATAACAATAATTCGTATCTTCGACATCACTTCCTGATGGAATATCGAATAATACTCCAGAACACTCTAAAAATTGATTAATATTTTTATCATAATAGTTTATCAATTTAGTGGTGCCATCAGAAAGTTTAATTAATAACTCTCCTTCATTTGGGAACCCAATGGTGGAATCAACAGTTATAAAAGTAGAATTGTTTTTTATATTTGAAGTTATTTTTGTTTTTGGACTTATTGTAAATGATCCAGATATTGTTCCACTAGAAACGCTGATATCTCTATTATAATCGTTATCTAAACTAATTTTATAATAGATTGAATCTCCCCTTTTTATCTCCTCAATACCTAATATGGTAGCAAAAGATTTATTGGTTGAATTTATTTTATTTTGATATACAGTTTTTCCAACAAGTTGTAGAATGTTTCTGTTATCACATTCTACAACTAATTGTTGAGATCTTTGATATTTTGATGCTGATGGTGATATCAAATTATCAGAGGGTCTTAATACTTGTACTTTTTCTCCATACAAAGCATTAAAAAGTATTTTAAAGGACTTATCTGATCCTTTGGAAGAATAAAAATCTTTTACTTGTTTAATAAAAAGTTTTTCGTTTAAATTTTCATTAAATTTTACCCCCTCAAATCCTGGGGCAATTTGTTTCTTTAACTTATATAAAAATTCTTTTAAAAATAGACTACTTAAATTTAAAATTAAACTATTATCTGTATGAGAATCTGAATTGGTAGTGGAAAAAATTAGTTTATCATTTTTACCATTTAGATCACTTATTCCACTAAATCCTCTTATACACTCCTCAAAACTATTATCAGTTTTTGATTTATATGTAATAATTTCATTATCAATTTTTATAATTCCATACTTATCTGGAAATCCTATAGTAGATGTAACAGAAATAGAATTTTCAAAGGGATCAATATCCCCAATTAAATTTGTAGAGTCGGATACACTCTTAATATTATCGATTTTTGCATATAAATCAATATTATTCAGTATATCTGATGGACCACCTGGTATCTCTAAAGACTTATAATATTGCGATAAAAACTCAGATACGAGAGGAAATTCCTCCGTAACGAATGCTGGAAGTTGATTTTCAACAATTTCGCTGATATTAACTCTTGAATTTACCATATTATTTTAATATTTGTGGTCCGTTTGGATAACTTGAAGTTACTAGGTATGTGCTTCCAGAAGAATCTGATCCAGAAGAAATATCATCAGGAACTATGGTCAATTTACTTCTATTAATATCTATCTGCAAATACAAATCCTGTAATCCAATAACATCATTAGATTTTGGAATGGCAGAAATCATAACAACAGGTTCTCCATCTTGTAAAATTTCAGTAGAAGTTATAGAGATAGATTCTAAGTATATTTCACCCGTTTCATAATTTATTTTACCAACTTCACTAAAATAATCTGAAGTTTCACCATTAAATAAAAATAACTTCCCTGATGTTGTATTATTTGGATTGGGGAGATCAAACAAATAAACAAAATTATCAAGTCCATCTATCTTAAATCCAGATGACTTTATGTTCTGACCTTGAATATTTTTAACATGAAATTCATTTCCAAAACAAATTTCATAATTTCCTACTGCATTTATATTTACTTTAAGATTTCTTCTCATTGAAATCTTAGTGATATTTGAGGTGACAGCAGAATTGCTATCGTCTATTAACTTCAAGAATTTACTATATTTAAATCTTGCTCCATATCTATTAACCTCACTAGATTTAGTATATTCCAAAATATTATTATAAATCGAATTTGTCACATTATTTTCATTTGAAGCGAGGTTCTTATTATAATAAACTGTAGTATCATATTCAACATAAAGATATTTAAGATCCATAAATTCTGGAACTATTCCAGCAACAGCATATTTTCTCAATTCTGATCTAATAAAATCTTTAGTTGCAGAAGAAAGGAAAAATCCATTCGTAGGTTTAATTGCGATAAAAACTTTTCCGTATTGTGGTGGATCTAGAGTTTCTCCACCAAATACTGAAATTGATTCAGTTTCTGGATAAATCTGTGGTATTAATGACTCATAATCATTTGATGTAACTGCTCTATTTTGCGTAGAATATATTTTAGGTGCATACTTTTTGATGTAACTTACTGATTCAATCTCTTTACCACCACTTGTAGATGCTTCAGAAGTAACAAAAGAAACTTCCGAATTAACGATACTGCCATCATTTGCAACCAGTCTTCCAGCATAAGTAAAGTCTGCTATTCCATTCGCTGCTTCACCATTGGTTACAACATAAGAAACCGTAACATAGTTTTCTGGAACGAGTTTTTTTCCAAATAATCCATCACCAAAAAGTAGTTCATATCTTTCATCTTCAATTTCTTGAATTAAGAATATTTTTGATGTCGAGTCTATATTTGCAATATTGTCGATACTCTTAAAAACCTTAGTATCACTTGATAAAGCAGTATCCTTTACAGTTACGGATATTGTCGAAGTGTCTATTCCAGAGTTGTCTAATATAAATCTTTGATAACTTGTGCTATCTACTGTAAAATTCTGAGTAATTAATGTTCCTTCGTAGATGGTAACATTTTCAAAAGATGCTACTTCATCTTTAACTGAAACAGTAACATCTTCAGGAATGGAAAATGAATTACTTTCTCTACCAAAAGTAGTTAAAGTAGTAAAGCATATTCCCTTTTTAAGGGTTAAAGTCAATGGTTTTACATTTGAACCAGAAAGATCCACAAAAAATGAAACCTTAGTCCTTGCCGCAGTCTTTGATCTAGGAACATAACCAATATTTCTTGCAAGAGAAACAACATTTTCTCTAAGTGTAGCGCCATCAAGAAATAATTCATTGCTAATCATATTAGCATTATATGAATTTATGTACGTATTGTACGCCAATACATCAATCAATACAGATAAACTAGATCCTTCAAAGTCGTAATCTGTAAAATTTGAATTTGTTTTTATATAATCCTTTATCGAAGTCTTGATGTCTTCGAAATCTAAATTTGTAAAATTAACTAATGCCATTATCGTGTTGGAGTGAGTGCAAATGATAACTGTTGAGTTGGCACATCAATTCCTATAATTTTATATTTTATTACTATATCGAATTGATTTTCATCGTAATTTGGTTCAACATCTAATGATATGAGGGACACTCTAGGCTCATAATTGGTAATTACATATTCAATTTCGTTTCTCATAAAAATAGAAGTGCTTAGGTCAAGATTTTCGAAGAGAAGTCTAGATACTTCCGATCCCAATTGACTGTTAAAGAACCTCTCTCCTTTTTGAGTAAGAACTAAATTGCGAACAGAACGTGCTATCGCCCTCTCATTAGTAATTGTCAGAATATCACGAGTCAAAGGATTACTCTGTAATGTTAAACTGACATCTTTAAATGGTTTGCTAGCACGTTCTAGAGGCATTTATTGTATCATAGAGGTCAATTATAACTTATTTATTAGGTTTATTTTAACTTTTAGATCCATAAGTAGGTTCAGTTCCATATTCCCAGTCATCATAATCTTCATCATTTCTGATTTTTTGATGTAATTCGTTTTGAATCTTCAAGTTATGCTTTTTAACGGCATAATCATCGTTCATAATTTCAGAAATCATCTGTTTTGGATGATTATCTAATGATCCGTAGTCTGTTACAAGACCATTTGTACCCCACATACTCATCATATAGTCCCTATTTCGATCTGATTGTTTTCCCATAACGGTTTTCCGATTTTTAGAGTTAAATCAGAACTTTTTACGGGGTTCCTATCCCGTTAGTCGATATAAAATCCAATTCTATGGTATTCTTTTGCCTCTATAAAGGTTAAATTATCTTTTTCTTCTACTTTTTCACCTTCCCAGACGGGAATCGCAACGGTATTTCCATATCTAAAGTTAGGATTTCTGCGAAAATGCACTTCAATCAGTCTATTTCCTATAAATTCACAGTTTATCCACTCATAATCACCCTTTACATCATTTAGAACCTCTGGAAAATCAAATTCTATGTCAATTTTAGTCCAACTTTTCCATTTATACAATGGATCTTCTTTATATTTGTCACCAACAACAACTAATTTTGATTTTTTATTCTGAAAATCAACACTATAGTGAGTTCCTTCAAAGATCTCACACCAGAACTCGGCAGGATGTAGATGTTCTGTATTCTTCTCCAAATATTCTATACGAGAAAACCTACCCATTCCAAGTAAATTAATAGTTGGTCGAACGATATAATCTCCAGATACAGGAACGGGGCACCCTGCTGGACCGCAGAGATGCCCCAAACGACGATTTAAGAATAACTTACTATAAACCCAAGAATCATCTGGATGAATTGCATTCCATTCATCAAAGACTTCTAAATGATACATCTGGATAGTTTCTGTGTAAGGTATAATTCATTTGAATTCGAATGTCAGAATTTTTAAACGTCCAACATTCTCCATTACTATCTAGAAAGACTACCCACTCTAAATCATGTTCTTGTGATCGATCAATCATAAAAAAAGCCCAACCTTTACCTTTTGTGGTAATAACTGGGATTTGTGGATTTAATTGAATCACTTACCTTGTCCTCTGTACTTTTTCTTTGCCTTATTACGGGATGTGGCGGCATATTTGGTTCTACCACCTTGACCTTGAAGAGTTTTCTTCAGTTTAGGTTCAATTGCAACTTTATCCGAAAGTGACGGTCGTTTTGCCATTAGATTTCCTCCAATTCAATTTCATTTACATCATACTCCTCGTTCTCATAATAGTCTTGAGCGAGGTTGTCAAGAACCTCAGCACATTCTTCGTGTGTGAGGTTCTGATATATCTTACGTCCTTTGTATAAGATATTAAAAGTCATCAGATAACGCGGGTCTTCTCGTGTCCTACTCGAATACGTGGATCACACCAGATTTCAAATCCTGCCGCAATTGCATCGAGACAGAATGAAACGTCTTCTCCACACATATCTTGAACTGCACCAGATTCAAAGACTTGCATCTTAGGTGCAAACCAAGGATATTCAAGATTCTCAAATACGCCTTTTTTAATCAGAACCCAACCAAAACCAGTGTAATCAACAGTAAATGGTTTGCGACGCTTAGAGATTGAATCGACAGTCTCATGGTTCATTACACCACCGTTCTTACGAAAATCATCTTCCTCAAGCCAGTGTGCAACAGAGGTTGTGTGACCATCTTCTGTTGCATACCATCCAGCAACAACTTCCTTCTCTTCACCTTCTTCTGAAAGGGCAAGATCACAAAGTTGCCAGAACTTTTCGGTGTTGAATACGATGTCACTATCAATCCACAGTTGGTAATCGTATTCCAGTTTTCCATCCCAAGGTACTTGCTTCGGACCTCGGAGAACATTTGCACCCAATACTTTGCAACGGGCGAAATTAACCATGGATGAATAATCCTGAGAAATTTGAATACTCATTCCATTTTGTACAAGATCAAAGCACAGTTGCACAAATGCTTTCAGAAAGATAAACGAACATCCTCTGCCAGGAAGGCAGAAAACAATCGATTTTCCTTTCATTCTTTCTTTGATTGCACCGTAGTCCCAACTATCAGTTTCAGTGGGTTTCGGTGGGTTTGCTTTTACAGTAAATCCTTTTGCCATAGAGATAACATTACTTCTTTCAAATTTTATCTGTTATTTCGTCAATTGTCAATGAGAAGATTCCAAGGTGGTGCTCTTATTTACTGTGAGTTCGATGAATGTAAGGTCATCTACAGTATAGTCGGTCTTCATTAAACCTACCATATTCTTAAGAGTATTCCAAGTAATTTCAAACTCTTCCTCCTTGAGAGAATGGAAAAGGCAGCGTTCCTTGGCGTATATGTGGTAAATTTTCTCCATCATTTAGTTAATTGACAACCGCTTTATATATAAGTACTAAAATAAATCCGAGTGGTAATAACACTACCTTCGGATACCTTATTAACCATCCAGCAAGCACAACCTTCCAAAAATTCCAGTAGGGGGTATTTCGGTATTTTTTTCTGGGAGAAATTTTTTTGTATGACACGGAATCAATCTTTGAATTTGGTTGAGTTCTTGTTGAATAATTTTCGGTCGCTTGGGGACCTTTGTAGGTTACATAGGACCCATTTTTTAATAAGGGGGGGGGCGCACGGCGACCGCCATAACGATAACGTTATATCGTATAACTGTCCTGCTGAAAGAACGAATAAGGGGGACGGTCCTGGAACTGTCCCCCCATAAGAATCAATCCAGGTCGGGTGTGCTCACTTCGTGGGCATAGCGATCGGCGTAGCATCCTGCCAACCACCAACCCTCCACTGGGTTGATCTGTCCAGCGAACGTATGCTGGGGGGCATCATCGGTCTTGCGAGAAACCCACATGGTTTCGCGGGTTTCGATGTTGCTGCAGGCGGAGTAGATTGCCATGATCGGGTGGGGTGCGTTTGCTCTGGAATTCTACAGGGTCTGGGGGCGGGAGTCAATACCCCAACCACACCAGAAATTCGCCCGTATCGACCCTGCCGAATTTGGCGGTGGTGCCATAGTCGGTGCGGAAGTCATCCCACAGACCGTGCTCCTTAGCAGCTTGGCAGGCGGTGCTCCAGAGGATCGTGCCATTGTCGTCGGTGCAGTTCCAGAGGATCTCAGCGAAAGTGGCGTTCATCGGTAGGATTGCGATGGGGTGAGAAGGGGAGGGGTTGATTCCTCCCCCGTATCATAGCAGATCAGACGGGCAGCAGCGCGGCGACCAGTCGATCACGCTTACGGATCGCAGTTGAAACGATGAACCACTCATCACGCTTGCCGTTGGCGGAGCGGGTGGCATCCAGCACACCAGCGGTTTCCAGATCAACCATAAGGGCGTGAATGGTGCCCTTGTGGCGGCGGGGATCCATCCCCAGATGATGCACTAAGTTGCTGCAGGTCATCGGTCCGTTCTGAATCAGAGCGGAGCGGATGGCAGAGCGGAGGAGAGATGCGAACATTGGTCGGTGTCGTTTGGTGACTTGCTCAGTATAGGCGGAGAAGGGGGCGGTGGAACCCCCCTTGCGCCAGTTCAGAGATCGTCCATCATGGCGTTGATCTCCAGACCGTCAATGGCAGGGTCATCCCAGCGGGCACCGTCGGGGGTCTCCTTGCTGCCACAGTCGCGGAGCAGGGACACCAGATCCTGATAGTTGGCAGCGTGGCGGGCGGCATCATAGAGTCCCTCGTCGTTCTGAATCCAGAGGGCGACGTTCCAGGTCTCCCAGTTTGCCCATCCGTTGAAGGTGTCGGGGGTGGTGGCGGTCATCGGTCGGTGTCGGTTGGTGACTTGATCAGTATAGGGGCAGAGGGGGCGGTTGTGCCCCCCCAATGGTCGGTTCAGCGACCGAACACCAGATCAGCGATGGCGTTGGTGTTCTCATCACAGCGGCACCAGGCAATTGCCTTACCGCTGGCGGGCACCATCCAGATCATGCAGGGTTCCCCCCAGATCTTACCATGCAGGTAGGCGTGGCGCATGTCGGTTGCCCACTCACAACCGTGAGGATCAAAAGCACCCCAGGAGATGGGTTGGACTGCGAAACCGTAGGTCATTGGAGTTCCGTTGAACTGAGATCAGTATAAGGGTTGAGAGGGATCAGGCGCGACCTCTCTTGTTCCACTGTTCAGACTGTCCAGGTGATCTGTTCAGGGGTGAAGCGGGAGAGAACCTGTTGCAGGTATGCCTCAGCGACAGGGCGACGGGCAACGGGCAATCCCTGCTCCCATCCTGTGGCGACCCATCCCTGGCTGGGGTGGCGGTCAAAGGTCACACGCTGTCCAGCGATCATGATCCAGGTTGCGGTGTTGAGATCGGGCATCGGTTTGGTTTGAACTGAGGTCAGTCTAAGGTCTCAGGGTGGAGCATGTTCCCCACAGTGTGCAGGATCTTCGCTGTCACATACCTGGCAGGTTCCATCGGTTGCCAGAGCATCAGGAGCAGAGCGATTCCCGCTGCGGCCTTGAGCATGGTAGGATTGCGGGTTAGGGTTGCCATAGGATCTTCAGCGATTGGAGGGCCAGAAGGGCAGGGAGACTGCTGTAACAGCGGCAGTGCCCAATACCAAAGCAGGAGAGATGAAGCAGGCAGGCAGCAGTAGGATAGCGGCGGTGCCCCCCACAAGGAGGGCGGTCATCTCACGGGTTTCGGTGTTCATCGGTGAATCCGTTGTGGTTGAGAGAATTGTAGCACGGGGGGGGAACCCCTCAGACTCCCCCATCAGTGTATTCGCCGATGATGATGCCATTCTGGCGAACCTGAGCGTACCCGTATTCTTCAGAGAGGGAGAGGCAGAGATCCCAGGCACGATCCTCATCAATGGTGATGTTCTCCCAGGGAGCGGAGGGGCAGATCACGTCGAGTCGTTGCATTTGCTTTGTTTGAACTGAGATCAGTATAAGGGGTGAGAGGGGTCAGGTGTGACCCCCCGTGTGCCAGAGATCAGACTGCCACCCAGTAGGATTTGCCGTTGATCTCCCGCTGCTCTGCCATGATGTAGGCGGCGGATCCCATGCTGCAGCGCCAACTCTGGACTTGATAGTAGCACTCCTCCAGGGTGGAGGGATAGGCGCAAGTGCTGGTGATCTTACCATCCTTCACTGCTGCCACCGCGAACGGGTAGCGGGAGGGGGAGAGGATGGTCTGGAGAGGGGTGGGGATGGTCATCGGTTGAGTTCCGAACTGAGATCATTATAGGGGCAAAAGGGAGGGGGTTGATCCCTCCGTTGTGCCACTTGTCAGAGCGCACCCTGACTGTTCAGAATCCCCCAGGCAACCTCAAACCCGTTAGGGGTGCGGTAGATACCGACGTAGCGGTTGCCGATGGAGACTGCTGCTGCCTCATCCCGAACACGGGCGCGAGGGTTGATTGCAGCGTAGAAGATCGGTTCAATGAAGCGGGGAGTGCGGATGATCATTTGACCAGTTCAGCAGGGGAACCACAGGAACGATAGAATTCTACCATACGCTCTGCCTCCACCAGGGTGGGGAAGGTTTGCGTTCTCCACTCGCAGGCATTGTAGGGAGACTGATAGCGAATCGTGAAACCGAGCATTGTGGGGTCAGGCGACAGAATCATTATAGGGGGTGGCACCCCTCAGAATGCCACCAGTTGATCCAGATCCCATTGTGGCACATCCTGAACCTCACCGCCACAGTTTTGTGCCAGCCAGGCGTTAATGTGCTTGCTGGTGGTCACGCTCCATTTTGTAGTGGTGCGGATCCACCCTTTGCCAGGGACCAGAGCAGCAACGGGAGTGCTGTAGGAGAAGAGCACACAGGTGCCATCTGCCAGTTCCACTTCGGTCTTGTTGCTGCCGATGGGTTGGACTTTCATTGGAGTTCCTTTGAACTGAGATCAGTATAAGGGGTCAGATGCTCACTTGCTGGACTGAGGGGGACACTTGCTGAGGTGTCACAGGCGGAACGTGATCTAAGATGATACCAACAAACACGCCAAGGAGCACGAACTGCAGGAAGTTCTCAATCCGTTTCATTCAATCAGGGCAAGGGAGCAAAATCAGTTTAGCACGAAAAGGGGGGGCGGTTGCCCCCCTGTAGAATCACACTGCCACTTCCTGCAGATCACCACTACGGCGACCCTCAGAGATGAAGGTGCCCATAGAGCGACCCTTCAGATCCTCATCGGTCACCACTTCCACCAGATCGCTCAGGAAGGCGGGCGAAGCGGTGAAGGAGTAGGTGCGGTCAGGATTGGACTGGAACGCCACTTGCACAGTGCTACCGTCGATTTCCAGGGCAGCGATGGCGCTGGACTGTTCGGAAGTGAAGTTGCGGGCGATCACGGTTGCGTTAGACATAATTTAGAATCAGCGATTAATCAGGGTTTGAAGGAGAGGCATTTCCCTCTCACATTCATAAGATACAACGGATTGGGGGTGGAGTCAAGCGGTAGTGGTCACTTGCCCAACTGGCACAATCCCGAGTGAGCACAAAAAAAGGGGGGCGATAATGCCCCCCGATCCTATCACTTCCAGAGACCTTCAGCAATCAGGCGATCGAGCAGGATTTGCGAAAGGGCACCACACAGAGGACACCCAGATGAACGCTTGATTTCAGAACGCAGAGCGTACTTTTCAGACCTTTTGAATCCGCCGAACTTGTACCGATAGACTGCACTTACAGTGCGGAGGAGTTCGGTCTTTTGAAGATCCCCACCAGTTACTTTAGGATAAGTGGGGCAGAAGAAACGGAAGTCTCCTTTCTGGCGGGAAAGGTTAAGTTCGTTGCTGATCAGTTTAGCGTCCTTTGCACCGAAGTAGGGGGTGAGTTCCACTTGCAACCAGGCGTGAAATGGTGCCAGTTCATCTACTGCAGCAACGGGAACTTGCTGCTGCTTTTGCATCTCTTCTACCGCAACTTTCAGGGTAGCGATCGAATCAGTGATCGTCTCCAGAGCAGCGGTCAGAGAGGCGATGCTGGTGTTGGCGGACATTGGAATGTCGGTGTTGGTGGTTTGGGATCGGGTGGGGTTGTCTCCCCCCCGATGAACATAGAATGACAGATGCCAGGGGCAAGTGCAATAGGCAATGGACACTTACCGAACTGGCACAAGGTCGCTAGACAGGCACAAAAAAAGGGGGCAGTGTGCCCCCTCAATCAAAACTCAATCTCATCCAATGTAGGATCATTCATAGGAGAGCAATCCATAGAATCAGAAGTGATCGCATCAAGAATCGAAAGGATCTCATCACCAGTTTCTCCCTGGCGAAGCATCGAAACCAGAACTTTTGTAGGCATTGTTTCATTGCAAGGTTGGGCGGAGTCTTTATGGGCGCTGCCGTTCCCATTGTATCAGTCCCGATCTTCGATGACTGTAACGATTTCCTGGGAGTTGTGCAGGTATTCGGTTTGAATGATGCCAGGACCGATTTCAGTCTGTCCCACAATCATAGCAAAGGCGAGCAGTTCAATCATCGGAATCATCAGTGGGAAAGTATTCGGGAAAGGTGGGGAGGTCTCCCTCCCACACTATAACACCTGAATCAAAGAGTTCAGAGAATGACATCAAAAGTCGTGGGTTGAATCCAGAGGGATGCCAGCGGCAAGATCATCATACTCCTCATCATAGAATGATTCAATCTCCCGTTGCGTTTCTTCATCATCATAGAATCCGAAGGAGATTGCCTCTTCGATTTGGATGTCGTCGGTGAAGTGGTTCATGGTTTGGGGTTCCTTTGAACAATCACAATTTAGCGAGAGGGAGAGGGGGGAGCAACCCCCCTTGTGCCACTTAGATAACTGACACCTCCACACGCTTCAGGTTCAATCCAGCAAGTTGATTTAAGACGCGGTTGTGGATCGTGTCGCAGGCGTTCTTCAGTTTGGAACGCTCATACCAGATCGTGATACAACCGTCGTAAGTTTCAACAAAGATGCGGATGTCTTTCATTGGAGTGTTCTGGTGTTGAACAAACGTAGTATGGCATCAAAAAAGGGGGACCGCAATCCCCCTTGTGCCACTTGTCAGTCTGTCACATCCTCCAGCAGTTCGGGATAGTATTCTTTACACTCAGTGATCAATTCTTCATCAGAATACTTTGCATAACCCTCATCCAGATAATCATAACAGAGGCAGGTCATTGTCTTAAGATCCATGTCATCCAGCATCTGCTGAATCAGTTGATCTTGAAGTTCAGTGCGGTTCATCAGAAGGAAAGGTAAGGGTGATCAGAGTCTAACACGTCATTGGTGTCAGATGCGGTGAGAAGTGTTGTGATGGGATAATACTCATCCGCATCAGGATCATACACCGTAGGAGTGCAATCAAGTTGCTCTGCTGTCATAGACTGTAACATGAGCAGCAGATCCTTATAGGTCTGGCAACCGTAGGGTGCGTTAGGTGTCATTTCAGAACGTGACGATAATCAATGGACTTGATGCACCAACCGTAGGCAGTTGTGATCTCTTCTACGAGATCATCTTCATCATCTGCCTCCCAGATGTGTCCTACTGTATCCTCGATGATGTCAGATTTCTCCTCAGGATGCAGATCCTCATCATCAAAATCAAACTCGATTGCAGTAACTTGAAATTGCATCAGACTTCATCCCTCATTTCAGAGAGTTTCTCATAGAGTGCGGGAATGTCGCACCCTACGATTTCACTACATTCGATCCAATCATCGTGAAACTCAATCAATGCCAGAATGGCATCAAGTTCCTCAAAGGTCAGAGTAGTTTGAGTCATTGGAGTGTTCTGGTGTGGAACAAACGTAGTATGGCACCCCTTAGGCGACCTTGGTACGTTTGGGGGACTGTTGCTGAACTGGCACAGTCACAGGATCAGCAAAGAATACTTTGCTATGTTGAATCAAAGTATCAACAAACTGAAGAACAGTTTGAATCACTTTGCGGACTTTTTCGTTGCCATTGTTCTCATTGTAGGAGCGAATCAGAAACTGACACAAACCCACAACGATTGCGGCAATTGTTGCAACATTCATAACCAGAGTGTTAATGAATGTCCAGTAGAAAGTGTTGGCGGTTTTCATAATAAATGGTGTGGGAGGGAAAGTGTAGAGAATGCCTCAACCACACACATAAGATAACAGGAAACCAGGAGAACTGCAAGGGGTCTTGTGACAGTTCTCCAGGTGGCACAAGAGTGAGTTATACAAACTCCTCAATGTAGTAATCTACAGTGATTTCGTGCTCTGCACAGAATTCTTCAATGTCATCAGGAAGAAATCCTGCAATGTTATACTCTGCGAACTTCTCCCAGAGTTTATAAAACTGTTGTTCGTTGAGCATTAGAATTGAATCGAACATTGCTAATATACACACATATCACACGTTGTGCTCGTGATATGTGCCAGTTTCCAAACTGTCCTCTAGGAGTGGATCTGTGAGATCTATTGTGTTTAGAATGGATGCTAGAACCTTACGATCATCATCGTATTCTGTCTCTCTCCATTGATGATACACAATCTCGTATATGTAATCCAACTGTGTATCGTTGAATGTTACGTTATAGTATGCACGATCCATGTATCTAGAGTAACTATAAGATATATGAATCTAGAAACCCAACAAAGGTATTATACACATATCTCGAAGGGTGTGTCAAGTGTATGTTACATCTAGTAACAATCTAGTATTGATGAGTCTAGTAGAGTATAACACTAGTATTATATGATAATATGATGAATCTCGAATAATGATCTAGTATGATGAATCTAGTTGATTGAGATCTAGTATTGATGATCTCGAAGTAAAATCTAGTGATCTAGTGTATCACACCTAAAACACTAAAAAACCCTGCTAGAGGCGATTCTAGCAGGGTCTGGTGAGGGTTTAGACTAGATCAATAATCACTGAAGATGTGACCATCGCAATTGGTGAAATCGTAACGCAGCGAAGTATCCCACGTTGCCTGCCAATCGATCACCAGAGCACAGGGAACTTCATAGAGTTCGCTGTAGTATTCTTCAGCAAAGTCTGCCTCAGAACGATAAGAACCACGATAACGTTCATCACAACAATCAACGTAGGACATATCACCCATTTCTTCAATCAGTGCATCAACAGCATCGTAACCGATTGCTTCACCACAACGAACATACTCCTCATAAAAGTTGCAGAAATCATCTTCGTTGTGAGCATCGATGAATTCCAGCATATCATCGAGAGCGTAGTTATCCTCAAGGCGCTCTTCAATGAATGCCACAGTCTGAGAATCCAGAACTTCTTTGTAGTTGGAAGTCAAGGTGATTGCCATGGAAAGAAAGGCGATGGAGTGTCGGTGGAATTCCCTCCGACTCCTATAAGATAGGACATCGGAGGGGTGAAGTCTATGGGTCTTGTGCCAGTTCCTTATCTGGCATACAGGTAGGATCCTGACCAGTCTGCGTGTGCTAGGAGCCACTCACGATCTTTAATCAGTCGCAGATCGTAGCGAACACCTTTGGCGGGTGCTTTCCAGGATGCAGACTTATACACTTCACCAGTCTGCTTATCTACAAAAGCGTGGACAGAGCGAGAACCATTCGCAACCATAATGATTTTGTGATACTTACGACCCGTTTCGGGATAGAACTCATAACCACAGTTACCATTGCGAAGGTCTTGAATACAAGCAATATGGTAGTGAGCATTATCACCACGCTCCACACTATGCTTGTGAGACTTGATGCTGTAAGCAATGAAGTTCTGCCGCAATGCTTCACACAGAGCATAAGTATGCCCGAGCACTGCTGCAGCAATGTCTTTACGTGCTTCTGCCTGAGCAGAATATTCAGCGAAGGTGGTTGTCATCAGGAAACTGCGGTGACTCAATTAATATACCTCAAGATCAGTGACCCTGGGGCATCAGTGTGCCAGTTCTATACCTGGCACATTTCAATCAGTAGATTACGGATATCATACATTTCCATATCATCCATATCCATTTCGTTCATATCAACTGGGGCGAATTCCGAGAGATTCACTGTAGAATCATCGTAGATCGGTGCATAATACAATTCCTTCTCATTTTCATCGAGAGTGAAGATACAACCGTATCCAGTGGAAGTGTAGAAAACCATTTGAGGTGTCGTTGATTGGACTTGCCCAACATAAGGGTTCTGTGGCGATCCTACAAGACCTTATGTGACAGTTCTCCAACTGGCATAAGATACTAAGAATCCCCCCACTCTATGATAGACTGAGGGGACTCAGAGACCTTAGAGAGATAATTTCACCAACGATCAGGGCGAGAGAGATCCTCCACATAAGCAGATGCCTTCTCATTGCCTTGAAGATCTAGGACCTTATTCCAATCGATTTGATGTGGATCAAAGTCTTCTAGAACTTCCAGTTCTAGTGTAACACGATACCTTTGCTTTTGACCAGCAAGATAAGAACTAGTTGCCATAAGAACCTCGTGATGAAACTATAGAAATGATAGTATGATCTCGATGAAATGTCAAATGATGATGTGACAAATCTCGAAGTGTCACATCTCGAACAACTTTCATATCTATATGGGTTAATCTAGTTTGATGATGAATTATGTTGATCTCGTAATATCTCGAAGGTCTTATGATCTAGTAGAATGATATAATAGTATTGTGATATGATGATGTAAATCTAGTTTAAACTGAGAATCTAGTCGAGATTGTGAGCATAAGATCTCGATGTGAATCTCGAAGAGAATCTCGCATAAGATCTCGAAGGCAATCTCGAAGAAAAAAGAGGATCTCGAAGGCGTTCGTTGCTGCCCTCGAAATCCTCCCCCAATCACCAACAGATATACTATAAGACCTTATGGGGGATCTGTCAAGTGCCTCGGAGGGTCTCAGAGATCAGTGGTCCTTATGGGAAATATTTCGGGTCCTTATGGAAAAATTTCGCCCGCCCCTTGACAAAAAGACGCTCGTGTGGTAGGGTGCAGTCTAAGATCACAAGGATCCAGAGCATTTACACAAGAATCAAAAAGGATCCAGAGCATTTACACAAGAATCAAAAAGGATCTGACCCATTTACACAAGAATCATCACTATATTTAATCATAACACTATCATTATATTCTCTTAACCTAATTATTACGAAATAAACCCATTATTTATAATACCTTACAGACACCCTTAAATACTGTTAGAAACACAAAACAATTACACAATGAATTGCAGTCCAGTCACCAGCAAAGAACTCTCAGAACTACCAGGAATGGATGAATATACTGGTTACTACATTGATATACGTGGTGATCTTTATTCGATCAAGTATAAGATCTGTAAGAAAATTAAAACCTATAAGACTAAAAGAGGAAAGAGAACCTACCTACTTGCACAACTAACTAACGGTAAAGGAAAGAGAAGTAGTTTCTACTTACATCGTTTAGTTGCTCTTGCATTCATTCCAAATCCTGATAGTTCTTGGGGTATAGAACATATAGACGGTAATATAGAGAATAATGCAATCGAGAACTTACGTTGGATAAGAAAGAAAAGAGAAGGTTTAACTAAGAATCAATTAAACCTATCTGAAGAGATGAGTGACTATATTAAACTTGTTCATTACTCTGCTACCATTAAAGGTATTCCTGTTCCTACTGACTTTGAATTCTTTCACGGTATGTTAAATGAGAGTTTAGAAGAATTCATTAATCGATACGGTCTTAGGAAAACAATGTATCAATTACAGAACTCTTGATCTTCTCTACGTTTAAGTTCTTGAATCAATTCATTTAAATATTCATCCGCCTCTTTTGTTTTAATGAATGCGGCATCTGCTATCTCAAAAGATAAATCAGAATCAGCAAGTTCTTTGAGTTCTTCTGTTGTATAGAATCCGTGGTTATTCATTTTAGAAAGAATAGTGTCAGTCATTGTCGAGTTGATCAATAAGATCTTCAAGTTCTTTGAGAAGTTCAGAAGTGAATAACTCTACAATAGGTTGTGGTTCTTCATCTTCATTACAATCATAATACAATGCACATTCATACTCCCAGGCAAGATCATCATCCAATAGAATCAAATTCTCAAGTTGTTGTTCAATACTCCGAATCAATTGCTCTTTCATCATTTGGCAGGATAGATACAGGAACTAATTTCACCAGGGCGAGTGAGGACTTGACCTCCTTTTGCTGCACACATTGCCTCAATTTTTGGATTGGTAATTGAAAGAAGAAAAGCAGCAACAAAGAGAAATACTACACCAATACCAAAACAAACGGATATTTGAAACCAAGTTGAGTTGCTGTTCATAAGAACACTTTGCTTTACTCACATAGTGTAACGTGTCGAAGTGTCCTATGGTTCCTCTGGTGTGACAGTTTCTGGACTGACCCTCCACGAATACTTTTCTTCTATTTCGTGTGTTACATCTGCAAAGTCTTGTAACTGACCATTCTTAAAATGAAGTCGCAGTCTTGGCCATTGTTCCCATTCACCTTTCCAATTTTCGGGATATACTTCAATATACCTCGTAAAGTAAATCATTGGCGATAACTTACCGTGTTCTCCAGTTGGAATCCATTCGTAATTCAAAAACAGTGTTTTAGGATTGTATCTTGGATCATCCTTTTCAATGATTTCAAATGTGTTCGTTCCCCTGTAATCAGGATACCACAATTGACCAGAAGGATCTAACCAATAGAGAGTCATTGTTCCACCAATGCAATCCTCAATGTCTTTGGTTTGGCAGATTTTATTTGTAAATTGCTCGCCCAAATCATAAGACGATCTGAAGTAATCGAACATACCCATTGGTTATTTCTCCTTTCTGGTAACTCTACCACATTCGTTTGTGGGATAATACAATTTAGGAAACTTATCATCTTCCACAAGATGACTGTAGATTAAATTAGCAAAGATCTCATATGGTTTTTGCCTTGTTTCAATTGCAGACGATGTTGAAACAGCCCACATAATCTGCAGTTCTTCTTTTGTTGGTTTATTCTTCATCGTCTTCTCCAAATAAATTTACATCAACACCATCAGTAAGTTCTTTTAATCGTTCAAAAAAGTCCTCATCCAGTGGATAGACCTTCTCTTTACCAGTTTGTACATCATCGGCAAGTTTCATTAAATATTCCAGAAACTCCTTAGGATAAACGTTATCTTCTCCAAGAGAAACCCAGAACCATTCATAACATTCAGTAAATGGATCATCATCATGAAGAAGAGTGTAATCTTTAAAGTTATTCGTCATCAGATCACTCCAGATTTGGAATGCTCCACGAATACTTTGCCATCCTGTCATCCAACAATGTCCAATCCAATACTCCCACCAATTCAGTTTGGTGGATTCTTTATTTGTTGCCAAGATTCGGTTTGAGAATTTCATTTTAGATGTTTATGTCGTTCTGAATCGTAAAATGTCCATTTTGCAATACCAAGACACATCAGAATAGTTTCGTGTTCTCTGAATTCTCTTGGAGTTCCTTTATGAAGATATCGGCGTTGATAAGCACAACACCATACGTTCTTAAAGATCTTATCCTTTTCGGTGATGGTCATATTCTATCACATATTTCTGATGTTCGTTGTTCTTGTCGCTACAAACATAATGACTCAATGTACCACCAAGTATTTTTGCAATTTCTTCCAATTCGTCTTTAATTTTTTTATTGCATACACTCATAATGGCATCAACAAAGTCCTGTTCGCTCCAGGTATTTAATTTTGATTCAATTGGATCGTTTTCATCCCACGAAATATCAAATGATCCATCTCCTTTGTCTTCTACTTTAATCATATTTTTGTGGCGGACACGATGAATAGAATTGACCTTCAATATAACACGATTTACCCGATTCGTAAAACTTCAGTTTTGGAGGTTGTGATCTTTCGCAGATATAATGACCTTCCAGACAGAAAATTAACAATGAATTGATTAGAATTGCATTCATTTCAGTCATCTTTATCCCACGGTGCTTTACGTTGCAATAATCTTGCAATCTTTTCGTTATATTGTGGTGGTTCGTTGAGTTTCTCTACCAGTGCATCAAAGTTTTCTTTGGATAGGATAATCTTTTCTGGTGGATAGGAACCTTTTCCCCAATATGTTTCAAATACCCATTTATAATTCATATCATCCCACCCACCATTCAGTGAAGACCAGAATGATCCCCAGATGTGATAGTCATCAAATCTAAATCCTTGGTGCATCATCAATCTCAACCACCACCAGAATGGTGTATACATAATCGGTTTAAATCCGATTAACCTTTTGTATATGAACACTGGAATGATCATTGTAATACCTTTTCAATAGACATAACTTTTACATTTAGGTCTTCTCTTGCTTCAAGAATAAGAGCATAAGCAACTGCTTCTTGAAGTGTATTTCTTGTTTGTGATGTAGAGGTTTCGTTTATTTTTTTATAAGTTATTTTATACATTTTCAATCCACTGTTTCATCTGAGTAATTAACATAGAGATTGTCCCCACCAATGTTTAGGTGAAAAATCTGTCCGTTGTTGAGATAAATTCCCAACCATACAGCACGACCTTCTTCCATCGTTTCATAATGAACCATCTTTACATCTTCCAGAACAATCTCGTCTGGGTTTTTGATAAAACGACTCACTTCAACACCTCATCAACATCAACAGCATCATAATCATCAATACCAACCTCCTCCAAAAACATAATTAATAACACCTGCGGGTTCATTGATGTTTTCAATCACCTGAAATTCTGTTTCATTTTTCCTAAAATCTTGATGTGCGTCAATAATCTCACCACCCGACCACATCTCATAATGCTCAAACTTTTTAACATAAATCTCTTCACAATGAGACATAGATTCGGCAGCAATTACACACATTCCACGAGTAGCATCCCAAAGAACATTGCTGATAATATAAAGATTCATTTCAACACCTCATCAACATCAACATCACCATAATCATCAATACCAAGTTCAAACTTTCTTACAAAATCAATAAGGTCCGTTGCCTCCTGTTCATAAACA
>Ga0194131_10000526_pt1 | contig 64880 bp, 105 predicted proteins | sample TA2KigO120mmetaG_FD_148631 | JGI IMG/M metagenome (GOLD analysis project Ga0194131, IMG submission 148631) | Freshwater microbial communities from Lake Tanganyika, Tanzania - TA2015053 Kigoma Offshore 120m | ecosystem: Environmental > Aquatic > Freshwater > Lake | place: Tanzania: Lake... | reverse complement strand
TGTTGTAAGATATGGATATGAGGTTTATGACCATATTCGTGATACTGGTAAAAGACAATTTTTGACGGAAACCATAAAATCCAATGACCTACTTAAAATTTTTAATAAATGGTCTAAGGACTATAACATTCTTATTCACAAAGAATATGTACCTGGTTCAAAATACTTACCATTTCAGCCAGAAGAATAGTTACCATCCAACAATAAAATAAATTTGGTGTATAACAATTATACTTGTATATTTGTATTTCTAAAATAAAACAAAATGGGACGAGTTAATTACAATTTCAAAATCGAAAAAAAGTCAGGTGAAAGTTTTACTGACATCGAATTATTGTTATTAGAATCGGTAGTGTACGAGTTACCCTTTGCAAATTGGAGAACCTACAAATCTAAAGGAGTTTACCATGGGGACTTTGAAAACAGTTTCGGTAAATACTATTTCCGTTATAATAAACGGTATTCTAACCGTGCTGATTTTGGTCACAAACAGATAAAGAAAAAAGAAATTAAAAAAACCGAAAAAGAACTTGAACTCTTGTGTAGTACAATCCCACAAGAGTTTGAAAAATTAGTAAAACCACTTTTTAATAGATATAAAAAAGATAACCGCTACGTAAAGAATTTGTACGAAATGTTAGATAACATCACATTAAATAGCGACGATGATGATTTCGGTTTTACTAGAAATAAACGAGGAAGTGAATTTATTATGTATGGTTGGTATGGGGAAAACGATTCTTCCGATGAAGGTATTGAAGAGAAGGTTAGAGATATAGTTAAGTACATTTTTAGACCGTTGGGATTCATTATGAATGGTACGGTTGAGGTTGAAGGAGACAACCAGGGTGAGTTTAAGATTGGCGTAAAGGTAACCGATAATAGAATTAAAGTTAAAGAGGTTAGTATGTCAGATGATTTATTTGATTAAAAATAAAACAAAATGGAAATTAAAATTTTTAGGACTAACGATTATACATTATTCAAAGTTGATGCGTGGAGAGCAAATAGAATGATACCAAAAGAAATTGAGAGAATGTGTAAAAGTATAAAAAAACACGGTTGGTTGTGGAGTAGTTATATTATTGTTGATGAAAACTTCAATGTGATTGATGGATATTACAGATTATACGCTGCGATGAGATGCTGGGTACCGATTCAATATGTTATGATTAAAACCAAAACAAAAATTCAATTTAAAATAAAAACAAATGAAAAAGAAAACAAAAAAGGTTAAGTATGCGTGCGTAGAAGACCACCCTGAATACAAAATCCTTAAGCTTAAAGTAAAAGAGTTAGTGAAACTAATGAATAGAAAAAACAAATTTAAATGAAGTTAATACACAAGTCATACAAGTATCGAATTTACCCGACAAAGGAACAAGAACCCTTGTTGAGTAAACACTTTGGTTATTGTAGATTTGTGTTTAATCACTTCTTGAATGAACGTAAAGAAAAATATCTTAATGAAAAAATTTCACTTAACTATTCCGATAATGAGAGAACCTTAACTGAACTTAAAAAAGATGAGGAGTTTGTTTGGTTAAAAGAAGTGAATGCCCAATCATTACAAGCCTCATTAAAAAACTTAGATATAGCATACAAAAATTTCTTCAGCAAACGGAATAAGTTTCCAGTATTTAAGTCAAAATACGATATACAAAGTTTTAAGATACCCCAACACGTATTAGTTAAAGACGGCAAACTTGTAATTCCTAAATTTAAAGATGGAATTAAAATAAAATTACATAGAGAATTAGAAGGTGAAATATCGTTTGCAACAATTACCAAATCAACAACAGGAAAATATTATGCTAGTATAACTTGTAAAGTCAATTACAAACCATTTGATAAAACAAGTTCAAGTGTTGGTATTGATACTGGTATCAAAGATTTAGCAATACTTTCAGATGGAAAAACCTATAAAAATATCAAATCACTTAAAACCAAATTAAAAAAACTAAAATATGAACAAAGACAACTATCTAAAAAACAAAAAGGTAGTAATAGCAGACAAAAACAAAAAATTAAATTATCTTTAGTTCACGAAAAAATAACTAATATCAGAAAAGATTACTTACATAAAGTATCAACAGAAATTGTCAAAAACCACGACATTATATCTGTAGAGGATTTGTCAATTAAGAATATGATGAAAAATCATAAATTGGCTCAATCCTTAGCCGATGTTGGTTTAGATATGTTCTACACAATGTTAGAATATAAGTCAAAATGGAATGATAAATCATTTGTTAAAATTGATAAATTTTATGCATCTACTAAAACTTGTTCTAATTGTGGATGGATAAACCAAGATTTAAATCTTTCTATTAGAGAATGGACTTGTCCTTCTTGTAATGAACATCACGATAGAGATTTAAACGCAAGTAAAAATATTCTGAAACAAGGAATAAACATATTGTCTGGTTGTGGGATGCAGTCGGACACAAAACAAAAACAGGAGGAGGCGTTACCATTAGGTGAGTCTATGATTCCCGAAACCAATCCACCCATGGAAAAACTCAATGAAGAATTTCAGGGCTGACCCTTGGGTCTTTCAAATAGAGGTATGGCGAGGAAGAAATACCGAGCTTCTAGAACCGAAACGCGAATCTGGAATTAGTTTGGCTATTTAGTTGTAAAATAATTTGGATGTATTACATTATAAGTTGTATATTTGTATTATAAAACAAAATAAAATGAAAAGTAAAATTAAAAAAACAGATTTTAAAACGTTTACTGATGAACAACTTATTAAAGAATTGGAAAAACGTAACTATCGTGTAGTTGACAATTTGAAAACTGAAAGCCAAATGTGGCGTCTTATTGAAGAAGCAGATTGGAAAAGCGACCACGACAATGAAAGAATTGAAGATTTTTTCAGGGAAAAATTGAATAAGAAAGACCTAGAAAAAATGGTAACATTTGTAGATAAATTAATGGATGATATGAATGATAAATTTGAAAAGGATTGGCTTGGTAAACCAGGGTTTGATGTTAGCGATGACGGTTGGATAGATTTACGAGCGGAAGTAATTGGGAGAGGAGAAAAATTTTACAAAAACATTACCGCTTCTAAATTAAGGAAAATGGCTAAGGAAGGCGATTATAAAGAATGTTACGGCGAAATTTGTTGCTTTCGCACGAAGATTGGAAAGATTATTTATGATAAAGATTATGAAGGCGCCAAATGGTACTTGGAAAAATTATAAAAAGCATTGAAAACAAAATAAAATGAAAAAGAAACGATATCAAATTCTATCCCCTGACGGGTTCACAATAGAAAGAGGTGTGAACTATTATCCAAGTAGAAAGAAAATGATGGAAGCTTTTAAGAATTGGAAAGAGAACTACAAAAAACAAGGTTACTATTCCTCCGTGAAGTATGGTCGTATCCACTTAACTGACCTTGTAGATTATTGTCAATTCATAACCCTCTAAATTAAAAGTCATGAGTAAGTTCAATCAATTATGTGTATGGGAAGCCACCCTTGTTGGTCAAGAGAACATTAAGGAGTTTGAGGATTTCTTTAAAAAAGAGATGGGTTCTCGTGTGAAGTACCTTGAAGAAGTAACTACATTACCGACACCAGGTATATCAGGTACGGGTGGAAGAAACGATGTGTTCTTTTACATTCATGATGATGACATTATGAAATTTTCAGTTCCCCGTATATCAATCGGTGTTCGTTGGTGGGAAGATGTTCTTGGAAACGGAAACGGAGAATTGTATCCTCAAAATGTGTTGGCAAAATACCCTAAAACTTGGTAACTATGGAAAAGTTTGATTTCTATCTTGACCAAAAAATAACAACTTGGATGAGAACCCATTTCGAAGTTGAGGCTGAATCCGACGAATTAGCTTGGCAGAAAGCCAAGGATATGGTAAACAATGGTGATACCGATAGTATTCCGTGGGATGAACTCACCGACACACAAGAACAATTAAGTGTTGAGGAAAACGATGGGTGTTCTACACAAGAACTTTATACTGATAATGGTAAACTAGTTTATTCAAATGGAAAGTCATAATCTACGGAGGAGTTGGAACAATCAATTTGTTCTTGAATGTTTGAATTGTCATTGGGTTGGACACTATGATGATTTAATTGTGGTGGTAACTGATGACCAATTCAATCCACAAGACCATACACAATATGAGGAAAAAGTATGTCCTATTTGTAAAACCAACAATCAATTATCCAATGGAGTATAATATCATCACATCAACCGACAAGAATGAGTTCGTCTCGAAGGTGAACCAACACGTTAATTTAGGTTGGCAACCATTAGGTTCCCACCAAGTAATAACAAGTAAGATACTGAACCGAGGTAGTGACTCCCACTATAATAATGAGTACTCACAAACAATGGTCAAAGGAACATTGGACATAAAGGAAGAAGTAATACATTTATTAAAGACATTGAAAACCGATGCCGAGATGGCCTTGGATGGAAGTTGGGATTGTACTACACAAGAAGGAATTGAAACGGGGTTTAACTCCCAAATTGATTTAATTGAAAAGACACTTGATAAGTTGAAATAGTTTTCATATCATTTATATATAGATTACACACTTCATAGTTGTAGTTTGTGTTTGGTTAGGGGTGAAGGTTTTCTTCACCCTTTTTTTATTCTAAAATTCCTGATTGGAGAAATCCCAGCTCAGAAATCCGAAGATTTTGTTTAGCCAAGTATAAAAGTATAATCGTTATGCCAAACTAATTTTCAGATGGGACGACAGGTGAAATAATTTCGAGAAATGATTTTACCACATTCTTAAAAAAAATACTAGAAATAATTTGGATATTTGTATCTTATGTATTACATTTGTGTTGAAATCAAGGATAAACCCATTGAAAAACAACAATTTTAAAGATTTTTAAAAAAAATATGAAGAAAAATTTGGATTTTAGTTAAAATGGTTATATCTTTGTACCGATAACTAATTTATAAATCTTAAAGTCAAAAACAATGAAAGAAAAGAAAATTCTTTTTACTACGAACCTTAATTGGTTCAAACTTCACTCCGTCAACCGTGAAACGATTGATGTGAACTCTAGAAATCATATCCGTAAAATGTCCGAGGATATGAAGAAAAATGGTTTTCGTTTTACCGAACCCATTGTTATTACCATTAAGGACAAAGACGGAAAGTATTGGATAATTGACGGACAACACCGTTGGTTAGCCGCCCTTAAAGCTGGTGTTGGATTGTACTACGTTGTTGACGAAGACGTTAAAATCAACAAGAAAAGTATCTTTGAAGCCTTTTTGAAGTACAACAATTACAAGAAAATGGTTCGTAAGGGTGATTATATCCACGGATATTCCGAAATGGGTAACGAGAACTTTACAATTCTCAAAGAGTTTGGTGACAAATATCCTATGTTCAGTTTAACTGAACGGATGATGTTACTACAAAACTCTGGTGGTAAACACCCAAGTACCGAAAGTTTCAAAAATGGTAAGTTCGATGTAGCCAATATTAAAAAAGCCGAAACATGGGCCAATAACATACTCCAACTTAAACCTTATTTCGAAAAGGGTTACAACAAATCAAACTTTGTTCGTACAATCCTTTCGATTATGGAAAAGAAAAAGGAGTTCAAATTTGATGAGTTTTTACACAAGGTTACAGTTAGACCGAGCTCAATCCATTTGTGTGGTGATAAGAGGTCATACGCCACAATGATTGAGGACATCTATAACTATAAAAGGCGTAACGAAGAAAAACTTAACCTTCGTTTCTAACTTTTGTGATTTGGGTTAATGATGGGGGTGACCGAAAGGTTATCCCCTTTTTTATGCTCAAAATTTACAAGATTTTTTGTCCTGAGTCCGAGTTTGGTTAGAAATTAACCAAACTTTAGATTTTGTTTGGCCAATCTGTAACACCCATACTATCAGTTGTTTAACTCTTTTTAAACAAACTTATACAAAAACAAAATATTTTATTGTTTTTAGAAATATTTCTATTACCTTTGCTCTTGTTAACAAATTAACTATTATATGATTCGTAAACCAAGAAAGAGCACCGCGACTTCGTTAAAGAAATCTCTTGAGCAAATTCGTGAGTGTCTAAATGAAAGTGTTCCCTACTTCAAAAAGAAAGAAATGGTGAGCATTAAATTTTCTCGTGTGGGTACTCGTTACCACATTGAAAACGCACCCGTTCCACCATCCGATAAAATAGGAGTACAGCTTGAAAGGTCGTTCAACGATTTTATGAAGAAACTTAAAGTGAACTATGGTGGGATGAAACTCGAGGGTTCAATGTTGATTGGCACCAAAAAGGATATGTTCCTTGTAGGTTACAACAACTATGAGCGTAAAGGAAAGAACCTTACCAAGAAGGGTCATTCCATTGAAGGAGTATTATAGTAATAATAGAATATAGGTTTATAATTAGTTGTTCGGTAAGCCCCTATCAAAAATGATAGGGGTTTTTCTTTGCCGCAGAATCTGCGTTGTACGCTACATAATGTCAGCTTCGACAAGAGTACCCAACCAAATGGCAATATTATATTTTGTAACTTTCTCTGACTTTGGAATATTAAAATGTTCTCTATACGCCTCTTTAATTTCCTTTAGTGTAAGCCTGAGTGTAATTCTAAAAGTTGTCATAATGTAACCCTCCTAATTAAGGAAACGTATCAAGTCTCTAAAATTTGCACTTTTTGAAAAATATTTTTTCGCGTCATACAACAAGGGTATTTGTAAAAGGCTGGGGACAATAAAGGAATTAGTTTGGCTATTTTTTTGTCTATATTAGAATAAATAAATAAACATTTATTTGTTTTCAACAATTATATGTATTATATTTGTGCTAAAAAACAATGGGACAATACTATAAACCAATCTTTTTAGGTGAACCGATTAACGGACAACACCAGATTAACGCCTTTATGATTTCACACGATTACAATAGTGGACTTAAACTAATGGAACACTCTTGGTTAAGAAACGATTTTGTTCAAACCTTCGAGAAACAACTCTCTCGCCGAGGTCAGTTCTATAAATCTCGTGTGGTATGGGCTGGTGATTACGCCCCCAACGAACCCGAAACTGAAATTAATCTATATTCTTTGTGTGATAATGAGTACAATAACCATTTTTATCATTCAGATAAAAAAATACAACCAAAGGTTAGTAGAACAAAAGATTACAACTTCATTGTAAATCACACGAAAAAACTATTTGTGGATAAGTCGAAGGTGCCGAATGTTAATGGTTGGGCTATACACCCCTTACCTCTTTTAACTTGTGAGGGTAACGGTCTAGGTGGTGGAGATTTTAGAGGTGATGATAAGAATGAGATTGTTGGTTCGTGGGCTCGTGATGTTATCTCCGTAGAAAAGGAAAATCCAAGAATGGTTACTGGAACTATGGACTACCAAGAAATAGAGTTTACCCTATTTGAAGATTAATCTGGTTCTCCTCTGGCGCAAGCCAGAGGATTTTGTTTGGCCAAAACTTATACTATGTCAAAAAGAATAAAAGTCCGTTTCAATCTCGGTCGAGGACCTAACTACCTTAAATGGAAGGTTCAGTATCCTAATGGAGTTGTTGCGTATCACAAACCGACAGATACACAACTCGTTATGATGGGTTGTACCCTAAAGAATAATAGAAAGACCGCCGAGAAGATATTAAACGGCCAACATAAAACTGTATGTGCTTGGATACTCTGTGATGGTATCCAAATAAAAACTACGGACTTTGAACCATATGACACATATAAGATGTGTTCCACATTAAAATATAATCCAAGAGTAAAACCTCATTGGGTTTACAATGATAATGATAGGGATGCCGATGGACTAAACTTTATTGAGATAGGGACGGTTGATTACAAACTATTTGTTACCAAATTCTAAATTATATGACACACAAAGAAAAGTTACAAGACATTCAATCTGAAATGATTGACAAAGTCAGAGAGAAGTGTTCAACCTTAAAAAAGACGATTACATTCCGTAATACATTTGCCGTGTATGTGATGGAAAACGATACATATCTTGATGATGATATAAGGGTTCAATATGCCGTTCGTGAAATACTACCTGATGGTGTTGTTATCGGAACAAGTTTCGGGGACGATGTTGAAATTAACTTGTCCGAACTGGATATCTACGAGATTGCCCACATTTTAGATGAACTTGATAATGGACACTACACCATAGATGACGATGATGAGTTCATAGACCCAGCTGGAGGAAGAGGCTTACATTCCCATATCTAAAATCCAAGAAGATGTTGTTGCGCCACTTGATTTAGTTTGGCCAAAAAGTTTCAAAAAAATTTGGGCTATGTAAATATGTGTTGTATATTTGTGCTGCGTGGTAAAAATAAATAATTGGAATATCATTAGGAATACTGGTATTTTTTTTATACCTTTGTATCACATAAAATTTAGAAGAAATGTCAAACTGGTGCTCAAATACGATTATCATAACAGGTGACAAAAAGAGAATTGCAACTTTAAGTAGGGTCATAGATACTCTAATTAAAAAATCAGCTCCCTCCGAAGCCACTAAAGAAGTGCCTGGTTTGTTCCAAACTTTAATTGGACGAAATCCCCAAGTCACTAAAGAAAAATATGAAGATGGTGGTTGGTACACTGCCAATACCGATTGGTATGGATGTAAGTGGGACATAGATGTCTATGAAGGGATGTTTGATATTACAGATGACACCATATCATTTAATTGTGATACAGCGTGGTCACCACCTGTGAGCTTCCTTGAGAACTTGTGTAAGATGTACAATACGAGTGCCACCATTACATATTTTGAACCTGGTTGCGACTTCGCTGGTAAGATGGAATTCAATCCGCAGGGTATTACATTACAAGAGGATTATAATTACACAGAAGGATTATACTACTTGGATGAGGAACAATTTTGGAGTGAGATAGAAAACAATTTCGAGTACGATATGGAAAACGAGGTCAAACCCGAGAATATCGCCGACAGGTATCCATTCCTTAATGATGAGGAAAAAAAGGAAGTGAGGAGAATTTATGAAGAATACTTACAAGAAAACACAAAAGAAACCTAACGTTGAAGAAAATGAATAAGCCCTACTACCAATCTGTGGCAGTCCCTCAGGAACCATTGCCACATGATGAATGGAAAAAAGAACTAAAGGTTTCAAGCCTTTATTATGCATCATCTATTATAGAGAGAATCAAGATAGATGAAGCAATAGATTTTGCCAATGAATATCATGAATCAAGATTACCTCAGGAACAGTCGACTGGTTCGAATTTGTTTGGCAGATTTTTCAAGAAGATTTTAACGGGGAATGGCTAATCCCCCGATTTAGATTAGCCAATTTAAAATTTTGAAATGGGACGTGTAAACAAAACAATTGAAGGAGTTTTTACCAATATTGTTGGTACCTCCAAGGAAATTAGCTCTTATCAACAATTCATCAACAGTGGTAACAAAAACAAGTATTCCAAAGATGCAAACGAATTAACTGACGACTACTCTAAGTTAATTAACAAGCATAAGTCGATATTCGAGCAACTTGCATCACTTGAGGAGATTATCATGCAAATGCGCATACGTGAGGACCTTGATGATATCAAGCTTTCCCTGGTACGGGAATACATCTACGCAAGAAGTCCTTTCTACCGAAGCGATAAGAAAGCAAAAGATGTCCGTGTAATCGTGGACAAGATTGAATTCTACCCTGAAGCAATGGAAAAGGGGGTGGACATCCTAATGAACAATAAAGATTTTGTTGTTAAAGCCAAAGAAAAGCTTGGTCAAGCAATGGATTCCGAGATTGAGTATAACCTACTTAGGGTCAAACCATGGTTAGCAGGAAATTTCTAGAGCTCCCAAGCAGCATTGTTCTGTCAAATCCCTGTGGTCCTATGTATGGGTTTGGTGTCCATACTACTTCTACTTCAAGAATCGAAACCAGAAGGTGGAGATTATTTAGTCTGGCAAAAAAAATATTCTAATAAAATTTGGAATATTCTAGTAAAAAGTATTACATTTGATGTAACAATAAAACAAAAACAATGAGTAAAATCAAACTTGGACAGCAGGTCGTAGTATCCGACCCCTGTTACACAATCCCAACTTGGTGCCAGTCCGTTGTGGATGGAGTCAAACCTGGTTTGTATGACAGTTTCGTAAAAAAGGTAGACCTCGATGATTGGGGTGTGCGGTGTTCTATGCTACTTATAGTACACGAGAATCATCTTAACGATGTATTACAATGGGAAGGGTACTCCACAGAAATCGGTGTTGATTCAGGTCAATGTGGTATCTTCTCAAGTGACTCCTATAGAAATGATTCTATTGTGGAACGAATCGGTTATGGGGATGGGGACATATCTTTCTTTGGACAGTCACCTTGGAGTGAGATGGGTTCCCATAAAGAAACAGGTGAGAGATGGTACCACTCAATGTGTTCAAGAACCCTTGGTAAAGAAAATTGGGGTGTGTATGACGAGGGTGTTGTTACATCTTCAGGTATTGGTGATGGTTGTTACGGACTTTATGTTGCCAAGAAAGGTAAGAAAATCGTTGGGTTGTGTGTTGATTTCCAAGTAGAGGAAGAAGAAGTAATTGATTTCGATTTCTACAAGAACCCTGAATATAAAAATTTAAAAACAAATATATAGTATGATGAAATCTGTTTTCTTTTTAATAGGTGTAGTGGTATTGGGATTGGCCGTGTCATGCCAGTCCCATACTTCTTTGATTCAAAAATCTAATGTTGCCATCATGACAAAAGATAGTACCCATATGTGGATACTCAACAAAGATATCGGTGGGCTCATCTACCAACAATGGATGGAAGGGGTCTTTGGTGATAGAACCAAAGTATATCTTATTGAATTAACTGAATTCGAGGGTCTTGTTAAAACAACTAAAAAGCGGAGCTTGCGACAAGTCGTTACAAACAGGCATCCCCGAATTTAAATTTGGTTTATTATGACAGATGCCGAGGAAAATGAAGAGGTGTTTACCATAAAACCATCGCAATGGATTAATATTGGATGGTTCATACTACCTGTAATAGCGGGTGCCATAAACCTACAGCTAGGTGGTGTAGCATTGGTTATTGCAATTTATAAGTACTTTGAGGTTGACATGTGGACTTATAAAGCACAAATCAAAAGCATAGAAGAAAAGCGTGGTGTCTTCAACGTCTCACAGCAAGAGGTGCGGTACTTCAGGATTAAATCCATCATGGTGGATGAACCATTATGGATGCGTCTATTCGGTCTATCAATTGTACGTGTTATAACTTCAGAGCAGTACAAACCTGTATTGGTTTTATATGCTATAAGCAATGGTTATGAGGTGAAGAACTTCCTAAGTAATGCTGCACATGAGTGGAGAAAGGAACTGAACATCCGGGATTACGACATCTATAACTATAACATATGACCGCCACCATAGACAAAAGAACGTTGTATAAGTGGATTCTTGAGACTCTTGAGAAGCACCCATCTATCGATTCGAAAATCCTATTGGGACACCTATATGATGACTTCAACCTTGATGAGGTGTCACTCGGTGAGGTGGAGATTGTAAATGGGGCGCTTGCATTAACCCTGCGGGGGTATGATATCACAGATAAACCCAAAGAAGTACTAATGTATGTGGACAAACAGGGAATGGAAGTAAAATTAAAAATATGTAAAAAAAAATAGTGATACTAGTAGAACCACATATTCAAGAACAGTTTATGAGAATAGCAATGGCTAGACTTGATAAGAAGTATCATTTCAAACCACAGAGGTTGGCCATAGCAGCAAAGATGTTTGCCAGATATTTACTACGATTGGAAGAAAGGGAGAAACCTAAATAAGATGAAAAAGAAAACAGTCAACAAGAATAAGATATGTGTTATGAAACATGATAACACCAAGGTAGACCCCGAGAAATATTTACACGTATTTCAGGACTATCTGAATCAGATGCGTCTGAAGAGCTTGATTCCAATTCCATATGAAACTGCAAAGTCGGAGGTGTACCTTAGAATGGTGTCATCATTTGAGACAGAGCTTGAGCAGAACCTATTCGAACAACTCTTCAATAGCTTCCACGAGGCTACGGACGTGCAAACTTTCTATGATGAGATGGAAAATCGGAGATGAGTTACTGGTGATTTAGTTTGGCAAGGGGTACCTCAGGGACCAAGAGACGAGGAGGAGATGCCAATTTAGTTTGGCCAAGTTCTTTTAAATATTTTCCGCGTGATTTGGAAATGTGGGATTTTATTGTTATATTTTATATATTAAACCTATATTCGATATGGCAAGCAAAAAAATCACAACAAACAAGTCGACAAAACGTACACCGGTTACGACCTATGTACCTGTGTCGAACAACATCTACTTCGACGGTTGCAGTTACCGTGTACGAGTAAGTGTTGACGGAATCCGCCACAGCCAAAACTTCTCATCCAAGAAGAAGGCTTATGCGTTTCGTAAGAGTTTACTCACTGCGTAATCAGTTGAGTTAGACTTCATTACCTCACCCTACGGGAGGAAGTGCAGCGCTGTACGGGTACCTGCAGTTGCTCCGCCACCTGTGCACCCTACGGGAGGAAGTGGGGTATTTGCCTCACTAAACCTTGTCGGAGTGGGGTATTTCCAAGACCCGCGGACTAACATCTGTGGGTCTTTTCATTTACCCCCACAATGGGGACCTGAATCCGATTTAGTTTGGCGGAATAGTTCAAAATAAGTAAAATTATCTAGAAGAGATTTATAAATTTAGTTTGGCACATAAAATATTTATATGTAATACGAAACCACACATGTATGACATTAAGGATGTATGACATAATAAAGGAGGAAGAATTTTCCGATGTCTCACTTTGGGATATCTTCGGGGGTAAGGTATTTGATATTCTCTCCGCCAATTTTGACAAAAAAGTTTTTGGAAATGAAAACTTCTCATACGAAGTTGTCCTCCAAAACAAAATTGACCCAATTCATCAAACCCTTGGTAATGGATTTTCCATCATATTAAGGGTGACCCTAAAAAAACCAAATTTAGGTTGGCTATATGATTGTTATAAAACCTTCGCGGACACCGCAATAAATGTTGTATTAGGAGATTCGGAGTTTAAAGAAAGGTGTGATAAGTATCGTGAATATCTTTTAAAAACTCCCTCCCACTTATATCAACCCACCAATGAGATGATTTTATTGGGAGAGAAGGGGGGGAGGAGAGATGAAGGTGGAGGGAGAGAGGGGGTGTTCACACAATTTTATGTTCGTCTAATGGAATTGTATTACAACTATGGCGAAGCCAGATTTGATGTTCAAATGTACATGGATACCCATATGAAAAATTTATTCTCATATGAGGAGGTGTCCATTGCGAAGATATCTTTGTCGGATAAGCTATCACAAATCTTCAACTTTATTGAGAACGAACATTTAGAGGCTCTAAATACAAGATTATTCCCCATAATTCAGAATAATGAAAAAGTGGATGTATTACCTGAAAGAAAAAAGAAACGCGCAAAGATTGTTTTTGAGGCATTAAAAAAGGGGACCATTGTGGTGGAAAGTCGGCTGGCGTCGCGTTCTGGATTCATTTCATCTCCAGCGGCTCGGGTTAATGTACCCTATAGTTTGGTCCCAGTCAAAATATATGGTATCGTGGCCGACTGGAGAGTCGGCGGCAAAATTTTCGGTTACAACATAACAAACTCTCACAAAGACTATGTAATACTTCATGAACTAAATCCCACAGTTTATTTTGAAGATACCCATGAGGGTTATTTTAATGAAAATAAATTAGGGGTCAGCATAGAAATAGGTATTGTGTTGAAAAAAACCGCACTGAGTGAACTGTTGCAGTACGGTCACCCCCCCAATCAGGACAATCCACTCAGGGATACGTCGAGTTTTTTACAGGTATTAAATAAGTTTGAGAAACTCGGGGTAAGAGTAGGGAAATATCGTATCATACCTAAGGAAGAATCTTAGATATATAAATATATATATATACAACTCCCCTGTCATACGACGGGGGTTTTTATTTATAACCCTTATACTTTTTGAAAAAATATAAAACTATATCTTGATTCACACACAGGACAATTCCCGAGTGCGGTGTTAAAAAGTGGGAGAAGGTGGAAAATTATGGATTATAATACAACCAGATGGAAATATAAAGAAAATATCTGTGCATGGATATGTATTTTGTATTACGATAAAAAGGTTATGGTTGGAACCAATCATAATATGTAAAAACATATAATGGTGTCTACCCAAACCAACTATATGTATTTAGATATAATAATGTGTAATATAATACACTTTAATTCGGATATTATCCGTTTTATGACACATTATTTTACAAATAGTGCCATATATTACACTTTAATTCGGATTTCTTCCGATTATCATTACACAATCTTTTCGATATTTGTTACGACCTCTTTGTTCCATATACATCCTGATGCAACATCCCATGAATAGTACCACGATGTTCTTCTATCCATTCTGGCTGGCCACATATATGGTGATATCTCAATTCCACCATATTCATTTGCAACCACATCCCAATGAATAAGTCCATCACCTCCCCCATATTTGTTGGTAAATGAATGCAAGTCTTCCAATGTATGAATCATCAACATTTCGGATTCATTTACATCAATTTTAAAAACGTGTTCATCTTCCCATTCGGACATTTCACTTCTAACCCAATCAATCCAAGATGTTCCAATTCCGTACCACAATCCCCTTGGTTTAAATCCGATATATTTTTTTTGTTTTTCCGCGTTTATGGTGATTGAACCCCTATTGGTCATTATTAATTTTGAATCGGAATATTTTTCTTTAATTAATTCATAACCTTCATCAGAAACTTCATTGAGGTCCAAGTCATTAATTTCCATTATTTGTCTAATTCTCTGTATATTCTCTTGTAGGTTCATATTATTTTTCACTTCTGTGAATGACTTTGAATCTCTGTTTATCTTTTATCGGCAATTCCATCTTCTCAAACTTTTCATTTCCTACTTGGAATCTTTTCTTTCCCTCAAATTCCCAATCCCCATAATATGAATAAATTTTTCCTGTAGATGTATCAACAACAGTATCCCCACCTTTGGGTTCTTCTCCTTCATATTTTTTTATTTTTTGCTCAATACCCACTTCAGGTGACTCCTCTAAACTATCATACCAATTTATAAAATCATCTCCTAACTTCTCTTTTAATTCAGGAGATATTCTTACGGATTTTTTATCAGTATATTTGTTTTTAACAAAATCGTTAAATATCTTTTTAACATCACCTGCGATGTTTTTATCCATGACCATAACTTGTTTTTGTAATAAGATTGACATTAAACTATATTCGGGGTTAGATAATAAATCCTGATATATCATTTTTATTTCTGAGGAACTTCCCATGCTACTTGTAATATAACCAAGTTTCCTAATCATTGCCAAATAAATTAAAGTTCCCAACTTTTTTCCCCTCAATTTTTCAGGAACACCTTTTGGAAAGTGAACTCTATTTTCTGTTGGCTCAACTGTTACATATGTTGTTTTATCTTTAACATCAAGTTGACTTGCACATTCTTCGGGTAAAACAATTTTATAAACCTTTCCACCTTTCTGACTAACCCAATAACTCATTAACGATTTTTGGTCTTGCGCAACTAAAGGCCCAATTATTTTGAAATCTGATGAATTACAATTCACAACTTCAGATTTTGGTTTTTGTTTTTTTTCAATACCATAATAATCTGAAAATATCGAATATAACATGGAATTGAATTGTTTTGAGCCATTTGAAATCATATAGTTCAAATATTTGTTATCCAAATTTTGTAAGTCTTTGGATAATATTGGTGTGTTCACAAAAGAATCTCGACTAACTACTACAGAATTTTTGAATTTAACAAAATCTCCTTCGGATGATTGTAATTTGTATTGTAATATATTAGATATTTCCTTTTTGTATTTTGGGAAATTCTTTATATTCATCATTACATAAGAATCTGATGGAACATCGATTGTTTCTTTCAAACCCATCACTTGTTTAATCCTTAATATGTTTTCTTGTAGGTTCATTTTGTTAAATCAATATACCAAACTTTTATTGGTTCAACTCCCATCTGTAAAGCAATTGTACTTCTTTTATGTCCACCAATTAAAATATACTCATTACCTTCTCTATCATTAGTATTAAGTTTTATAACAAATGGTGCTGGAAGTTCTCTTGTTTCATCTTTTTTTGCATAGTCTCTTTGTTGTTCTATATTTCCGATATATCCACCAAGCTGGTCTTTGTATTCTGAATCTTTATATTGTTTTGTAAACCCACCTGTTGTCGTATCTTTATATTCGGGGTCCCATTCCATAAACTTTCCAAGTTTACCCATATAGAAAGTTTTATCTGTATTATCAATATATTCTCCTGTTTGGGGGTCTGTACCTTTCCAAACTTTCATCACACCTTTGTTGAAGAAATTAAATGCCTCTTTTTGTGACTCAGTATCATTAATTAAAACATGTCTGAAATTACCCCAATCATCCATCAATTCATGTATTTCTTTATTCAATAATAAATTTTTGATTTCTTCATCACTTTCCAATTCTTCCCCTTTAGAATGTTTCGCAATCATTTTGAATGTATGAGGAAATAAAGAATACATTTGGTCAAAGTTATCAGGGTGAAAAAATTCTCCTTTTGAAAACCTCATCTCATTTCCCAATAACTCACTTAACTCTTGTGTAAAGTATTCTTGCGTTGGTTCTAACCATTCTACTTTATATGGATTAGTCACTTCAGTAATAAGTCCCATCATTTGTTTAATTCTCTGTATTTCTTCTTGTAGGTTCATTTCAGATATTTTAATATTTCTTCATTACCGAATTTAATCCCATTTTCCGTAACAACATAACTATTTTGTAATTGGCTTTTGGACGCTGAAGATAATACATCCAAAAAATCCTTGTCGGTGGAAACAATCCTAACCACAAGAGAAAATCCATATTTTTCTGCAATAGACCTTATTCTTCCCGATATTTCCATCAAATTCGATATATGAACAGAATAATCGTCTAAACCGAGGTCGATAGTTGAAAAAATAACTTGCAGCTCAATTAGTGGATTTTTTTTATCTACTTCTCCTTTGAAATTTGGTCTTATGTATAAATCTGCGGCTTTTGGACTCAATTCTCTTTTAAGATGTTTCCCCAAAGGTTCATCACCAAACTCTCCCATTCTTTTATCATCTAATTCCACAATTTTATGAACCTGAAAATAAACTTCAAATTTGGTCTCAAAAAGTTCCTCAACAAACTTATCATATCTAATACTTGAGTCCTTATCTCCAATATTTTCTATTAGTGATTGGAATTGATTCTCAGTTAAAATATATTTCATCACCAATAAATATCCCGACCCATTTGTTTAGATGGTACAAATAAAAAACCCCACCTATTATGGGGTGGGGTTTAATTTTTAGAAATTTCAATCAATAATCTGCAATCATTGGTCCCATTCTTTTAACTGTTCTGATGTTAATGGTTTAATAGGTTCGGGTTCTACAAACTTTTGGTAAGTCCTTTTCAGCGGTTCTTTTTTAAAGAAATATCCCGAAATATCAACATATCGGAGCAATTCTTTATCACCTTCAATTGTGGTTGTTCCATTTGATGCTTTTAACATTGCAATTTTGTATCCAAACTTGTTAGATAACCATTTAATAAATTTTACATGTAATCTTTCCATAACTTATATTTTTTTAATTTGATAAAGGTGCTTTAATTGTTGGGTGCGGTTGCATATCTTACTATGCAACCTCTAAATCCTTTTGGTCTATATTCTTCAGGATTTGTTAATACTTTCTCCAATAAATCACGAATCATTTGTTTATCATCTTCATATGTTCTTGCAGGAGCATCAATGTCTTGTGGAAATTCAGGTGACCAAGTAATTGTAATGCTTTTTTTTGGTTCAAAGGTTGCAGGGTCATATATTGTTGGCGCAAAAACGCAACCATCTTTTACTGGGGTATGTAGTTCCATTGGTTGATACATTACAGGCGTGAATAATACTTTATAAACATACCCTACTTGTCCTACGTGTTTAGGATTTTCTGTATCGTGAATTTTTATAGCCTTGGCTACGATAGGAGTACCTTCTTCAGTTAAGCCTGCAGGTAATTCCATCCATGCAATTCTACTAAATTCAAAGTGTTTAATAAGTTCTTCTCCTACTTGTATTTTCTGCTCTTCTGTTAGGTTGTCAATACCAAACGTATTGTCTAAACTGTCGGCGGCACCAGTGTGGGTAAGCCGGAAGGTATGCACCATATTGCTGTGATTGTTTTCAAGTGGTGCATTTGGAGCACAAATGCTCATTAGTTTTTGTGTTAACTGTTCCATAACTTATATTCTTTTTCTTTCTATTTCACAATATTCCTCAGACAACTCTGAACCGATATATGGTCTGTTATTTAAAATACACATTTTAGAAGTTGTTCCACTACCCATGAATGGGTCATAGACAATATCACCTTCATTAGACCATGATTCCAAATGTTTTTTTACCAATTGTTCTGGAAAAATTGCAGGGTGTTCAAAAGCAATTTTATCATTTGTAGAATTTCCTCCACCAACATAAAAATCCCATATGTTAAAATCAGGTACTTTTTCTTTTACGAAATAATCATTTTCATTGAATTCTCCATCCTTATTTCTTGAAAATTTCTTTTTCCTGTATGTTCTTTTATCGTTACATTTATTACTCCTATCCCTCAACTGAATATTTGTTGTTTTTGGTTTGCCCTTAGAAAACACAAACATGTATTCAAACATTTGCTGATACCTTGTACCTGAATTAGGTGGTGGATTTAATTTTCGATAAATCATTGTATCATGAATCTTAAAACCAATTTCTTTAAAAAATAAAGCTTGTCTGAAAGATGTTCCAGTCTCCGAACCATTATGTACCGCGTCGGAAACTACCCAAACAACAATACCACCTTTTTGAGTAACCCTGAATAATTCTTTTGCAATTGTTTCGAACGGAAAGGAATATCCGTTATATTCATCTTTTTTGGAACCAACATTTTTATTATATGTTCTTAAATCATCGTATGGTGGTGAAGTAATAGTAAGTTTTATATAGTCATTTGGCATTCTTTTCATAGTTTCCAAACAACTCTCATTATATGTTTTATTTATCTCAATCATATTTTAATCAATAATAAACCAATTCTCTTCAAGTATCTTAACCTCAGCCGCATCAAAAATTTTGTCAAAATTATCAACATAACAGTCACCCTTACCGAAATTAGTTTCCTCTATAACTGCATCTGCTTTTTTGATGAACTCGTCAACTGTTTCAAAATTTAGAGTTCTAGTAACGGTGGGATAACCTTCGATTTTCCTACCAGAAATTTTAATATCTACGCTTCTCATAATTTTTACCATTTAATTTTGGATTAAGCTCGTCAGGCAAAAGGTCAAAATATTCTTTATATGTATGGTTGATTGCACAACTAGCGATGTTTTATTACCTTTTAGTTGATAAAAGTTCCCGCAAAGACCTAGAGAATCGGGTCACTAAATCTTAGTCCCCAATTTAACACACACATTGATGCTTGACGTTCTGCTATTTTGGAAAACATTTTACATTCTTTTTTAAAATATTCAACCATCCATTTTTTCCATTCATCATTTTGTGCTGTAGTCATTGTCCACTCAGTATACCAAGCATCCTTTCTACCTGCAATATCATCATAGGTAACATCATGACCTGATATTTCGAACATTTTATTTATTATTGTTTTTAGTATTTCTTCGCTGGTTGGTTTTCTTTTTCTTGGTTGTGCCATGTGTAATCATTTTATAATTTGTTTCTGTTTTTATAAAACCAATAAGAATTAATCACAATGATGATTGCATTTATCACAATTTGGAGCGCATCATTTAAACTAATACCATATATCAACCATATAAAACCCCCAAGGAGGTTTACCACCCTTAATTTGATTAAATCATTTATTAAGAATGAACCGGTCATGCAGATTATTAGTTGATAAATAATAATCGCGGTTCCAATATATCCTATCCAGTTCATTGTTATCTTTTATACTAATCCCAAGAAATCCTCTAACTCCTCTGTAGGATGAAACTCTACCCAAACTCCCAATTGGTTTAACATATAATAACCAGCACTTTTGGTGTCCTCCCACTTTCTTATATGATACTCCTCCCCCGTTTTATCATCAAGAACAATAAACTGACGGGTTGTGGACTCATATACTACCCTGGGTTTTTCCTTTATCCAGTATCTCATTTTTTAATTGTTTTTATTGCTTAACCAACCCTTTTCATCCCTCTCCTTTATAAGTCTAGCACATTCCTCATACCTTTCCAAAGAGATATTAAGATTAATTACTTCCTCGTACTCATCAAACGTTGGAGGTTTTAAATCGTTGAACATGTTGTTGTTCTCATAAACTTGAACAACCTCAATTTCAAGTTCGATTTCTTCTCTTGTCTTTGTCATATAAATCTTTTATTAGAATATATAAAAAAATGTTCCCTTTGACCAATAATCCCCCCATTCATAATCATCCAACTCAGCATTATCGTACTTTAAAGCGGTAATGACCTCAACCTGCTCATGAATATCCGCCACCTTATAAGTTAACTTGGTTATATCAAACTCCCCCTCAATTGGTAAATTGTATTCCTTAAAGGTTCCTTTGACATAATGCTCAATGACAAGAACATCCTCCTTTTCAATGTATTTGTAATCACCAGGGGTCTCACCCTCGTTAATCATGTCATCCTCACTCGATGCCCATATCGAGGTCTCATCACCATCATATACCGCAATGTGACAACTATCACCCGTATATGAACCTGTATATGATTCATCAGCATAATCCCATGAATCAACCCCCAAAATCTCATTTAACTTGTTAAAGTCCATGTCCACATTATCATCACCCACCCCGAGTTCACGAAGTTGCCCCTTTTGATGCTCTGTTACCGGATGCAGAAATACCTCCGCTCCCCGACCCCCCAAAATTATTTTATAATTCTTCATTTGTTTATCTGTAAATTCCTTAAATTTTAATAGTGCAACATAACTCTTTCTTGAATTTTTTCTTCTTCAAATCGTCCAATCGACACATGGCCTCATCTAATGAAGAAAAAACCGCGGGGAAACCCGGGCGATAAATCTCCCCGTTTATCCATAAAAATCCAAGTGTCTTAACACGAACCTCATACCAACTATTAGCTGGTGATGAATTTGTCTTCGGTTTTGTAACCTTAATAATTCTTACTTTCATCTTAATTTATATTTTGACTCCAATTATTCCTTTCTTGTCCTCTTCTCCTCTCTTCTCTCCACCTCCTTACTTCCTTCAACCCTTCCTCTTCCCTTTCTTTTTTTCTTCTTTCTTCCGCCTCAAATTTCATTCTTAACATCTGTTCATTGTGTTCCTCAAGCCAAAAATCAATGTCATCCTCCCATACACCCGTTAACTTCGGATATAGGTGTTCCATTTGCTGTTCGTACAAATAATTGTAAGAACGTTTGGCTTGGGCAACAAGTTTTTCCGTGAATTGCATAGTATTAAAGTTTAAAATTCTTCATTTAGTTTAAGTAACCCAGAAGGATAATCTAAATTGTTAATCATTACCACGTAAAAATGAATACAATCACGATTGGTAGAATCGGCATTTCCATACGTGGCAGTTAGATTATTACTGGCCACGGCTGAAGCAAATGAACCACCATTGTAACCAATGCCCCACTTTATACACATAATACTTGTGGCTATATTGATAACGTGATTTAACGAATCCATATTCCATGAAATATTCATTGGAATTAGTTTGATGTTCTTGTGTAGATAAGCACTCACATGTTCACGTACAATCCTTACCTCTTCATTTAACTTAACTTTACTCTCTACTATATTCATATCAAAATTTTAGATATTCCAACTCTTTTTGTACCTGTACCCAAAAAACATATGCATGACCATATTTTTTTGTGTCATGATACAAACTCCCAATTCTTCTACGCACTTCTAATGATGACAAATCAACTGAACAACTCCAAGAGTTTTCTTTTTTGAAGTGTTTCAAAATGAGTTTGTTAGCCATTTCGAATGGCGTGATTGAATTCATATCCAAATTTAGACATTATTTTGAATATTTCAAAATATTACAAAGAAAAACTTTCTCCACACCCGCAAGTTCTACTTGCATTTGGGTTTTCCCATTGGAAACCCTTACCATTTAAACCATCAGTATAGTTTAATTCTGTTCCAAATAGATAAAGTATTGATTTTCTGTCGATTACAACACGAAAACCATCGGGAAGTTCCACGATTTCGTCTGTGGGTTCGGTCTGGTCATCAAAGTCCATGACATAGGACAGACCACTACACCCACCACCTTTAACTCCAACCCTTAAAAAGTGGGTCTCCGCGGTTAACCCCTCAGAATTAAGTAGACTCAATAAGTGTTCCTTCGCCCTATCTGATATTGTTATCATTTCTTTGGATATTCATATATTTGATAAAATAGTGCTGCTCATTCATTAAACTATCAATGATTGCACTTGATTGTAGTATCTCTTCTTCCTTTTCTTGTAACTCATATGTCATTTCTTTTAACTCTGCGATGAGAAAACATGAAATGAAAGTGATGACAATTGAATATATAACCAATGCTTTAAATGAGGTTTTCATGATATCTATTTAATATAAATATCATTCTTTTTCACGATTTAAGTGCTCCATAACCTCGTCGTAAGTAAGTAATCCCCTACGAATAACCTCACCAAAAATCAACTTACTTCCAATAGAAATCGCTTGACTATTAATCGGTCTAACCGTTTCACAATAAAAAAGAGACATCAGTTTCTCATCGGATAACTCTCTTAAATCAGTACTCATTGTTTACTCTTTGATGATTAAAATCTCGTGAGATTCCTTCGAGTTAACAAGTCCCTCACGTTTTCTGTTTTCACCAATTCTCTTTTCCCCATTCCCCATGGAATAGTTCCAAGACGGAAACTCCAATCTAAAGTCTTTATACCACTCCCTAATTGTTTCGCAGTTGTTATAGGACATAATAAACCTCCCCCTGTGATTCTTTAATAGGTCTCTAAGTTTCTCATGTTCGAAACCCTCATGGTGAACTGGTATGTTCTTCATTGGGTATATTGCGGCATGCATCTTGTTGTCAGTATCCCTTCCCATAAAGTATGGTGGGTCTAAGTAAAGATACTCATCAGGATTGTTTTCAATCACATTTGTAAAGTCAGATTCACCGACACATAAAAGCGTTCCATCGAACTTAGATATATCACCAATCATCTTGTTCCATTTAGATGGATTAAGATATACAGAGGATGGCCAACCCAAGTATCCAGGACCATAAGATGTGTTATGATTGAAATAATAATAAGATGCAACCTCAACATCCGATAACTCTAATGGTTGTTCTCTTTTATAGAAATCGGTTTTCCATTCACTCAACATTTCTTGGGTATATTCCCACCTAACCAACTTCTCCTTAATGACTTTATAATTTTCTTCGGTGGGTTCGATTGTTCTTAAAAATTCTACGAACCCTTTGTTGTTGTCTATAATTTGATTCCAAAATTTAACAAGTGGTCTGAAAATATCATATGATTCAACTTGTATACCTAAATTGGTTAAGTGAACTTCAATTGAACCTCCACCCATGAATGGTGAAACAACTTTGGTTACATCTTTTGGAAAATAGAGGATAATATGTTTTATTGCTCGGGTCTTTCCTCCCGCGTATCTAATCGGCGTTTTGTTGATGTGTTTCTTCAACATTAATTTTAAAGTTATTTATAATATCTATTATTACTTTGCTTTTGCCGTGCATTAATAATGCATTTCCTTTATCACTTCTTGTCTCTATCTCAAACAGAGATATTGGTTTATTTTTAATAAGAATACGAGATACTATTTTTACTTTGTCTTTAGTAGTATAGAAACTTATGTTATCACATAGAACATTGATTAGGTCAATGTATTTTATTCGATAATATATTCCACTATCACAATCTTTGACAATTAAATATGGTACCCACTCATCTTTTCTGAAGAAATAGTTTAACAAATCAAATCTTGAATCCCTGTTGTCAAGGTGACTTATGATTGAATTTGCAATATCCCTTCTGTTAGTATAATATACGGAATTTTTTTCAAAAGACGAAATGTAATTACCAAAAAGTAATTGGAATCTTTCGGGTAGTTTGTTTACTACGTGCATACCCCATTGGATTTTCTTTCCTCCCTTAACAGATGCAAACACATTACCATCCTTAATTAAATCTGTTTTATTTACACCGGGAACCACCTCACAACCGAACATTTCAAAGAACCTTTCCGTCATATGACCATCGTTCTTTTTTGTTGCCGCCTTTTCACTATCCATTCCATGTAATCTGATGATTTTGTTTTTAATCTTCAGCTCCTTGCAAACAGAATTATAATAAGACCATCGAAGTTCTTCACCGGCATCATCTCTAAAAATAAATGTAAGTGGGTTGACAACTAATTTACTCACCAATCCCCTACGTAGATTATACTTTTTTAAAATCTGAACCAAGTGGTTCTGCATTTCTACTTCTTTCATTTGAAATCACTTAAAATATATTCGTAACGTTTTTCTGCTGAACTCCTTGAATCACTCAGCTTTGTTACGTAGTCATCTATTTTATTTACATCCCATTCAATCTTTTTGTTTTTAAGAATGTGTAAAAGAAAAAACAAGTTAGATTGATAAGCAAAGGTTGAACAAATCTTTTGGTCTTTAGTACATATGATTGCATACCATTTATCAAACAAAGATGTACAATTTGAAAATCTACTCATATCAATGTTTGAACCCACAAAGGTTAACATTGATGGGGAACTAGTGTTTGCACTTCCCTGAACCACTCCATCATAGAAACCACACACCTTTAACATTTTAATTATGTTTCCGTATAATATTCTCTCAACCGCATCACTCTTCTTCTTTACTCCATACAATCGAATAAAATTCTCGTTGTTTACAAACGTTTCTTTTACGCTTGTATTGAATTCGTTGTGTTGTCCCCACAATGTTTCGGCTGTGGTTACAGTTCTTGACCCATTTGTTTTTCCGAACTTGCGAATTAAATCCTCTCTTATTGCGTTGTGATATATGAATACAATAATCTTTGTATTCATAAATTCCTCAAGTTTACCTACAAATTCATCTTTAAAGTGTGACTCATCCACCTCTTGAATGGCGATGATTCTGTGCTGTCCATCTTCAACTGTGTGAATTCTATCTTGTTCTAAATAAAAATTAAAGAACTCTTCGTCTTCGGTTCCTTCACACTTCTTTTTACATGATTCAATGTCGGCAAATTTTAATGGGACATCGGTCATGTCACCATTCAAAACAGACTGAATGAATGTTTTAACGTGGTTTTTACCCAATTTAAGTGGTCGTTGGTGTGGTAGAATTTCTAATTTACCATCGTCACAATACTCTTTTAGTTTTCTAATGGTCCAAAATTCATGTTCAAATCTAAATTCATTCATTATAGTTATCGGTTAATATTTACTTCTTCCTCTTTTGTATCTTTCTAAATCAGCAAAATTACCTGTTAAATCTTTTTCTGAAATTGTGATTTCATTATCACCGACAAATGCACCGACAATCTTGGAGACCTTTTTGTTTTCACTCCAAACCAATGAGTGTTCTGATTCAGGGTTGTATTCACCATAAACCAAATAAACAACAATGGTGTTGGGTGTTAATGTAAGAAACCCATGTGCTTTGTCGTCAGGGATATAAACGGCATAACCAGATGTTAGTTTTTCAAAGTCGACATCACCAGTTTTTAAATCAACAGCAAAGTCCACAATTTCTCCCTGAACTACTTTAATGTATTTTCTTTGTGGTGGATTGGTTTGATAATGAAGACCTCTAAATGTAAAAGGTTTTTCATTGACACTAATAGAACATTGTGTCCATTCCATATCCATTGCTCTTAATTCAATAGGAGCGTAACAACCCCTATGGTCAAAGAATGTTGGGTGTATAATCATTTCCATATATCAAAATTGTTGACTGATTAGTGCAATAACAATTATTAGTATTAGACCTATGATTGAAAAGTAAGTAACAGTTTCACTAAACTGCACTTGGTCTCTTCTCTTTCCTTGATAATCGAAGTTGTCTTTGTCTTCTTGCATGTTGTTCGGTTTTAATATTTATACACAATAATAACAATAATATTTTAGATATCCAAAAAAATATTTAAAAAGTAAAATAATATAAATTTAATATTTGGTCATCGCTATCCACTTACCAATAACACTACCCATAACATAAAAAGGAATGACCCACAGGTCACCAACAAACAATCTATCCAAAGAATAGTAAACAGCAGCTAATGAAACCAAATTTATCCAAATGGAATTAAATAACAGAGGTCTCAATTTGTTTTCATATGTGAATTTAATTTCTAATACTTTGAATATGCTAAATAAAATTTGGAATATAAAAATTATTATATAATACTTCATTCAACTATTTTATATATCTACATTAATCTCTTGTACTTCTTTTACTTCTTTGGAATAATTTTTAATCACTATTGTCTTTGTTCCTTCACCAACCGGTAAATTAATGAACTCAGAATTTTCATTACGTTTACCATTAGGATAGAAGTTTCTCCATACAATTGCCTCTCCTTTGACTGACTTAAATTTAATATCAAGTTTGGTAAACCCTAACTCTCCTCCTTCTAAAATGTTATCCATAAAAACAATGATGGTCCAAGAACCATATTCATTCATGATGTCACCTTCTTTCTCATTGTATTTTATAATTTCAACAACATCACTATCCTTTCTTTCAACTCCTGTGGCAATATCAAATCTATTTTCAACGAGGGTTAGAAATTCATCTGGGTCGTTCATTAAACTATCGCACTCATCATAAGTGAGAAAGTCGGGTATACGATACAGCTCAATTAGATTACTATCAAAACGATAAGCGTTTGGATTATCACATAACCTAAGATTCAAAGGATAAATGGATTTGTCAGAACTTTTTGACAAATCAGGTTGGGTGTATTGTCTTTGCCAAATCATCGATTTGACTGGGTCAATCTCTAATTCGTTTTTGATTAAATTGTAATTGAATCCGTGATTTAGTAAGATGTTAAATACAGATTCTCTATCGAAACCATTTACTATGTTGGTCCATATCCATAGTTTCCACTCGGGTGGAAATTTATTGTATAGCATATTTAAAATATAAGAAAAAAATTTGAATGTCCAAAATTTTAATAAAAAAAAAATCCCCATAATGGGGATTACTTAAAATAATGTCTTTCCTGACCTAATCATATATTCGATTCGTTTTTCCTATACGAACTTTAAATAAGGATAGAATCTCCTTAGGTGTACTAATAATCTTTTCAATCTTATATTAAAATAATGATTTTAAGTTTTCTTTTTCTATTGTTTGTTTTATTGCACTGATATATCCATCACCGGCTTCCGCGTAGGTCTTAGATAAATATTGAAAATATTCCATTTCGGACCTTATATCCGACAGATAACGACATTGATAAAAAGCATAATCATATAATGATTCTCTCCAATTATCATAGAAAGCGTGCCCATGCTGACTGCCCAAAGCGGTATTAATTCTTATTGTGGCTTTCTTCATACCAAAGAGATTATGGTTCTCTTTGAAAATACGACTACTGAAATTACCCGTCTCAATTATAGATTGAGCCATAACGATGTGTGGATACTTTACATTCAATCTTTTTATCTCATCTATCAATCTATCCCTGTTGAATTTATTCTTTTCAGCGTCTAAACTAATGACCAGTAATTCCTTTTCATATTGGTCAAGTGAAGAAAATCTTTGGAATCTCCCAAGAAGAAACGAGGCGAACATTAAAACAATAACAACCGACAACGCGATTTTTGTTTTTCTCCAATCTTTCTCCCAAACTAACGATTTATTATCAAATTTATAAAACATATAATATGATTTAAACGTTAAACAAATTGCGTTCCGATTTTACTGGTTCCTTTTTAAATAATGTAACTCGTAAAATTCTTTGGTCATTAGACGACCCTCGATAACCTTGATGTTCTCAACTGCTTCTTGGAATGGGGTGTAGTTTCAACCTATTGGATGTTATCGTTTACCAAAATTAAGTCTCTTCAATAAAATATCACAAATAGATTTAATATCTGAAAAGTTTTTTATGTTGTTTTTTTTGTATATTTCAATTGTGATAACTTGTTTTTCAAAGTTACCATTCTTCTCCGATTTTGTGAATGAGTTTTCAATTGCTTTGTCAATCCAATTCTTTTTCATGTTTTTTAGTTTAATTAAACAAACAAAGTTTAGCACCAAAAGTGAAATGGTTTTTAGATTCACCATACAATTCTTGAAATGAATGCAAAGATAGGTAAAACGGTTCTGCAACTCTGAAGTCCGTACCGATTTTAACAACCACACCTTTAAATTCTTTGTTAATTGATGGCCCAATTCCACCCATTAGTAACAATTTATTTCTTTTTTTGTTACGATATATGTAGTTAAGAGTATAAAAATAATCCGCGGGTTTACTATTCAACACAAATCTCTCATTCTGAACAATATACATTCCTGCGGATATTGGAAAATAACCAAATTCTATCGATGGGATTGAGTTTTGTGAGCTAAATGAATAACCTATTGAGTAGAAAACATTTGTCTTTCTTGGCCCATATGAAACTGAATAATTAAATATTCGACTACCAATACTAGGATTTAATTGTGAATATAAAGGGGAAGAAAGTAATAAAAATAAAATGATTATATAGATATTTTTCATGGTGTTGGCGGTTTTAAACCAACATGACTAAGTATCACATCGGATATGTCCCTGAATCCCGAATCGGTAAGATATAAATCAACAAACTTTTTTTCGTTGTAGATTACTGTTGTGTGGTGCCTGTGACCAAGTACCCTACCAATGTGAGTGTAAGTGTATCCAAGTTTTTTTCTTAGAATGTAGCTAATTACAATTCTCGCATCAACAAACTTTCTAATTCGAACTTTTGATGATACCATTTCAAATGTTAATCCAAAATTATCTAAGATAATGGTTAATATTTCCTGTTCGGTAAATATTTTTCTAAACTTATTAATAAAAGTATATTTCAAACCTGGATAGAGATATGGGTTGATTTTATCAGACATTCTATAATTCTTGAATCTTTCTCAAATAATCGGATACCTCGGATTCACTCAAATAACCAATTACATCATTTGTGATTGGTGTTTCATATGTGAGATTACCACTAGAATCCAATATTCCCATTTCATAAAGGCCGTCTTTACCCCCATATGTATGAGGTCCTTTCACAACGGAAGCACCATAACCATTATCGAATTCGATACGAGCTGATACTCCCATATTATGGGGTTTTTCCACAAAAACTAAATCCTTAAAAGTTTTCATTAGTCAATTATTTTACGTGAAAAATATGTGTGTCCCCAGTTACCTGAATCGGTATTTGCATTTAGCAATTCGACCATTTTGTTTACCCCATCTTCATTTTCGAATTCCTCAACTTCACCCTGTGAGTCATTCATGATTACATGGACATAGCGGGGTTCACCATCTACGTTAAACTTGTCCGTAATCATTTTCTTAATAATAATGTATCGCGCCATTAGATTGATAAATAAAGTCGTTTATGGTTGTATAAAGCCACGGGATTAGATTCGGCAATTCGTCCGTACTTACTCATTATGTGTTTGTATGCAGATTCTTGTGGTTCGTTGATTACCTCTGATAATATATTACAAAATCCAAAATTAGATTCGTCGACCACACGTTGTTTTGTGCCAAGTAAACCACAATAGTATGCTTCACCAATTTCCGAAATAAACATACCTGAAAAGAATCCTTTTAAATTGTGATGGTTAACAAACATGTCGGCATTACACCATATAAATACTGAATTGTTTTTTTCTTTAAGCGTTGAAGCAATTGTTTGGTCGATTATAAAACCATTTGCGTTTTTGAACATGCCAACCGAAAATAAACCATAAGATGAACCATGTCCCATCATCATAACTCGGTCATGTTCTTTAATTAACTTTTTTATCTTATGTTTAGTAACCCCACCAGTTATCACCGTCTTGTTAGGTATCGGATTGTATACGATGTCCAAAAAGGTTGTCGACCTGTCTTTTGGGTGAATTATTAGTGTTTTCATACCACAAAGATATACACAAGTTTTTAATATTCCAAAAAATATTTAAAATATTTTAATATAAAACTATAAAAATTATATTAACTTATACCTAAAACATTCTTTTTAATTCGTGGCACTTTATTTGGACTAGTAGTTCTTTCTTAGTAGTTCAACAACATCCCACGCATCTTCAAGAGCATTATGGGTAACAATTCCCCCAACACCGGCACGTTCTTTACATTTAGAAAGTGAAGGAAGAGCATTATCTTCTGACCAATCAACAAATAAGATTGATGGGTCAATTACTCTCTGACGAGTTCTAATTAGTTTTTTCCACAACGGCAATTCTTCCAAAAACAATTTATCAAATGTTCCAAAGTTTTTACCTGCAACATTTAGTGTAATAGGTTTTAAGTTTGAATCAATTTTCGATGTTACCAATAATTGATTTAGAACCCCATCACCATATCCGTTTACCCAAAGGAATTCATAAAACTTTTTAACTACCTCCTCTTCTTCGTAGAATTTATATCCACTATTACTATTTAAAATCTCTCTTACATCATCCTTACCCTCAAGATACTCACCAATCATTGAAATAACATCCTTGTTCATAGTGATTGCTCGGGGCGAACCCTGAATGGTGTGTTGGAGAACAATAGCATTAAACTTTGGAATTTGTTCGAAGGGTAACTTCTTGGATGTGTCCTCGATAATTGCGCCTATAGACAACACATCGTTTGTTTCAGGATTAAGTCCCGAAGTTTCAATGTCAATACTAACGTATTTCATTATAATTTTTTTAAAAGTATAAAACAAGAATAAGTGCAAAACCACCCCATAATGGTGCGGTTACCCTTGGTTCAAATAAACCAATAAGTTTTAAGGTCATAAATATTAAGAACATCAGACCGAAAAGTCCGATTTTTTCAGAAGAATTTGAGTTGTTGTTTGACATATTATATCCTTATATTTACAAATGTATCGATATAACCTGAAAATACCAAAAATATTCAAAATTTTTACCAATTCTCGTCGTCTTCCTCGTCTGTATCGTCTTCTAAATCTTTCAATTCGTTTTCATTTTCCCAATCATCTACCTCGTCTTCCAATTCTTCAACCAATGAATCATAAATTAAATCCTCGGTAACCCAATCAGGCATTTCCTCGTCACTATTTGATTCATAGTGTTTTATATCAATGTCTTCTCGATTGATGTATTGTGAATCTCCAAAAGAATCATCCAATATTTCTTTCTCATTGAAAATGGTATATGTGACATAAACATCGAATTCATCATATCCATCGGGTTCGTAGAGGGTAACGACTTTATTATTAATCCCCTTTTTATTTTTGCCCATAATATTTTTTAAATATTTATTACTAGAATGTTCAAATATATATCTGATATATTATCAAAATTCACTCAAGGTCAAAGAATAATTGCATTATTATTGTTGTTATTTTCAATCATTTTGATTTCAATCGGGCCAAAAATGGTTGATTCTTTTACATCAAGTAGTGATGAATTGGTTCTAAGAGTAAAGTTGCAAAATACCCAAATCGAAGAACTGAACACTAGAGTAAACGAATTAAATACTCAAATAATAAGTAACCAAAGAGAATGTACCAATGCAATAGTTGATAGAGAAATAGAGATTATGAATCAGATTGTAGATTTGGAAAATAAGATTAAGACAGAAGTTAAGAAGGGTGGTGTAAGAGTTCTAAAAAGAGAATCACTTGAACGATATTCACAAATGGGATTTACAGATTCAGTGCGACCAAGAGTTGATGAGTCCACCAAACAAATTCTGAATGAAATAGAAAACCCTCAAACAAATGTTATTATACTTGAGGGTTTATTTAAACTTAAATCAAACATTCAAAAGGACATTAAATCTAAAAAGGGTAAATAGTTATTTAACCCCTAAAATGTCACCAGTCTCTACGTCTGTTACGTAAATCTTACCATCTTCACCTCTACCGATTGCCATAGTTTTTTTAATTTTTTCCTCGTCCTCATAGTTTTGGGCGTCGGGTAATTCCTCAGGTTGTGTCTTGGTATCAAAATCATCGAATTCCGCTTCATTAATAGTGTTCTTAACGATATTCTCGATGTCGGTGAGTGATAGTTTAATAATCTTAGCCATGTCTATTTTTATATATAAATATCAATATCCAATAAAAAACCCCTCCTTTGTGGGTAGGGGTTATAATTTTATAGAAATTAATTTTTTTTAAATCCCATCTTAAAGGGTATTTGAATCTATTTAAGTTTTGTCTTGAATGACCCCTTTTTAGTTTGTTTCCTTTTAATTACCTTTACAACTGGGTTATCCCGATTACTTTTATTTTCTTTCATTCGTTTTGGATTATAATCTAATTCCGTTTCGGGTTCCTTGTTCTCATCGATGTATAATGAACTTATCATTTCAGGTTCCTTTCTAATAGAAAAAAATTGCATTGCTAAATAGATTATTACCCCGAGTACATAACAAGAGACTATTCCAATAAAGATTTCAAATATGTTGTTCATCATAAATTTAGAAAAAAGGAGGATTGGGTTTGAATTCAAACTTTAAAATGAATTAAAAGGAATTTTAAACTTTGACAGTCAATTACAATTTTGAATATTTTGAGTTCTGAGTTTTGATATTCGATATCATCGTTAACTTATCAAGTGTTGAATGGTTTGCAGCCATTTAAATTGTGTAACTCATTATTAAAATTATCCTTCTCCCCCAATCCAAAATTTTAAATTAAAGTAATGAAATTAAAATCGTCAAGTTCATCTTGAATCATTTCAATTCTTGTTTCAAGAACTTTAATCATATTATCCCTTTCAACGGTGTTAATCTCAGCGTGACGGACTACCGCCTCGCCCTCAGACCAACGATTTCTTTCCTTTCCTTGAGTACAATTCAATGTTCTCAAAAATTTAATTTGACTCTTCAATTCAGAAAGAGTGAAAATTTTATCAAACATCGGTACATTGGCTTTATGAATTTTAGTTTTCAATTCAACCAATTCTTCCGAATATAGTTGCCATTTTTTAATTGATTCTGTGGTAGAATATGGTCTCGGATTACCCTCTTCAATACTATTGTAGGTTGAAGCCTTGTTAAATTCTTCGACAACTAATGCCAACAATTTGTTTTTTCTCTTTAGAGCTTGTTTAATGTTCATCTTTTCCTTTTTTAAAAATATAAGAAATTATTTTTGATTTTTCAAGCTATCCAACAATATTTTTTATATCATCCATGTGATGGTCACTTGTAATTCCTGCGGAAGAACACACAATCGAGATGTTCTTGCAGCAAATAACATCAAACACCTTGCATTTACAAAAAATAATACTGCTGGAACAGCAGAAATTTACGCTTGTGGAGGTATGATGAACGTTGGTTCATCTACCCAAGAAACCAAACCATCTTTAGTGGTTTGGTAGTTCATATAGATTACGCCTGGTTGTTTTCATTCCAAGGCAACTCAGGTGTGCTTGTAGTTGGATTTTTTTGAAGTTCAATTTGTGCATCTAAACCTGCATCAATGTCGGCAATAGGCAAATTTTCATTTAGCCATCCCTCTACTTGTGCTTTTGTTAAGTCCTCGTAAGGGGTGAACTCCGTAGGGTCAGGCGCAGGTAAACCTAATGATGAATAGGTGTCGGCAAAGTAGGTTTTATCTCCAACCACCTCCGTTGCTTGTCTGCGATAATGTACTACGTAAACTACATTTTGCAAATCTCCTTCTTGGATTTTGCACTCTAATTGGGATATAACCCATTGTTTTGTGTTCATTTTATTTGTTTTTAAATTTTTTTAAATGTTATTACCAATTTGGTTTAATTTATTCAGCGGATACGTATTCAGCTAAAGTTAGTGTTGGGTTTTCGGTTGTGAATTTATCAATTAAGAAATCCTGAACCGAAGCTAACAATTGTTCGTATGGGTCTGTGATTGACGCGTCGAAACTTAGTACTGTTCTATCGATATCATTTATGCTGAACATTGAGACCTGCATTAATTCTGTTTTTGGTGCAATGTTATTACCTGGATAGGTATATTCTTTTGAGACACATAATAGACAATCTACACTTAATTTACCCATTGGTACTTGTTTAACCTGTAAGGTAATTACTGGGTCTTTTACGTAGCTCTCATTGTGTGCGTTTGGAAAAAATCCTGTTACTTGAATTGCCATTTTTAATTGTTTAATTTTTTAATTATTTTTTTTATTATATTTTCTTGAATTCGACGGTCTGTGGGTTGGGCCGGGCCAACTTGGTATTGTTTAACCGATGCTTTCCTCAAAATATCATTTGGATTTGTTGATTTAATTTGGTCTTTCAAATCTTCAATTGCCTGAATCAAAGCATTTACAACATTGATATCCTTCATTATTGGATTATTATCATTGAATACTTTATTAGCATCAAGTTGAGCTGTTGACGATGATTGGAATAGTTTATCGTCGTGGAATCCACCTTTTAATCTACTATCATCTGGTAACTTTTTTGCGAAAATTGTTTTGAATCTCACATTCCAAACAAAACTATTTGCTAACTTTTCACCATTAATTTCTAAATCTGCTCTTAATAAAACATCCAAATTAGATTGTTCATAACCGAAGGCGTCCAACAGATATATTTCAGTTTGACCAGCATATCTTTTATCCATTTTTTTGTCTGCTCTCCAATTACTATAATTATTATTATATTGGCGAGCCATGTGGAAGGTTTTATATTTTGGTGCTTCTTCTCCATTCAAACGAGCAATTGCTGCTCTCAAGAAATCCGATGCTGAAGCATATCCGTTGTTATTGTGAGTCTCATATTTTATACGTTCATTTTCAAATGAACCATATTGACTTACGTTCTTTCTATCTTTCGACACAACACCCGGAATACTTCTTTTGTTAAGTTCATTGTTAAACTCATCATTTTCGAAATGTTTTGAAACTATATCTTTAATAATTCTGTTGTTCCACTCGCTTGCGGAATATCTCTCACCTGTTGGTTTATACCCACCTTCAAGGTACTTCTCTATTGGTCTCTTATATTTTCCTCTTGTACAGGCGACAAGTTGGGGTTTTAATGAGTGGGTTTGTTCTAATGATTTTAACCAATCGGCATTTGCGGATTCAAATTCCGATAATTCCTGACAATCGAGAGGTACAATTAAAATGTCCTTACCCTGTTCTTTTGTGGGGTTACAAATCCAATAATCTGGTATCTCAGTATTGTTATCTTGCTTAAAAAATGGTCTATACGCTGCTAACTTAGAACCATCATCTCTAACTTCCTTACGTTTATACGCCATTTCCCCAACATCTGAGGTTAGAGATTCTTTAATTAAACTTCTCAAATATTTTTCTGTATTTTTATCCATCTATCGATAGTTTTACTTAATATAAATACTTCGTAATTGATTATAATTATGGAAATTATAGATGGATTGAAATGGAATTACAGGTTAAATACCAAAATTGGAGTAGCTTCTAATTTTTCTACCCAATTCCATATCGTTTGGAGTTTCCCAAATGACGTGTTTTGGTACACAAATGGTTTCTCTTCCCTCGGGAGAACCCTTCAGATAACAATGCGAACAGAGTTGCCCCGCACCTTCAATGTAACCAATTCTGTAATCGATGTGTGTTTCGTACTCGTAAGGGGTTTCTTTTCCGCAGATGATACAATTGTCTTTTGCCATTGTTGTCGGTTTTATATTTGCTAAGATAAAAAATATTTTATTAAAAAAAAAATATTACGCTATCGTTTCAGCACTTGAACTTTTTTGTGAGGTCACTTTCGCTATTACCGGCGTAGCAATTCTACGGGCTTGGGATGCTAAAACGTTTAATTGTTTCTCATAGTCGGGAGCCGTAGCATAACGATTACCATTCTTATTTACAAAGTTGGTAATCAAGTCTTTAGCGGTTTTGCCCTTACCTAAGTAATTTCTAGCCACCAAATTGTAATATGCATTGATACCTGACTGAACTTCATTGTGTTCAACATTAGCGCCTGAATCGGTGTTACCAACGTTGAACGGGTTTTTGGTTCTGATTGGTCTACTTTCTAACTTATCATTACGAATACCACCTTCAAGTACTAATTGACTTAATGCTAATTCTGGTGGGACATAACGTTGATATCTCATAAATGCTTCTTTAGCGCCTTTAGCCATCATCTCACCTGTAATTCCAAGTGGGTTAGGACCATTTGTACTTATAAATTTCTGACAGATTTCAGTATATACGTCAAAACCTTCAGTTGTATTTAAATCTATATCGGTAAACTCAGCACCACCCCCTGTTAAAACAGAATCAATGTATACTTTTAATTCCTCAGATGTAACTCCTTTTTGTTTTAATTTATCAACCAACACTTTAATATCTTCTGGTGACATTAAGGAACCCCCTCCGCCAGATAAAGACATAGCATCAAGTTCAGCGGTAGACGCCCCTGAATTGTTGGAGACGTGGAGGTGATTGTAGTGATTACCACCGGTATCGGTTTGCCAAAGTACTGCTTTAGGATTACCACTCTCTGTGTTCCAAGTATATCCTAATTGAACTAAAGCATCTTTAAGTAAGTTACCCTTCTCTCTAAATGACGGATTACCATTATTTGGATTTGATGCCCCCTTAGCTCCTTGACCATCTAATATTGCAATATCAACCGCCGTTTTAGACATGTGTCTACTTTTATGTCCAGATTTTGTAAAAAATCCGTGACCAGTTTTTGCGGTTGTAATTGTTGCAACAACACCAGCCGCAGAAGCCGCTTTTTGTAGGTCATCTAATAATGCTTTGTTTACCTCATCATATTGAGTTCCGTCTCTATCAAACCTTACATTTGAATATGATGTATCATCCAACCGAACAAGTTGGACCGCCTCTTTCATTAATTTAAAATCATCAAGTATTGAAACCAATATCGATTCCGATATTTGTTCTCCTGAACTACCATTACTTGATTTATTTTCTAAATTATTGTCTTGCTTAAATTTCTGAACTGCGGCTGCGGTCTCTGGTCCGTATTTACCATCAACTCCGTATTTGGGTAAATCATAACCTAATATTTTTAAACCAATTTGAACACTCTCAACATCTTTTTGGTATTCATATCCGCCAGATGTTTGTTGTTGAATATCTGTTTTTATATTTTCTAATGTGGAAAAGAATTGTTTAACATCATCAGAAACAAAATCCGCTTTGGTTGGGTCATCCTCCTTTTTTCCATCGGATTTCTTTAATCCAACTTTTTGTAAAATAGTATCGATGATACCCTCATTAATTACCTTTTTACCATAAGTAATCGAGTGTATTTTCTCTAATTCTTCCTGAAGGGACCTTTTCATAAAAGATATAAATATTACCAATAAATATTGAAAAACCTGTTTTAATCTATTATAAAACGAATAATTTTATCTTTGATACCCGATTGTTTTATCCCTTGGCTTCCTAATGGGGTCGAAACAAGGTTATCCAATCCCCATTCTTTCCAAGACTCACCATTTTTACCCATATCTAAATCATCAACCGCAACCAAGTGAGTTACTTCGGGGTGGTCATGTAGGTATTGAATATATCTATAAAATCTTTTTGTAATTTCTTAAACTCATTACCACCAAAACTTTTATCTAATCCTGTCGCAAAATATGCTTGAATCTCATCGTCAATTATTTTTTTATCATCACGATACCCCAAACGAGTTAATGACCTCTTTACCTTGTTGTATTGATTTGCTTTCATTTTAGAAATTAAAGCATTCATTCCTTTTTTATATTCGTTGTTCGTATAATAAAGACCATGGGCTATCTCATGTTTCATCGTTGATGAATCCATATTATTGGCGGCAATCAGATACCACCTACCCCTTGGTTTTTGAAATCTTAGAGGATAATCTTCACAATAGTAATATATTTTACTCATTATCTCGTCATAAGGTCCCTTGTCTTTGTCAAACGTATCTAAACCTTCCCGAATAACCTTTGATGGTATATTAAAACCAGACCAATCTTCAGGATATGTAAATATCCCTTCTTTCCTCTTTTCTTTGTACAAAGACATGAAGTCTTCCCAATAAAAAAACTTACCTCTTATTTCAAGATATGGTGATTCATAAAACTCTTGGTACCTACAAAATAACATGGCTCTTTGGTACCTATCTTTGATTGATACCGCGAAAACCCTTGGAATTATTTCTTTTACGAAACCCTTTACAAAGGGGCTATTTATTTTCATTTCCTTCGAGAAATTCGTTAGACAATGAGTCGGTTTTAATCTCATCGATATTCATCATCTCAACCGATTTGTTTTCCTTCCTGAGTCTGTTAATTTCTCTTCTTTGAAAATAACATAACAACAACAGGGCTAACGCTCCCGCCATTGTTAAGTTTTTTTGATTCTTCTTAAAAAATTCTATCATGGTTAAAAATTACCTTCCGAATTTGTTGAATTATCACCCCAATTATCATTCTTTCTATCCCAATTTAAAAAATCTTCCCCTTTATAGTTAGGATGATTTTTTTTCACGTTATCTATTGCCCTTACCCACAGATAAGAAATGAGAGCAACCACCGGAAGTACACCCAAAAAAAAGTAAAACGTGTTCATTTGTTTGATTTATATTTTTCTTCCAACCATTTTTTTATTTCTTCAATTGGTTTAATAATTTCACCCTTTTTGTTTATAATGTTTCCTTTGTCATCTAATAAGTTACCCTCATCATCCATTAAAGGTGCGGTTGCTAAACAGTAACCAATAAGTATCATTGAAAAAACAAAGAAACCGAGTATGGAATACAATATTATCATATAGTAAAATATTTTGATTTCCAAAACTGCCACCACTTTCTCCTTTTGACTGGTCGACACTGCGAGAATGGGTTATCACCGAAATTTACTTTACCCAAATATCTTGAACCCATCATGTTTAAGAATATCTCATGATACTCCTTCGGTATTGTTCCGAGGTCAGCCGTTATGTCAACTCTTAAATGTACTGGAGCATTATTATGTTGCACCCAAATTATTTCATTCATTCTAACAATTGTGAATGTCTTAATCTCTATCCAATCATTGCCCGAGCCAATGTCTTGTACATTTTCATTTTCAGAGCTTACAAGTATCATCTTCTTTTCAGGTGTGGTCGTTTTCTTTGTTCTATTATTCTGTCTCTTCGGAGATGATTGTTCCATATTGTTCCGCAGCTTTAGGGTTTCTTTTCATGAAAATTTCAAAGGCGATTTCATATCTATGTAGTTCAACACTTGAGACAAAAAGTTCAGAGGTTAGACTATCTTTTTCAAATTCTAATCTAACAACCCCGTCGTCTAATTTTTTAATTTCTGTTTTGTTTTTTAGATTTTCATTTAGCATCCAAATAAAACCAATTGCTAGGATTACAAAATAAAATCTTACGTCTTTTAAATATTTCATATTTAAGGTTTTAAAAAATTTCTTCAGCGATACCGAATATTTCTGCAACACAGAATAGTGCGGCTGCGCCTGAAAAGTTTAATGTGAAGAGACAATAACACGCTCCTAATCTCATTCCCGACTTCACAATACTGATTCTGAAGTGGGTGTTTGTTTTGGATTCTTTTTCTTGCATATTAAAATATAATAAAAAAATTGATAAAAACAAAAAATACCGATTCAAATATAAAAATAAAATATCAAATCACCAAATATTTTTTGTGATATTTCAAATAAAATCAAATTTCTCCTTTTTGATTTCAATATCAGGGTGTTCTGCGATTTTTTTGTTTAACTTTTCAATAGCATTATTAAATATTTGGTCTACGGGAGTATTCGCTCTTCCATAAGATTGGGACAACGACCCTTTCCTGTATTGTAAGTTTATGGTCTTACCTTTATGGGACATGGATATGTAAATATAAAATTGTGCAGTGTTGAATTGATTACCCATACAATTCTTCATATTATATCCCTCAACCACAAAATCCTGTTCTGTTTTTAATATTCTTACATTAAATAGTTTTTCATCAACACAAATACCCTCTTCCACCTTTCTAACAAAATCATCATTAAGTACCACCCTTATTCTGTACCCCTTCTTTATGTGATTCTTAAACCCTTCCCATTTTTTATATAACGTTTCAAATGTGTGGACATTCTTTGCTTTGAACTTTAAATCGTCAAATTTATCATTTATATATTCTCTCATCGATAACAAATCATTGATACCTTTAACTATTGAATCGGATTTCAAATCAACCTTTCCCCAATTTTTGAATAGTCTCACCATAAATCCTTTTTCTGCATTGTTTAAAAGGATATGATATCTTTTATTGGGCATTGAAAATTGTGAATGATACTTCCAATTAAATTGTTTTAAGTAATCAACATATCCTTCACCAAACAATTTACATATGTAACTTAACGTTCTAATGTTAATTTCTATGGTACTTTCTTTATTGATTTCACCTATTAAATACTTGGACTTAATTCCATACATATCGAGCACTGCCGGTATAAATTTATTATCATTTTGTTTTAACCATTTAGTCTTTGGATAATCATTTCGTATGTAAAAATATATTGAATCGTGAGCTTTGATTTTTTTTTTATCCAAATGAAAATCAACTATTAAATCGTAAAATGGATTTAACATTGGTTTATCTTGGTAGTTTTTATTTTGATAAAATTCTCCCTTGATGAGTGGTGTTATTTTACCAAAAATAATGTCCATGATTTTGTCGCACGCTCTTTTATATCTTACACCCCAATAGTTATTTCTTCTCTCCCCCTTATATAATCCAAGTTCGGTCAAATTTAAAAGAGCGTCAAACTTGTTATTAGTTCTATTATTTTTACTCTTTAGTAGTTTAGATGTCTCAGGGTTTTCATTTAATAATTGATATGAAACTTGGAAGTCACCACTTTTTAAATTGATGGTCAAACCGTGCCATATTGATATCATTTTTTTACCACCAAATAGTTTATAATGGAATTTAAATTCGGAAATAAAATGAATTAGATTTTCGTACTCGTACAAAGTAATCGATGCCACATTTTCAAAAGGGGTATTCTTTTCCTTTTTTATTTGATGGTGATACATCAAAACGTTCATACATAAAATATATATGAACGAAGTCGATTAGTGTAGTCTTAAAAATTTTGATTAAAGATAACCAAAAAATGGTTCTTCGGGTTGCGGAGGTAACCCAACTTCTTTTCCATTTATTTGAACTCTAACTCTTTTTATATCAATGTGTTCAAGCAATCTTGAAAATCGAAGTGACCTGATTCTTTCTCTAACCATGTTAAGTGATTTGTTAAAATATTCGGGTGGTATTCTATTACAGAAGTGTCTTTCTTGAATTGATTCACCTGATTTCTTATCATATTCACAAGTTACCCTATCTTTTCCACCATTCACTCTGATTGAAACAATCATTGATGTTGACCTACTTGAATACGAGGCAACGCAATGGTGCATAAAAGCCCCTTCTTCACTATACTCCTCGCCTCTCTTTAAGATAACCGGGTTGAATTCATAGTTTACCCCACCGTATTCATATTTTATTGGGGATTCAATTTTACGTACCGCCCTGTTATCATAAACATATTCTGTGGACCAACCACTTTTAATTAATGCAACCAGTTTTGATATCTCCATATGTTCCATATGAAACTCATCATAGTTTTTTGAGTTTAATTTATATGATGGGTTGTACTCCCTTAATTTTTCAATCATATCAATGTGGTCTCTGAACAAACCATATAAACCACTAACAGACTTTAAAACTTCTTGATGTTCATTTGATGATGTAAGTGAGTTTACAATTTTTATTATATTCTCCTTTTCTTCACTTTTCAATGAGTATACCGATACCCCTCTCCTATCAACTATTGGTATTGGAACAAGGTGATTTACACCATTGTCTTTTCGTTTTACAAAAATTTGAATGGCGGATTTGTTTAAACTTGAGATATACTTTGTATAATCTTTACCAAAAAACGAAGCGAAATTTTTGAATTCGTTTATATCCAAATAAATGTTTTCATGTAGAATTTTATTGGATAATTTAGATTTGATTCCGTAACTATCTAAGACTGACAATATGAGTTTTCTGTCATTTTTCTTTAGATACTTTTCACCGGGATAATGAAATCTAATTAAATCTTTATATTCGTTAGGTGTTTTAATTTGTTTACGATTAACAAAGAATTTTATTAAACTATTTAAAAACTCGTGTTGACCAAGGGCTTCGTTAATTGGGTTTTTTAAAAATGGTTGATTTATGCAATGTAAAATAGTGTTCGTAAATACGCCATCATCCATCTCCATAATAAATTCTTTATAGATGGATAATTTTTTATTCAAGTGATTATCTAACCTTGCAAAACTATTTATTGTTAATAAGTTCTCTACCGCAGCAAACCCATTCTTTCTAAATCTTTTATTGAGAATTTTTCCACGATAATTAACCTCTCCGGTTGTAAAATTACCCGTCTTTAAATCAATAGTTAAACTATGGGAGTTATATATTCTTTTGAAAAACTTTTTATTTATTCCTCTACTTCTAATTGTTTTGTAAGATTTTGCTATTAGTTTGTCACCATCAATTTTTATTGTTCTGTTAAAGGTTACTATTGTCACACTTGAGAATGGTCTACCATAGTGTCTTTTAATGTGTTTATCTTTTGTGGTATAAAATTGATTGTTTTCTTCCCCGTAAAACATATCCAATATTAGGCGGCTGAACCCATTGCGTTGAGACCTCGAATCGAATCTACCTGTACCACTAACATCTAATTTGTGTGCTGGAGATGTAGTACCTATACCAATGTTGCCTGATGATGTTACATTGTGTCCTGATGATTCCTTATCATCATTATTTACATCATAGTAGTTACCTTTGTATTTGTAATTGTAATTGTAGAAATCCACAGTAGATTTGACGGAATAGAATGGAATTCTTTGTTTATATGCTTCGTTTTGTAATAATTGTACATCAAAAATTTCATTTATTTCTGAGTTTGGATTCTCAATATGGGTTTTCGATATGTCACAATAATCCTTCGCAACACTTATAACGGCATATCTGAATCTTTGTTTTAGGATATCCATAAGGTTTGATTTATATACTTTTCAAATATACAAATAATTCTCATTAAATAACTATTTATTAAAAAATTAGTCATGGCAGTAAAAAAATCAAAAGGTTCAAAATCAACCTCTTCTATGAAAATTACCTTTGGTAAAAGGTCCACAGGTAAAAGAATAAAATCCTACAACAAACACGATAGAAGCGAAAAGAACTACAGAGGTCAAGGTGGTCGTCGTTAACTATTGTAACATCTGTACAATACGTCAAGAGTTATAATAATTATCATTCTAAATTAAAATGCCCAATCAAATACTCTTCGTATTTTACTTTTATCATATGCTGATAGTGTTCTTCTCTTGAGTGTCTTTTAATTGTTTCAACAATTGCATTTGCGTGTGCCTCACCAAATTTTTCAACCACGTCAGTATAATCATCGGTGTTTTCAAAATTCAATAATTTATCCACCATGTCGTAAACACTAGCAGATGCTAGTGGTACAAAATCCTCGTAAATTAATTTTAAATCGCTCATATAATTCTTTTATTTATTTCATTCAAAATCTCAACACTTTCACATCTCGGAGAATACAAGTAATCCCAAAGTGTTTTCCATTTATTAAAAGGATGAGGTTGACTTTTAGCCCATTTCATACCCCATTCAAAGTCATCAACCGACCAATTTAATTTTCTATTAGGTTTTTTAACAAACAATCTTCTAAAATATAATAATAACCACATCTTAATAAATAGGATAGTCCTAAAAAATTAATTAGAAAGTGGAAAATATATTTTGGGGTGACACCGATAATTTTCCAAAACAATGTCATTTAAAGTATATTCCGATAAATCATTTACAATTCTATCAGATAATTTTACTGTTGGCAGTTCATATGGTTCTCTAGTTAGTTGTTCTTTGACTCCATCAATTTGATTAAGGTAGATATGACAATCCCCTAAATTACCAATCAATTCATCGGGAACCATATTAACTTGTTTAGCAATCATCATAAGTAGTAACGCATAAGACATTATGTTTGTTGGGATTCCAAGTGGTAAATCGCACGACCTCTGTGACCACATTAGAGAGATTGCTCTTCTTTGAGGAACAACATTAGGTCCTAAAGAATCTAACCACTCGTGTCTATATTGTAATTTCAATTCTTCTGTTTCGTCAGGGTGGTGTGTTTTAGTTAAACAATCTTCTCTTATTAAGGGATTAAATTTATCCGCTATTATTAATCTTTCTTCTAAACTCAACTCTCTTGTATAAACTTGAAACCCATAATGACAAGGAGGAAGAACTTGATGTGGTAAATCTGATGCGTTCCACGCTGATACAAGTAGTCGGCGTGAATCAGGAGTTTCTTTTAACAACCTAATCAATTCAGATATTTGGTCAATACCTGTTGTTGTTATATGATAAACTTTATTACCATCTTCGTTTTGGACTTGTTTGGAGTCTTTACCCCAACTTCGCCACTGGAATCCGTAAATTTTTCCAAGGGATGCCCACTTCTTTGCGAACTCATCATCAGTTTTGACTCTTTCGATAAACTCATCTTTAGAATAAAGTTCAATAGTTGGAACTCCGTCAGTGTCCGTTGAGTATGATTTTAGATAACGAACAATTTCCTTTTCACGAATAACTTTTTTACAGTAGTTCTTATAGGCGTCCCCCGTCCAAATATTACAATCGTTATCTAAAAGATACTTGATTGATGTGTCTCCTCGTAAGAACCACAAAAGTTCTGTTGTTATTGACTTAAAATGCATTTTCTTGGTAGTCAACAATGGAAATTTACCATCTTTAAATTTATACCTAATAGACCTACCAAACACACTTAAAACTTTACCATTGCGTGTATTTTTTTCCACCCCATTATCAAGTATATCTTGAAGGAGCGATTTGTATTGTCTGTCTAAATTGTTCATATGGATTTATTGAGACCTGCGTGTAGTTTGGCATTATCCAAAGCGAATTTTACGGCTTCGAATCTTTCCATCCGTGGGTTTAGTTGTAAAATACGCTCAGCTGTATTGATTACCTCTTCTTTTAGTCTCAGTTTTTCTGCTTCATGAAGCATTTCTTGTATAATCTCTTCGTTTGTCATTAGTCAGTTTTATTTATATATATATATACTCTTCTTATTAGATATTCAAAGTTGTTCACATTAAAATGTTTCTTGAATTTGAAATCCTATCATTATTGTAAACCATCTAATAGTTAATCCCCATGATGGTGTGTAAACACCTGTCTCCAAAAACGTTTCTTTGTTATAAAAGAAAACAATGGCCGGTATTATAAACCAATGGTGTCTTTTGTTATAAACAAAAAAATCTTTACTCCATATCTTCTTGCGTTTTCTCTCCACGGGTCTTTAATTCTTTTAATTTATTAATACATTTGAATATGCAATAGGATTCATCCATATCAAATGCGCCTTCTTTATTTGCGTGTGATAATGCAATATCAACAATTATGATTGCTTGACTAATTCCAATACCTTCCAACCAATCTATCAAATCTTTTTTATCGTCGTATTCAAATGATTCCCCAAATAAATGTGGCATATATTAAATTTTAATTATTTTAATAATATTTGATTCAAAAATATGAAAAATATCTCAAAATTCCAAATAATTATAGATATGGTTTTAATAAATGGTAAACAATTTCCTGCTGAGTATCTATCAAGTCCCGAACAAAAACAAACGGGGATGATGGGTAGGGATTCTTTAAATGGGTGTTTGGTATTCAAAATGGGAACGGGACACCACTCGTTTTGGATGAAAAATTGTTTAATTGCGTTGGATATTGTTTTTATTAATAAGAACAGAATATCAAGAATTCACCAAAATTGTCAACCAGCGGGACAACATGAATTAAATCCTAAAAGATATACCGGTATTGGTGACCATGTAGTTGAATTTCCAGCCAATACTTGTGACGGATGGAAAGTTGGTGATAGGGTTAACCTTTATCTTGGTACTCCACAGAACCACATTTAAGAAAATCATAAGTAACCTTTGGTTTTATTTTTTGAAATACCCAAAAGTATGAATGGTATTTTCTTGCGTGGTGTTGCTTTGACCACTTGGTTCCGTTAAACGCATTTACTCTAATATTAGAGGTGAGAATAAAAATATCTTTTGGATAAAAACCAATTGAATATGCCATGTTCATAACTATCACATGACTAAAGTGTTGTTTACCTCCCGATACTGTATCCTGACATTTCATCACAACAAACCCACCATTATCACATATTCTATATAATTCTTTAAGTGTGTTGTAATAGTTTGATTTTAAATCTTCATATGTACCATAACCCTCAAAACGTTTTGCAATTATCGAACTACCCTCCCTATTATTTTTATAACCAACGCCGGCACCAACAATGACGAATGGCGGGTCGTACATGATACTTTTCATCGATTTATCCTCAAATGGTAAGTCCTCTGAGTTTGCTCCAATTACATAGTCGTAGTGAGGGTAAATGTCAGTTTTGTGGGTCGGGTTTGGTAAGTCTTTCCAAAAGGTTCCATTTGAATATGTACAGTCTAAATCAAATTGTTTGATACTATATAGATGCATGATATTACTAATCGCCTCGTGGTTAGACCCGTAAACACTCTTAACCATTTTAAAATCTTTATCCATTATCGGTTTTTGTAAAGTTTATTAAATGATAAACAAAATTTTTTAAAAAACCAAACAAGACTTCAAAATATATGTGGAATTCAGTATAATTAAAAGACAACTTTCAATAAGTTACATAATTATAAGTAAAAGGATTTAAACATGGGTTGCGGATGTAAAAAAAGAAACGACACACAAATTGCCTCAAAAAACAACGTGGTAGTAGTTGAGAACCAACAAACCACCCAACAAATTAATTTGAACGACCAACAACAATTGGAGCAGCTAGTAAAAAAAATCGAAGAGATTAACAACACTTTAGAGAAATCGGAGGATTAATAATACCATAATTCGCGACAAGATGTCGTGATTTTTTTCTCTTCGGTATATATATATATTATATACATATATAAATTTTATATAAAAATTAAACTAATAATATGGGTAAGGAAAATATCACTAAACTAACAAGTGTTAAAATCATCAACAAGAACTATTTTGAATTCAAAAAAATCACCTTAGGTTCAGATTTAACTCTTCAGAAATTCGTTAATCGTGCAATTGATTTATACCTAAGAAATGGTGATTTCAAAAATAAGATTGATTTTCACGAAACTGGTGGGGTTCAAAACTCCAAGTATTAATCTATGAAGAAAAAGATTTTACTTCTCTCTGATGATTTAAGAATGACATCGGGGGTGGCCGTCATGTCAAAAGAAATTGTTATGGGAACTATTCACAAATATGATTGGGTTCAGTTGGGGGGAGCAATCAACCATCCAGAAGCTGGAAAGATAGTTGACATTAATGAAGATGTTAGAAAGAAAACGGGAATTAAAGACGCTAATCTAAAAGTAATCCCCAACAATGGTTATGGTAATATTTTCACATTACGAATGTTAATGGAGGTTGAAAAACCAAATGCTATTTTACATTTTACGGACCCTCATTATTGGCAATGGTTATACGATTCAGAACACGAAATCAGACAACAAGTTCCAATCTTATACTATCATGTTTGGGATAACCTTCCTGACCCTAACTTTAATAGAGACATATATGAAAGTTGTGATTGGATAGGTTGCATTTCTAAACAAACATATGGTTTAGTTAAAAGACTCGGTTCAATAGATAGTGAAAAATCATTTCAACCATTAAAGGATTGGCAAGTTAGTTATGTTCCTCACGGAATTAATCCTGATGTATTTAAACCGGTATCGGAACTATCCGAAGATTTGCCTAAACTAATTTATCAAGATAAGAAATATGATTTCATTTTATTTTTTAATAATAGGAATATAAAAAGAAAACAACCGGGTGATGTTATCCTTTCTTACAAATTATTTTGTGATTCATTAACAAAAGAAGAATCCGAAAAATGTTTGTTATTAATGCACACAAATCCAGTTGATGAGAATGGAACTGATTTGGTGTGTGTTGGTAAAACTATTTGTCCTGATTATGATATTAAGTTTGTTAATATGAAATTAGAACAAAACAAACTCAATGAGATATATAACATAGCTGATTGTACAATTAACATTTCAAACAATGAGGGTTTTGGTTTGGGGACCGCTGAAAGTATAATGGCTGGCACTCCAATCATAGTTAATGTAACTGGTGGACTACAAGACCAATGCGGTTTTAATTATTCCGCGGATGATTATATCTCTTTTGGCTCATTACATAATAAAAAAGTACACGGTTCAACTAAACATGGTGAGTGGGTCGTACCTGTATGGTCAGATGTGAATAATTTAAATGGTTCTGTACCCACGCCTTATATCTATGAAGATAGAGTGAATAACTATGTTGTGGCAAACGCAATTGGTCAAGTTTACAGTTGGGGTAAGGAGGAAAGAAAACGCAGAGGTCTTGTTGGTCGTGAATGGGTAATTAAAAATCTTTCAAGTAAAGTAATGTGTGATGGTATCATTGATGGTATTGAAACCACATTAAAAAATTATAAGCCACGTAAAAGATTTAATTTATACAAAGTTGTATGAGTAGACCATTTTTATTGTTTAGAGGTCCAGTAGAAACTATTAGTGGGTATGGTGCACATTCAAGGGATTTATTAACGGCACTTAATGATATGGATATGTTCGATATAAGAATCGACTCTTGTCATTGGGGTAGTAATCCGAGAACCGCTTTAAATAAAGGTAATAAGTTTCATAATTGGATTAAATCAAATAAGATACACACAATATCAGGTACTCCAGACATTTATGTTCAGGTAACAGTACCAAATGAGTTTCAACGAGTTGGTAAGTTTAATATTGGTGTAACTGCTGGTATTGAAACAACTGTGGCGCCTAAGGAGTGGGTTGATGGATGTAATAGAATGGATTTAATTATTACCACATCAACATTCAGTCGAGATGTTTTATTACAAACAGTATATAATGAAACAAATAATGTAACCGGCAAATTAATTAAACAACATAGGATTGAAAAACCAATAAGGGTCTTGTTTGAAGGTGTTGATACTGAAATTTATAATAACAAATTCAAAAGTCTTGATATTGATATCAAAGAAGATTTTTGTTACTTGTTTGTTGGTCATTGGTTAAAAGGTAATCTTGGTCAGGACAGAAAAGATGTTGGTATGTTGATTAAATGTTTTGTCGAAGCATTTAAAGACCAAGTGGTTAAACCCGCTCTTATTTTAAAAACATCGGCGGCAAGTTTTTGTGTAAAAGAAAGAGAATCATTTATAAATCGAATCAGGGATTTAACAAAGGGTATTGACAACCCACCATCAATTTATCTTTTATTTGGTCAACTTACAGACAAAGAGATGAATGAATTATATAATCACCCAAGAGTTAAGATAATGATTACACTAACTAAGGGTGAAGGTTTTGGTAGACCATTACTTGAGTTTTCAATGACCGGTAAACCAATTATTGCGTCAAATTGGTCAGGTCACAGGGACTTTTTACCAATGGACAAAGCAATAATGTTAGGCGGTTCACTTACCGAAGTTCATTCAAGTGTGGTTGATAGTTTTATCGTCAAAGATTCTAAATGGTTTACCGCAAATTATTCAGAAGTTGTTGAGGTAATGAAGGTGGTAAAAAACGAATATGATGATTTCCAAACAAAGTCTCAAATTCTTATGGAGGAAAACAAAGAAAAATTCTCAATGGAAAAAATGAAAGAGGAGTTCGAATTAATTATGTTACAATATACAACTAAACCAAAAGAGGTTAAGATAAATTTACCTAAGTTAAGTAAGTTATAATGGGTAAGGAGGAGACAACAATGAAAATTAGTTATGCGATAACAGTATGTAATGAGTTAAATGAAATAAAACAACTATTACCATTATTAAAAGAGCATAAAAGAGCAACAGACGAGATAATAATCTTATTTGATGATAAAAATGGTGATAATGAGGTATTGGAATATTTGTTACCATTTAATAAATTACCAAACATTCAAACATGGAGAGGTTTAGTTTTTGTAAATGACTTTGCAATTTGGAAAAATAAATTAAACGATTATTGTACTGGTGATTACATATTTCAATTAGATGCCGATGAATTGATTTCTAAGGAATTAATACAAGGACTACCTGAGATTATTGAAAATAATTCTGAAGTTGACTTGTTTGTATTCCCAAGAATTAATAATGTTTCAGGAATTACAGACGAACACATTCGCCAGTGGGGTTGGCAAATAGATGAAAAGGGTAGAATTAACTTTCCTGATTGGCAGGGTAGGTTATATAAAAAAGGTTTGAGGTGGGGTGGTAAAGTCCACGAAAAAATAGTGGGAGCAAAAACATATTCTTTAATGCCAATTGAAGATGAGTATTGTTTACTACATAATAAAACAATTGAAAGGCAGGAAAAACAAAATAATTTTTATAATAAAATAAAAAAGTAATGATTAAAGATATTAATCTTTTAGACAAATCAGAACTATTAAATTGGTTGAGAAATGATGCCGGAGTAAACCACAATTCTTGGTTTGGTAATAATTTGAAAATGGGTAATTTAGAAATACAACAAGTTCCCGAAGAATATGTCGAATACTTGTGGTTTTTAAAAAATGCAAACTTTAAGACATATTTGAATATTGGGATTGGTAAAGGAGGTTCATTTTTAATCGAGACATTCATTCAACCGAATTTAGAATTATCTATTGCGGTTGATAATTCTTCATATTGGGCGGGAGACCAAAGAAGTTCAATACTACAAAAAATAGATTGGTTACAATCAAATGTTAAAACTAAAGTTGAATTTTATGATTCCAATAGTGTAGAGTGGTTAAAAAATAATCGGGATAAAAGGTTTGATGCAATTTTTATAGATGGTGACCATTCATATGATGGTTTAAAGGGTGACTTAAATAATGCACTTCCATTGTTAAACGATAATGGATATATTATATTCCACGATATTAATAGTTCCGAATGTCCTGGCGTTGTTAAAATATGGAATGAAATTAGAAATAACTCTTGCCAAGAATTTATTGAATCTAATACCTGTGGGATTGGTATTTGGAAAAAGGATTAATAATGAATATTAGTTTTGTACTTGCAGTTTTTAACAAATTAGAATTAACCAAAAATTGTTATAAAAGAATTCGTGATATCTATCCCGATGCACCTTTAGTAATTAGTAGTGGTGGTTCAAATGATGGTACAAAAGAATGGTTAGAGTCTTTAGAAGATGATAACCTATCATATATTCATGATGATGATAGATTAGTTTTTTCTGAGAATTACAACTCAGGAATTAAACTGGTAGATACGGAAAAACTTGTTCTCATTCATAATGACATGGTAATTGGTGAGAACTTCTTAGAGAACTTAGATGGGTTATTAACACCTGACACTCTGTTATCTTACACAACACTTGAGCCGCCAATATTCAGGGGACATAGTCGACCCGGTAAAGTTATAATGGATATGGGTGTGGGTTTTCACGATTTCAAATGGGATAAGTTCAATCAATATGTAAACGATAACAAAGACGATTGTAAACTATATGATGGCGCAGTATTCTTTATGTCAGGATACAAGAAATTATTTGAAGATGTTGGGTTCTTTGATGGATTTAGTTTTGTTCCCGCATTTGCAGAAGATGATGATTTTTTAATTCGTGCGAAACTAAAAGGATATAAATTAAAAACAACCACTTGTGCAATTACTTACCATTTTGTTTCGCAGACATCAAGGTTTAGTGAAGAGTTTAAAAAAGACAGAGTCAAATATGAAATAAACTCAAATAGAAACTTTGTTCGCAAGTGGGGAATCCCAATACCCGCCTTTAATGAACTTAGATATTGGGAAGATGATTCATTTAGTTATAAAACATTCACTATGGGATTAACAACCAGAAGTAGGACTAGATTGTTTGAGGTTGAACCATTCTTCGATAAGATTGATTTAGGGACGATTCCTGAGGATTACTTAGAGAATGAACAACAGAATACCCGATATGATTTAAGGTCTAAATTTGTACTTACAGACGTTGTGGATGTAATGGTATATGAATTAAGTCCCATGACGGATGAAGACATATATATGCTTCAGAAATTGCGACTATCCATACCATACTATGAACCGGGAGAATACCAACTTGGCTCATTAAATATAGTAATAAGAAGGGGGGTTTAAACACCCCTTCTTATACTTACTCGAATTACTCAGTTGGTTTCTGTACCAACATGAATAATAAATTATAATCATCGGTAGTTTCACCAACTTTATCCAAATCTTCCATGGTTAATGGAGTATACTCGACTTCTTTTTCTTCACCTAACAAGGAATTGAATTCATTTTGAAATTCTACGTATTTTGGGTTTAGTTCACGAGAAATTACTTTATCACTTTCATCTTTTTGTTCGATAAAGACACCAATTTGAATTCCGCCCTTACCATCATCTTCACCATGCTTTTGAATGATTTCATCACGAAGGGTTTCAACTGCTTTACGTTCTGCAGACAATCTATCACCCAACTCACTCAACCAATATTTGGTTTTCAATGGTAGTTTATGTTTTCTGAAGCCTTGAAGTACTTCTTTACCTGTTTGTGGATTTACAAATCCGTTAATCTCACTTTCTAGTTGTAAGACTTGTCCCAATTTTAATGTTAATTTTGCCATTTTATTTAATTGTTTTTTATAAGTATAGTGAATTTATTTTAAAAAGTCAAGCTAGTACCACCAACCTTTTCCTGATAACTCCGCAAAATCAAATAATAGGTTTATTCTGTCTATTGAACCATGGTTGTTTACTTCATGTTGTCTCATGTTGTTTAATTCAAACATTTGACCAATTTCAAAGTATCTATGTTCATTTTCAACAACATATTCAACTTTATCCCATTCACAAATCAATGGAATATGGATACGATGTGAAAGATTATATGACGCACCAACATCTTTGTGTGATTTAATAGATTTACCTGCGGGTAATCTAACTAAAATCGCTCTAACAATGTATCCCCAATTATATTCTTCTTCTAATCTATTTAACAACGGGTCAATTAGTTTTTCAAAATCTAATCTATCATACAATTCATGTTTTGTTCCATTAAAGTGTCTGAAGTCATCGTCATATATAATCGCCAATGTTTTTGATGCTCCATGCATTGGATTAGCATCTTGCCTCCAAGTAAATCTATCCCATTCATCGATTGGAATTTGAGACACCTTATCTAACCAAGGTTGAATATCGACTTTTCCGTAGTCTTTAAAGTTTTCTTTTATATTCATACGATAGTAAATAATGCGTAGGTTATCATAATTGATATCCAAATTATAAGAGCCTTCAAATAAGTCATAAATCCTGTATGGAAATACTTTTGACCTATCGGTAAACATTTATGTGTTGGGGATATTAAGTATGCGGAATATTCCAATGTAAAGAATAAAACAAAATACTTCATCCCAAATGTTGCGGTTAATAAACTTACAATTCCCGCATACTTCGCGGAAGAACCAAGTAAAAATGATGCGAGAAATCCAATCACAGAAACCAATATGATATTCTTAGTTAAAGCGAATTGTTTTATAATAGATTCTATATAATCGTAATTATGACTTATCAGGTTACCGAGAATTATTACAATCATAACTATAACAAGTAATTCCCAATTAATGTAATTCAATAATTTATACCAAGAATTTGAATATGAAATAAGATAGAATGTAAAAACCGCGAACGTAATAAAATAATAACTGGTCAAACAACTAATTAAAATCGTCAAAAGAAATGGGATAACAACAAATACTATATTTTTCCAATTTATTGGTTCGTTATGAACTTCGATATCTATCTCATCATCACCTAATGACATGATATAGAATGAGACATAAATTATTGTTATTAATAATAATGGCCAAATTAGCGACATGAAACTAGCATATGTTAGTCCAAGTACCGACATCGGGATGATGACTGTTTTTTCAAGTGGTGACCACAAATAATAGTGGTGGGTTGCGAGGTAATCAATGATGCCAAACTTCTTTCTCTTCTTATTATCAACAGGCGCGATGCTGTTTAACATACTTGCCGACAGAGCAACTCTACCCGGTATTGGAAGTATTCCACCGAATAATGATACAAGAAAGACAACAGCTTTCTTTGATTTAATCTTCTGAGTTATAATTCTAAATAAGTCCATAAGGTACCCTCTTTCTTTGAGGATACCTGTTACGAACATTATGAATAATAAGTATACAAGGAACTCTTGTCCTTTAATTAAAATCTCCATGCAAAAATGATTGTGCTTCGAGATGCCTTAGATGATTGTGTAAACCCTGGCATCGTCTCAACGGTTAAATAAGCGTGACCATTAAATCGATATTGGATGAGTGGACCTAAGTAAACTTCGTTACTACCACCTCCGTAATCATTATGACGATACATACCACTCACACCGAGTGTTAAATCGTTATTAACGATATGTCCATAAGATGCTGTTGATGCATATTCAGGTTTTCTATCTACTTTGGTATCCGCAAGATTACCTTCATAGATAAAGTTCAAACCCCAAATACCTTTGTTACCAATTCTATCACCAAGTAATAGTTTTGGTTCGATACCCCAACGTCCATCTAACATTTTCATTTCATAATAGATGGTTGGGTTACCCCAAATCTTACCCCAATCGGCAAGTGCATATCTAATTTCCCATGAGAAGCCCCTCCAACTAAAGGTCTTGTTGCCATTTTCACCATCATAAACGGTATGAGAGTACAGGTCTAATTGTAATCTCTTTCCTAAACCGAAGGTGAATTCATCCCTCATTCTAATTTGGGTCGGACCGCCGTCCCTGCGGTCACGAATGTCAAACCACTTCTCATACATGACTGAACCTGGCGGGTTCATCACATAGACTCTAGTTGAAGGGAACATTCTCATTGTGCTCCATAAAGGTTGATTGTATGGACCTACCTTTGTTTGGAGGGGATATTTCTTTGCGGTTACGGTAACTTCGGCCATATCCAAGGGACCAGTGATGGTATCCTTGATTTTTAAGGTGTCTCCACCCCGGGCCTGTTCCGAGCCTCTACTTATAGCTGAATTACTGTATTGTGCGTTTAGAGATGTTGCACCCATCATAACCAAGAGAACTAATAAAATCCTCACGTTGTTTCTAACAAACCCAATGATTGTCGAAACAGTTGTTTTTCTCATTTTTCTTGTTTTAATGAAATTTATGTACCAATGTACTTTTCAATAATAACAAAAAATTTTGATTATATCAAATGTTTCTAAGAATAATCGTTAAAGAAATAATTATCCATAAAGTGTTGAAAATAATAAGTGTTGGTAGTGACTTTTTCATGCTTGCCCAAATTAAAAGTGATGAAGTTAATAAAGTAAAAAAATGTAACCACCATATTTCTTTTCCGAAAACTAAACCGGGAATAATTATTGCCGCCTTGGCCATCCAAGCAGAAAATTCTGTAACATTGTAATCAGTCCAATAGGATTTATACTTGTACATTAAAAGTTTGTCTTTTATTCTACTATAACCAATAAAGTAGAATAGAAGACCAATGAAAATAGTATAACTAATTAAATTAATCATTTAATTTTTTAATTTTTAATCTTTATATTTCTTTTCCAAGAAATAAATACGTTCTTTTAATTTATTAATCTCTTCCATATTTCTCTTTTAATTGGTCATAAAGATTTGGTAATAATTCTGTTAGTAGTTTTGTTTCATATTTTATTAAATCAATTTTCTTTTGCATATATGGAATATATTTTTCTTTTATCTCTACCCTTGGTGTTCTACCAAATGAATTATTATGAAAGAATCCTGTACCCCATAACCATTGGAACCAATTTACAGAACCAAATATTCTACCTCTGAATAATTCCTCTGCTGGCCTAACAATCATGATTTGTAGTTTCTGCATTAAGGTATCGGGTATGAATGATTTGGTTTTACAATCTTTCCAAAACGGAGTATCATCTCTTTGACATGTTAAATAATGTACATGAATAAAATCGCGGATGTCAATCATCATGTTAATATTATCTCTATTGATTATGTCAATCGTTTGGTTTGTATAATTCAAATTATTTTTTTCAAGTTCTGTTGCCAAAGTTGACATAATTCCTTGGAATGTTGAAATACCTGTTGATTCCATTGGTTCAGCAAAACCTCCGGCCAAGCCACAAGCAACTACGTTTTTAACAGCAACTCTTTCGCGAGTACCGACCCTCATATTGATTTTAAGAACACTACCTTCATATCCACCATGGAATTCTCTAAATTCTTTTTCAGCATCTTCATCTGAAATATATTTTGATGAATAAACATAACCAGAACCAATTCTATCATAGATTGGTGTCTTCCACAACCAACCGCTATTCATCGTATATAATCTACTATAAGGTTCCATTTCGGAACGTTTGTCTTTGTATTGAATGGGTGCGGCAATTGCTTTATCACAAAATAAAGAATCACTAAATGATATGAATGGTTCACCCATTGCGGCTTCAATTAATGCGCCCTTAAATCCTGAACAATCAATATATAAATCGGCTTTAAACTTTTGTTGGTCCCATAACTTCACATCTTGAATGAAACCGAAATCATCAAGTTTAATTTGCTTTAATTCTCCCTCAACAAACTTTACACCATTTGGAATACAAACTTTTCTTTTGATGACATCAGCAAATTTAATTGCATCAAAGTTGTAACTATAAACACTTTCGATATTACTATATGTCGGGATATAACTTAACTCTTCATCAATTGTTGGGGATAAATTAGAAAGTGCCAGTGTCGGTGAAATAAATAAATCATTGATTTTTTGGTGGTCACCCTCATGGTATTTCAAAAGATATTGTAACAAGTTTGTTTTTTTATTCATGTACAATGTTTGCTCGTTTTCAACTAAAACAAAGTGGTCACCTTTATTTGACCAATCCATAAATCTTCCACCATACTTGTAAACCGCTGAAGACTCCTCCATCCAATCACTTTCCTCTAATCCAATAAACTTCATAAAGGAATGAAGACTTGCTGTAGAACTCTCACCAACTCCGATTGTTCCAATCTTACTTGAATGAATTACTGTAATATCGAGTTTACCTTTAAAATTTTTTGATAGTAGTGCTGCGGTCATTACACCTGCGGTTCCACCACCCACAATGAGAATTTTCTTTATTTCCATAAATTTTTTTTATTCACTCGGAGGAACCACGGCGGTAAAACGATTGTCACCCGGAATGATTGTTGTATTTACTGGTAAAACCACGTTGATGATGTCATTACCTTGTGAGGTTTTTAATTGATTAACATATGTTTCTTCATCAACGAATAACTGTGTAATCTGTGAGTTGTAATTGTTGGCGGCGTTAATCACCAAAGGAACCAAATCGGCAACTGTTATATTCTTTGCGGTTGCTAGTGCAGATAATGTGGGTGTACTAACAGTGTTATCTAAAAGATATGTTCTCGCCTCATCTTCTTGTAGTTTCCAAGTTGCTCTTTCTTGTGGAGTTTTATTGGAAGTCATTGTTTCAAATTTATTTCTGAAATGATTACGAACCATTCTAATTCTCAACCACCTAATCGCCTCATATCTATCAGTAACCTCTTGTTGGGTCATGGGTCTTTTGATACGAATTCCTCTACTTTTATCAAAGTCCTCATCAAAAAATTCTTCCTCTTGCCCACTTGAATAACCTTTATAAAGTTTGGCACCTTCTTGTAGTGAAACAAAAAATTGTAATCCATCAATTACTTGTTGTGGGCATACCTGTATGGTATATTTTACAATAGTGGCAACCGGAATTACATCGATGTCGGGAATAGATGCAAAGAATGTATTGTCCCCATAACGTATAATTTCTAATCCACTTAAATTTGGTTGTTGTTCTCCTTGAGGAACGTTAAATGCTATGTAATCCATTACTGTTGTTGTTTAAAATCAATTTCTTTTATTTGACCAGACTCTAATTGTTCATGGTCTCCTACCATATCTAAATATTTTACTTGACCTTTTACTTCGTTTGCAATCTTAGTTGTTTCAACCAATGCAGACTTAAAGTTTTCAGGACCCATTTGCATTAACGCTTCAAGATTACCTACACCAATACGACCCACAGTTAATAACTCAAGCGCGGATTGTGTTGCCAATCTTTTAATCCAATAATCATGTTCGTGTTTTTCTTGATTATCTATCATATCTTTAATATCAAACTGTTTCCTAAAATCATTTTCAATCTTGTGTAAATGTTCAATTTCTGTATAAATTCTTGTTTTATTTCTTGTAATATTATCAAATGTTATATCATTCTTTTTGATATCAAATTCATATAATTTCTTTTGAGCTAAAGATGTCTCCGCATCCATTTTTTCAACTAACAAATCTCTCTCTAATCTGTTCTTTTCAATTTCTAAATTAATCTGTTCAAGATTTGTGTAACGAACCTCTAATTCTAATAAGATTTGTTTAAATTGACGATATGGATTATGTTGTGAATTAACAACAAAATGTTTAATTTGAAATTCTGACATTGAAAATGCCATTTCCTTATACTCTTTTGGTAAAATATCTTCCTTCATAGATTTACTTTTGTATTAAAATATAAATAAAAGTTTTTAAAAAAACAAGTTAATATGAACTCCACATTGGAGAAGCAGAACTAAGTTGTCTTGGTGCATCCGAGATATTAACAACAGTTTCAACATTATAATTAATCTTATCCGTATGGGCGTTTTGTCCCGAATTACAATTATATCCACCAGCAAAATACCCCCAATTCATACCCATAACACCTGCTTGTTCATTATTATATAGTGTTTGTGCCGCGGTGGTACTCAATGTCCATGTAGATGTTACCATATCAAATTTGAATATGTTGTTACCTGCTGTAGTTGTACAATATGAGCCACCCCAGTTACCCGCCAAAAAGAACTTTTCATGTTTACTATTTACACCCTTCTCTGCACCACCTCCAGGTAATCCCAATGAACCGGGTGAATTAGTTGTGACAATGGTTCCCCATGTTTCGGTTGCGTGGCCCATCCTATTGGTTACAGTGTTATTATTTTGTGATGCAAACTGAAAACTATAATCTTTATTAAACCACCCAACACCATATTGTCCGACAGGTGCACCAGTTGATGAAGTCCACGTTTCTGTATTAAAGGTTAGGATGTCCATCGCCCCACCTTTACCATGTTCATATGCTTTTAAACCATATGATGCTGTGGTATTATAGGTTCCACCTTGTGAATTTGGTAATGATGCTGGTAAAAATCCAACACCTTGCTGCGAAGAAGATGGTGAACTACTCGCACCGTTTGGTCTATTGGCAATTGCTTGAACAGAATCAGTTGGGAAATTTATTCTGTCGTTTGTTACGTCACTATTTTGAACATTATGAAAAGCATAACCATTTGTTAAAGAACTGGCCCATCCACCATACTTGATGGCTTTATTCATGTTGTTTGACATGGTGGTCCATGTATCTGTGGCAAACGCTATTTTGGTAACTTGACTATATATTGTGCCGCCAATGTAACCCCCACCAATATAACCTCTAATAAGGTTTAAAGAATATCTATATAAATCTCTATCAAAACCAAATACTATCCTACCAAAGTCACTACCTTGTCTAAGAGTTGCGTAGTTGTCTATGATGGTTAACGGTGTACCACTATCTCCTGCTTCACCACATATTACACAAACAGCGTCGGACCATGCAATTTCCGTAGAATATGAATTGGTAAAATTTGTCCATGGTCCATCAGCGCTGATGGTTGAATATTGTAGCGTAAGACTATTTACCACTCTTTCCCATTTAATCCAATAACCTGGTGCGGAACCCCCACCTCCTGATATCGGCGCGTGGTATTGACCAAAGAATGTTCCGTTATACCCATTTGGGAAACCTGAGGTATTTAATGCACCAGCGTATGGTCCATAACCATCAGCAGAATAACCATTAAAATCAAAATGATGTACTGAAGGTCCATAAACAAAACCAGCACCAATGTAATTGTGCGCCCAATATGCGACCAATCTAAATTCTTCGGCCGTGTCCTGGTTGCTGAGCGCAGCCGAAAATGTTCTGTTATATACAACAGTTGTGTAACCACCGGCCGGAGGGGTAAATGTTTTATTATCATTGGACAAAGTACCCCCTGTGTGGAAAGTAGATGCTTTCCTCCAACCCGGACTTCCGTCTAATAATTCTATGTTACCGTTTACTATCATGTTATATTTTGAAATTCCATGTAACCACTATACATAGGGCACCCGGAAGATAATGCTCTTGGTGCATCAAATATTTTTATTACTGTATCTGTATTATATTCTATTCTATCTGTATGGGCGTTTTGAGCACCATTATATCCACCCGCAAGGTATCCATGATTTTGACCCATTACCGCCGATTGTTCGTCATTATTTAATGTTTGGTTATACGGGTTTGTCACATATGATTCCGTGGTGTGCATGAACTTCATAAAAGGTGTAACAACACCACCTGCGTGTACATAGGATTTACCATCTTTTGTTGGTAATGCCTTTCCCCAATATGATAATGATTGGGTATAGTTTGGGTTTGGTGAACGAGTTGACCAAGTTTCAGATGAATATTCATACCTTCTTGTGACACCATCATTTGCTAAAGACCACCCATAGTCTTTGTCAAACCAAGCTTCACAATATGATTGGTCTCCACTATAAATTAAATCATCGGACGCGGTTACAAATGTGTCAGTATTAAATGCAAATTTTTCGTAGTTATATGAACCATTTGCTAAAGTATATCCTTTACTACCAAACATTACTGCCCCTTTACCAGTTTCAGCGGTATAACCAATTCCATGTTGTATTGTAACTGGTATGGTACCATATGACCTATTACTAATTGCCGTAACATTCTCAGTTGAGAACGCCATTTTTTTATTTATTAAACCATGGTTGTTCCAATCACCCCATAAAATATATCCATTAATATGTGAGGAAAAATGAGAACCATATCTATGTGGAGTAACTAAGTTAGCATTTGCTGAAGTTCCCCAAGAATCTGTAGCATTTTGAATTGTTGTTACTACAGTCCATCCTGCGTTGTTAATATACCCACCACCAATATAACCTCTGGTTAATGATAAACCATGTTTATATGTGTCGGGAATGTATTCGAGGTTCAAAGGGGTGCCCTGATACAATATTGTGCCAGTATATATTAGTTGACCGTATACTTTCATATTAAATTGGGCTCCATAAAGGTGATGCCGATGAAAGTGACCTTGGAGCGTCTGCTATAGCCACAGTACTATCGGTATTATAATATACCTTATCGCTAAATGCGTTTTGACCTAAATTTGATTGATATCCACCTGCAAGATAACCATGGTTTTGACCCATAACTCCCCCGTTCTCACAGTTTGGTATGTGTTGACTTCCGTGGTTAATTGCCCAAGTGGAAATTGTATTTTTATATTGTCTTAATGTGTTGTTAATGTGGCCACTAACACTTGTTAAATAGAACTTACCTTTTTTACTATTAACACCTTTTTCCAATTGGCTACCAGGTAAACCTAATGAGCCGGGAGAATTTGTTGTGGATTGGATTCTCCACGTTTCAGAAGCAAAGGGAAATATTCTTGTTTGGTTTGATGGTGACTGATAATGATATCCATATTCTCTATCAAACCAACCAACAGAGTGTGACGTTTGTCCAATATTTGAATCTGTTGTATTTGTGAACGTGTCCGTAGCAAAAGTTAAAATATCGTATCCTGTTGAATCGTTTCCACAAGTATATGCTTTAGTTCCAAATGGAACCGCCGCAGAATCATAACCAACACCTTGCTGTATAGTTGATGGTGAACCTCCACAATAATTTCTATTACCTATTGTGGTAATAACCTCAGTTGCAAAATTTATTTTTTGGTTTCCACAATAACCATTTTGGTTATTTAAAAAAAAATAACCATGTGTATGTGCAGACGCCCAACCACCATACTTATTTGGGTAACCTAATGTTGTTGCACTTGTTCCCCACGCGTCGGTGGCAAATTTAATTGTGGTTATGTCGATATAGCCAGCGCCACCCAAATAACCACCACCCAAAAGACCTCTGATTAAAATTAATGCAAGCTCATAATGGTCATCACGCAGGGTTTTGATATCGCGACCCTGAACCGTAAGATTTCCTGTAAAATTGATGTTACCATTAACTTTCATTATTTTTTCCCTTTGAGTTCGTCGATTTCTTTTTTAAGGTCTTTTATAGCTTCAATTAATAAAGCCGTCAATCTTCCATAAGATACGGAATCCGGACGACCCTCTGTATCGAATCCAACAGCTTCTGGAAGAATTTTGGCAACTTCCTCAGCTATCACACCCACTTCTCTTATTTCATCATTTATTTTGGTATAAGTCACACCACTTAATTGGAGAACTTTTTCCAAACCATTTTCAATTTGAGTAATATCTTTCTTGTATCGAATAGATGAGTTCTCGGTGATTCTACCAGCAACTACAAAGTTGTTATAAACATATGCCCCGCCAAAGTATAGGTGAGATGCGGAAATCGATTGGTCACCATAGAAACGGAACACACCACCATACCCGATACCATCTTCAGTTGGGTTATCGTCACCAACCTCCATAAAACAATCCATCGGTGTACCATCTTGTATACCAAATTTAGTTGAGACAAACGCAGTTGCATATACGTAATCTAATGATGGATTTACATATACCCCCGCGGTTCCATAAACTGAATTACCCGAACCCCATAACATTTGATAGTTTGCATTGGAGTTATCATTATAGTTAATAGTTACTTGAGATGCGGTAGATGCTGAGGCAGCATTACCACTTATAGATATTCCCCACGTACCACTTGCACCACCACCTGTCAGAGTTGGTGAATATGAGTTATAGTTGTTGTTACTTAATGCTAATGACCAAGAACTAAAAGTAGGAGAAGTACTACCTTGGTAACTTCTAAACCAAAGATTAGTATCATAATAAGACATACCAATCTGATATCCGTGTCCGTTTGCAGGGTTACTATGTCTTACATTTATATAGTTAAACCATGTTCCTGTTGGATTCCCACTTCCCTGATATGATTGATAAAATCCACTGACCTGAGCTGTATCACTTGGTGCAACCTCAGCAATCAGGTTAGTTGTGTTTAACCAGGCTCCGGGTTTACTAGATACATTACCCCATGCTACTGATGAAGCAGTAGCTGCATTACCTGTAATATTAATTGCCCAAGTACCTGTTTCCTCTACAAATCTTGCACCTCCATATCTATATGCTGGACCATCTATGTATACAGTCTTATTGAAATAGAATTGATTTCTATCGGTTACAAAATGACAATAGTCTCCATTCATTGGACCCATGTCTAAATATCCACTTGGTGTATTAAATCTATGTGCACTAGATGTATTGGGGTCCCAAGAATATGCTGTATTATTAGAGTCATAGAATATTGGAGCACGAAGTGAACTACCTGCTTGAAGAGAGTTGTTGACATATACATTATTAGCGCCAAGTCCATCTGAGCTATTGTTAACAGACATAACTTGACTACTCATATCATAATCATTGTAGAATCTTATACCATTATAGCTAGCATTAGCTCCAAGTTTAATACCAGTATGGAATGCTATATGAAGGTCTGGGTAAGGATGACTCCAACCACCTGATTCACGATATATAGCATAAGCTGTTCCGTCCCCAGCACCGAAGTATAACCCAAAATTATCGTTTGTGGTTATGGAGTTTACGTTTTTGAACCTATAAGCCCTAACGTCGTTTAGTGTGCTTGTGCTGTTCGGGTCTAAATAATAGTTAGTATCATTAGAGTCATAGAAGATTGGCGCTCTAAAATCACTAGTAGCATAACCTGTACCTTTTACATGAAGCTTATATGAAGGAAATTCACTAACTCCCCAGTTACCAAGTCCTAAGTTATTATTCTTAAGAGCCATGCCATCAGACGGTAGTGTAGCAGAACTACTTTCTCCATCAAAACCTGTAGCAAAGTATATAGAACCAGCTCCACCACCTTTAGCCCATATTCTTAACTCAGCATTACCAGCATCTCTTTGAGATATACCAGTTCTCCAATATGAACTTGTACCAAGAGTTATTGTACCATAATAAGAACCACCATTCATTGACAGAGTTCCTGCCATCGCCATAGCGTTAATATTGGATGTGCCAGCAAAATCACCGTAGTATGCTGTATCATTAGAGTCGTAGAATATAGGAGCACGTAGTGATTCATTATTTTGCAGATATCCACCATTATCCATTAGAACATTAGCACCACTAAACCTCATCTGCCAAGTATTATTACCACCAAGATACAATTCATCTCCAGAAC
>Ga0194131_10000524_pt1 | contig 64960 bp, 59 predicted proteins | sample TA2KigO120mmetaG_FD_148631 | JGI IMG/M metagenome (GOLD analysis project Ga0194131, IMG submission 148631) | Freshwater microbial communities from Lake Tanganyika, Tanzania - TA2015053 Kigoma Offshore 120m | ecosystem: Environmental > Aquatic > Freshwater > Lake | place: Tanzania: Lake... | reverse complement strand
GCCGGCGCCGCTCAACGCCCGTATCAACCGTTACCGTCGTCATGTGCCCTCATTGATTCGCAAATCAATGGGCACACCATCTCACGCGTAACGGCGCACCGTAAGGCGGCCTCTACCGGACGCGTACGATTCTCGCGGATACGTTCGCTAACTTCTGCGCGTTGGCTCCACGTTCTCCTGGCTGCATCGAAAATAGCGGGCGGTTCCTCATCTACCACTTCACGCCTTGAGCGGGATTTACGGAATTCCGAGAATTCGGGGAATCTTTTCTCCAGGTAGGCGATATCTATTGCTGAAGGTTGACTGGCAAGTACCTCCCTACCACGGTCCAAAATTTGGAAGCGGCCTGGCGCAACGGCCTGAAGCAGGCCGGCTTTCTTGAGATACGTTGTTGTCCATCCTACACGGTTGTACAACCGCGTCTGTCCACTCCGGAGAACTTGAGCTCGGTCTTCGTCGGAAAGCTGGAACTCCTGCGCTAACCACTCGACCGCTTCGGACTGGTTGTGTTGCTGACCATCACTAGCCAGTTTCAACAACGGCAGCATCAAGGTCTGGAAGTCAGGAACAGCCATGTTGTCACCCACGATTTCGTTGGTTTCGCTGAGCCTGTCAGAAAGAATATCAGCCGGCTCCATTGATTGCCATGAGGTGACAAATGATTCACATCGAAGACCACGTGTTTCGTGTGGCGAGTAGCCCGCCTAGTCGGTAGGACTTGCTCACCACGATCGCCGCACCAAGATCGCCGTGTGGGCCAGTTTCAGGTCTTCCAGAATTGGAAAATTGGCGCGTACTCAGGAGTCGGCGGCGCGAGGAGAGTGTCCGAAATTGGAAGTCTCAGCGGAGAGAACTCTGCTCTCGGTGCGTCAATACGCCAGCGCCCAGCCGTCGCGACGCGGATCGGAACCCGCCATACGCACGCCATTGTCGAGGATGCGGATGGCCTCGACGCTGCACGGGCCGTCGAGCGGTCCGACGGTGACGATGCGATGGCCCCGCTTGCGCAACTCTGCCGCGGTCTCCGCCGGGAAGCGATCCTCCAGCGTCACGGAATCCTCGCCGGTATGCGGATAGTTGGCGGCCTGGCCCGGTTGCATGCAGGTCCAGCGCGGCATCTCGAGCGCCTGCTGCGGGTCGTAGCCGTGCTCGATCATGGCGACCAGAACCTGGAGATTGATCTGCACCTGGTGGTCCGCGCCGGGCGTGCCGAACACGCACCACGGGCGGCCGTTTCTAAGCACGACAGGCGCGTTCATGGTGTGGCGCACGCGCTTGCCGGGCTTGAGCTGGTTGGCGTGGCCATCCTCCAGGTGCCAATAGGCCATGCGGTTGTTCAGCAGAATGCCGGTATCGCCGGCGGTGACGCCTGAGCCAAAAGCTGAATTGATGCTCTGGATCGCCGAGACCGCGTTGCCGTCGCTGTCGACAACGCAGTAGTAGGTCGTGTCGCCACCGGTCATCGCGAGTTCTGGTTCCGGGACCGCGGCACGATCGAGGCGAATGGCGGCCGCGCATTCGTCGGCATAAGCGTCCGACAATAGACGATCGAGCGGCACTTGGCCGTGGCGCGGGTCGGTGCCGAAACGCTCGCGGTCCAGGAAGGCGCGCTTGCGCGCTTCGATCAGGATGTGGAGCAGCTCGGGCGAGCCGGGCGGCATGCGGGAAAGCTCGAAGCGCTCGGCGATCTTGAGCTCCTGCAGCAATACGAATCCGGTCGAGTTCGGCGGTGTCTGGCGCACCTCGTAGCCGCGGTAGGAGATGGTGATCGGCGCAGCCTCCTCGGCCCGGCAGCCGGCGAGGTCGCGCTCGGTGAGCAGCACGCCGCGGTCGCGGCAGGCCGCCGCGAGCCGTTTGGCCAGCTTGCCGCGATAGAGCGTGTCGGCATCCGCCGCGATCTCCTCGAGGGTGCGCGCCAGGTCCGGTTGCACGACGAGGCTGCCAGCTGCCGGCGCGCTGCCAGTCGCGGGATCGAGGAAGATCCGCCGGCTGTCGGGATCGGCCGCGAGTGCCGCCCGGTTCTCGCCGGCGAAATGCGCATAGCCGTGAGTGACGGCAAAGCCGTTCCGTGCGTGGTCGATGGCGGCGGCGAACAGCTCGGACCAGGGCTTCTTGCCGTGGGCGCGATGCATGAGAGCCAGACCGGCGACCGTTCCCGGGATCGACGTGCTGAGCGGCCCGGTGACGGGAATGCCGCCCTCGCCGCGGTAGCGCGCGACCGTGGCGCCTTCCGGTGCGGCGCCGGTACCGTTGTAGCAGATACCCTTCCCCGACGGCGCGAGCGTCAGATGGTAGAACCCGTCGCCGCCGATGCCGGACATCATCGGCTCGACGACGCCGAGCACGAAGGAGATCGCGACGGTGGCATCGACTGCGTTGCCCCCGGCCCGCAGGATGTCGAGGCCGGCCTGGGTTGCAAGGGGATGATTGGTGGCGACGGCGCCACGGCGACCCATGATGAGTGGCCGGTGGCTGCGAGGATGGGCGTGCAAGGTGGCCCCGCTGGTTCGGGTTGCGACCAGCCAATCCTATCGCGCGGTTCTGGGTTCGTCTTGCTCCAGATTGAGGGGAGCCGCGACCTCGCGCCGATCAGCGGCCCCGTCCTCCGCCATGGCCGCCGCCATGCCCGCCGCCATGGCCGCCGCCGTGCCCGCCGCCGTGCCCGCCACCATTGCCGCCGCCGCTTGCTCCGGAGCTTCCGCTGTTGCCGCCACCGGATCCGCTGCCTCCGGTTCCGCTGCCGCCCGAGCCGGCCCCGGTGCCGCTGGCACCAGTCCCGCTGCCTCCGGCGCCGGTTCCGCCGCTGCTGGCTCCTGCGCCGGAACCCGTCGCCCCGGCACCGGTAGCGCCGGCGGCTGTGCCACCTGCCCCCGTGCCGCCAGCACTTGCGCCCGTGCCTCCCGCGCTGCTGGCTCCGCCGCCGGTCGCTCCGGCGTCGCTTGCCGAGCCGGCACCTGCCGCACTGCTACCAGCGCTGCCTCCGGCACTGCTTCCCGCTGTACCGCTGCCGGCATCAGCCGTGTCACGACCCAAGCCGTCAATGCCGGCGCTCCCGCCAAATCCGATGAAACCGCTGCGCAAGGCGCCAAGACTCGCAATAGCCGGCGCACTTGGTCCCGACGTAGAGTTCGAAGACGAGAAGAACGAGAAGAGATTGGCGAAGCGATGCGACGGCTGAGGTGGCGGCGGCGCCGCTTGAACCGTCGCGCGGAACGGCATCGGCGCCCGCCGTACCACGGGAGCCGGAACGACGATCGTGCCGAGGCTCTTGGTCGTCGGCGCCGCATACGGATCCTCCGCCTCCGACGGCGCTGGCGGAGGGGATTCTTGCAGGGCCAGCGGCTGGAGCGGCCTGGCCGCGACGATCTCGTTGCTTTCCAGTCGACGCAGCAGCGCAACGTCGATCACGCCGGTCGGCTCGAGTCCGGCCTGAGCCTGATACTGCTGGACGGCCGCGCGCGTTCGCGCGCCGCGCATTCCGTCGACTGGGCCGGGGTCGAAACCCCGGCGCTGCAACGCGCGCTGCACATGGCTTACGAGATTGTCGGGACTGGACGCGACAGGCACGCGCGCAGCCAGCCTGACTGGCTGCGGGACCGCTATCTCACTCTGGGCTGCGACACGGTTGCTCGATGGAGTCTCCACGACCGGCTCGGCTGGCGCCGATACCGGCTCGGGTTCGGGTTTCGGCAAGGCGTCGGCTTCCGCCGTTTGCGGCGCCGGGACTGACGGCGCGGCAATTGCCGGCGGCTCCGTCGGATGTACCTCGATCAGGGCAAGACTTCGGCGCGGCAAGGCCGCGGTTGGCGCCTCCGCTGCAGGGGTCGCTTCGTGCATCGGTTCAGCCAGCGCGAGTGCGGCCGCTGCCGATTGCGACGACGTGCCGTCGGCGGTTGCAGTGTCCGTGGACGTTGGCACGGCCGCCGCGGCGCCAGCCGGTGGCGGCACGGCTGCTGGTAAGGGTGGCTCGGACGGGTGCAATGCCGCGCCGTCGCTGAGGGCCAGCGTCGCCTGCGTCGGCCCGGGCGTGGACACGATGGTCCAAGTGCCAGACGCCGGCGACGAAGCTGCAGCCGGCGGCGCGAACTCTGCTGACACGCTGCTGGCTTCTGAGCCGGAAGTTGCGGGAGCCACCGCGGATTCCGCTGTGGCGATCAATTGGGCAAGTGCCGAGGCATGCTGGTCGGGCCGCGTGCTGGGCACCACGGAAAGAATGGCCGCGGTCACACCTGTCGACGCTGCGACGAGCGCCGCCGCTATGGCGGTGCGCGACACCGGCACGCGTGATGGATGGCGCATCCAGGGCGGTGTCGTCTTGATCGAACTGGGCCCGGCCTGGCCCAGGCCAGCCGCCGCCTTGAAGCGCCCGGCCGCGTCGCCAGCGCTCCTCTCCCTTGCACTCGCATGAGCGGGTGCTCTGGCCTCGATCCGCTCGGATGCGTGTGGAATGAGCAGCGCGCCTGCGCTGCGCATCTTCTGTGCCGGAACGCTTCCAGTCGGCCGCGATGTGCGATCTCTTGCGGTCGGGATGGGTGCGGCGGTGATGTCTGCACCCGGCACGGCCGTCGACCGCCCATTGATTGGCTTGGAGGGCGACGCGGCCGTGTCGATCGTCGCCAGGCCGGCCGCCAGCGCCCTGGCAATGTTGCGGATGGTGGCGGCGCGCTTGCTCGCACGAACGGCCTGCCTGCTCGACGTCTGATCGGGTGCGATCCCTTTGTCGAGGGTCGGTCCGAGTTTCGATACGGCGTTGCCGGTGCCCGTTGTGCGGTCGGACCCTGTTGGGCGATCGGGCGCACCCGCTTCCTTGGCGGCCTGCAGAACCGGTACCGGCTTGGGTGCTTCCGACTCGGGGACTTCCACCTTGGGCGTTTCCACCTTGAGCGTGGTCGAGATAGGTGCATACGCCGGAGACGGTGCGCTGACCGTACGCGTCGGCATAGCGGCGGCGTCCGCTGCGCGTTCGGGCGGACCGGCCTCCTTGGCCGCGTGCTGGGCCGGTACCGGCTTGGGCGCTTCCACCTCGGGCGTGGTGGCGCCCGTGGCATCCCCGGGCGACGGGATGTTCATCGTGCGCTTCGGAGCCTCGGCGGGTCCTGCTGCGCGCTCGGTCGTGGGCGCATCATTGGTCGCCGGCTGGGTGGGTGCCGGCTCGGATGTTTCCACCTTGGCCGGGGCCGAATTCGGAGCGCCCGCCTGAGCCGAAACATGCATCGGGGGCACCGAAACGTCGCCAGCGGGCTTTGTTGGTGCTGCTTGGTCGGTCGCGGCCTTGGATGCTTGCGCTCGCGCTGCGGTCATCCTGTCGGTCGTGCTCTTGTCGACCGCGCGCTGTGCCGCCGGCTTGGCGGGAGCGGACGCCTTGGAAGCAGACCGGGCCGTCGCCTTGGCCACCGGCACCTTGAATGACATGGGGTGCGCTCGGTACTCCGCCCATTGGGCGGCCCATGGCAGCGCGTCGCCCTGCTGGGATTTTGCCGCAGGTTTGTCACCCGAACGGGGCGCGGCGCCCGGCGTCGGCGGCTTGTCCGCAATCGGCGGAACGCTGCCACTCTGGCTCTCGGTGGATTCGAACCGCGGCCATGCGGTCGATCTCGCGGCGCTTGGGCGGTCGCCCGTCGCCGCGCCGGCCGCACCCTGCGGTTTGCCGTCAGGGCTGCGGTTCGTCGCTTTGACAGCCGCAGCCTTCTGGCCGCCGGTGATCGATGCGAAACCTCGGTCCCATTCGCCGGCGACAGGCTTGTGCGTCGACTGGGTCGTCTTGCCGGAAACGGCCCCGTCATCGCGCTTCGTGCTGCTGCTCATGCTGTACTCTCCCGGTCCGCGATACACCCTCGCCGCTGCCTGATCGACCGGTCGCGACACACCGTTCGACGGAACCTGTTTGCCAATGCGCTTGGCTCTCTGCGTGAACGCATTTTCACCCGATCGCGCGGTGCAATCGGTGTGATCGGGTTGTGTCATTTCCGGCGCGGCCGCACGCAGCAAGAGCCCAGGCCTGACAACGACTTGTCAGGCAGCGCACACGGCCGGAAACGGGTCACCGATCGGCCGCGAAAGCGCCAAATTTCCAGACGCTGCGGGGCGCGCGCGCAACAGTCGGAAAAGGCGTGACCGAGCGCGGCCCGCGGATGGTCCTGCGCCGGTCGACCCGCCCTTTTTTGGAATCTGTCGCGAAGCGCAGATTCAGGGCTGAATCCTGATCAGAACTGATACCTGCGCAAGCCGCCATCGACCGGCAGAACAGCGCCGGTAATGTAGCGGGCGAGCGGGGACGCCAAGAACACGGCCAGCACGGCCAGGTCTTCCGGCTCGCCCCAATATCCGACCGGGATTTCCGTTTCTGCGAAGTGCTTCCGGTAATCCTCCGGATAGTTGCGACGGATTTGCTCGCTCATGATCCGTCCGGGCGCAATCGAGTTCACCGTAACGCCGTGCTTGCCGATCTCGCGCGAAAGCCCCTTGGCCCAGGCATGCACCGCTGCCTTGGCGGAGAAGGCGGCGTTGATGCGCTCCGGCTCCGACTTGCCGGTTATGTTGATAATCCGTCCCCATTTCTGTGCGATCATGGTCGGCAGCATCGCCTGCGTTATCTGGCGCTGCCGCGTGAAGTTCAGCGTCATCGCCTCGTCCCATTTGTCGTCCGCCGCATCAACTGGCAAGACCCGGCTTCCGCCGGCGCAATTGACGAGGATGTCGATGCCGCCGAACTCGGACACGCGCCGATGCAACGTGGCGGCCGCGTCCGCTGCCATGATGTCGAGGCCGATCGAAAGCGGCTGTTGGCCGCCGGCGGCGGTAATTTCGGTCGCCAGACTTCCAAGCAGTTCGGTCCGGCGTCCGACCGCTGCGACCAGGACGCCTTCGGCCGCGAGGCCCTTGGCGATCGCGCGGCCGATTCCCATGGTCGCGCCGGTGACCAGCGCGCGTTTGTTCTTCAGCTGAAGATCCATCTCGGCATTCCAATTCTTGCTGGATCGAACACAGGGGAACCAATGCCGGTCGACCGAAGCTCAACCAGGCGAGATCGACGTCTCACCGGAACGGCCATGGCATATCGACGGTGGCCTGCAGCAGTCCGCCGGGAAAATCGAGCGTGAACACGTGGGACATGGCAATCAGGAACAACAACGCCGAGCCCGTGAGGATCGTGTTTCGGCCGATCGAAGCGCGCGCCTTGACGTGAAGGAAGACGACAAAGAACGCCGCGAGGCCGATCAGGAAACCGAACAGCGCGCTTGCCGCCAGGAAACCCGCCATCCAAAGGAGATAGTGCTCACTTGATTTTCGGCCGGCGACGGGCTCGGTCTCAGTGTCGAAGACCGCGCGCGACTGTTTTCTGCGCAGAAGAACGGCGAGCAGGCCGATGACGCCGAGCAAGACCGCGACTGACACGGTGAGCGGAAAGATCCGCGCCAGGTAAGACTGCGTGACCGAATCCCAGACTGCATAGGCGCTCGCCACGAGGACCGCCGAGGCGAAGGCGAGCTGCGGACGTCGGTCGCGCACGGCCCCCGAGCTGCCGCCTTCGTCGATGTCGCTCTTGCCGTAGCGAAGGCCGACCCAGACCGAGAGCGCGGTGATGGTGGCCAGGATCAGGACGCCGGGGCGCAGAATCCACGTCCAACCATGGAATTGCACAGCCTGGTACAGATAGGTTTCGGCTCCGCGCGCCAGCACGAAGCCGATCAGCAGCGGCGGTCGCGGCCAGCCGAAGCGACGCATGTAGATCCCGACGACGCCGATGGCCAGCAGCGTCAGAATGTCGCCCCAGTGGCTCGTCGCCTGATAGGCGGCGAAGAAGATCACCATCAGCATGAAGGGCGCGACGTAGGCGTAGGGGATCGTCGTCAGGCGCGCCACCGCTGGCGACAGCGCGAAGCAAAGCCCGGCGCCGACGACATTGGCGAGCGCCAGCGTCCAGATGATGGTGTAGACGAGGTTGAGCTTCGTCTCGACCATCGTGATGCCTGGTTGAATGCCCAGCAGGATGAGACCGCCCAGGAAGATCGCGGTCGAGCCCGAGCCCGGGATGCCGAACAGGATGGTGGGGATGAGCGCGCCACCGGCGACCGAGTTGTTGGCCGACTCCGGCGCCAGCACGCCGCGCACGTCACCCTTGCCGAACTGCGACTTGTCCTTTGCCAGCTGCACGACGTGGCCGTAGGCGAGCCAGTCGGCAACCGAGCCGCCGAGCCCGGGCATGGCGCCGATCACGCAACCGATGCCCGAACAGCGCAGCACAATCCCCCGGTTTTCGATCGTGTCCCGGATGCCTCTCAGCCACCCGCGCCCGAGCTCGACTGTCTCGGAGATAGCCGTGTTGCGCCGCAGCAGATCGACGATCTCGGGGATCGCAAAGATGCCGAGCGCCATGACCGCGAGCGGAATGGCGTCGACCAGGTAGTCGATGCCCATCACCATACGCCACTCGCCAGTCGCGGGTGCCGCCCCGACCGATCCCAGCAGCAGGCCAAGACCGCACGCAAGCAGGCCCTTGAGCATGCTCGATCCCGCCAGGACGCCGACCATGCTCAGTCCGAGGACGGTGAGCATGAAAAGCTCGGCCGAGGAGAACAGCAGGATGATGGGCCGTGCAACGACGACGAAGACCGTCAGAACCGCAGCGCCGATCACGCCGCCGATCATGGAGCTGAAGAATGCCGCGGACAGCGCGCGTGCCGCCTCGCCCCGCTTGGCCATGGGAAACCCGTCGAGAATCGTGGCCTGCGACGCGGCGCTGCCGGGTATGCCCATCAGGATCGACGTGAAGGTGTCGCCGGTCGGCACGACGGCGAGCATGCCGATCAGCATCGCGAGCGCGGACACCGGATCCATGCCGTAGATGAAAGGCAGCAGGAGCGACATGCCGGCAATGCTTCCGAGGCCCGGCAGGACCCCGACGAGCATGCCGACGAGGACGCCGATCATCATGTGGAGGAGATGCCACCCGCTCAGCAGCGTGACGAGGGCCGAGCCGATGGGCTCAAGCATCGTGCCCGGTCTCCATCGCGCAGGCGGCGGCGCCGATCGAGACGACGCCGGCCAGGTGCGGGCGATCCATTCGCAACGGAGAGAAAGCGGCTAGTTGCCTCCGAGCTTGGCGTTGAACTTGGTCACCAGCCAGTTCTTCACCCAAGCCTTGGCCTCCGGATCGACACTCAACGCGACGGTCATCATTTTTTCGGCCGCTGGACCCACCGCCTGGGTGTACTCGCCGATCTCGTCGCCCGCTCTTTTCTTGAAGTCGGGCGCGCTGACGACCCGTGTGATAGCGGCGACGTAAGTGTCGACAATTTCCTTGGACGTTCCCTTGGGCAGAAAGAGCGGCTTCTGCGCGGCGAACCCGGCGACGACGAATGATTTGAATGCATTGTAGGCGATGCCCGACGGCGGCTTGCCATACGCCATCTCGTAGGCCTCGGCGAAATGCGGTAGGTCGGGGAATGATGGGTCACGCACGAACTCGCCCTTGTCATTCAAGACGCCCCAGGAGAACAGCGGAACGGCCTTGCCGGCTTTGATCAGGGGCACGACGTTGCTGATGTATGCCGAAGTGGTCTGATAGTCGTACAGGGCCTCGCCGCGCTCGTAGGCGAGCCGGCCCTCGCCGCGAGTCATGCCGAACACCGGCTTGACGTCGAGGCCGAGGATTTCGGCAGCCAGAACGGGCACCAGGTCAAGAGAGGTCGGCCCCTGGCTGCCGTATTTCATCTCCTTGCCCTTGAGCTTGCCGATGTCGCGCGCATCCTTCGCGCCGAGGCTGGGGTTCACGTAGACCGCGCCGCCGGTCGGAGACAACATGATCGGGATGAGATCCATGTAGTTGTAGCGCACGCGCGGGTCGTCGAGCAGGAACGGAAATTGGGTGCTGCCCGACGTGCCGAGGATCGACAGCCCGTCGGGCTTGGCGCGCTGGACGAACTGATTGGTACCGGTGATCGATCCGCCGCCAGGGACGTTCTTGACGACGATCGTCGGCTTGCCTGGAAGCTGCTCGGCGATCAGGGGGGCAAAGAAACGCGCCCACACATCCGATCCGCCGGCGGGCCCGAAGGGAACGGTGAACTCAATCGTCTTCCCGGAGAAATCCGCGGCTCCGGTATCGGCCGGAATCATCAGCACTGTCGCTGCGACACCAAGGGTGGCCGCGCCGAGGCGGCGGGACAGGGTGCTGAACATGAGCGCCTCCCGTCGAAATTTCGATCTTGTCGCCCGGCCTTGTTCAGCGTCGCTGCAAGGCCCATTCTTGCGGACAGTAGGGCACAAGCCATGCGCCGGTGCAAACTGATTGCAGGATTCGCACGGCCCGCCGCGCGCTCAAGCCGGGTCGGTCAATAGCCCTTGCCGGGGTCGGCGACAAAGCGCAGCTCCTTGCCGGCCAGCCACAGATCGAGCTGGTCCATGAAGCGCGCGACCGTGTCCATCTCCCAGGTCGGGAATTCGCCCGAGGAATGCGGCGTAATCACGAGATTCTCCAACTGCCAGAGCTCGCTGTCCTTGGGCAGCGGCTCGCGCTGGAAAACGTCGATCGCCGCCCCAGCAAGCGCGCCCGATCTGAGCGCGGCGATCAGCGCCGGCTCGTCGTCGACGGCGCCACGTCCGATGTTGATGTAGTAGGCGCTTTTTTTCATCGCGGCGAAGGCCTGGGCATTCATCAGGCCGCGGGTCGCCTCGGTGAGCGGCAGGCAATTGAGCACGAAATCCGCCCGCGCCAGCACGTCGTGCAGCCGGTCGATGCCGACCACTTCGTCGATGTGGGGCGTCGGCCGCGGCCGCGCGCGCACGCCGACCACGTGCATGCCCAACGCCTTGCAGCGCGCTGCCGCCTGGCCGCCGACCGATCCCGCGCCGAGCACGCAGAGGAGCTTGCCCTGCACCGGCGCCACCTTGACCAGCTTCCACTCGCGGCGCTGCTGCTGACGGATGAAGGTCGGAATGCGCTGGCTGAACATGAGGATCATGCCGAGCGCGTATTGCGCCATCGACTCGCTGAAGATGCCGGCTGAATTGGTGACGGTGACGCGCTGGGGATCCCACGGCGCCAGATGATTGACGCCGGAACTCATGGCATGGACCCAGCGCACGCTCGGCGCCTCGACGAGCGCTGCCCGTGGATAGGGCATGCCCCAGCGATTGCACAGGATGACTTCCGGCTGGTGCGTCTTCACGACGCGGTCGATGTCGGCGTAGTCGAGACAGGTCTCGAAGCGTAGCGACGAGAAGCGGCGGCGCAATAGGTCGATGTAGATCGCGACGTTTCGATCGAGAATGACGACGGGCCGCGCGGTCATGCGGGCTCTCCGCCGTCCCAGTAGCGCCGGCACGCCTCGGCATCCGCGCGCGAGCGCTGGTTGCCGCGGGCCGCGAGCAGTCCCTCATACTGATCCGGACGGCGGTTGCGCTCGAAGTCGTGGAAGCTCTTGTAGTAGGGTGCGAGGTCGATGTCGCAGCGGTAGGGCACGAGCTCGTCCGCCAGGGTCGAGGAAAGCGCCACCACTTCGCCGGACGGAGCGATGATGCAGCTATGGCCGAGCAGGTCGAATCCATCCTCACGGCCTGCCTTCGCCGATGCCACGATCCACAACCCGTTCTGATAAGCGGCCGACTGCATGCACACGAGGTGATGGAATGCGCGGAGCGCGTTCTGGTCGGGCCAGTCCGGCATCTGGGCCGGCGAGTTGTAGCCGAGCACGACCACCTCCGCGCCCTTGAGCGCCATGGTGCGGTAGGTTTCCGGCCAGCGCCGGTCGTTGCAGATCGCCATGCCGATCGTCGCGCTCGCCGTCTTGAAGACGGGGAAGCCGAGATTGCCATCCTCGAAGTAGAGCTTCTCCAGATGCTGCAGCGGCAGAGTCGGGTCGTTCTCCGACGCGCCGGGCACGTGGACCTTGCGGTACTTGCCGAGTAGCTTGCCGTCGCGGTCGACCAGGACCGACGAGTTGAAGCGTCTGATGCGGTTGCCTTCCTCGGCGCGCTCGCAATAGCCGAGATAGAAGCCGACGCGGCGGCGTGCCGCCTCCTCGAAGAGCGGCAGCGTTTCCGGGCTCGGCATGGTGGAGTCGAAATAGGCGTCGACGGCGTCGCGGTCGTCGATGTACCAGCGCGGAAAAAAGGTCGTGAGCGCCATCTCGGGGAACACGACGAACTCGACGGCGCGCTCATGGGCCTGGCGAATCAGCGCAATCAGCCTCTGTACGACCGACGCCTTGCTGTCGCCACGCGAGATCGGACCGAGCTGGGCTGCTGCCATCGTCAGATATCGCGCCATCGGCGGTTCTCTCCGTCAGGCCCGTGCGGTGGCGGGCATGCCGCCATCGACCGGCATGCCGCGCAACCGGGCCGGCGAAAGCTGCGCGGCCGACAGGCCGAGTGCCACCTGATCCTCGGGCAGACGCCCGGCCGAGATCAAGGCTGCGGTTGCGCGCGCGAGCGCCGACGCGGTCTTGATGCCATAGCCGCCCTGGCCGGCCAGCCAGAAGAATCCCCTGGCCTCCGGGTCGAAGCCCGCGACCGGCGAACCGTCGGTCACGAAGCTGCGCAGCCCCGCCCATCGGCGTACCACGCGCGTGACCGCGATGGTCGTCGCGCGCTCCAGACGGTCGACACCCTCTGCGACATCGATGTCCTCCGCCTGGGCGTCTGTCGGCAGACTTGGCGTCGCGTCGGCCGGCGAGACAAAAAGACGGCCGGCGTCCGGCTTGAAGTAGAATTCGGCGCCGACATCGTTCGCCAGGGGCCAGGCCTCGACCGCGGTTCCCGCCGGCGCGTCGACCGTGAAGGCGGTGCGCCGTTTCGGCACCAAGCCGATTGGGGCGGCGCCGGCCAAACGACCGATCTCGTCGGCCCAGGCGCCGGCCGCGTTGATCACGATGTCGGCGCTCAAGGGCCCGGCCCGTGTCGAGACGCGCCACCGCCTTCCGTCGCGTTCGAGTGCCGTGACCTCGGCATCGACGATGACCGTGCCGCCGCGCCGCCGGATGCCCTTGAGGAACCCCTGGTGCAGGCCGTGGACGTCGATGTCCATCGAATTCGGCTCGAGGATCGCGCCGTCCAGGTAGTCGCGGCGCAGCACGGGCACCAGAGCCAGCGCCTCGTCGACCGAGACGCGCCGCATGGTCGGCACGAATTCGAGCGCGCGTTCGAGTTCGTCCCGCAGCGCTGCGCGCTGGTCGGCGCGCGCCACGGTCAGCATGCCGCGCGGCGCCAGCAGCGGCGAGCCGGCGAAACCCTCGGGTGGGCGTTCGAGAAATGGCCGGCTGGCCTTGGCGAGGCGACGGATCGTCGCGGTGCCGTAGTTCTCGGTGAAGCTGGCAGCCGAGCGCCCGGTCGCGTGATAGCCGCACGCCGATTCCCGCTCGAGTACGACGACCTTGGCAGCAGACGCCAGCTCGAAGGCGGCCGATGCGCCGGCCATGCCACCACCGATCACGACAATGTCGGCGCCGGTCATCGACGAAGCGTCAGCGGCTTCTGTTCGCGCCTGCGGCCACCGCCTCAGCTTCGCGCTGCGACCACCATGATCTCGACCGACAGGCCCGCACCAGCAAGCTTGGACTCGACGGTCGCGCGGGCCGGCGGATTGGCCTTGTCGACCCAGGCCTCCCACGCCTTGTTCATGTCGTTGAAGGTCTTGATGTCCGACAGCCAGATCTGCGCGGTCAGCAGGCGCGACTTGTCGGTGCCGGCCTGCTTCAGATAGTGATCGATCTTGGCGAGGATTTGTTGCGTTTGCCCCGTGACGCCCTGGGAGGCATCGTCGGCCGTGAGCCCCGCGAGATAGACCGTGTCGCCGAAGACGACCGCGCGGCTCAGCCGCGGACCCGGATCGAAGCGCTTGATATCCATGAGACAATTCCTCGCATTTTGTAGAGTTGGCGAACGAAGCGATGCTAGTGCGTTTCGCTGCGGAATGGAAACATCCCGCCGGCAGCCGGAGGTAGAATCATGAATGAAAACTATCCGCGCGACCTGATCGGTTATGGCGCCACGCCGCCGACCGTGCGCTGGCCGGGCGAGGCGCGCATCGCCGTCAACTTCGTCATCAACTACGAGGAGGGCGGGGAGAACTGCCTCCTGCACGGAGACCGCGCGTCCGAGGCGGCGCTGTCCGACCTGTTCATGGCGCAACCGATGATCGGCCAGCGCAACTACAACATGGAGCAGGCTTACGAGTATGGCAGCCGCGTCGGCATCTGGCGGCTCTTGCGCATTTTCGACGAGCGCAAGCTCCCGTTCACGGTCTATGCGGTCGGCATGGCGATGGAGCGCCACCCAGAGGCCGCGCGCGCCATGGCCCGGTTGAATTGCGATTTCGTCAGCCATGGTTGGCGCTGGTTCGACTACCAGGACATGGACGAGGCGACCGAACGCCAGCACATCAAGATGTCGTTCGACGTGATCCAGCGGCTCACGGGACAACGGGCGAGGGGATATTATTGCGGTCGGCCGAGCTGGAACACGCGCCGGCTCGCCGTGGCGGAAGGCGCGCTGTATGACTGCGATTCCTATAGCGACGAGCTGCCCTACTGGGTGACCGTCGAAGGAAAACCGCATCTCGTCGTGCCGCACACCCTCGACAACAACGACACGCGCTATGCGCGCGGCCAGGGCTGGGTCGTGCCCGACGATTTCTACGAGTGCCTAAAGGCCGATTTCGACGAGCTTTACCGCGAAGGAGAGCGCCAGCCGCGCATGATGACCGTGGCGCTCCATTGCCGGCTGGCCGGCAAGCCCGGGCGCGCCGCCGCGTTTGCCAAGTTCGTCGACTATGTCCTCGCGCACACCAAGGTGTGGATCTGCAAGCGCGACGAGATCGCCGAGCACTGGACCCGGCATCATGCTCCGGGCTGACGTTTCAGGCCGCTATTGGCTGCGCCGTCGCTTCGCGGCATCGGTGCCCGGCGTCTCGCCGCCGACATCGGGCTTGAAACCGGCCTTGGCGATGCCGACGCTGGCGAGTTCCTCGTCCTCGATGCCGGCAGCACCCGCTACTCCCATGGCGCCGATCGGCTTGCCGGACTTGGTGCGGATCATCACGCCGCCGAGCACGGGCATCAGCCGTCCACCGGCGGCGCCATTGATGCCGGCGAACCACAGCTCCCAGCCCTTGACCTGATCGCGCAGCGTCCGACTGGGGAAGCCCAGCGCGAAGCAGCCCCAGGCCTTGTTGAGCGCGAGCTGGGCGCGCAGGAAGCCCGCCTTTTCCTCGCGTGCGAGCGCCAGCGTGTTGCCGCCGGCGTCGACGATGGCGTAGGCCACGGCTTTCTTGGTGAGCTGCCGCTTGTGCTTGCGCGCATGGGCGATGATCTCCAGCGCCTTGTCCAGGGTCAGGTCGTCCATACGAGCGCTCCTCAGATCGAAAGGGTGCCTTCGAGGAACAGGGCTGCGGTTCCATCCAGGGTGATGCGATCGCCGCGGTCTTCGCAGACCAGCGTCCCGCCGCGCTGTGAGACCTGGCGGCCGACCAGGTTCTTCTTGCCAAGGCGCCGGCTCCAATAGGGGACGAGCGAGCAGTGCGACACGCCGGACACCGGGTCCTCGGGCACGCCATTGGCCGGCGCGAAGAAGCGCGACACGAAGTCGAACTCGACGTCGCCGTGCGCCGTAACGATGACCGCCGCCTTGTCGAGGCTGGCTAGGAGGTTCATGTCGGGCTTCAGGCCGCGGACGACCGAGGCATCGGCGAAGACGCAGAGATAGTGGGTCGCCGCCAGCACCTCGACCGGTGCGGCTCCGAGCGCCCGTGCCAGCTCAGGCGGGGCGCGGCACGGCTTGGCAATGCGCGCCGGCATCTCCATCGAGAGCAGCGCCGCCTCGCCCGATCCCTTGCGCGACACTGTGAGCGATCCTGCACGGCCAATGAAGCGCGCTTCGGTCGCTTTGAAGGCCAGCCGGTTGAACGCGACCCAGCCTGCGGCCAGCGTGGCATGACCGACGAGATCGACTTCGAGGGTCGGCGTGAACCACCTGATGTCGAACCCATCGCCATGCGGCGCGAAGAACACGGTCTCCGACAGATTCATCTCTGCGGCGATCGCCTGCATCACCGCCTCGGGCAGCCATGTCTCGAGCGGCACCACGGCTGCGGGATTGCCCGTCATGGGCCGATCGGCAAAGGCATCGACGACATAGACCGGCAGTGCCATGGTTGATCAACCCGCTTTGATGTTGGCGACTGACGGATCGCGCCTGAGAACCCGGCCAGGTCGCGCACCTGTATGCGCCCCCTGCGACCAGACCGGGCGGCCGTTGACGATCACGGTGTCGATACCCGCCGCCGGCTGCGCCGGTTTGATGAACGTGCCGCGGTCGGCCACGGTCTCCGGATCGAATACGACGATGTCGGCATAGGCGCCGGGCCGCAGCACGCCGCGGTCGGGCAGGCCGAACCACGCCGCGGGCAGGCTGGTCATGCGGCGTACCGCCTCCTCGAGCGTCATCAGCCCGACCTCGCGCGCGTAGTGACCGAGCACGCGCGGAAACGCGCCCCACAGGCGCGGATGAGGATGGACGTCGTGCGGCAGGCCGTCGGACCCGATCATGGTATGCGGATACGCCAGGATGCGTCGCACATCCTCCTCGTCGAGCTGGAAATAGATCGCACCCGCCGGCAGCAGCCGCTCGGCCGCCTCGACGGGCGTGCAGTTCCACTCCGCTGCGATGTCCGCGAGCTCGCGCCCGACATGCTCAGGGTGGGAAATCGACCAGGTGACCATGATGCGCACGCCGGGCTTGGCGCGGCCGGGATCGAGGGTCTTGGAGCTGGCATTGTAAGGGTAGGCATCGAGCCCGACGGCGTGGCTCGCCCGCGCGCGCTCGATGCGCGCCAGCGTGCGCCGGCTCTTGCCGAAATTGGCAAGGCCGCTCACCTGGTGGTGCGAGATGACGACCGGCACACCGGTCTCTTCGCCGAGCTCGAGCGCTTCGTCGAGCGCCTCCTCGACCGCCTCGAAGTAGTTTCTGGTGTGCGAGCAATAGAGGCCGCCGAAGGGCTTCACGGCGGCAACCAGGTGGCGCACCTCCTCGCGCGAGGATGCGACGGCATCGGGATAGTCGAGGCCGGTGCTGAAGCCGATCGCGCCGTCGCCCATGGATTGCTCGACGAGCGCGCGCATGACGTCGATCTCGTCGAGCGTTGCCGGCCGATCGAAGCGGTCCATGGCGCGGTGGCGCAATGTGATGTGGCCGACCAACAGCGCGCAGTTGAGCGCGGGCGGCTCCTCGCCGAGCGCCTGCCGAAAATCGCGAAAACGCGGGAAGCGGAACCAGCCCGGGTCGGGCCCGAGCAGGTCGAGCGGCGGCGGCGGCCTGCCCGCGATCACCAGCGGCGCCAGGCTGACGCCGCAATTGCCGGCGACCAGCGAGGTGACGCCCTGGCTGACCTTGGGCGTCATGTCGGGCATCGACAGCAGCGCGCGGTCGTCATGGGTGTGGGCATCGATGAAGCCGGGCGTCACGATGCGGCCGGTCGCGTCGATCTCGCGCCCCGCCTTCATGCTGCCCAGCCGTCCGACCGCGACGATGCGGTCATCCTTGATCGCGACATCGCTGGCATTCCTGGCAGCGCCGGTCCCGTCGATGACCGTGCCGTTCCTGATGATGAGATCGGCTGGTTTATTATCCATCGAGACGTCCGACTATGCCTGACCGCCGGTCAATGGCCACCGACCGGCCTCGACGGCATGAAAGAATTGCGCGAGCGCCGCATTGAACGCGTCCGGCTCTTCGAGATTGATAGCGTGACCGGTACGCGGCAGCACGAGAAGTCCGGAATCGGGAATGTTGCGCTTCATCAGAAGGCCGGGCTGCAGGCACTGTTCGTCCTCGTCGCCGGCGACGATGAGAGTCGGCAGCTTGATGCGCTTCAGGTCTTCGGCGAAGTCCCACAACGAGGGACGGCGCATCTGCACGCCACGCAGCGTCCGGGCCGAACCGAGCGCCGAATGGCCTTTCAATTGCTCGAGGAATTCGGCCCAGCCGCGCGGATCCTTGCGCAGCAGCGGCCAGCGCGCCGGCACGTTGGCGTATCTTTCGCCGGCGACAGCGCTGCCCGCGGTTTCGAAGAGGGACGCGATCGTCTCGGAGTTCCTGAGGTTGGCCGCGCGCTTGTCCGGCTCGGAACCCCAGCCGCAGGCTGCAATCACCATCGACCGCACCAGGGGAGGTCGGCGCAGACCGAGATGCAAGGTCGCATAGGCGCCCATCGACAATCCGACGACATGGGCCTGGACGATACCTAAGCCTGCCATGACTGCGGCGATATCGTCGACGGCGCGGGCCTGGGAGTACATGTCGAGGGATTCGGGGATATCGGACGGCGCGTAGCCGCGCGCGGCAAACGCGACGCAGCGGTGGAAGCGCGCGAAATGACGGATCTGCGGCTGCCAGCTGCGATGGTCGCCGGCGAACTCGTGCACGAAGACAATGGACGACCCCGAACCCGTCTCCTCGCAATAGAGGCGCACCCCATCGTCGGCCGTTACGTAGGGCATGTCGACTCCGTCACGCCAGCAGCTCGTCCTCGAAGGGGAACAGCGACAGGATCTCCGGGCCGCGCTCGGTGATCAGCACCATCTGCTCGAGCTTGACCCCTTCGAGCCCGCCCTTCTCGCCGATATAGTTCTCGACGCACACGGTCATGTTGGCTTCGAGCACGCCGTCATAGCCGGCGCGCTCGTGGGCTTCGCCCGGATAGACCTGCGGGTACTCGTTGCACATGCCGATGCCGTGAATGACGACGCCGGCGGCCAGCGGCGCGAAGCGCGGCGGCGGTTTCCAGGCGCGCGCCGACAGGTCGCGGAAGCTGGTGCCGGCACGCAGCAGCTCGATATTGTGGTGCACCTGCTCGTAGGCAAGGCGGTAGATCGTGCGCTGGTTGTCGGTCGGCTTGCCCGGCCCGCAGAAGAAGGTGCGGGAGATGTCGGCGTCGTAGCCGAACGGCCCGACCATGTCGGTGTCGATCGACACGATCTCGCGCGGGCGCACGCGGCGCTCGCTGCATTCCTGATACCATGGATTGGTGCGCCCGCCGGCGCTGAGCAGCCGCGTCTCCATGTACTCGCCACCCATCTCCGTATTGGTCGAGGCGAGCAGCGACCAGAGCTCGATCTCGGTGCGGCCCGGTTCCAGCGCATGGCGCACCTTGGCGAGCCCCGCCTCGCACACGGTCAGCGCCTGGCCCATGCAGACCAATTCCTCCCGCGATTTGATCATGCGCGCGTGTTCCAGCGGCTCCTGGCCGTTGAACAGTTTCAGCCCAAGAGCCTCGAGCGCCGCGCTTCCGTCCTGGTCGACATGGTCGACTGCAAGCCGTCGGTTCTCGCCGCCATGGGCGCGCACCACGTCGTCGATCTCCTTGGCCCAACGCTGGATGATTTCGGCACGGCGGTCGGCAACGCTGAAGTAGTACCAGAAGGTGCCGCGCCGCGACTCGGCCACGGTCTCGATGCCGGCCGCCAGATGCTCGCAGTTGCGGTAGTCGAAAAGGATCGCCCTGCCCTCGGCCGGCACGAAGCAGTAGCGCGCGGCGTTGTGCATGGTCCAGATCGTCATGTTGCGCGTTCCGGTCGCATATCTGATGTTCACCGGGTCGTAGAGCAGGCACCCGGCGTAGTCGCGCCGCCGCAACTCCTGCTGCACGCGGCCGAGGCGGTACGCGCGCAGGCGAACCATGTCGACCTCGTTGCGATGGTCGACCTGGTTGATCGCGGGCTGCAGACGCGCCTGGGGCTGATGATCCTGGTCGGGCTTCGGCATGTCAGGCATTGTGAGGTCCCCCTATGTGTCGTCCCGGCGGCCGCCGGGCTTACCGAAGATGTCGCCCATCTGCGCCAGCTCGGCCGCGGGAATATGGCATGTGATGCGGTGACTGCCGTCGGCCATGCGTTGCTCGGGCGGCTTCTGGGTCTCGCAGGCCGCGCCGAGCTTGCGGTGGCATCGGGTATGGAATGGGCAGCCGCTGGGCGGCGCCATCGCGCTGGGTATCTCGCCCTCGAGCACGATGCGCCGGCGCCGCAAGGCCGGATCGGCGACCGGCACAGCCGACAGCAGCGCCTCGGTATAGGGATGATAGGGCGGGGCGAAGACTTCGGCCGTGGTGCCGCTCTCCATGATCTGGCCGAGATACATGACGACGACGCGATCGGCCATGTAGCGGACGAGGCCGAGATCGTGGCTGATCATCAGCAGCGTCGTGCCTTCGCTGGTCTGGAGATCGACCAGCAGCTCGATGATCGCGGCGCGCACCGACACGTCGAGAGACGACACCGGCTCGTCGGCGACGACCGTGCTGGGACGGCCGGCGAAGGCGCGCGCGATGGCGACGCGCTGCTTCTGACCGCCCGACAGCTGGTGCGGGCGACGTGCCGCCAAAGTCGCGGGAAGCCGGGTCAGCGCCAGCAAGCGCTTGATCTCCTGCTGAACCTGGCCGCGCGCCCGCGCGATGCCGAACTTGCGGATCACGCGGCCGATCTGGGTGCCGATGCTGTAGCAGGGATTGAGCGTCTCATCCGGGTTCTGGAAGACGATCTGGAGCGAGCGCAGCAGCACGGAATCGCGTTTGTCGACAGCCAGCGTGGCGAGATCGAGCCCAGCCAGCTCGATCGAGCCGGCCGTCGCCTGCTCGAGCCCCATCAACACCTTGGCAAAGGTCGACTTGCCGCAGCCGGATTCGCCGACGATCGCCAGCGTCTGGCCGCGGCGGACCCGGAACGAAAGCCTCTGGTTTGCTTTGACCACGCGGCGCGGTCGCCCGCCGAAGAGCGAGGCAAGCCCGCTCTCCTCGACCGGGTAGAACTTGTCGAGGTCGCGCACGGTCAACAAAACCTCGTCGCGCACGCCGCCCGCGTCAGCCTGGTCGTCCGGCGTCTCGGTTGCGTCGGCGATCTCCATCCAACGGATACACCGGCTCAGGTGGCGGGCGCCCGCATCGACGTCGACGAGCGGCAGCTCGCCCTGATCGCAGCGTCCCGCCACGGTGTGGTCGCAACGGGCTGCGAAGCCGCAGCCGGGCAGGCGGGTCAGGAGCTGATCGACCTGGCCGCGGATCGGCCGAAGCTTGCGCTCGGTCTTGTCGGTGTGGGGCTGCGGAATGCAGCGGAGCAGCCCGGCCGTGTAGGGATGCTTCGGCGCGGCAAAGACGGCGTCGATCGGTCCTTCCTCGACGATCTCGCCCGCATACATGACCGCGACGCGGTCGCATACCTGGGCGATCAGGCCGAGATTGTGCGAGATGTAGATCAGCCCCGTACCGTGCCTGCGACGCAGATGCCCGATCAGCTCGACGACACTGGCCTCGACCGTGACGTCGAGATTGGTCGTCGGCTCGTCGAGCAGCAGCAGCGACGGATGGCCGAGCAACGCCATGGCGATGACGGCGCGCTGCTGCTGGCCGCCGGAAAGCTGATGAGGGTAGGAGCCGAGGATGCGCTCGACATCGGGCAGGCCGACATCGCGCAGCATCTCGCCAGCTTCGCGCCGCGCGGTGCCCTCGTCGATCTCCCGGTGGTAGACCGCGGCCTCGACAAGCTGGTCGACGATCCGCATGGACGGGTTGAGCGCGGCGCCCGGCTCCTGAAACACCATGGCCATGCCACCGCCGCGCACCTGGCGCAGCTCCTCGGGCGACATCGACGCCATGTCGCTTCCCTTGAAGCGGACTCGGCCGGAGGTGATCTCCGCGTTCTCGGCGAGATAGGCCATGATCGCGAGCGCCAGCGTCGACTTGCCACAGCCGGATTCGCCGACGACGCCCAGGCTCTGGCCGGGCGCGAGCGCGAGCGAAACCCTGGCCACGGCGGGCACGACGCCGTGTCGTCCCGAATAGGTGACGGACAGGTCCTCGACCGCGATCAACGGAGCGGGGATCGTCCTGGTCGGCTCGCGGTCGAGGACGAGGCTCATGCGCGTTTCACAATGTCGGTCAGGCCGTCGGCCAGGAAATTGAGGCCGAGCACGAGCGAGGACACGGCGAGGCAGGGGAACACGACCATGTGCGGGAAGATCATGGCGAACTGCCTGGTCTCGCTGATCATGCCGCCCCAGTCGGGATTGGGCGGCGGCAGGCCGAGGCCGAGGAAGCCGAGCGTGCCGATCGCGATGGTGACGTAGCCGAGCCGCAGGCAGGCATCGACGATCAGTGGCCCGGTCGCGTTCGGCAAAATCTCCGCGAACATGATGTGCCAGGCCGACTCGCCGCGTACCTGGGCCGCCGCGACGAAGGCGCGGTTTCGGATGTCGAGCACCATGCCGCGCACGATGCGCATCACGCCGGGGCCGCTCGCCAAGGTGACCGCGAGGATGATGTTGAGCCCCGACGAGCCGAACTTGGCGATGATCACGATGTAGAGCACGAGCGCCGGGAAGGCGAGAATGAGGTCGCCGATGCGCGCCAGCAGATCGTCGACCCAGCCCTGCCGGTAGCCGGCGAGAAGTCCCGCGACGACGCCGACGACATAGGCGCAGGCGGTCGCGATCGGCGCGTAGATCAGCACTGTGCGCGCACCGTAGATGATGCGGGACAGCACGTCGCGTCCGAGATGGTCGGCGCCGAGCAGGAAGAGCTGGCCGCCCGGCCCGCGCGTGCCGGGCAGCGCCATCGGCCGGATGGTCGCGGTCGGCGACATCGGGGCCAGCAGTGGCGCGAAGATCGCGACGAGTACCCAGAACAGCACGATGGCAAGTCCGATCATCGCGATCGGGCTCTCCCGCAGGCGGCCGACGCCGGAGATGAAGCCAGCGACCCGACTTTCCTCGCCGCCGAGAGCGCTCCGCTCTGGTGCGTCGATCCCCGTGGTCATTTGAACCTGATGCGCGGATTGAGGAAGGTGTAGGCGATGTCGGCGAGGCTCTGGGTCGCGACCGCGATGACAACCGCCGTCATGGTGCAGGCCTCGAGCAGGAACAGGTCGCGGCTCAGCGTCGCCTCGAGGATCAGCGAGCCGAAGCCTTTGTAGGCAAAGAACAATTCAACCACGATCACGCCGCCGATCAGCCAGTTGACGTGCAGCATGATGACGGTGAAAGGCGCGATCAGCGCGTTGCGCAGCGCGTGACGCAGGATGACCACGGGATAGGGCACGCCCTTGAGCACGGCCGTGCGGATATAGGGCCGCGCCATGACGTCGATCATCGAGGCGCGCGTCATGCGCGCGACATAGCCGAGGTCGTAGAGCACCAGCGCCGTGACCGGCATGATCAGCTCGCGGAACGAGAATCCGTCGATCATGCCGCTGGTGCCGGGCAGCAGATGGAGCGAGAAGACGAAGATGGTCGACAGCAGCACCGTGCTGGCGAAGGGCGGGATCGACGTGGTGATGACGCAAAAGAGCGTGATGGCGCGGTCGACCAGCGTGCCCCGCTGGATGCCGGCGATCACGCCGAGCGTGAGGGAAATCGGGATCAACGTGGCGAAGAAGAAGAGGGCGAGTATGCCGGTGGCGGACAGCCGGTCGACCAGCACCTTGGCAACCGGGGCATTGAAGACCCTGGACATGCCGAGATCGCCGGTGACGAACTTGCCGAGCCAGGCGAAATAGCGGACATAGGCTGGCTCGAAATAGCCGTTCTGCTCCAGCCAGAGCATGCGTTGCTCTTGCGTTGAAAATTGTCCCAACGCGTCGACGGCCACCGACTCCGGCGACAGCTCGAACAGGCCGAACAGGATGAGCGAGGCCGCCAGCATGGTGGCGATGAGATAGACCAGACGTCGGAAGACAATCCGAGGCATCGTCGATCCGGTTCCTGGGGGCCTCTTCCTGCTCCGATCAGCTCCGCCGCAGCGGGCCTGCTTTTGACACTATCAAGGAATCTCCGGCCACGCGGCCCGCGTCAGCCGCGGCGAACCAGACCCGCCGATGCGAAAGATTCGAGAAGGCAGGATGGGGGCCGGCTTGACCGGCCCCCTGTCCCGTCATGCCTCCACCGCGAACTCGTTGCACATCACGAGCTGCGAAGGATGCGCGTAGGCGCCTTTCACCTTCTTGTCGAACACCTGGTACATCTTGTTCCAAACCGGCTGAATGATCGGCCCGTCGTCCTGCATGATCGCCTCGAGCTTGGCCATGACGGCCTTGCGCTTCTCGAGATCGACCGTGCCTTCGGCCTCCGACAGCAGGCGGTCGAACTCCGGATTGGAGTAACGCGATTCGTTCCAGGATTGTCCGCTGCGGTAGGCCAGGCCCAGGGTCATGATGCCGAGCGGCCGGTGCGCCCAGCCGATGAAGCCGAACGGAACCTCGGTCCAGATGCGGTTGTACTCCGCGGTCGGCATGATGTTGACCGTGACGCGGATGCCGACCGCCTTCCATTGCTCGACCAGCGCCTGGACGAGCTGCGGCTCCTGGCTCGGCTCCTTGCGGCAGCTGATCGTCAAGTCGAGCCCGTTCGGATGGCCGGCTTCGGCGAGCAGCTGCTTCGCCTTGGCGATGTCCTGCTTGTAGGGCGGGAGCTTCGCGTAATCCGGCAGAGTCGGGCCGACGTGATGATGCTCGCCGACCGAGCCGGCGTCGCGCATGGTGACGTCCAGGATCTTCTGGCAGTCAATGGCAAGCCGCAGGGCCTGGCGCACGCGCTTGTCGTTGAAGGGCGGCTTGTCGTAGTGCACCCGTGCCACGCCGGCGCCGGCCGTGGTCTGCTCGTAGACCGCGGCATGGGGCAGGTTTCGCAGCGAAGGCACCAGGTCGGTGCTGATGAGCTGGATGCCGTCGACCTGGCGCGACGCGAAGGCCGCGAGCTGCGGACCGGGATCGTCGCCGAGATCGATGAATTCCACCGTGTCGACATAGGGCCCCTTGCCCCAATAGCCCTGGCGCGCGCGCAGCACGGCTTTCTTGCCGACTTCAAGCTCGACCAGTTCGAACGGCCCCGTGCCGTCGGAGCCCAGCTTGTATTCGCCGCCATCGGCCGGATGCAGCATCGAATTCGGATAGTGGAACAGGTGCTCGGGCACGGCGAGCTGCGCCGCCTTGCAGTTGAGGCGCACCGTGTGGCTGTCGACCTTCTGCAGCGCGTTCGCGTCCCACAGCCGGCTGACCTTCTTCGGATTGCCCTTGTCGTCCTTCTCGGCGGTCTCGAACTCCGAGATCATGTAGGAGCGCATCAGGCCGAGCATGGAGGAGCCCGTGGCCGGGTCGAGCACGTGCTTCAGGTTCCAGATCACGTCGTCGGCGGTGAAGTCGCCGCCCTTGCGCCACTTGACGTTCTTGCGGACATGGAGCGTCCAGGTCTTGAGGTCGGGGCTGACCTCCCATTTCTCGATCAGGCCGGGCCGCGTCACGTTGTCGGCACCGGTGACGGTCAGGAAGTCATTGGTCTGCCGGACGATGTTGCTCGCCGAGGTCGCGTTGAAGCGGTGCGGGGATTTGAGGTCGTAGACCCGCATGCTGATCCTGAGGCGCCCGCCCTTGGGCATGTTGGCCTGGGCCCGGGCCGGATTTGGCACGCCGGCAAAGGCATAGGCAGCGGTCGCCGACAGGCCGAGCAGTGTCGAGGTGCGCAGGAACTCGCGGCGGTCGATCTTGCCTTCGGCGAGGTTCGACCGCAGGACGGGAATATAAGGATGTGACTCCGAGCTCATGATCCGGCCCTCCCTGTGGATTGGCGTGGACTTGAACGGTCCGAGAACGCTTCTTGGCGTCGATTTTCGACAATGTTAGCCAGGGGGGATAGGCCGCGCAAGGCGAACCGGGCCGAAAGATCGGTGAATCCGCGCGTTTTCGCACTGTCATCGCCGCTCGGGCGATGGGGACCGCGTTAGGAGCCGCCTCTGGCGCGCGACACGGCCGCGACCAGGCGCTCGACGCGGGCCGGATCGACGGGATTCCACCAGACGCCGTCGCGCCGGAGCCATTGGCCGATGATCGCCCCATCGGCAACGGCGAACAGGCCAGGGACCTGGTCGGGATTGAGGCCGGAGCCGACGATGACCGGCAGGTTTGTGCCGTGCTTGATCTCCTCGACCTCGCGCGGCTCGGTCGGCGAGCCGGTGCGCGTGCCCGACGCGACGAGCACATCGGCGTCGAACCACTCCGCATCCGTCGCCTGTTCGGTGACGCTGCGGTCGGCCGTGATTGCGTGAGCGCCGAACTTGACGTGGACGTCGGCGAAGATTCGCACATCGGCGGCGCCGATCGCCGCGCGATAGCGTGTCGCCTCGGGTGCGGGGCCGTTGAGGAAGCCCTCATTGGCGACATAGGCGTTGACCCACTGGTTGACGCGCACCCAGCGCGCGCCCACGGCCTTGGCGACGGCGAGCGCCGGGATCGCGCCATTGGCGACGCAGACGACGCCGATCGGTATGTCGACGGCGGCACGGATTTCCAGGCACGCGGCCGTCAGTCCGGCGACGGTTTCCGGCCCGATATTCTCCGGCCGCCGGAACGGGATGTCGCCCGCATTTTCGACGATGATGCCGTCGATCCCGCCCGAAGCCAGCGTCCGCGCATCGTCGACGCCGGCGGCATAGATGTCCCGCATGGATTGCCCGGCATAGCGCGGCGCGCCGGGCAGGGCAGGCAGGTGGATGACGCCGATCACCGGCTTCTTCCTGCGGAAGATCTCCTCGAGCGCATTGGGCTTGGGCGGAAGCACGCGCGGTGGGGCCATGGCCAGTGTCCTGTCTGTCGCCGGCGGCCTATTTGATCACGCGCGCCAGGTTTGCGCGCGTCGGATATGACACCTGTCCGCCGAGCCGCGTGCAACTCATCGTGGCGGCCGCGACTGCGGACACGGCCGCATCCTGTGGCAGCGCGCCGCGCAGCCGCTCCGCGATGAACCAGCCGGCGAGGCAGTCGCCGGCACCGGTCGTGTCGACGGCTTGCACCTTTGGCGCCGGAACTGAGGAATGAATGTCACCCTCATGCAGGATCGCGCCGTCGGCACCGCGCGTCTCGACGACGCTGGCCGCACCCATCCCGATCAGCCGCGTGATGGCGTCGGTGCCGATCTGCGCCACGGCGCGGGCATTGCAAAAAAGTGTCGAAGCGCCGGCGATCACGTCGCGGAGGATTGAAAGGCCTTCAGGAAAAGTCGATGGTTCGAGATCGAGCGACCAGGGAATGTCTTGCGCACGGCATCGATCGACCAGATGCCTGGCCGAGGCGACATCGTAGACGGCGAGGTGCAGCCAGCCGATGCCGTCGAGCGATGCCGTCTCGAGCTGATCGACGCGGGGAAACATCGAGACTCCCGGGTGTAGCAGCAGTCGCTTTTCGCCATGCGGCTCGAGCAGCACAACGACCCGGCAGGTCGCGCCGGGACGGGCGCGCCAGGACAGATCAACCGATGTCGCCTTGACCTGATCAACGAGCATGCGTCCGACGACATCGTCGCCGACGGCGATGATCAGGCGCGCCGGCGTTCCGGCCAGGGCGCAGGCGACCGCTGCATTGGTTGCGACACCGCCGGGCGACTCGACCGCAGCGCGCACATGCAGCTTCTCATCCGGTTCCGGCACGTGACTGACCGTCATCGTCAGATCGAAGCTGGCATCGCCGACGAAGAGTGCGGTTCGGCCGCTCATGGCTGGTGAGGTCGTTCGCCCAGACCGCGCATCAAATTGGCGCGATCCATTAGCGCAGGCCGCGGCCTGCTCGGCAATATGGCAATTGAACCCCACCGGTCGGTTTGATAGCGTCGGCTTTCCCGTCGCCGAGATTCGGACGGACGCCCATGAGCCCGAGTTTCGAGTTGGAAACGCCTCTGCCCGGCGCGAATTTCGCCGGCCGGCTGCGTCCCGTCGCGGCACGCGGCGCGCACGCAATCGTCGAAGCAGCCGAGCGCGAACCCGGGCTGCTGACCGAGGCGCTGGCCAAGTCCGAAGGGCTGCTGCTCATTCAAGGCCTGGACGAGATCGCCCGGGAGCCGGAATTGCTGTTGCGGCTCAGCCGCCTCTTCGGCCCCGAGATCGAGAATTATCGCGAGAATCTGACGCCGCCCAATTTCTGGCACGAGACGGTGCCGGAAATCCTCGTGCTGTCGAACAAGCCGCCCTGCCTGCACAAGCCGCCCAAGCGGCCGGACCCGCCGCTGACCGCCGACGGCAAGTTCCCAACCCAATTCCCGCATCGCAAGGGCTGGCACACCGACCAGAGCTATCGGCGTCCGCCGCCGGACGTCTCGCTGTTCTATGCGGTAACGCCGGTCGCGAAGGAAGCGGGTCAGACGATCTTCGCCAACGGCACGCTGGCCTATGAAGCGCTCTCGTCCGAACTGAAGGCCAAGGTCGACAAGCTGGAAGGCCTGCACTGCTATTCGGCCTATGGTCGCAATCGCGAGGCGGCGCTCAAGGGCGAAACGCCGCCGCCGCTCGAGCGGCATCAGCGCTCCCAGCGTCAGCCCGTCGTGCGCGTGCACCCCGTGACCGGACGCCGATCGCTCTACATCTGCGAGCAGGGTCAGATGGATTTCATCGACGGTCCCATCATCGGCATGGAAAAGGGGCCCAACGGAGACGGCGAGAAGCTGCTGTTCCAGCTCATGAAGCACATGACCAGCCGCGAATTCATCTACGTCCACGAGTGGACGCGCGGCGACCTGCTGGTGTGGGACAATCGCTGCCTGGTGCACGCCGCGACCTGGTACGACGCCGAGAAGGAAGAGCGCCTGATGTGGCGCACCACGGTCAGCGGCAATCCCGGCGCGCTCTACGCCGGAGAGAAGAAGAGCTGGATCGCGGAAGGTGGGGCTCAGCAGTCGGCGGCAATGTAGCCGCGTTTCACCTCGCTTCGTTTCTCAGGAAGATATGACAGCAGCCGCCGCCGCGCGAAGCGGACCAGGTTTCATTGGCGAAGCCGATGCCGGCCGCCTCGAACAATCCCTTGTCGAAGGCGCCGGCGATGCGGCAGAGCGCGGCGACCCGCGCCGGTGACAAGCCCGCGCCGATCCAGGCGTCTTTGAGTGGACAGCGCTCGACCCGGATATCTATGCCGTCGTCGTGACGCTCGACTTCGGTCGGGTACATGAGGCCGCCGGCAGGACTGGCCTTGAGAAATGCCTCGCCGACGGCGTGCGCATCGGGGCCGAGCGGCCGATAGTGCGCCTCACCCACCTCGCGGCCCAGGCGCTCGATGGTCCGCGCCATGATCGCCTCGCCTTGATCGACGCCGAGTGCCGTCACCAGCTCGTCATGGAGCAGGCGATAGAGATGGGCGCGGGCGCGGAACGCCTCCTCGAGCTCCCGGCGCAGCTTGTCCTCGCTCATGGCATGTCTCCGCCTTCAACCGGCGCGGCGCAGCCGCGGCGTCGCCGCGATCAGCGCCCGGGTCTGATCGTGGGCAGGCTGGGTGAACACGGCTTCGACGCTGCCCTGCTCCACGATCCGGCCGTGATCCATGACCGCGACCCGGTCGGCCACCGCCCGCACGACCGCCATGTCGTGCGAAATGAAAAGATACGCCAGTCCGCGGCTCCTTTGAATGTCGCGCAGCAGATTGAGGATCTGGGCGCGCACCGAAATGTCGAGAGCCGAGACCGGCTCGTCGAGAACGAGCAGCTCGGGCCCACTGGCCAGCGCCCGCGCGATGTTCACGCGCTGGCGTTGCCCACCGGACAGCTCATGGGGATGACGCCCGGCGAGCTCCGGCGACAGTCGGACAAGCTCGAGCAGCGATGCAACATCGGCGTCGATGGTCGCTGTCGTCTTCCCGCCATGAATGCGCAACGGGTCGGCCAGCAGTCGTTGCACCGCGGCAAGCGGGTTGAGGGCCGACAGCGGGTCCTGGAACACCATCTGGAAGCGCGCGCGCATGCGGCGCAAAGCCTCGCCGCGGCAGGACAGAAGATCGGTGCCGGCAAATACGATGCGCCCGCCATCGGGTTCGATCAGCCTGAGGATAAGCCGGGCGAGCGTGGTCTTGCCGGAGCCGGAGGGACCGACCAGCGCCAGGGTCTCGCCGGCATTGATCTCGAGATCGACGCCGTCGAGCGCGACGACGCGCCGAGAACCGGCACCGAATGCCTTGACGAGGCCGGAGACGGCAAGCAGCGGCGCGCTCATCGGTGCACCGCCGCGAGCTGGTCGAACTGGATGCAGTCGACGCCGTCCGCCGGCGTCCCCGCCCAGCCGGGCGGACGGCTGCGGCATGCCGACCGGGCGCGCGGGCAGCGTGGTTCGAAGGCGCAGCCGGGTATCGCCGCGCCCGGCTGCGGCGGGATGCCCGGGATTTCCGCCAACCGATCGGTCGGCGGCCGATCCGGGTCGAGCGAGGCCGCCACAAGAGCCTGCAAATAGGGGTGGCGCGGCGCCGAGACCATCGTCTCGATCGGGCCGAGCTCGGCGACGCGTCCCGCATACATGAGCATGCCCGTGCCAGCCAGGTTTGCGGCCAGCGCCAAGTCGTGGGTCACGAGAACGAGCGCCAGGCCGATCTCGGTGGCCAGCCGGTCGAGCAGGTGGACGATCTGCGCCTGGGTCAGAGTGTCGAGCGCGCTGGTCGGCTCGTCGGCGATCAGCAGCTTTGGCTCGGCCGTGATCGCCATCGCGAGCGCCACACGCTGGCGCTGGCCGCCCGACAGCTCATGGGGGAAAGAGGTCAGCCGGTCGCGCGGCCTCGGCAGGCCGACCCGGTCGAGCAGCTCGGCGGCGCGGTCCAGCGCCGCGGGCCAGGACAGGCCGAGATGGGTGACCGCCACTTCGGCGATCTGCTCGCCGACGCTGAGCACCGGGTTGAGGCTCGACATCGGATCCTGGAACACGAAGCCGACATCGCGTCCAGGGCGTGCCGCGCCGCCGAGGGCCGGCCATCGCACCGCGCCGCTTCGGCGGATCCCGTCGTGCGGCAGCAGATCGGCAATCGCCAGCGCCAGCGTCGTCTTGCCCGAGCCGCTTTCGCCCATGATCGCCAGCCGTGCCTTGGGTGGAAGGGCGAAGCTGACCCGATCGACGGCCTGGAGCCAGCGCGCGCCGTCGCGATAGGCGACCGAAACGTCGTCGGCCGAAAGCAGCGCCGTCATGGCACCTGCACGCGGCGCGCGTGGATCGCCTCGTTCGCCGCATCGCCGATCAGGTTGACGGCGAGCACCGTGACGACGACCGCGACGCCGGGAATGGCGGAGAGATAGGGCGCGCTGCGGATGACCGCACGGCCCTCGGCGATCATGGCGCCCCAGGTGACGCTGTTCGGATTGCCGAGGCCGAGGAAGGACAGCGCCGCCTCGACCAGGATGGCGTTGGCGACGATCACGGCGGCGAGCGTGATGACCGGTGGCAGCGCGTTGGGCAGCACTTCGCGAAATGCGATCTGCAGCGGCGGCATGCCCAGCACGCGGTAGGCATCGACGAATTCACGGCGCCGCAGGCTGAGGATTTCGGCCCGCAGCACGCGCGCCGGCGCGGTCCACGCGCCCAGCGACACCGCCGTGACCACGCTCGCCAAGGACGGGCCGGCAATACTGACGAAGGCGAGCGCCAGAATGAAGGTCGGCACCGATTGGAACGCGTCGGCGAGGCGCATCAGCGCATCGTCGAGCCGGCCGCCGATGAACCCAGCCAGCGTCCCGATGGTGATGCCGACCAGCAGCGTCACGAGCGCCGCCGCGCCGCTGACGATCAAGGTCGCCCGTGCGCCGTGCAGCAATTCGGCCAGCACGTCGCGCCCCAGCCGGTCGGTGCCGAGCGGGAAGCGCCAGTCAGAGAAGGGCTGGATCAGCGGCCGGCCGGCCATCGCCATGGGATCTCCGGGGGCGATCACCGCGGCGAGCAATGCGGCCAGGACGACGAGCGCGAACAGCACGGTCCCGGCGATGCCGCCGCCGGTTGCGAAACGGCGGAGCACCGCGCGCATGTCAGCCCTCCGCCGCCACGCGCGGGTCGAGCCGCGCGTAGAGCAGGTCGACGAAAAGGTTGGCGAGGATCACCATCAACGTGCTGATGAGGAACACGCCGAGCAGCAGCGGCACGTCGCGCTGGGTGACCGCTTCGAAGGCAAGGCGGCCCATGCCGGGGATGGCAAACACGCTTTCGACGACGACGCTGCCGCTGAGCAGCGCGCCGGCCTGCAGCCCGAGCATGGTCACGACCGGCAGCAGCGCGTTGCGTGCGGCATGGCGGAAGGCGATGCGCCGCGGCGTCAGCCCCTTGGCGCGCGCCGTGCGGATGTAGTCGCTGCGCCAGGCTTCGATCATGCCCGTGCGCATGAGGCGAAGGTAGAGCGCCAGATAGATGAGGCCGAGCGACAGGACCGGCAGGACGAGATGGCGCGCGATGTCGAGCGCGCGGGCAAGTCCGGTCTTGCCCATGCCGACGCTCTCGATGCCGCCGAGCGGAAACCAGGCGAGCTTGACCGCGAACCCGACCAGCAGCATGAGGCCAAGCCAGAAGCTCGGCATGGCATAGAGACCGAGGGAGACCAGCGACAGGATGCGGTCGCGCAGGCTGCCGGGCCGGGCGCCGGCCGCGATGCCGAGCAGCGTGCCGGCGCTGAAGGAGAAACAGATGGCGGCCGCCATCATCATGAGCGTGTTGGGCAGGCGCTCGAAGAGAACGGCGGAGACCGGGCGCGCGAAGGCGACTGACCAGCCCAAGTCGAGATGAGCGAGCGCGGTGAGATAGGCGCCCAGCCGGGCGAGGAAGGAGCGATCGAGCCCCCATTCCTGGCGCAGCCGCTGGATCATCTCCGCATCGCCGCCGCCGATCACGAGATAGGCGTCGACTGCGTCGCCCGGCGCTGCTTCGAGCAGGGCGAACACGCCGAGCACGACGATCGCGACCACCGGGATCGAATGCAGCAGCCGCCGGCGCGCTACCGCGAGGATGCGGGTCATGCGGTCGGCTTGGAGTCGCTCCCTCCCCCGCGCGGAGCGTGGGGGAGGGCAGGGTGGCGGCCCTCGCGGTCTTGCGTTTCCAACCCTTCGGGCCCCCTCCTCGATCCTCCCCCGCTGGAGCGGGGGAGGAGGTTCCTTACGAGCGTCAGCTCGCCAGCCAGGTATCCGCCCAGTTCGACGTCGTCCAGCGCGGATTGTTGGCGACGTTGCGCAGCCGGTCGCGCGCCACGGAGATGAAGCTGAACTCAGCGACGTGGATGATCGGCTGCTGCTCGCCGACGCGCTTCTGGAAGTCGCGATAGACCCGGGCGCGTTCGGCGCCGTCGATGGTCGCCGCCGCCTTGGCGATCAGCGCGTCGACCTCGGCGTCAGCATAGCCGTACTGGTTGGCGAAGGGCACGCCGGCCGGCAACCCGCTCTGGTAAAGGATCGTCGTCGATATCGCGGGATCGTTGCGGTAGACCGGCGAGCCGACCGCGAGATCGAAATTGTGGTCGGTATAGACGGCCTTGAGATGCCCCGGCGTGTCGTTGCGCACGACCTCCGCGTCGATGCCGACGGCACGCAGCGCCTGGCGCAGATAGTCGCCGAACTGCCTTGTCTGCTCGAAGAAGGGCGCGGGCAGCAGGCGCAGCCGGAAACGCATGCCATCGCCGCCGCGGCGGTAGCCGGCCTCGTCGAGCAGCCGCTCGGCATCCCGCGTGCTGAATCCGGGTGTCGCCACGTCCGGCGTGTAGAAGCGCGTGTCGAAGGCAGGTACGGGGCCGGTCGCCGGCTTGGCGTAGCCGAGGAAGATCGTGTCGATGACGAACTTGCGGTCGATCGCATGGGCGATGGCGCGCCGCACGCGCATATCGGCCAGCTCCTTGCGGCGATGGTTTATCTCGACCGTCAGCTGATAGGTGATGCCCTCGTAGCCCTTGGTGACGACGACCACGCCGGGCACCTTGCCGATGCGCGCCAGGTCGGCGAGCGGCACGGCCGAAAAGGCGGCGAGCTGGATCTCGTTGGCTTCGATCGCGGCCGCGACCGCGCCCGGATCGGGCAGCACGCGGTAGACGATGGCGTCAAGATGCGGCTTGCCGGCATCCCAGTAAGCCGCATTGCGCTCGAGCCGGTAGAACTGTCCCGGCCGATGCTCGACGAAACGGAACGGGCCGGTTCCGACCAGCCTGGTGTTGGCCGGGTTGGCGTTGATGTCGGTGCCCTCGTAAAGATGCTTGGGCAGGACGGCGGTCAGCGAGGGCAGCGCGTTCTGGATGAGCTGGGCGGGCGTCGGCTTGGCGAAGCGGAAGATCGCGGTCGACGCATCGGGCGTCTCGACCGCCTCCAGGTCCTTGAACACGACGCGGCCGAGATTCTGCAGCTTGCGCCAGACGTCCAGCGCGGAGAAGGCGACGTCGGCCGAGGTGAAAGGCTTGCCGTCATGCCAGGTGACGCCCTGGCGCAGCGTGAAGCGCACGGACTTGCCGTCGGCAGCGCCACTCCAGGCGGTCGCCAGACGCGGCGCCAGCCCGTCGCCATCGTAGGACTGCTCGGCGAGCGGCTCGATCACCTTGCTCGCGACATAGAACACGCCGTTCGATGCGATGATCGCGGGGTTGAGATTGCGTGGCTCGGAATCGGCGGCGACCAACAGCGTGCCGCCTTGGCGCGCGGCGCCCTGCGCCCAGCCGAAGCGCGAGACGGCCGCGGCCCCGCCGACGCCCAGGCTGCCGGCCAGAAAGCCACGCCGTGACGATCCGAGTTTCATGGCAGAATCTCCCCTCGAGATGGGTTCGCGAACCCTCGATTCTCTACCATGTTGGCGACCCGTGTTCCTAGGGGCGAAGCCGGAGGCGCCAGCCGACGAGCGATGCAAGTTTTCTCTCGCAGCGCCGCCAACCGGGGCTAGCATGCTCCATCTGCAACACAGGGTTGAGCCGGGCGATTGCCATGGACGGCGATGAATTCTGCAAGGTCGAGCGCGACGGACCGGTTGTGACGATCACGATCGACCGACCGCAGGTGCTCAATGCGCTTCACCCACCAGCCCATCGCGCGCTGGCACGAGCCTTCGACAGCTATGCTGCCGATCCGGAGCTGCGCGTCGCCATTCTCACCGGCGCGGGCGAGCGTGCCTTCTGCGTCGGCAGCGACCTGAAGGTGCGCGCCGAAAGCGGCCGGGACGATCATCCCGCGACAGGCTTCGCCGGGATCTGCGCGCGCTTCGACCTGTTCAAGCCGGTGATTGCCGCCGTCAACGGCCTGGCGCTCGGCGGCGGGTTCGAGATCGTGCTCGCCTGCGACCTGGTAGTCGCCGCCGACCATGCCCAGTTCGGCCTGCCCGAGCCGCTGGTCGGGCTGGCGGCGCTCGGCGGCGGCGGACTACATCGCCTGGCACGCCAGCTTCCGCTCAAGGAGGCGATGGGGCTGGCGTTCACCGGCAAGCGGATTGACGCGGAGGAAGCGCGCCGGATGGGCCTGGTCAATCGCGTCGTGCCGGCACACGAGCTTGCCGGCGCGGCGCGCGCCCTCGCCGCCGAACTGTTGGCCTGCGCGCCGCTATCGCTGCAAGCTTCGAAGCAGATGATGCTGCAAGGCTTGGCCAAGCCCGACCTTGCGACAGCGATCAATGCAACCTACCCCGCGGCCGAGCGCATGCTGGCGAGCGAGGACGCGCGGGAGGGTCAGCGCGCCTTCGTGGAAAAGCGAAAGCCGCAATGGAAAGGGCGCTAAGCCGTTCGGCTCAACCCGACTTGTTCTTCACCCATTTCAGGATATGCGTGCCGACGGCGACCAGCGTCCCATCCTGGTTCGTCACCTTGATGTCGCCGGTCGAGCGCCGCTTCTGCGTATCGATCGCGCTGATCGTGTATTCCGTGGTCAGCGTGTCGCCAAAATAGACCGGGGCCAGGAAACGGATTCGATCATAGCCGAGCGATACCGGCGTCTCGTCGGCGCCCTCGCGGCTCTTGGCGATCGCGAGTGTCGATGCCGTCGACATGAAGCCGACGAGCAGCGCACCATGCGCCTGCAGCCGGCCGTAGCTCGAGCGCTCCATATAGGACTTGTTGACGTGGTTGGGCGAGAAGTCGCCGGTGATGCCGGCGAAGAGGTAGACATCGGACTCGCCGACCGTCTTGGTGAAGGCGGCGCGGTCGCCCACGCTGACGTAGAACCCGCTCATGGCCTCTCCCTCGCGACTAGAATCTGAGCGCGCGCAACCCCACGATGCGGTCGGCCAGCAGTACGACGCCGAGCGAGATCAAGATGCTGACGCTGGACACGGCGGCGGCCAAAGGATCGAAGTCCCACCGAAGATAGTCATAGAGTTGAATCGGAATGGTGGATTGACCGATGCCCTTCAAAAGCAGCGATACGGCAAACAAGTCAAACGAAACGACGAAGGCGAACATGCAACCCGCGAAGACCCCGGGCTTGATCATGGGCAGGGTAATCCGGCGGAACACCGTCCAGGTCCGACCGCCCAGCGAGCGCGCGGCCAGCTCGATCGAGCGATCGAAGTTGTACAGCACGGCGGAGACGTTGAGGAATACGAAAGGCAGCGTGATCATGGTATGGCCAACATAGAGTCCGAATCCGCCGCGATTGCCGACGCCAATCTGATGCACGAAGAACAGCAGGGCAATCGCCGTCAGGATTTCCGGCAGGAGTAGCGGCGCGATCATGAGCACTCGCAGCGCCTCGCGGAAGCGGTGGGCATGGCGGACAAAGTAGAGCGCCGCTGCCGTGCCGAGCAGACCCGATACGCACGTGGCCACGGCTGCGACCTGAAGGGAGGTGAGAATGGCCTTGATGAAGATCTCGCTATCGAACAGCGCCACGAACCAACGCAGCGACATGCCCTTCGGCGGAAATTCCAGAAGCTCGCCCGCATTGAGCGCCATTAGGAGGATCAGCACGATCGGCAGAGCCAGGAACGCGTAGGCAAGGACCAAGAAGCTGCGGAACGCCCATTGATAGGCCCGGTCGATCGAGCGGCCCAGTCGCTCCGCCTTGACCGTCATCGCAGGCCCCGGAGCAGGGGTGCCGTGAACCGGATGTAGAGCAGCACCGAGACCGAGGTGGCCGTTGCCAGGATCAGCGCCAGCGCCGCGCCGAACGGCCATTGGAAGTTGTCGATCAGCTGCTGAACGATCAGGACCGACATGGTGCGCACTTGCGGACCACCCAGCATGGCTGGTGTCACGAATGCGCTAATTGCAAGAATGAAGACGAGAATGCCGCCGGCCTGGATGCCAGGCATGCATAGCGGCAGGCCGATGCGCCAGAACACGGTGAGCCGGCCCGCCCCAAGCGAGCGGGCAGCACGTTCGAGATTGGGATTGATGGCTTGGACGTTGCCGAGCAGTGGCAGGATCATGAGCGGCAGCAAGACATGAGTCAGGGCCAGGACGACGCCGAACTCGTTGTTCATGAGGCGCAGTGGCGCCTCGATCAGGCCAAACTCGCGCAAAGTCTTGTTGGCGACGCCGTTGCCCGAAAGAATGATCAGCCAGCCGAAGGTGCGCACGACGACGCCGACGAGGAGCGGCGACAGGATGAGAGTGTAGAGCACACCCGACCAGCGCGACCGGCTGCGTCCCAGATGATAGGCGATCGGGACACCGAAGAGGACGCACGCGACCGTGGTGAGGAGCCCGACCAGCAGGGTCTGGCCCAGCACGCCCATATAGAATCCATCGGTCAGCGCGCGCGCATAGTTCGCGTGGGTAAATCCCTCCGCATACATACCGACTCTGGCCGGCACGCGCAGACTCATCACGATGATGTTGAAATAGGGCAAGACCAGAAAAACGAAGAGGAAGATCAGGGCAGGCGCGATCAGCAGGAAAGGCGCATGGCGACGCAATGGTGACGAGGGGCGCTGCACGCCGGGCTGGTCGGGCGCGATGGCGAGCGTCATGTCGTCACGCCGCGAGGATCCAGGTCGCGCTGGCCAGGAAGCTGACCGTAACGGACGCGCCCTTGGCGAGGCGCGACACGGGCCGGCCATGAACCTGGAGCAGAAGCCCGTCCACCGTGCGGATCCGGTAGTCGACCACGCTGCCGAGGAAGAAGGAATCTTCGACCGTACCGGTAAAGCGGTTGGCTTCGGCGCTCTCCGGTCCATCGCCGAGCGAAATCATCTCCGGCCTGACCAGCAGTGTCGCCGCGGCGCCATCCGCGATGGCGCGATTGTCGATGGCGCGGATCGGGCCGGCCGAGGATTCGACGATGGCAAATCCGCCTGCCTGACGCCGCAGCTTGCCGGCGAGCAAATTGGACAATCCGACGAACCGCGCCACACGCTGAGTGATCGGACGGGCATAGATCTCGTCGGGCGTGCCGATCTGCTCGATCCGTCCCTCGAACATGACGGCGATCCGGTCAGAGATCAGCAGGGCTTCGGACTGGTCGTGGGTCACGTAGAGCGTGGTGATGCCGACGCGCTGCTGGAGCGAGCGGATGAAGAATCTCATCTCGTCACGCAGCACGGCATCGAGATTCGCCAATGGCTCGTCGAGCAGCAGCACGGCGGGCTCGATGACCAGCGCGCGCGCGAGCGCCACGCGCTGCTGTTGGCCGCCGGAGAGTTCGCGCGGATAGCGGGTCTCCAAGCCCGTCAGCTGCACCATGTCCAAGACCTTGGTGATGCGCTGACGCGCCACGTCGCGGCCGACTCCGCGCATTTCCAGGCCGAACAGGCAGTTCGCATAGACGGTCATGTGCGGGAACAGCGCGTAGTTCTGGAACACCATGCCAACGTCGCGCTGCTCGGGCAGCAGATTTGTCACGTCGACGCCGTCGAAGTGGACCGTGCCGGAATCCGGGGTTTCAAATCCGGCCACGGTCCACAGCGTCGTCGTCTTGCCGCAACCGCTCGGGCCGAGCAGGGAGATCAGCTCGCCTTCGCGGGTTTGCAGGCTCGCATTGTCGACCGCGACCACTGACTGAAAGCGCTTCACCAGCGATCGAATCGACAGGACGGTCATGCTCGCGAGCCTGATCCAGCAGTTGTATTTGCCCCTGACCTATTTGATCGTTCGGTTCCACGCCTCGGTGATTTCCGGCAGCTGCTTGTTGGCGCGCGACCAGTCCCATTTGATGATGCGGGTCGTGTCGTCACCGGCGATCGCCATGTCGGCGCGAACATCGCTGGGGATCACAGCTTTGGAGTTGGCCGGGGAGACGCCCGAGAAGGCGCGGGCGAAATTCTGCTGTGTGCCGGGGTCGAGGATGTAGTTGAGGAACTTGTAGGCCTCCTCGCGCGCCGGCGCGTTCTTGATCATGTACCAGCCGACCTCGAAGGCGAGCAGCCCGTCGGGAGGCATGACGATGTCGACCGGCACGCCGCGCTTCTTCAGTCCGACGATCTCGGATGCGTCGATTGGCGCGATGACGATGTCGCCGCGCAGCAGGAGCTGGGAGAGCGCGCCGGAGAAATCGACCTGGGGGAACGGCTGCAGCTTCTGAATCTCGCGCAGCGCCACCTCCCAATTGTCCTGCGAGCCGCCGTAGAGCTTGGCCGCCAGAAGAAGGAACAGATGCGCGCCCGCGGCGCCGATCTGGTAAAGCCCGATCTTTCCCTTGAATTCCGGGTTGTCCCAGAGATCGCGCCATGATCGCGGCTTGGTCTTCACCAAGTCGGTACGGTAGCCGATGCCGATGGGCGACACCAAGCCGATCACGCCCAGGTCGTTCGGCGCGCGCAGATTCGGATAGACATCAGCAAGGTTCGGGACCTTGTCGACCGGGATCGCATCGAACATGCCTTCGTCGCGCAGCAAAGCGGCGATGTTCTCGTTCATCAGCGTGCAGCTATAGGGCGTGTTATCGATACCGGCCGCGCGCAGATTGGCGGCGAAGATCTTGCCGACACCAATGTCGATGACTGGCTTGATGCCGGTTTGGCGCGTGAATGCGGGCACCAGGTCGTTGCGCCAATGCCGCTCCCACGCGCCGCCATAGGTGTTGACGATCAACTCGCCGGTCTGCCGGCGCGGCAGCGGGGGTGGTGACTGGGTCTGTGCGAGCGCGGTCGGCACGAAGCCGGCGGCCGTGGCCGCGGCCAGCGATGAGAGCGTGAAGTTCCTGCGTGTGATGCCGTTCATTGTCGTCCCTTTCCCGTGAACGTGTCTTCGTCGAGTTGCGGCCGGAGCTCCGCTCCGTCGATCACTCCGGTCCACCTTGATCCGGCCGCGGACCGTCGCGTCCCATCGAAAAGTGCACATGGATCGTCTTCCACTCGCCCTTCTCGCGCATGTTCACCATTGTGACGCGGCAATAGGGGCGCTGGATCAGGAAAGCCGGCCGGTTCTTCTCCTCAATCCAATTCCAGAAGCGGCCGACGTGATCGTCGGTGATCAGCGCCATGTCGCCGCTGATCGTGATCTTGATGGCGCCGGTGCCGCCCGGCTTCGCGAGCCTCATCCGGGCGCGGTAGTGGTCCCAGATCTTCAGCCAGTCATCGATGCCGTAGTAGGCATGGCCGTTCGTGTTGAAGAAAACGCTCTCCGGGTCAGCGCTCCAGATCTTGCGCAGCTCGCTGCCGTCGAATACATCGTTTGCCAGCCAATATTGGTAGTAGAGTTTCATCAGCGCATTGCGATCGGCCTCGGTGCCGCCCCTGAACCACGGCTCCTTGGTCGGCTCGTAACCTTTCGGCGCTTCGATCATTAATGCTTCTCCATGATGAGTGCGTCTCTCGGCAATCAGCTTGGCCGGCGAACGGCGTCGATTGCTGGCCATACCTCTTCGGCAAATCGGCGGATCACCCGATCCACTGTGTCGCCAGCGACGGCGGCGGGTGAGATGATAACGCCATCGATGCCGCAGCGCCGCAGCGCCGAGATCCTGTCGGCCACCTCGCGCGGCGTGCCGGCCAGCGTCACCGCGTCGACCATCTGGTTGCTGACCAGCGGATTGAGCTTCTCGTAGGGCGCCAGCCCTGCCTTGTAGGGAATGCCAGTCATCGATGCGATGGCAGTGGCCGGCAGGGCCAGGCCCTGCTCCTCGAGCGTTGCCAGCGGCGTGACGAAACCCGTCAGGGTTCGGGCGGCACGCGCACGCAGCAGATTGTGAGCTGCGGCCGAGTCGTCGCTGATGCAGCAATTGAGGCGGGCAATGCACTGGATTGTCGCGGGGTCGCGACCCGCTTTTTTGGCCGCGCCCCTGACGCGCCCGACGAAGACCTCGGCCTCGCGCGGCGTGCCGCAACCTTCCATGATGGCGGCATCCGCCACCTTCCCGGCCAGCGCCAGTCCCAGCGGGCCATTGCTGGCGATGTACACCGGAATATCGGCACGCAGCGGCGTGAAATTGAGACGTCCGTCCTGGAAGGAAATGACCTCGCCCTTGAAATCGACGGCCGTTCCCTTGAGAAGCTGGCGCACGAGGTCGACCATCTCGCGCATCGCCAAAACCGGACGATGACGCTCAATGCCCATCTCCGCGAGGCCGGATAGGCCCGTGCCAATGCCCAGCAAGGCACGGCCGCCGGATATTTCGTCCAGTGTCGCAACGGCCGCAGCCGTCATCGCGGGATGGCGCGAATAGGGATCGGTCACGCAGGTGCCGAGCCGGATGCGCGTCGTCGCGGCCGCGACGATACTCAGATAGGAGTACACTTCGCGATAGAATCGTTCATCGGCGATCCACGCATCGCCGAAACCGACGGATTCCGCCAGGCGCGCCAACTCGATGATCCGAGGCGGCGCGACATTGCCGAGGAGAAGAATTCCGGGCTTCATGCGGCGATGCGCCGAGGATTCCTGCGCTACCGATACGACGATAAGCAGCCTAGTGATCCCCGCCGACGATGGCAATGGGAGGCGCGGTGACGTCGTACAAAGTTCCCTTACGCTCAAACAAGTTGCAGCCTGTCGCTCTTTCATGCATGCGGCAAAATGCAATTCAGTGGTTCGCCGGGACAATGCGCGTTACAAACGCGGCTTCGAGTTCGATGCTGATGAGGAGTGGGGGATGAGCAAGGGTATCGCCGGGCAGGCGGCGATCGTCACCGGCGCCGCGCGCGGCATCGGCCGCGGCATCGCCGAACGCCTGGCGCTCGAGGGCTGCAACGTCGTCGTGTGGGACCGCGATCTGGACCCGCTGGCGGATGGCGGCAACTTCAGGCCGGCTCATGCCGAGACAGTCGACATCACGAAACTCGACGCCGTCGAGCGTGCGTTCAAGGATACGGTCGCAGCCGTCGGCAAGGTCCAGATCTTCGTCAACAACGCCGGCATCAACGGGCCGGTGGCCAAGGCCTGGGACTATCCGCCCGATGCCTGGGATCGCGTGCTGGCCGTCAACCTGACAGGCATCTTCTATTGCTGCCGCACCGTGGTGCCGCACATGCGCGAGCAGAAGTACGGCCGCATCGTCACCATCGCCTCGATCGCGGGCAAGGAAGGCAATCCCAACATCTGCGCCTATTCGGCCTCCAAGGCCGGCGCGATCGGCCTCACCAAGAGCCTGGCCAAAGAGCTGATCGGATCGGGCGTGCTGGTCAATTGCATCGCGCCGGTCATGACCGAGACCGATCTGTTCAAGGAAATGACCCAGGCGCATATCGACCATTGCCGCAGCCTCATCCCGATGGGGCGCTTCCTGCAGATCGATGAGATTGCGGCCATGGTCGCCTGGATCGCCGGGCCGGAATGCAGCTTCACCACCGGCGCGGTGTTCGATCTGTCGGGCGGCCGCGCCACTTATTGATCCGTCATCTGCCGAGGACGCCTCCGTGCTCGACGAAAAGCTGCTGTCGATCAATCAGGTCACGCTGATGGAGCAATGGTCGCTGCGCCAGGCGATCGAAAGCCTGGGCCGCAGCGGCCTCGGCGCGATCAGCGTGTGGCGCGACAAGATGCGCGAGATCGGCGCCGCGGAAGCCGCGCGACTGATCGACGGCCATGGGCTGGCCGTCTCGGGATTGTGTTTTGCCGGATTGATCACCTCGCCGGACCACGCAGAGGCCGCCAAGGCGATGGATGAGGTGCGCCGCGCCATCGACGAGGCGGCCGAGATCAAGGCGCTGTGTCTCGTCTTCGTCGCCGGCGGCGTCGATCCGCGCGAGAAGGACATCAAGGCGGCGCGCGCACGCGCGCTCGACCGCCTCGCCGAACTGGTCCCGCATGCGCGCGGCGCCAACGTGCGGCTTGCCATCGAGCCGTTGCATCCGATGATCTGCGCGACGCGATCGGTGGTCAGCACCATGGCGCTGGCCAATGACTGGTGCGACGCGCTCGGCGCGGACGACGTCGTCGGCATCGCCGTCGATACCTACGCCGTGTGGTGGGATCCGCAGCTCGAGGCGGAGATCGCCCGCGCCGGAAAGCGCATCTGCGCCTTTCACATCAGCGACTGGCTGGTCGACACCCAGGATGTGCGCCTCGACCGCGGCATGATGGGCGACGGCGTCATCGACATTCCCGCGATTCGCCGTATGGTCGAGGCCGCCGGCTACCGTGGCCACCGCGAGGTCGAGATCTTCTCGGCGCGCAACTGGTGGAAGCGCGATCCCGACGAGGTGATCCGCGTGATCCGCGAGCGCTATCAGAGCGCGGTGTGACGGACGTGGATGCCAGGATCGATGCGCTGGCTGCCAGGCTCGCCCGGGCCTGGCAGGGCGGCGGCACGATCGAGCTGCCGGGCGACGCCGAGCGGCCACGCACGCGTGCCGAGGCCTTCGCCGTGCAGGACCGCATGGCTGCCCTCATTGGCGGGCGCTGCGTCGGCTGGAAGGTCGGCGCCACGGTCGTGGCAGTCCAGCGGCTGGAGGGTCACGACGGACCGATCCCGGGTCGGCTGTTCGCCGACCGCGTGTTCGACAGCCCGGCCAAGGTCGCGGCCGCCGATTTTCCGCGCGCCAGGGTCGAATGCGAGTTCGCCTTCCGCTTCAAGCGAGGCCTGCCGCTGCGCAGCAAGCCATATGCGCCCGATGAGATCGCCGATGCGCTCACCTTCCATGCCGCGATCGAGCTGACGGGCACGCGCTATGCGCCCGGATCGGGCGGCCGCCCCGGCACGACCCATGACACCATCGCCGACAATGGCAGCGGCGGCGGCTTCGTTTTCGGTCCCGGCATCGATGCCTGGCGCGAGCTGACGTTCACCACTCTCGGCATCGAGGCGCGCATCGATGGCGGACCGCCGATCGAGGTTTACACCGGCGAATACCGGCGCGATCCGCTCGAGGTGACAGCCGAGACGGTGAACAATCTCGGCCAGCGCGGCATCGCGATCGAGGCGGGCTTCTATCTTTCGACCGGTTCGCTGACCACGCCGACACCCTTCGGCAAGGGCCAGCGCTTCGTCGCGCGCTTCGCTGGCATCGGCGAGCTCGCGCTTTCAATGGAGTGAGGATCGATCATGGATGCCTCTCGCTTCTTCTCTTCCGACTATGCCGAGGCGCGCCGCAAATTCCTGGCGGCGGCCGAGGCGGCGGGTGGCGAGCTCGATCACTTCCGCCACCCCACCGAGCGCGCGCCCGATGGCGGGCCGCTCTATACGGACACGGCCTGGTTCGGTCCGAAGGATGCGCCGGTCGTGCTGCTGGCCTTTTCCGGGACCCACGGCGCGGAGGGCTTCGCCGGGTCGGCGGCGCAGATTCAATGGATGGCCGACGGCGTACCGCGCAGCCTGCCCAAGGGTGTGGCGTCGCTCCAGGTCCACGCGGTCAACCCGTTCGGCTTCGCCCACATGATCAGGGTCAACGAGAGCAATGTCGATCTCAACCGCAACTGGATCGACTACGCGCAGAAGCTGCCGGACAATCCGATCTTCGACGAGGTCGAAGCGGCGCTGCCGCAGCGCGAAGGCTACGACGACGCGCTGATCGACGAGCATATGGTGGCAACCAAGCCGCTCTATGCCAAGTATGGCGATTGGGCGATGGCCGACGCGCTGTCGCGCGGCCAGTACCGGCATCCCGAGGGGACGCAGTTCGGCGGCGTCAAGCGCGAGTGGTCGACGCTGACCGTCGACTACATCATGCGCACCAAGCTCGCCCAGGCGAAGCATGTCGCCTACATGGACTGGCATACTCTGATCCGCATCGGCGACGGCAAGTTCGTCTATCTCTGCTTCAACCAGGTCGGCGACCCGCTGCACCGGCGCGTTGCGTCCTGGTACGGCGCCGAGGCGATCGACCGCGAGACCGTCAACAAGCAGTGGAGCGACGGCATTTCGCGCAGCGAGGGCAGGCCGGGCCGCCACGGCCTGATCTTCTGGGGACTGCAGCACATTCTCGCGCCCCGGACCGACATCGCGGGCACGGTGCTCGAGTTCTGCGCCGACAAGGAACCGCACAACGACCCGATCCGCCACCGCGTCGGCCTGCAGCTCAAATCGCGCTGGCTGTTCCGCAACCGCCGCTACGACACCCGGGAAGGCAAGGCGATCGTCGAGGAGCTGCGCGACAACACCTCGCCGCTGCGCCGCGACTGGCAGGACAAGGCGCTCGCCTCGGCGCGGATCGCCTACGACAAGGCGCTGGCCGGTGCGGCCTCATGGGCGGCCGAGAACGCGCCGGTCATGCCGGGCAACCTGGTGCTGAGCGACCCGGGTGGCAGGGCGGCGCGCTGATGTCGAGATTTTCGACATGGCTCAGTGCCGCAGCCATGGTTGCGGTGCTGGCAACCGCCTGCACCTCGGCCCCCTATCTGGGCCGCGTGGCCCCCGACCGGAGCTGCACGATCGAGCGGTTGGCATGGATGCCCTCAGTGCCGCTGACCATGCTCGACGCGCTGAGGTCGCCGCCGCTCTCGGACGAGGAGGCGCGCCTCGCAGGCGAATGCGTGGAAGCCAGCCGACACGCGAATCTCGCCAGGTCCGACCATCCGGTCGCGCGCGAGCATGCCGCCTGGCAGCGCATGACCGTGCAGGCCTATCGCTCCGAGCACGGCTCGCGCGGCCTCAACGTCAACATCTTCGTCGACCGGCTCGCGGCCGGTTACATCAAGTTCGAGGATGGCGACCCGATGCCGGTCGGTGCGCGCATCGCCAAGGCGAGCTTTGCCGTGACACACGATGGCCTGGTCTCCGGCGGACCGCTGTTCGCCATGGAGAAAATGCCGCCCGGCTTCGATCCCGGGGGCGGCGACTGGCGCTACACGCTGATCGGGCCGGATGGAACGTTGATCGGCGAGACCGGCGGGCGCAATGCCGAGGAGGTGCGTTTCTGCTTCACCTGCCACGAGGCGGCCAGGGGCCAGGATTTCCTGCTGTTTCCTGCGCCGCTCTATCGGCGCAAGGGGTCCTGACGGCTGAAACTACGCTTTCACCCTGGCATCGACGCCGAAGATGCCGGACGGCCTCAGCATCAAGACGAGGATCAGCAGCAGGAAGGCGTAGATGTCCTTGTAGTTGCCGGAGACGTAGCCGGCACCGAGGCTTTCCGTGACGCCGACCAGCAGGCCGCCGACCACGGCGCCGGGCAGATTGCCGAAGCCGCCGACCACGGCAGCCGCGAACGCCTTGATCAGGATGCCGATGCCCATCAGCACCTGCACGTAGTTGATCGGACCGATCAGCACGCCGGCGGCGGCCGCGAGCGCGCAGGCGATGCCGAACACCAGCGAGATCATCAGCGGCACGTTGATGCCCATCAGATAGGCGATCTCCTTGTTGTGCGCGACGGCGCGCACCGCGAGGCCGAGGCGGGTCTTCTTCAGGAACAGGTGCAGCCCGGTCATCAGCACGACCGCGGCGATGATGATCCAGAGATAGGAGCGCGGCAGCGCGATGTCGCCGATCTCGATGGGCATGCCGAACGGCACGGGGAAGGGCAGGGCCTTCGGCCCCCAGATCAGAAAGGCGACGTTCTGCAGCACGATCGACATGCCGAAGCTGCAGATGATCATGCCCATGCCGGCAAAGGTATAGCCGCCGCCCGCGCGCGTGAGGCGCCGGTAGAACAGCCGCTCGATCGCGACGCCGACGAAGCCGGTCAGCACCATCGAGCCGAGCAGGACGAGCGGGTATCCGGGCCCGGCGCCGACGAACTGGAACACGACCAGCCCGAGAAAGGCGCCGAGCATGTAGATCTCGCCATGGGCGAAGTGAACGATGTCGAGACCCGAATAGACCAGCGAGATGCTGAGCGCGACCAGGCCGTAGACGATGCCGATCGACAGGCCGACGATGACGAGATCCAGGAAGTACTGCACCGCCGGCTCCGTTCAGTGCAGGCCGAGGCCGCGATCGCGGTCGGCCACGGTGCCGCCGAGATAGGACAGCCGGACGTTGTCATCGCCGATCAACGCTTCGGCCGGTCCCTCGATATGGATGACGCCATCCTTGATGACGTAGCCATATTCGGCGAGCAGCAGCGCCATGCGCACGTTCTGCTCGACCATCAGCAGGGTCATGCCGTCGCGGCAGATGCGGCCGATGATGCGGAAGATGTCGAGCACGATCTGCGGCGCGAGCGCGGCGCTCGGCTCGTCGAGCAGGATCATCTTGGGCTCCGACATCAGGCCGCGGCCGATGCACAGCATCTGGAGCTGGCCGCCCGACAGCGTGGCGGCGAGCTGGCCGCGTCGTTCGCGCAGGACCGGGAAGTATTCGAAGACGCGGTCGAGCGTGCGCCGCACGCCGGCGCGATCGCGCCGCACGAACGCGCCGAGCCGGAGGTTCTCCTCCACGGTCATCGCCGGGTAGGCTTCCTTGCCCTGGGTCACCTGGACGAGGCCGCGGCGGACGATGAGATCGGGCCTCAGCCCGTCGATGCGCTGGCCGTCGAAGGTAATCGTGCCGCCCGTCGGCTTGAGCAGGCCGGAGATCGCCTTGAGCAGCGTCGACTTGCCCGTGCCGTTGCCGCCGAGCAAGGCCACCATCTGGCCGCGGGCGACCTTGAGCGTGACCCCGTTCAGGATCTGGACGCTGCCGTAGCCGCCCTCTACGCTGTCGATCTCGAGCATCCCCCCAGCATACCCGTTCGTTGCGGATGGTCCGGTCTCGATATGCGACTTGCCGTCCGAAGACCAACGGGATATCAGTTTTATCCTACAAAGACAAATTTACAGGGTGGATCGGATTTTACCGGTCCGTTCCACGAGGGAAACCCAGGGAGGAGAGCATGAAATCGGCAAGTTTCCGTGCAAGCTATGTCCTGGCATCGGCACTGCTGCTGGCCGCCGGCGTCCCGTCCGCCCCGGCCGCGGCGGCCGACGACGTGATCCGCATCGGCGTCACGCTGCGCATGATCGTCGAGAACGGCTTGAAATACGGCCAGATGACCAAGGACGAGCTGGAGGCCGTCAATGCCACCGGTGGCATCAACGGCAAGAAGATCGAGGTCACGCTGCTCGACGACGAGTGCAAGCCCGACCGCGGCATCGCCAACGTCAACCGCTTCATCCATCAGCACAAGGTGCACCTGGTGCTCGGCTCGACCTGCAGCTCGGTGTCGATCCCGATGGTCGACGTCGTGACCAAAGAAGAAGTGCCGCAGATCATTCCGCATTCGACCAACACGTCGATCACCCAGAAGGGCAGCCCGTGGGTGTTCCGCACCTCGGTGTCCGAGCGCTTCTACAGCGCCGTCCACGCCAAGTATCTGGCCGAGAACGTCGGCAAGAAGGTCGCCTATCTCTACACCACCGATGGCGCCGCGATCTCCTTTGCCAAGGACTACATGGGCTACATGGAGCGGACCTATAAGGTCGAGCCGATCTACACGGCCCAGATGCAGGAGACGGATCTCGACTTCCGGTCGCACTTGCTCAAGATCAAGTCGCTCAATCCCGACGTGCTCGCAATCGGCGGACAGCTCGACGCGATCGCGCGCATCACTCAGCAGTCCTACGAGGTCGGTATTCCGAGCAAGGTTCGCCGCGTCGCCGCGTCGGCCGCGTCCAACGCGCCGGTGCCGGAGCTGGCGGGCAACGCCGCCGTCGGACTCACCTTCGCGGCCGCCTTCTCGTGCAAGGACGAGCGACCGGTCGCCCAGCAATTCGTCAAGATGGTGCAGGACAAGTACAAGGTGCGCTGCCCTGACCATGACTTCTCGCAGGCCTATGAAACCGCGCAGATCGTCAAGTTGGCGCTGAGCCGCGCCAAGCTGTCGCTGACCGATGCCGCGCTGGCCCAGGACCGTCGTGCGATCCGCGATGCGCTCGCGACGATCAAGGACTACAGCGGCCTCGCTTCCGGCCCGATCAATTTCTGCGCTGATCCGACGCCGCAATGCCGCGACGGCAACCGCACGGGAATCCTGGTCGAGTACACGAAGGGCGGCAAGGACTACGACATGCGCGTGCTGGCCCGCGTGTCGTTCGAGGCCGATTTCGGCTTGGCCAAGTAACGTTCAGCCCAGTAGCATTCCTCTGAGCCGACAACCTCCGGCCGCGGCATGACCAGCCGCGGCCGGAGGCGCGTTCGGGGCGCCTGGAATACGTCGGCGGGGGATCAAAGGGCGGCGCGGCCGGCATGACCGACAATTGGCAACCGTGAACGGTCCTGGCACGAACGGCGCAGCAGAGCGCGCGCCCGAAGGGTGGCGCGATTTGTCGCGCTTCATTCCCTGGCTGCTCGGCTTCTGCGTGCTGCTGGTGCTGCCCTGGCTCGCCGTCAACCCCTACCAGAACTATCTGCTCAACGTCATTCTCATCAACGTCATCCTCGCGGTCGGCCTCAACATCGTGAAAGGCTTCGCGGGGCAGGTCACGGTCGGGCACATCGCGCTCGCCGCGATCGGTGCCTACACCTCGGCAATTCTCTCCGTGAAGTTCGGCCTGCCGTTCTGGCTGGCACTGCCGGCGGCGACGCTGGTCACTGGCCTCGCGGGCGCGCTGGTCGGAATTCCCGCGTTCCGCCTGGAAGGTGCCTATCTCGCGCTCGCGACGCTGGGGCTGGCCGAATCCGTCCGCATCTTCATTTCGGCGACCGACTATGTCGGTGCCTCGATCGGCTTCTCCGACATTCCGCCGCCGATGCTGGCGGGCAAGCCGTTGGGCAGCCACATCGCCTACTACTACGTGGTGATGCCGGTGGCGCTGGTCGGCATCTATCTCTCGTTTTGCATCCTGCGTTCCGACATTGGCCGCGCCTTCAAGGCGCTGCGCGAGGATTCTCTGGCCGCGGCCGCCGCCGGCATCAATGTGCGCAAGTACAAGCTGCTCGCCTTCGTCATCAGCGCGTTCTATGCCGGCTGCGCCGGAAGCCTGACCGCGCACATGTCGCCCGGTTTCCTCAATCCCAACAGCTACACGATCACCGAGATGGTGACCCTGCTGCTGATGGTCGTGTTGGGCGGCATCGGCCATATCTGGGGCGGCGTGATCGGCGCCGTGCTGGTGACGATCATCAATGATCTGACGGTCGACTTCTACCAGTACCGACTCGCCATCTTCGGCATGATCATCGTGCTGACCGTCCTCTACATGCCGCGCGGCATCGGCGGCGTGATCGACCGCCATTTTGCGACGAAGCGCTTCATTGCGCTGCGCAAGGCCAAGGCCAGCGTCAATGCTTGAGGTCACCAATCTGTCGAAACGCTTCGGCGGCCTCGTGGCGGTCGCCAACGTCGACCTGTCGGTGCGTCAGGGCGAGATCCGCGGCATCATCGGCCCCAATGGCTCGGGCAAGAGCACGCTCTTCAATCTGATCTCCGGCGTCTACAAGCCCGAGCCGGGCAGCCGCATCGCCTTCGATGGCGAGGACATCACGGGCCGGCCGCCGCATGACATCGCGCGCCGCGGCATTGCCCGCACCTTCCAGCTCCTGCGCATCTTCACCCAGATGTCCGTGCTGGAGAATTTGCTGATCGGCCATCATTCCCATGTTCGTTACGGCGTCGGCGCGGCGGTGGTCGGCGCGGCGCGCGTCTGGGCCGAGGAACGTCGGCTGAAGCAGGAGATGATGGATCTCCTCGGCTTCGTCGGCCTTGCCGACTACGCGGAGATGGCGGCAGGCGAACTGTCGATCGGCCAGCGCCGGCTGCTGGCGCTCGGCCGCGCCATGGCGATGCGGCCGAAGCTGCTCATGCTCGACGAGCCGGCCGCCGGCCTCTCGCCGGTCAACGTCGATAAACTGCTCAACACCGTGATGGCCCTGCAGAAGCGCTTCGGCCTGACGCTCGTCATCATCGAGCATATCCTCAAGGTCGTGATGGAAAGCTGCGACACGGTCACGGTGCTCGATCACGGCGAGAAGATCGCCGAAGGGCCGCCCGCCGCGATCAAGGACGATCATCGCGTCATCGAAGCCTATCTCGGCAAGGAGATGGCCGATGCCGAGGTGCGCGCCTTCCTCAAGGCGTCCTGACTCCCTTTCGGCTCGACGCATGTCGCTCGATCGCCCCGCAGTCGTCATCGTCGGTGGCGGCGCCATGGGCGGACTGTTCGGAGGGCTGCTGGCCGAAGGCGGGCTGAAGATCACGCTGATCGACGTCTGGCAAGCCCACGTCGACGCCATCAAGGCGGGCGGACTGCGCATCGTCGGCCATGGCGGCGACCGCTCGATTGCGCTCGATGCCACTTCGGATCCTGTCGGCGTGCGCGCCGCCGACGTCGTGCTGTTTCAGTGCAAGGCCTTCGCCAACGAGACGGCCGCCGCCGGGGTCAAGCACCTGATCGCCGGCGGCGCGGTCGCCGTCAGTTTCCAGAATGGCATCGGCAACGAGGAAACGCTGGCGCGCGTGCTCGGCGCCCAGCATGTGCTGGGCGGCCTGACCGCGCAGGCCGGGCTGGTCGAAGCGCCCGGCGTGGTGCGCAATTTCGGCAGCCTGCCGACCTTCGTCGGCGAGCTGGGGGGCGGCCTCTCGTCGCGCGCCACCGCGCTCGCCGGCGCCTTCACGCGTCACGGGCTGCCGACCGAAGCGAGTGCGGACATCAAGCGTGACAAGTGGAAGAAGCTGCTAGGCAATGTCGGCTTGGGCGCCATTTCCGCCGCGACCGACCTGCGTTCGGTCGACATCATGGCCGTGCCCGAGCTGCGCCAGACCGTGTTCCGTGCGGTCGACGAGGCGGCGGCCGTCGCCGGCGCATGCGGCGTCAGGCTCGATGTCGATGAAGCGCGCGAGGTGCTCATGAAGCTGGCCGACCCGACCGCTGGCACCGGCACCAGTAAATCGTCCATGCGCGCCGACATCGCCAACCGCCGGCCGACCGAGATCGACTATATCCACGGCGCGGTGGCGCGCCTCGGGCGCGAGCGCGGCGTGCCGACGCCGACCATTGATGTCATGGTCGCCATCGTGAAGGGGCTGGAGTCGCTGTACCGCCCCGCCGGGCCGGGATGACATGAGCTTCCTGTTGACCGCAGAGCAGAAGCTGCTGGTGACGACGGCCCGGCGCTTCGTCGAAAGCGAGCTCATGCCGCTCGAGATGGAGGTCGAGACGAGCGGTGTCCTCGACGCCGAACGGGCCCGCGCCATCACGGCCAAATCCTTGTCGCTCGGGCTGTTCGCATTGAACGTTCCGTCGGAATATGGCGGCGGTGGTCTCGGCGCGCTGGACAACTCCCTCGTCGAGGAGGAGTTCGGCCGGACGACGGACATCCTCGTGCGTCGTGCGCTGGGCAATGTCTACGAGGTTCTGCTGGCCGGCACGCCCGAGCAGAAGCAGCGTTGGCTCGTACCGTCGGCGCGCGGCGCGCGCGTGTTCTCCGTGTGCTTCACCGAGCCGGGCGCCGGCTCCGACGCGGCGGGCATCAAGACGCGCGCCGTGCGCGACGGCACGGGCTGGCGCCTCAGCGGCCAGAAGATCTTCATCAGCGACGGCGCCTATTCGGATTTTTTCGTCGTCTCGGCCGTGACCGATCCCGCGGCCGGCACGCGCGGCATTTCGCTGTTCATCGTCGACAAGGTGATGGAGGGCGTCACGGTCGGCCGCGACCAGCCGATGATGGGCCTGCGCGGCACCAGCCACATCGAACTCTTTTTCGACGACGTCAGGCTCGGCCCCGAGCGACTGCTCGGGCCGGAAGGCGGCGGGCTCAAGCTGGCGCTCGAGACATTGGGCCGCATCCGACTGATGCAGATCGGTGCGCGCTCGGTCGGGCGCGCGACGCGCATCCTTGGTCTGATGACCGAGCATGCGCGCCAACGCCGCCAGTTCGGCGAGGCGATCGGCGAGTTTCAGATGGTTCAGCAGTTGCTGGCCGACAGCGCGATCGAGATCGAGGCCGCGCGGCTGATGGTTCGCCGCGCCGCCGCCGAGCTCGATCAAGGCGGCGATGCGCGCGAACGGCTGTCGATGGTCAAGATCTACGCTGCCGAGATGCTCGGCCGCGTCGCCGATCGGGCCGTCCAGGTGTTCGGCGGAAGCGGCTATGGCAAGGACCTGCTCATCGAGAAGTTCTACCGCGACGCGCGCATCTACCGGATCTATGACGGAACTTCGGAGATCCATCGCATGGTGATCGCGCGCAGCCTGATGAAGAACGGACCGGCGCTTGCCGATCCGCTGAATTGACAGATCGGACGCCACATCATGCCAGCCAGCAAGTTCGTCTCGGCCGCCGATGCCGCCGCGCTCATTCGCGACGGCGATACGGTCGGCCTGATCGGCGGCGGGGGCGGACTGATGGAGGCGTCCACGCTGTTTGCCGCGGTCGAGCGGCGCTTCCTCGAGACAGGGCATCCCAACAAGCTGTTCGTCATCCACGCGCTCGGCATCGGCGACCGAAAGTCCAGAGGCATGAACTGCTTTGCCCACGAAGGCATGGTGTGCCGCGTCATCGGCGGCCATTGGGTGTGGTCACCGCGCATGCAGGCGCTCGCGCGCGACGAGAAGATCGAGGCCTACGTTCTGCCGGGCGGCGTGGTCATGCAGCTGTGGCGCGAGATCGCGGCCGGCCGTCCCGGCTTGTTCACCCATGTCGGCCTTGGCACGTTCGTCGATCCGCGCCTCGGCGGCGGCAAGATGAACAAGGCGGCGCGCGAGGACCTGGTCGAGGTCGCCACGATCGATGGCAAGGAGATGCTGCGCTACAAGCCGTTTCCGGTTCACATCGCGCTCATCCGCGGTTCGTCGGCTGATGCGCAAGGCAATGTCTGCCTCGACCAGGAGGCGGCGAATCTCGACATCTACGCGGTCGCGCTCGCAGCGCACAATTCCGGGGGCAAGGTGATCGCCCAGGTGAAGAGCGCCGTCGAGGTCGGAAAGCTGCCGGCACGCGCGGTGCGCGTGCCCGGGGCCATCGTCGACGCGGTGGTCGTCGAGCCCAACCAGTCCATGACCTATGACATCGCCTACGATCCCTCCATGTCGGGAGAAAAGCGTTCGCCGGTGCCGAGAGAGGCGCCGCAGCCATTCACCGTGCGCGAGGCGATTGCGCGCCGCGCCGCAGAGGAGCTGCGCGACGGCGCGGTCATCAACTACGGCTTCGGCATCCCCGATGCTGTCGCCCGATTGGTCGCCGAGCGCGGCGATGTCGACCGTTACTACCAGACGATCGAGCACGGCACCTATGGCGGCAGCCTGCTGACCGGGACGCTGTTCGGTTTCGCGCGCAATCCCTCGGCGATGATCGATGCGCCGTCCCAGTTCGACTTCTATTCCGGTGGTGGTCTCGACATCGCCTTTCTCGGCTTCGGCGAGCTCGACGCGTCGGGACATGTCAATGTCTCGCGGCTGGGCGGCCTCACCGTCGGGCCGGGCGGCTTCATCGACATCGCTCAGAACGCGCGCAAGGTGGTGTTCTGCGGCACGTTCGACACCAAGGGCACGGAGATCGCGACCGGAGACGGTAGCCTGCGCATTCGTCGCCAGGGCGAGGTGCGCAAGCTCGTGCGCGCGGTCGAGCAGATCACATTCTCCGGCACCGTGGCGATGAGCCGAGGCCAGGAGGTCATCTACGTGACCGAGCGCGCGGTTTTCCGGCTGACGCCCGACGGCCTGGTGCTGGCCGAGGTGGCGCCCGGCGTCGACATCCGCCGCGACGTGCTCGAGCGCATGGACTTCACGCCGCGCGTGCCGCGCGACCCGGTCGTCATGTCGGCCGCGCATTTCACGGCCTGAGGGATCGCCCATGGCCGCGCTGCGCATTGCCGTGATGGGGGCCGGGCTGATCGGCCGGCGGCATCTGGGCGTGCTGCTCGCCGACCCGGCCTATGCGGTGGCGGGGATCGCCGATCCAAGCCCGGCGGCCGAAGCGTTCGCCCGCGCGCACGGCGTCGCGCATTTTGCCGATGCCGAGCGCATGCTCGATCAGGCGAAACCCGATGGCGTCGTCATCGCCACGCCCAACCAGCATCACGTCACGGCCGGCCTCGCCTGCGTCGCGCGCAGGCTGCCCATGCTGATCGAAAAGCCGATTGCCGATCGCGTGGCCGATGCGGTCGACCTCGTCGCGCGTGCCGGGCACGCCGCGGTGCCGATCCTGGTCGGGCATCACCGGCGGCACAACCCGATCATGCGCAAGGCGGCCGAGGTCATCGGCGACGGCGCCATCGGGCAGGTGGTCGCCGCCGTCGGGTTGTGGCTGTCGCGCAAGCCCGACGACTACTACAACGTGACCTGGCGCCGCGAGCCCGGCGGCGGACCGGTGCTGATCAACGCGATCCACGACATCGACTGCCTGCGCATGCTGTGCGGCGACATCGAGAGCGTCCAGGCCTCGACATCGTCGGTGGCGCGCGGCTTGCCGGTCGAGGACACGGCCGCCGCGGTGCTGCGTTTCGCCAATGGCGCATTGGGCACGCTGATCGTGTCGGATGCGGTGTCATCACCGTGGACCTGGGAATGGACCTCGGAGGAGAACCCGTTCTATCCTCACGAGCCGCGCGATTGCTTTCTCGTTACGGGGACCCGGGGATCATTGGCGGTACCGTCGCTCGAACATGGCTGGCACGAGCCGGGACAGGGCTGGGGTCAGCCGCTGACCCGCCGACGCATTCCCGTCATGCCGGCCGATCCCTATGTCGAGCAGTTGCGCAACTTCGCGCGGGTCATTCGTGGTGAGGACAAGCCAGTGGTCAGCGGCCAGGAAGGGACGCGCACGCTCGCGGCGACGTTGGGCATAACCGAATCCGCCCGAACCGGCCTGCCGATCCGAATCGACGACATGTTGAAACGCCCATGACGCGGCCAACGCGCAGCGAGGAGAAAGCGGCATGAATCAAGCACCTCGGGCCGTCTGCGTGATCGGCTTTCCGGTCGCCCATTCGCGCTCGCCGCTGATCCACGGCCACTGGCTGGAGAAGCACGGCATAGCCGGCGTGTATCGCCGCGAGGCGGTCAAGCCGGAGGAGCTCAACGACTTCATCGCCGGCTTCGCCGGCCGCGGCTATGTCGGCGGCAACATCACACTGCCGCACAAGGAAGCGATGATGAAGCTGACCGAGCCGGACGACCGCGCGCGCGCGATCGGCGCGTGCAACACGATCTGGTTCGACAACGGCCGTCTGCGCTCGACCAACACCGATGCCGAGGGCTTCCTCGGCAGTCTCGACCAGTCAGCGCCGGGCTGGGACAGGAACGTGAGCAATGCGGTCGTGATCGGCGCCGGCGGCGCGGCGCGCGCCGTGGTCTATGGCTTCCTCGAGCGCGGTGCCGAGCGAGTCCACCTGGTCAACCGTACTCTGTCGCGCGCCGAGGCGTTCCGCGAGCGCTTCGGTCCGCGCGTGTGGCCGACCAGATGGGATGATCTGCAGAAGGTGATGAAGGGCGCCAACCTCGTCGCCAACACGTCATCCCTGGGCATGACCGGAAATCCCGAGCTGCCCATCGACCTCAAGGAGGTGCGTGACGATGCGGTGGTCGCCGATGCGGTCTACGTGCCGCTCGTCACCGGGCTGCTGACAGCGGCCAGGCAGCGCGGCCTGCGCACCTCGGATGGTCTCGGCATGCTGCTGCACCAGGCTGGACGCGGCTTCGAATTGTGGTTTGGCGTGCGGCCCAAGGTGACGGCGGAGCTGCGCAAGCTGATCGAGGACGAACTGCTCAGGAAGTAGCCGGCCGGGCGCGCAGCCATCGTGCATAGGCATGAACGCCCTCGGCCAGGGAGCGCCTGACCGCGAACCCGGTATCGGCGCGCAGTCGATCGCCGGCGAGCGGACTGCGCATTGGCGTGTAGGTGGTCCATGGCTCGGTCCCGGGTCCCAGCTCAATCACCGCGCCGGGAACCGCGGCCCGGATCGCGGCGGCCACCTCGCCCGCGCTGAAATTCACGCCCGGCCCCAGGTGGTAGACGTCAAAGGCGAGGCGCACTGCGCCGGCAGCGGCGAGCAAGCCCGCGGCGGCGTCGCCCACGAAGGTGAAGCTGGCGGCAAAGTCGGCGCCGGATGGTGCACGGACCGGCGTGCCGGACAAGGCAGCGCCGAGTAGCGCCGGTATGGGTCCGCGGGTTGGCGAATCCGTGACGATTGGCGGGCCATAGATCCAGGATATGCGCACGACAGCGCAGGATAGTCCGAACTGGGAGCGATACATGCGCGTGATCAGCTCGCCGCAGTATTTCGTCGTGGCGTAAACGTTGGCGGGCGTCGCTGGCGCGTCCTCGGGTATGGCGCTGGTCGTGTCGGCCCGATTTTGGAACACCGAGCCCGTGCTGACATAGATGAAGCGCCTCCAGCCATGGCGCCGTGCTGCCTCGAGCAAATGCGCCGTGGCCGCGATATTGGCGTTGACGGCAGTCAAGGGCTGGGGACGCGCATAGGCCTCGTTGGATAGCGCCGCAAGGTGGATGCAGGCGTCGATGCGGTGGCGGCTTGCGAGCCGCTCGACTGCATCCGCGTCCGCCAGCTCGCACGCAATCCAGTCGACTCCGGCGATCGCCGCGGCGTCGGTCGGGCGGAAGGTGGTGCGGTACTGCGCCGCGACTTCGAGGCCGGCGGCACGCGCCTGGCGCACGGTTTCATATCCGATGTGCCCCATCGCCCCGGTAACGAGCAGCGCCACGTGATCCTCGCACTCGCGCCGGCGACGGGGATGCTACTTCTTGCGCGACCTGGCCTTGCCGGCCGCCCTGGGCCGGCGCTTCGGGCCGGCATCGCGGATCAGACCTTCCTGTTCGTACAGCTTGGCGCCCTTGTTGATGTGCGCCGAGAGCACGGAGACGAGCGTATCGGCGTCGCGCGCCAGGGCCGCATCGAGGATCTGGCGGTGCTCGCGCCGCGACTGATCGCGCGGAAAGTCGCGCACCTGGAAGGCGAGCATGCGGTAGCGCAGGCTCTGGTCGTACATGAAGCCGTGGAAAGTCAGCAACCAGCGCGAGCCACAGGCCGAAATCAGCGCTTGGTGGAACTCCCTGTTGTAGCGCTCGAGTAGCGGGCTGTACCGCTTGGGATCGCCCTCGACGACCTCCTCGATCTTCGACAGCTTGTGGTAGGCAGCGACGACGCGCGATTCCCAGTCGAGGTCGGCCCGCTGCAGCGACAGATTGGCGGCGTGGCACTCGAGCAGCGTGCGCATCTCCGTGATGTCCTGGAGGTCGGCGAGAGAGGCCGGCACCACGGTGAAGCCGCGCTGACCCTCGTTGGCGACCAGCCCTTCGGAGACCAGGCGCGACAGCGTCTCGCGCAGGGTGTTGACGCTGGCGACGTAGCGCTGGCGCAGCGCGTCGAGCTTGAGCTTGTCGCCCGGCTTGAACAGGCCGAGCAGGATATCCTTGCGAATCCGCCCATAGATGGCTTCGGTCAGCGTCGCCGGCGGCACGCTCCCATCGGCCTCGTCTGTGATCAACCCGTCCATCGAACCGGCGCTCCCAGGGCAATACTCGGATTACGCGCCTGGATATTGTCGCGCATTTGTCCACCCCACAGCAAGCAAGCAGGGCCGGAATACGCATCGGAGTGCCTCCGTCAATCGATTCGTGGCCGCTGGAAGTATTAGTGGGTAAATGACATAATTTCCTATATTTGTGATTTGAGAGGGCAAAATGCGCCGGTCGATCGCCACCGTGTCCCTGTGCGGAATCCTCGAGGAAAAGCTGGCGGCGGCTGCGGCCGCCCATTTCGACGGGGTCGAGATCTTCGAGAACGACCTGCTCTATTTCGGCGGCTCGCCGCGCCAGGTGCGCGCGCTCGCCGACGATCTCGGCCTCAAGGTCGTGCTCTACCAGCCGTTTCGCGATCTCGAGGGCGTCACCGACGAGCAGTTCCGCCGCAATCTCGACCGCATCGAGCGCAAGTTCGACGTCATGGAGGCGCTGGGCGCGCCGCTCCTCCTGGTGTGCTCCAACGCGCTGCCCCAGGCGATCGACGACGATGCACGCGCCGCGGCCCAGCTCTACGAGGCGGCCGACCGGGCGGCCAAACGCGGTTTGCGCATCGGCTACGAGGCGCTCGCCTGGGGCACGCGGGTCAAGACCTACGGCCAAGCCTGGCGCATCGTGGAGCGCGCCAATCATCCTCATCTCGGCCTGATTCTCGACAGCTTTCACACGCTGTCGCTCGCCGACGACCCGACGAGGATCACCGGCATTCCCGGTTCGCGCATCTTCTTTGTCCAGATGGCCGACGCGCCGAAGCTGGCCATGGACGTCCTGTCCTGGAGCCGGCATTTCCGCTGCTTCCCCGGACAGGGCGATCTCGATGTCGCGGGATTTCTCGCCCAGGCGCTGCGCGCCGGCTATGCCGGTCCGGTGTCGCTCGAAGTGTTCAATGACGAGTTCCGTGCGTCACCGACGCGGCCGACCGCGCTCGATGGCATGCGGTCGCTGCTTTTTCTCGAGGAACAGGTGCGTGCTGCGCTGCGCGCCGACGCCGCTCCGAACGACCGAACGCGCTCGAACCGCCGCGTCGAGCTGTTCGATCCGCCGCCGGCGCCGGAGCTCACAGGCATTGCATTCGTCGAGTTCGCCGTCGACGCCCGCTCGGAAGCGGCGCTGGCCGACTGGCTCGGCCGGCTGGGCTTCCGTTGCGCCGGCCGGCATCGTACCAAGGACGTCAGTCTCTATCGGCAGGGCGAGATCAACATCGTGCTCAATGCCGAGCCCGATTCGTTCGCGCAGTCCTATTTCCTCATGCACGGGCCCTCGTTGTGCGCCATCGGTGTCGGCACACGGGACGAGCTGCAGGCGCTCAACCGGGCCGAGGCCTTCGAGTGCGCGCGCTACGAGGGACGCGTCGGACCCAACGAATGGTCGATTCCTGCTGTACGCTCGCCGGCCGGCAGCCTGCTCTATTTCGTCGCTGCGCCAGCCGAGGGCGGCGGACCGCTGGACACCGATTTCATCGCCGTTGCCGCCGGGAACAGCCCGGTCGAAGACGCCGGCCTGCTTGCCTTCGATCACCTGGCGCATGCCTTGCCGCATGGCCAGCTCGACAGCTGGATCCTCTTCTATCGTTCGGTTCTGGCCCTCGAGCCCGAGCCGGTCGTCGTGCTGGCCGATCCTTACGGTCTCGTGCACAGCCGGACGGTGAGCAGCCAAAACCGTGCCGTCCGATTTCCGCTCAACGTCTCGGAAAGCCACAACACGACGACCGCGCGCTCGGTCAGCACCTTCGCCGGCGCCGGCATTCATCACATCGCATTCCGCACGCCGGACATCTTCGCGGCGGCCGCGCGATTGCAGGCGAACGGCATTCCAGTCCTGCCGATTCCGGCCAACTACTACGACGACCTTGCCGCCCGCTTCGGTCTCGATGCCGATCTGCTCGACCGGATGCAGCGGCACAATATCCTCTATGACCGCTCGCCTGCGGGCGAATACCTGCAGGTCTACACCGAGGCCTTCGAGCGGCGGTTCTTTTTCGAGATCGTCCAGCGCCGCGACGCCTACGACCTCTATGGCGCGGCCAATGCGCCGGTCCGCATGGCGGCGCAGGCTGAACGCGACCGCCAGGCGAATCCGGAACTCGTCGCCCTGCTCTGACGCGGCATCGCCGCGCCTCCCAAGTATTGGGATTTTCTACTGGATTTCGGCCGGTGGCGGCACACAATCGGCCGGATGGTTCCCGTCCGGCCAGGCGGCCGACCGCGAAGTTTCGGGAGAAGGATCGACATGCCCATGAAGTTCAACATCTCGATCCAGCTCGAGCGCACCAGCCCCGACATCGACATGCGCGATGTGGTGCGCCACGTCGTCGAGATGGTGCAGATGGCCGAGGCCGGCGGCTTCGAGATCGTCTGGATCGGCGAACATCACGGCATCGAGCAGAACATCGCGCCGGCGCCCTTCCAGTTCATGGCTCATCTGGCGGCGCACACCTCGCGCATCCGCTTCGGCACGGCGGTTGCGGTGGCGCCCTACTGGCACCCGGTCAAGCTCGCCGGCGAGGCGGCGCTCTTCGACCTCTTGAGCGGCGGCCGGCTCGAGTTCGGCATCGGGCGCGGCGCCTATCAGCGCGAATTCAACATCATGGCGCGCGGCATGCCGCAGCAGGAAGGCGGCGCCTATATGCGCGAGATGGTGCCGGCGCTGAAGAAGCTGTGGCAGGGCGACTACGTGCACGAGGGCAAGTACTGGTCTTTCCCACGCGTGACCTCGGTGCCCAAGCCCCTGCAGAGGCCCTATCCGCGCATCTGGGTCGCGGCGCGCGACCCCGCCTCCTACGACTGGGCGCTGTCGGAGGGTTGCAGCATCCAGTCCTGGGGAATCGCGCGGCCCTTTTCGGAGGTCGAGCTCTACAAGAAGCAGTTCGAGGACGCGCTCAAGAAGCACCCGCAGACGCCGCGTCCGCTGTTCATGACCCAGCGCTGGACCGCGGTCTACGACCGGCCCGACGGCTGGGAGATCCCGGTCAAGGCGCTCCACTTCCGCGCCGCTGAGTTCGAGAACCTGTTCAAGGACGTGACCGGGTCAGTGGTCGAAGGCTTCACCCAGCGCATCGATCTCAACACGCTCAAGAACCGCAACGAGTACGAGCCGGAGTGGCTGCGCGCGCACCTCCCCTTCGGCATGCCCGACGAGGTGATCGCCAAGCTCAAGCGCTACGAGGCGCTCGGCGTCGACCACTACTCCTATATCGCGAGCTTCGCCATGCCGATGGCCGAGCAGAAAAAGTCGCTGCGTCTGTTCATCGACGAGGTCATGCCGGCCTTCAAGGACGAAAGTGGACGTCGCGCCGCCGAATAGCTCCTCCCGCTCGTGGTCAAGCTCTTCATCCACAGCTTCGGCTATCGGTTCCATTACCGGTTCAAGCCGGGCTTCGGCATCTTCGCTTTTCTCGACAAGGCGGCCGAGCTCGGCTTCAGCGGCGTCAACGTCTCCGCCTTTCCGCCGAACTTCTACACTCTCAACGGAGCCGAGCCCGGTCACGTGCGCGCCATACGCAACCGGGTCGAGGCCAACAAGCTGCTGATCGACATCGAATGCAATGGCACGGCCCCGGCGCATCTGACCTCGATGCTCGATCTCGCCGGGCGACTGGGCGCCGGCTATCTGCGTACCTACGTCAAGCCGGATGTGGCTGAGACGCGACAGAGAATTGACGATGCCGTGCGCGACCTGAGCGCCATCGGACCGGTCGCCGAGCGTGCGGGCATCCCATTGCTGCTCGAGAACCATGAGGACTTCACAGGGCCGGAGATGGCCGAGATCCTCCGGCGCGTCGGCCATCCGTTCATTGCCGCGCTCTACGACTACGGCAACTCGATGGTGTTCATGGAGGAGCCGCTGACAACGCTGGAGCATATGAGGCCGTGGATTCGCTCTGCACATATGAAGGATCACGTCACCATCCCGGTGGGCGCCGCGGGCAATTCGGAACCGATCTGGCTCGGCGTGCCCCTCGGCGAGGGATTCATTCCCGTCGTGGAGGCGACGCGGCGCCTCGTGGCGGCCGGCGTTGATCGTATCTGCTACGAGAACTGCTGGGCCTATGCGGCCAAGTATCTCGGCTCGCGCAGCGACGGCACAATGGGTGCGGGCGCCTTCGCCTATAGCCGTCCGCCCTACGATCCTGCCATCTGCGTGCCGAACATGCCCTATCAGCCGCCGCCCGGCGCGCCGACCATAGAGGAGTTCGTGCGCGAGCATGGCTTGGATGCGGTGGCCCTCGAAGCCGAAGCGAACCGGCGGTCGATTCAGTGGCTGAAGACGGAATACGCCAAGGCCGGCATCGAGCTCGCGCACGAATTGAATGCGGCGGCCTGACGCGAAGCTATTCCCGCAAGGTCGGATCGAGCCGGTCGGCGAGCCAGTCGCCGAAAATGCTGACGGCAAGCGTCGTCATGAAGATCGCCATGGCCGGGCAGATCGCGATCCACCAGGCGGTCAGCAGATAGTCGCGGCCGAAGCCGACCATGTTGCCGAGGCTGGTCTGCGGCGGCTGCACGCCGAGACCGAGAAAACTGAGACTGGTCTCGAGCAGGATGACGTGCGGGAAGGTGAGTGTTAGGCAGACCGTCAGCGCGCCCGCGATGTTGGGTAAGATGTGGCGCAGATGCAGACGCACGGGCCCCGCGCCCAGCACCTTGAGGGCGACTGCATAGCCCTGGCCCAACGCCGCCAGCGTCATGCCCCTGGTGATGCGGGCGTAGCGTTCCCAGCCATAGACGCCGACGACCGCGACGAACAGGTAGAGGCTGTTGCCGAAGAATGCGACGACGGCGAGCGCCAGGATCATGAAAGGCAGTGCCGCTTGATAGTCGATCGCCATGACCACGGCCTCGTCGACCAGGCGCCCGAAATGGGCGGCGAAAAAGCCGAGCGACGTGCCGATGACGGCACCGATCATGGTGCCGATGATGGCGACGAAGATGCTGGTGCGGATCGAGTAGACCAGCCGGCTGTAGACATCACGGCCGAGATCGTCCGAGCCGAGCGGATGCCGCCAATTGCCGCCTTCGAGCCAGATCGGCGGCTGCAGCCGGCCGCGCAAATCGATCTGGTCGTAGTCGTAGAGGGCCAGGAATCTGGCGCTCACCGCCACGATCAGCATGAGCAGGACCCACGCGAGCGAGATTGCGGCCCCCCAGGTCAGGCCGAATGGAAGGCGGCGCGCCGCGGCGCGCGCGAGGGCGGGACGGTCGGTCGTCGTGCTCACCGGTCCGTTCCCTTCATGCGCTTGGCGAGCAGCGCGCCGATGCGCGGGTCGAGCCAGCCATAGAGCAGGTCGACGGTGAGGTTGGTGACCACCATGGACACGCCGGCCAGCATGATGATGACCTGGACGATCGGCAGGTCGCGCTGCGCCACCGCCGTGACGAACAGTCTTCCGACCCCGGGCCAGGCGAAGATCGATTCGGTGATCACGGCGCCGGCGATCATGGAGCCGACGAAGAAGCCGCCGATCGTGACGAGCGGGATCGCGGTATTCGGCAGGGCATGGCGGCGCACGGCGCGCGGCCAGGGCAGGCCCTTAGCGAGGGCGGTGCGCATGTAGGGCTGGCTCAGCACCTGGAGCATCGCCGAGCGCGTGTAGCGCGCGAAGACGGCGGTCTCGTGGGTCGCCATGGTGATGACCGGCAGCACGAGATGCTTCGCGGTGCCGAAGCCGGTGCTGGGCAGCAATCCCCAGGTGACCGAAAGCAGCAGAATGAGCAGGATCGCGATGACGAAGCCGGGCAGACAGAAGCCGGCAACCGCCAGCGTCATGATGCCGCGGTCGAGCCATTTGCCGTGCCAGAGCGCCGCGGAAATGCCGAGCGGAATGCCGATGGCCAGCGCCACCACCATGGTGATGCCCATCAGCATCAGCGTGCGCGGCACGCGTTCCATGACGGTCGTAAGCGCGTCGCGCCGGTCGAGATAAGAGCGGCCGAAGTGTCCATTTGCAATCTCGCCGATGAAGGCGATGTATTGCTCGGGGATCGACTTGTCGACGCCGAGCTTCCGGCGCAGCTCCTCGAGCACCTCGTGCTCGGCCTCCATGCCGAGCAGCGCCACTGCCGGATCGCCGGTCAGGCGCAGCACGATGAACACGGTCGTCACCAACAGCACCACGGTCAGCAGCGCGCGCAACACCTTCTGGATGACGACACGGAACGGCATGACCGCCTAATGCTCCAAATGGCATGCCGCCTGCCGACCGTCGGCGAGGCGGATCAGCGGCGGCGCCTCGACGCGGCAGCGGTCGATGGCGGACGGGCAGCGCGGATGGAAACGGCAGCCGGGCGGCGGATTGAGCAGGCTCGGCGGCTCGCCCGTGGGCACCAGCTCGGGCTCGCTGTCGCGCGGCTCGGGCACGGGTATCGCGGCAAGCAATGCGCGCGAATAGGGATGGCGCGGCTGGTCGAACAGCTCGTCGGTGTTGCCGAGCTCGACGACGCGGCCCGAATACATGATCGCCACGCGCGAGCACAGGTGCCGGACGAGCGAGAGATCGTGGCTGATGAACAACAGGGCGAGGTTGAGTCGCTGGCGCAGCTCGACGAGCAGG
>Ga0194131_10000521_pt1 | contig 65019 bp, 69 predicted proteins | sample TA2KigO120mmetaG_FD_148631 | JGI IMG/M metagenome (GOLD analysis project Ga0194131, IMG submission 148631) | Freshwater microbial communities from Lake Tanganyika, Tanzania - TA2015053 Kigoma Offshore 120m | ecosystem: Environmental > Aquatic > Freshwater > Lake | place: Tanzania: Lake... | reverse complement strand
ATCAATTTCAGGTACTTGCGCCGTTCATCCACGGTCATCTTCTCTTCACTCGCCATGATTCCCTCGGTAACATTTCTAGCTGAGGGAACCATACCCCTTTGGGTAACATTTTAGGTGAGTGAATACGACCCATTGACATCAATCTGGGTTGGAGTATAATACGGCCCGTCTAAAATTGGTCTGACCATCGGACAGGTATGCAGGCGCAAATCCAGAGTGTGAAACGCCGCCGGTTGCACGAGGATATCGTGCAGCAGTTCCATGCCTTGATTCGGGAGGGGGCGCTGAAACATGGCGACCGCCTGCCTGCCGAGCGGGAATTGGCGGAACAATTCCAGGTGAGCCGCAGCTCCGTGCGCGAGGCAATCCGTTCCCTGGAGCGGCAGGGATTGGTGGTCAGCAAACCCGGCGCGGGCACCTTTATCAACACCGAGACTCTGGATTCGGTGGTGACCCTCCTGTCCTCCACCTTCGGCACAGGTTCCGATGCTTTGCGCGACGCTTTCGAGATGCGGCATCTGCTGGAGCCGCCCATTGCTGCGCTGGCCGCCCAGCGGGCTACTCCTGAGGAAGTGGCGAAGTTGCGGGAGATTCTGGAAGAGCAGCAGCGCCAGATTGACCAGGGTGACACCGGCGTGGAGGCTGATACCGCCTTCCACTTTGCCTTGGCCGCCGCTACTCACAACGCCGCATTGATCAAGGTGGTCAGCGCCGTGGAAGACGTCTTGCAGCACTCCCGCGGTCAGTCGTTGGAAGAACCAGGCCGCCGCCAGCGTTCCCTGGCTTCCCACCGGCAGATTTTGGAGCGGGTGGAAGCTGGCGATTACCGGGGCGCGCAGCAGGCCATGGACCACCATCTGACAGTAGTAGAACCATCCAGCCCCCAGTCAGGGGAGACCGGTGGGTCCGAGCCCGCTGGCTGGCGGCCCTGATAGCCCTGGGCCAGGGCCCGGGCGATAATTTAGCCGGAACGGGCGTCCAAAATTCGGCACTTAGGAGGAGGAGCTATGGTCACCAAGCTAGGCCACGTTGGCATAATTTGCAACGACTTCCTAAAGATGCGCGACTTCTACACCCGGGTCATCGGCCTGACCATCACCGACGAGGACCCGGACCGGGGCAGTTGCTTTCTCAGCGCCGACCCAGAGAATGAGCACCACGAGCTAGCCCTGGGACGGGCCAATGGGGCAGAGCGTCCCAAGACCCAGGGACTGGGCCAGGTGTCCTTTATTGTGAAGGACCTGGATTCCTTGAAGAAGTTGTACCAGCGGCTTTTGGACGAAAAGGTGCGCATTGACCGCTGCGTCACCCACGGCATTTCGTGCAGCGTATACTTCTACGACCCCGAGGACAATCGAGTGGAGCTGTACTACAAGACCGGCTACAATGTCAAGCAGGGCTTCAGCCAGCCCATTGACCTGAAAAAGCAGTCCAACGCAGAATTGTTGGCCTTTTCCCAGTCCTTTGAGGCGACCCAGGGGCCTTTCCAGGGCGCCAAATTGCCGGTGGGACGGGCACGCTAAGGTTGGCTTGCCTGAGGGTACGGCCACAAGTCCGGCCCCCAGGACGGTTTAAACAAAGAACTCATTTGGAGGAACGCTTATGGCCACAGTGGCGGTGGAGGTGGTGTACCGGGGTATTTACCAGAGAACTCTGGCCCGGAACATCGTCCGCTCCATAGTATTCGCCGCGCGCAAAGAAGGCAAAATCGGCACGGCCTTCGGGCGCTACGGCGACTCCCCGGAACGCAACGGCATCCCCGCAAAGCAATTCGCCATCGTTGCCGACACGCCTGAGGAACTGGAAGAGAACCTGGCGGTGTACGAAGCCCAGGAAGTGGATGTCACCATCAATGTGGACGACACCATGTGCAAGGGCATCGAGTCCTGGGCCTGGTATGGCCTGGAACCCATTAACAAGTTGACCAAGCCCGGCGGAACGCTGATCGTCACCTCCCGCCAGCCCGCTGAGGACCTCATCCAGGACATCCACCAGCGCAGTGAGCCGTTCAATCTGTCCATCATACCCAGCACAGCCAGCTTCTCCGGTTTGTGGGTCTACAAGGACGACCACACGGACATGCGCATCCTGGGGGCGCTGTGCAAAGTGTGCCCTGACCTGGTGAGCCTGGACTCCATGATGGCTGCCCTCAAGGACCAGGGCACGTCCGATGTGAAATTGTCTTCCGCCCAGAAGGCCTACGACCGCACCACCCAGCGGCCCGTGGAACCTGGCGAAGGCAGCACGGAAGTCCCCTTCTCCTTTGACCTGCCCGGCTGGAAGAGCATGGAAGAAGGTCTGGTCATCCGGGGCATCGAGCAGGGCGGCGGCTTCCGCGGCGGGCAGGAAGGCTACCAGCCGGCGCGCAATGCCGTGTTCAAGAAGTGGAGCACCCGCTCCATGCGCCCGGTGGTCAACTTCGAGACTTGCATCAAGTGCACCCTGTGCTGGCTCCAGTGCCCGGACACCTGTTTTGACGTGACTCCCGATGGCCTGTTTGACGCCAACATGGAGTCCTGCTGCGGTTGCGGCGTCTGTGAGTCGGTGTGCCCGGTGCCCAACTGCATCACCATGGTAAACGAGGCCGAGTTCAACGACAACAACAGCGAGTGGGAAGCCTGGCAGAAGGACGCCAACTCCTACAAGCAGTGGATGACCGCCCTAGTGGAGAAGCAGCAGGCCGCTGGCGAGCGCTCCCATGGCTTCCACCACGTTGGCGGATACGCTGAAGAGATTGCCAATTCGAGGGACAGCTAAATGACTACTACTCAGACCCAGCTTTTCCAGACGGAAAAGGAAGAGCTAATCAGCGGCAGCGAAGCCATCGCCATTGCCTGCGCCTTGGCCGATGTGGACGTGATTACCGCCTACCCCATTCGGCCCTACGACACCGTCATGCAGTACGTGTCCAAGCTCAAGGCCGACGGCGCCTTCGACTGCGACTTCATCGTGGCTGAGAGCGAGCACTCCCAGTTTGAAATCGTCAAGCACGCCTCCGCCGTGGGCGCCCGCACCTTCTGCGGCTCCAGCGGCGTGGGCTGGTTCTACGCTATGGAGGCCATCACCGTCACCGCCGGCCTGCGGCTGCCGGTGGTGGCAATGGTGGGCAACCGCGCCCTGGACGACCCCGGCGCTTTCGGCGTGGAACACAACGACGCCTTGGCGGTCCGCGACCTGGGATGGATGCTCTACTGGGTGGCTACCGCCCAGGAGGCCCTGGACACCGCCCTGCTGGCCTGGAAAATTGCAGAGGACCCTAGAGTGTTCCTGCCCTTCGCTGTCAGCTGCGACGGCTCCTTCCTTACCCACTCCCAGGCCATTGTGCGGGTGCCGGACAACAAGAAGGTGCGCCAGTTCCTGCCCAACTACAACCGGGGCAAGCTCCAGCTTCACCCGGACAACCCCATCACCGTGGCGCCCCAGGTCAATGAGGACTGGCTGATGGAAATCCGCCGCCAGACCAACGAGGCCATGCTGCGGGCCACCCAGGTGATCCCCGAAGCCTATGATGAGTTCAAGCAGGTCTTTGGCCGCGGTGACCCCAGTCCCTGGATTGAAGAGTTCATGACCGAGGATGCGGAAATCGTCCTGGTGGGCATGGGCACTCTGGCCATGCCGGTGCGGGTCGCCATCCGGCGGCTGCGGGAGCAGGGCAAGAAAGTGGGGTTCCTGCGGGTCAAATTCTTCCGCCCCTTCGCCACCGAAGAAATTCGCAACGCCCTGAGCCACTGTAAGGCGGTGGGAGTCATTGACCGGGACTACTCTTACGGCTCCCCCTCCTTCGGCGGAGTGCTGTTCAACGACCTGCGTGCCGCCCTGTATCCCCTGCAGCGTCACCCGCTGATGCTTAGCTTCATTGCTGGCTTGGGTGGCCGCGAGGTGATGGTGCGGGACGTGAACCAGGTGGTGGATATGTGCCAGAAAGCCATAGACACCGGCAAGATAGAGCAGGAAAATACCTGGATCGCAGTAAGGGAGTAACGACTATGACCAGTGTGCAAGATCTTCCCCAGGTCCGTGGGGTCAAAAATATACCGGTAGAAGAATACTTTACTTCAGGCCACCGCACCTGCCAGGGCTGCGAATCTGCCCTGGTGATGCGGCTGATGGTCAAGGCGGCGGGCCAGCGCACCATTGTGCTGGGCAGCACCGGCTGTATGTACGTGGCCAACACCACCTACTACAGCACCCCCTGGGTAGTGCCGTGGATGCACACTCAGTTGGGTTCCTCCGGCTCCGCCGCCACCGGCACCGCCGCGGCCCTGGCCTCCATGATGCGCAAAGGCAAGATGAAGCAGGAACCCATCAACGTCATCGCCTTCTGCGGCGACGGCGGCGGCGTGGACATGGGCCTCTCCGCCATCTCGGCGGCGTTGCAGCACGACGAGTATAACCTGCTCATCATCTGCTATGACAACGAGTCCTACGCCAACACCGACATCCAAGTGTCTGGCAGCTCCCCATGGGGCGCCAACTCCACCTTCAGCCCGCCGGGCAAGGTGCACCGCATCATGAACAAGCGGTGGAAGAAGAACACCGCGCCCATGCTGGCCGCCGGCCATCCGGACTGCAAGTATGTGGCCACCACCTGCGCCTCCTATGGCCTGGACTTCACCAACAAAATCCGGCGCGCCCTGACCATCGGTGGCCCCACCTTTGTCCACTGCTTTGACCCGTGCCCCAAGGGCTGGGACTACGACCCCAAGTACTCCCACGAGCTGGGAATGCTGGGCATCGAGACGGGCCTGTGGGTGCTGTACGAAATCGTCAACGGCGAGCTGGTGCTCAACGGCCCCTCCCGGACCATTGCCAAGGGCATCCGCCAGCGCAAGCCAGTGGAGGAGTACCTGATGCGCCAGGGCCGCTTTGCCCACATGACCAAGGAGGACATCAAGTTCTTCCAGGAGAAGGTGGACGAAAGCTGGGAGAAGTGGTGGATTCCGGGGCTAATACCCTTTGGGGAGAAGGAGGAAGCATAACCAACTGTCCAAGGCACACACACGGCGAAACAGGCAGGGGGCGGGGTTTTGAACCCGCCCCTCATGGTTTTTATGGATGATTGTTGGCAATTCTGTGTTGCTGCTGGGCAAGGTATGACCAGTCGGGCTAGGCGCTTAATGCGCAACAGCACTTGACGCAGCACACATTCTGGCATATGGTGATCTCATGCCTTGGGCCACACGCAGCTATTCATTAGAAGAAATTGATGCCGCAGGGAAGGCCCTTATCTCCCGTAGGTCTACACCCGAGGAGATTGAAGCCGCTATTGACGTAATTAATAACTGGCGGGCAGCGCATGCGTTCCCTCTGAACACCATGCAGATGCGCTTGCGCACGAAGGCGAGTGAGGTCGACCGCCGAAGCCCGTTTGTAAGCCAGCGCATCAAGCGCCTATCAGCGATTGAGTCAAAACTGAGACGGTTGAGAAATGTCCCGCACTACTTCGCTGACACCGATGTATTTCTCAGGGAGTTAAGGCGGGCAACGCGCTGATGACTGAATTGATGAACAGTGCTTGAGCGAAAACTCCCCGACGATCCTTTAGCCTTCATTTGTGATTGCCTGCGCAGTGGCCGGATCCTGTGGACTTATCATATCAATATGCGCCTGGAGCAAAGGTTTATTGCTCGCGAGGCAATAATCGCCGCCGAGGGCTACGAGATCGTTGAGGCGTACCCCTATGACCAACCTCTCCCAAGCTACTTGCTGTTGGGGCGCCGGGGGCAAGTGGCGTTCCACGTCCTGTTCGCCACCGACGTGGATGGGCAGAACGTGCGAATCGTTACCGCATACCATCCCAGCCCGGAAGAGTGGGAAGCGGACTTAAAGGCGCGAAGGAGAACCCCATGAGGTGCACGATTTGCGGCGCTGGCATGGTGTCAATCACCACTGACTTGCCCTTCAAGCTGTCAGAAAACCGCATCGTAATTTTGAAGCAACTCCCGGTCTTACAGTGCCAGGCGTGCCGTGAATACTTGATTGAGGATGCGGTTATGGCACGCATTGACGCCCTTTTGGCCCGTACCGACGGCACGGCGGAATTGGAAGTGCTCCAGTATGCGGCCTGAGTATCCGTTATAACTAATGCACTCGCCCACCCCTTGCCACCCTCCTGCCCAGGTAGTAAAGTAGCTGCGACTTAACTACGGCCTCGGCTTGGTTCCCTGGCAGGCCGGAATTGCAGGAGGTACTCCCATGCGGATGGACCCCATTAACCTTCACGACTTTGAAGTGCGGGCCAAGCAGTGCCTGCCCCATAATAACTGGGACTTTATTGAAGCGGGTGCTATGGACGAGATTACTACTCGCCGCAACCGCACCGCCTTCGACGCTTTGACCCTGCGCCCCCGCTTCTTGCGGGACGTGGACCAGCGCAAGCTCTCCACCACCATGCTGGGCAGCGAAATCAGCTTCCCCGTGTTTGTCTGCCCCGCGGGCGGCCACAAGCTGGCCCACCCCGACGGTGAACTGGCTACCGCCCGGGGCGCGGGCAAGTCCAACACCCTGATGATGCTCAGCACTTCCTCTCACTACAGTATGGAGGACGTGGCCGGGGCGGCTTCGGCCCCCCTGTGGTTCCAGCTTTACCACCGGGGCTACGAGTTCACCGAGATGCTGGTGCACCGGGCCGAGGAGGCTGGCTACAAGGCCATTGTCTTGACCGTAGACACGCCGGTGCCCAGCCCCAAGGAGCGGGACCAGCGCAACCGCTATGAGAACCCCTTCCCCCTAGGCAACTTCCGCGCTACCACGGAAGAACTGCCCGCCATGAGCGGCACCGACGAGGCACCCAACTGGCGGCCTTCGCCCACTGCGCCGCTGACCTGGAAGGAGCTGGAGTGGCTGCGGGGCCTCACTTCCCTGCCGCTGGTGCTCAAGGGTATCCGCACTGCGGAAGATACCCACTTGGCGGTGGAGAACGGCGTCAACGGCATCCTGGTGTCTAACCACGGCGGGCGGCAGCTGGACCAAACGCAAAGCGCCATTGAGATGGTCCCGGAAGTGGTGGCGGCGTGCAAAGGCCAGGCGGAAATCTATCTGGACTCCGGCGTGCGCCGGGGCAGTGATGTGCTCAAGGCCCTGGCCATGGGTGTCAAGGCCGTGGGCATCGGGCGGCCTCTTTACTGGGGCCTGGCGGTAGACGGCGCAGATGGCGTCCACGGTGTGCTGGAACTCCTGCGTAAGGAACTGGACCAGGTCATGGCCTACTGCGGCCAGACTAATGTGGAAGCCATTGAGCCCTCCCTGGTCAACATTCCCGATGGCTGGGGGCCGGGCCGGGTGGCGGGCTAGTAAGCGAGCCTACTGCCCAACGGGCAAAACGACAACGGAGGGGTACCCGGTGGGTGCCCCTTTTCCTTTGGGGCCCCTATTTGTTGCCCATGACGCAGCCGTAGTTGACCAGCTAGGCAGCCAGGGGTAAACTTCATATTATCCAAAGGCGCATGATAGCTGCTGCTGCAAGAGAGGCAGCAGTGATGACGGCCTTATCGGAGGATAGGAACAATGGCTGAACCCATCAACGTGACCGAGAGCACCTGGGATGCCGAGGTGCTGAAATCCGAGTTGCCGGTGCTGGTGGACTTTTGGGCCGAGTGGTGCGGGCCCTGCAAGATGATTGCCCCGGCGGTCCATGACTTGGCGGGGGAGTATGCGGGCCGCCTGAACGTTGCCAAGCTGGACGTAGACAGCAGCCCCAACATCGCCGCCAAGTACGGTGTCCGCAGCATCCCTGCGCTGATTTTCTTTAAGCAGGGTAAGCCCGTGGACCAGATTATTGGCGCGGCGCCCAAGGGCCAGCTAAAGCGCAAGATTGACGCGGTGCTGGCCGCCAAGTAGCCAGCGCCGACTCCCCGACGGCTGGGAGTGGATGGGGCCCGGTGGCCCTTGCGGACTTCAAATCCGTTATGCCTCGTGATGAGCGGGGTAGGTGGGTTCGACTCCCTCGCACTCCCGCCAGCCTTTACACTTTCTCCGGTGAGACCTGCGGTCCCCTACCCCAGCCAGAGGTGTACCGTGGCGAATATACCCATAGTCTATACTCTCACTGCTTGTCCCACCTGCGACAAGCTCCGCGCCGCATGGCACAGGCAGCGGATTCAATATGAGGAACGGCAGGTGGACCAGAGCCAGGAGACCTTGGATGAGGCTCTAAACTATGCGGACACTGTGCCTATCATCGTCTATCCTGACGGCAGGGTAGTGATTGGGTTTAACGGCGAGACGGGTTGAGACATTGGTTGATGGGCCGTTGGCTCATCTAGATTAGGCTCGTCGGCATAAGATTCCAGAACAAGGTGGTCAAGTGGGAGGAAATGTATGTCCAGCCAAGCTAGCGTGGTGACTCCCCAGCGATTCCAGCAGGGTCTGTCCTACGCCCAGTTTATGGCCCAGGCCAAGGTGAACAAGGCCCGGTTTGATGGTTTCTATGCCAATTTCAAAGTTCAAGCCGACGACGCCAAGGAGTTGCAGGCCCTGGCCCGCAGGCCAAATGGCCCGGCCAAAATGCTGGCGCTGGGCGAGGATTGGTGCGGCGACGTGGTGCGGGGTTTGCCGGTGCTGGCCAGGCTAGCCGAAGCCGCTGGGCTGGAATTCCGCATTTTCCCCAGGGACCAGAACCTGGATATCATGAACGAGTTTCTGAACCAGGGACGCTACCAGTCCATTCCGGTGGCAGTGTTTTATACCAAGGACCACAAGTACATTGGCCACTGGATTGAACGCCCGGAAATGGCAAAGAAGGAAGTGGCGGTAATCGAGGCCGCCATCAAAAAAGAAAAGCCCGGCCTCAACGACCAGGAGTTTAACCAGGAGCGGCGCGCCCGCACCAGCGCCCGGGCCGAAGCCTGGCAGCAGGCTACCGTGCAAGAGATTAAGGAACTGTTGAAGAAGAGCGTGAAGTAAGGTCCGCCTGGAGATCCTAGTCAATCCCAGAAGGCGGAGGGGGCGCGGTATGGTGCGCCCCCTCATTTGTTCAACGCGCCGCCAGTTCTTCCACCTGGAACTTGAAGTCCTCTATAACCGGGTTGGCCAGCAATTTTTGGCACATTTCCCGCACCACTGCTTCTGCCTGGGCCCGGTTTTGGGAGTCCAGCCGCACTTCCAGGTACTTGCCAACGCGGACATCGCTGACACTGGCAAAACCAAGATTTTTCAGCCCGCCCAGCACTGTGCGGCCCTGGGGGTCGTTGACCGTGGGCTTCAAACTAATTGAGATGCGCGCTACGTACACTTGGCAGCTCCAGCCTTAACAGGGAATGCCGATGCCCCTGGCGTCTTTTTCTGGCCCAATCCGGCCCGCATAAGTCTCAAAGAACTTTTTGATGCGGTTGTCGTCCACGCCCTTCATGGGGTCGGATATCCCCCAGGCAGCAACCACCACCGTGCCCGGCTCCAGCTTGTCATAAAACCGGGTGACGCCCCAAGCCCGGTTTAACGAAATGCTTTCCATTGCCTTGCGCAACTTTTCCACTTCTTCCGGTGACGCCAGGTTGTAGCTGACCACTATGTTGCTGTGCTCCAGGTTATGCACAATTCGTTCGTCTGGAAGCCCTTCCGGATAGAAGCCGCAGGTGGCCCAGCGCCCCCAGTGGTCCCCCGAAGTGGGCGGAGTAGTATTATAGGAGATTACCCGGCCCTCCGGCAGGTGGTCCCGGGTAGGCATCAATTGCTGGCTGGAACCGACGCCCTCCACATACTTGTCGCTCCTTCCCAGGCCGGTGGTCCCGCCGCCACCAAAGGGAATGGTGGTCAGGCCAAAGGAACCAATGACCAGGAGGGCGATAATGATGAAGGCCCCCAGCAGCAGATAGTTGGTCTTCTTCTTGCGGCTGCGTGATGGCAGAGCAGTCGCTCCGGCGCCGCGGCCCGCGCTTCCGCGAGCAGACCGCCGGCGATGTCTCGATTCTGGCAAAGTATTAACCTCTCTTTAAATTAGGGGCCTGGCTTAGAGCCTCTCCCCGGTCAACTTTTGGTAGGCCTCCAAATACCGCTGGGACGTCCTGGCCACCACATCCTCAGGCAGGGCAGGGGCAGGGGGCTGTTGGTTCCAGCCCAGGCCCAGTAGGTAATCCCGTACAAACTGCTTGTCGTAGTTGGGCTGGGACTTGCCCGGCTCGTAACCCGCGGCGTCCCAGAAGCGGCTGGAATCGGGAGTGAGGAGTTCGTCTATCAGAATTAGCTGCCCGTCCAGCAGGCCAAACTCCATCTTGGTATCCGCCAGAACAATGCCGCGCTGCCGGGCGTATTCATGGGCAAATTGGTACACCGCCTTACTGGTCTCCTCCAGCTGGCGGGCCACGCCTTGCCCCACCAGATCCACCACTTGCTGATGGGTCATGTTCTGGTCATGCCCCGACTCGGCCTTGGTGGTGGGAGTGAACAACGGCTCCGGGAAAGCCTGCCCCTCCAGCAGGCCTTTGGGCATCTTCTGGCCCGACACGGTGCCTTGCCGCCGGTACTCGCCCCACGCCGAGCCAGCAATGTAGCCCCGCACGATGCACTCCACATCCAGGCGCCGGGCACGTTGGACAATCATAGCCTGGCGTGCCACCTCCGGCGGCAGGCGGCGCAGCAAGGGGTGGTTGCCGAACCGCGAGGCCACGCTAGGGACGTCGGCCAGGGCCAGAAAGTGGTTGGGCGTCAGGTGGGCGGTCTTCTCAAACCAGAAGGCCGAAATCCGGTTGAGCACCCTGCCTTTCTCAGGGATGGCGTTGGGCAGCACCACGTCAAAGGCGGAGATGCGGTCCGTGGCCACCATCAGCAGCAGATCGTCCCCCAGGGCGAAAGTATCCCGCACCTTGCCCCGGTGAAGGATGTTGGGCAAATTGGTTTCGATGAGCATGGAAGTCCTGATCTAAATATAAGACATCTGAATTGATAATTACAGGGGCAAGCCGACGCTAGCTCCGGTAGTGTATTAGTTTACCCCAAGCCTTAACTCGTCGCATCCCGACTTGTCGGGGCGCCCAGATACTTACATGGTTTAGAACCCCTAACAAAATGCCGAAGCTGTCACCCTTCGTCCTTCGGCTGAAGGACGAAGGGTCTGGGGTGGTGGGCGTTTGCCCCACCCCAGATTCTTCGTCGTCCCGATGCAATCGGGACTCCTCAGAATGACATCCTTCATTTTGTTAGGCGCTCTTAATATTCTTCTGGCTTCCGGCTTCCGCCGGAATGACGAACGGCTAACTGATGCGCTACTCTAGCTCCTGCCCGTTTAGGCGAAAACAGTCCGGCAGGACACTTAAGCCATTACCCCAGCAGGCAGCAATCCAATGCGCTGGAAGGTCTCCGCCACGTAGCGGGTGTAGTAGCTGTAGTCAAACAGCTCCTCCAACTCCGCCAGAGATAGGTGGGCCAGGGCCTCGGCATCGGCGCGGATAAGCTGGCGGAAGTCTTCGTGGTGGTCCCAAGCCCGCATGGCGTTGCGCTGCACCACCTTGTAGGCGGCCTCCCGGGCCATGCCCTTGTCCACCAGGGCCAGCAGCACCCGCTGGCTGAACACCAGGCCCCGGCTGCTCTCCACGTTGGCCCACATCTGGTCGGGAAAGACTCGCAGGTCTTTAACGATGCGGGTGAAGATGCTGAGGATGTAGTCCAGGGCCAGGCAGGAGTCGGGCAGGATGATGCGCTCCGCCGAGGAGTGGCTGATGTCCCGCTCGCCCCACAGGGCCACGTTCTCCAGGGCGGTGACGCTGTGGCCTCTAATCAGGCGGGCCAGGCCGCAGATGCGTTCCGCCAATTCCGGGTTGCGCTTGTGCGGCATGGAGGAGGAGCCGGTCTGCCCCTGGCCGAAGGGTTCTTCCAGCTCGTGGATTTCCGTGCGCTGCAGGGCGCGGATTTCCGTGGCGAATTTCTCCAGGGAGGCGGCCACCAGGGCCAGCGCCATAACAAAATGGGCGTAGCGGTCCCGCTGAATGACCTGGTTGGACACCGGTGCGGGCTGTAACCCCAGCCGCTGGCATACCCGGTCTTCCACCGATGGCGGGATGGTAGCATGGGTGCCCACTGCGCCGGAAATCTTGCCCACGCGGATGCTTTCGCAGGCATCCACCAGCCGCGCCCGCTGGCGGCGCATCTCTTCCCACCACAGGGCCAGCCGCAGGCCAAAGGTCATGGGTTCGGCGTGGACCCCGTGGGTGCGACCCATGCACAAAGTGTTCTGGTAGCGTAGGGCCTGAGCGCCCAGGGCTTTAATGGCCTCATCCACACCTTTGAGCAGCAGCTCCCCCGCCTCCACCATCTGCAAGGCCTGGGCGGTGTCCAGCATATCCGAGGAGGTCATGCCCAGGTGCAGCCAGCGGCCCTCGGGGCCAAGACCCTCGGTTACTGAAGTAAGAAATGCCGTCACGTCGTGGCGGGTGGTCTCAAAAAGCTCCATCATGCGGGCGTGGTTATATTTGGCCTGGCGCAGGCGGCCAATGTCGTCCTGGGGGATGACGCCCTCCTCCGCCCAGGCTTCGCACACCGCCAGTTCCACATCCAGCCATTTCTGGCACTTGTTTTCTTCGGACCACACCTTTTTCATGGCGGGCCGGGAGTATCGGTCAATCACGGGGCGCCCTCCTCGTGGTATGCAGCAAAAGCCCTGGACTCTCTGGGGCGGAGCCGGGCAGCTCTGCGCCAGGGCTTGGCCGAGGCGCCCGCGTTCTGGGGAGCGAACTCTTTCACCGCCGCCAGCACGTCGCCAAAGTCGCCAAAGGGCCGGAAGGGTATCTGCTTGCGAGTGCACTCCTCAGCCAGCACTTTGTGGGCAAATACCATATCCGCCCGTTCCGCCGCCTCAAAGTCCGAGCGACCATCGCCAATGTAAATGACATAACGCCCGCGCCGGCGGTAGCTGTCCACCACCAGGCCTTTGGAGTTGCCCAGGCGCTCCTGGCCGGGATGGGCGTGGCGGTACTGGTAGGTGATGCCCTGGCTGGTGAACCGAGTGTTCACGGAGTACACCGGCACTTGGGGGAAGCCCTCTTTATCCAGGAGAGCCTGGATGTAAAAGTCCAGCCCCTGGCTGACCACGGCCAAAGGTATGCCCTGGGCCTGGCAGTGTTCCCACAGTGCGCCAAAGTGGGGCCGCAGGCAGGCGCTGGCCTTGACATACTCCTGCATGGTGATGCGGTCGGCCCTGATTTGCCGGAAAGCGATTTCCTGGTACTCCATCAAGGAAATCTCCCCACCGCGGAACCGCTGGCGCACCTGCTTCCATGCGGGGTCGCCGAACTGCTCCAACAGCATCTCCGCCACGTTTTGCACCGCGGCGGTATCATCAAAATCGGTGAGGACTGCGGGAAGGGGCTGTCCTTGGGAGGGCGTTGGCTGGCTGGTTGTCATGTTTAATTAGATTACAGGTCCAGCTCTTCTTTGAAGGCGCTGACCAGGACGCGCTCCAGCGCCGGTTTGTCCTGCTTTGATTCCTCGCCATTCACCTCCAGGAACAGTCCATCATCGTCCCAGCCCAGGTCCACGGCAATCTCCCGCTCGCCATCCTCATCCCAGGTCAAGGTGCTGGAGATGAAGTCTACATCGCCACCCATGTCATCCTCATCTTCGCCTTCGTCATCCAACATGCCCGGCTGTGGGCCAAACAACGCGGTCAACTCCTGGGCCATCTGCTCTTCATCGGCATCCAGCAATTGCCAAGACCGCACTACTTCAAGGCTGCCCTTTCCTTCCAGTAGCACCGCATTCATTTCTTCCAGCAGCTGGCGAATCTCCAGACGTTCAACAATTTTCTCCAACTCCTGGCGGTGCTCCTGCCTTTCCGCCTCCCGAGTCTTCGCCTCTTTCAGACGGTCGGCGCGGGTTTCGGCCACACTGTTTTTCAGCTTGACCAGGGTATCTCGCCAGGCCATAGCAATTCCTCTCCCTAATTTTGTGTCGCTTTCACTCTGGCTATAGCATAGCAGAAATCGTCCGCCGCCCGAAAGTCAGCCAGCCCGTGGCGGCGCATCACTGTTTGCAAGGCCTCCAGCAGGTCCAGGTAACGCAGCCCCAGATGGCCGCGGCGCAGGGCAGGAGGATAGAGGTCCAGTTGCCGCAACGCCTGCTCTGTATAGCTTCGCCACGGGGCAAACAAAGATGGATCGCGCAGGCAAAGGCAATACGATACGAATTCCTTACCTGCACCGGCCAGTTTGTATGCGCCGTCCTCCGCGGCGCATTCGGCGAAGCGGCCCTCCAGGGTGACGTTGTCGTAGAGCAGGAAGTCCAGGGAGTCCCGCACCTCGGCGATGGGGTTGGCTGCGAATTCTGCAACACGCCTGCCCCCGGCGGCCCGGTACAGGGCCAAAACCTGTTCCAGGGACAACTGGGACAGCGCATCCTGGGTCAGCCACGCCGCCATTTCCGCTGCCTGCGCCCAGCGCCTTTGCCCCAACTGCGCCAGTGACTGCGCGTCGAGCGGCTGGCCGTGGGAATCGGAAGAAGCTAACCCTTGGCGGCGGCGGGGCGCAACGCCCAATTCAGGTCTCCTTGCAGGCGGCTGGATGCAGCAATGTCCCGCCGGAAGCAAGCCCCAGGAAAACTTGTGCCCAGGGTGCGCTGGTAGGCCCGGAACCGGGCTTGCTCCAAAGATTCCCCCATACCTACTATCGTTAGCACCCGCCCGCCGGAGGTGACTATCTTCGCACCCTCCAGCCTGGTGCCCGCGTGGAATACCAGGGAGGCGTCATCGTCCTGCCCCAGTCCAGTGATTTCCACGCCGGTGGCGTACTTTCCTGGGTAGCCGCCCGAGGCCATAACTACGCCTACGCAGGCGCGCTGGCTGTCCCACTTCACTGCCGTCCGGTCCAGCTGGCCCTGGACGCAGGCCAGCATCAACTCCAGCGGGTCGGTCTCCAGCAAGGGGAGCACCACCTGGGTCTCAGGATCGCCCAGGCGGCAGTTGAACTCCAGCACCTTGGGGCCTTCGGTGGTTAACATAAGCCCGGCATACAACACGCCGCGATAAGGTGTCCCGCGCTGGGCCAAAGCCTGCACAACGGGCTGCATGATGGTCGCCTTCACCTGGCCGGCCAGAGACTCGTCCCAGAGCGGCGGCGGGCTGAAACTGCCCATGCCACCGGTGTTGGGGCCCTGGTCGCCATCGGCCAGGCGCTTGTAGTCGCAGGCAGCAGTCAGCGCCGAAAGATGCTGGCCATCGCAAAAGGCAAAAACGCTAACCTCCGGGCCTTGCAGCATCTCTTCAATCACCACCCGCTGCCCCGCCGCGCCAAAGGCCTGGCCGGTCATGCTGGCCTGTACCGCCTGGGCCGCCTCTGCAGGCGAGGCGCAGAGGGTAACGCCCTTGCCTGCCGCCAGGCCGTCAGCCTTGACCACCAGGGGGCCGTGGTGCCGCTGCACCATGTCCAGGGCGGAAGGCAAGTCCGAGAACACGCGGAACTGGGGACTGGGAACGCCCGCTTCCTGCATTAACTGGCGGGCAAAGCCCTTGCTGGCTTCAATCTGGGCGGCGGCGGCGGTGGGTCCGAAGGCGGGGATGCCTGCTTCTGCCAGGCGGTCCACCAGGCCGCGGGCCAGGGGCACTTCCGGCCCCACCGCCACCAGGTCCACGGACAGCCGCCGGGCGGCATCAAGCACCTGCGGCACGTCTTCCGGCGATACCGCCACGTTTTCCGCGATGGAAGCGGTCCCGGCATTGCCGCCCGCAACCCAAAGGCGGGTCAGGCGGGGACTCCGGCGGATCCGCCAGGCCAGGGCATGCTCGCGGCCGCCGGAGCCGACAATGAGGACTTTCATGGGACGGCCTTTAATAGGGCAGAGGCATCTGGCCAGCTATTCCCACTCGATGGTGCCGGGGGGCTTGCTGGTGATGTCATAAACCACGCGGTTGACGTTGGGCACCTCGTTAACGATGCGATTAGAGATGCGGCCCAGCACGTCGTAGGGCAGGCGCACCCAATCGGCGGTCATGGCGTCCTCGCTGGTCACAGCCCGCACGGCGCAGACATAGCCGTAGGTGCGATAGTCGCCCATCACTCCCACGGTACGGCTGTCCGTAAGCACGGCAAAGCTTTGCCAAAGGTCCTCGTACAGGTTGGCCTTCTTGATTTCGTCAATGACAATCCAGTCGCAGGCCCGCAAAGTGTCCAACCGGTCTTTGGTGACTTCGCCAATCACCCGGATGGCCAGGCCCGGGCCGGGGAAGGGCTGCCGCACCACCATCTCATGGGGCAATCCCAGTTCCAGGCCCACGTTGCGCACTTCGTCCTTGAACAGGTAGCGCAGCGGCTCCACCAGCTTGAGCTTCATGTGCTCCGGCAGGCCGCCCACGTTGTGGTGGGTCTTGATGCGGGCGGAGGTGCGGTTTTCCGGCGTTTGGCTCTCAATCACGTCGGGATAAAGGGTGCCCTGGGCTAGGAAATCGGTGCGGCCAAGCTGGGAGGCCGCTTCCTCAAACACGCGGATGAACTCCTGGCCTACGGCCTTGCGCTTCACCTCAGGATCTATGACTCCTTTGAGACAGGCCAGGAAACGATCCGTGGCGTCCACAAACTGTAGCTTCAAGCCCAGGTGCCGCCGGAAGGTGGCCTGCACGCGCTCCGGCTCTTCCAGCCGCATCAGCCCATTATTTACAAAGATGCAGGTAAGCTGCTCGCCAATGGCCCGGTGCAGCAGGACCGCGGTGACCGAAGAGTCCACGCCGCCCGACAGGGCGCAGATGACTTGTCCATCGCCCACCTGCTCACGGATTCGGGCCACGGACTCAGCCACAAAGTTGCGGGGCGTCCACGTGCCTTGGCAGCGGCAGGTCTGAAATAGGAAGTTCTGCAGGATGGTTTTGCCCAGGGGTGTGTGGTTGACTTCGGGGTGGAACTGGAGGCCTACGATGTTCTGGCCGTTGCCCATGGCAGCTATGGGGGAGTTGTCGGTAAAGGCCAGGGAGGAGAAGCCAGGAGGAAGAGCTTCTACCCGGTCGCCGTGGCTCATCCACACCTGGAAGGAGGGGGGCATACCGCAGAATAGGTCCGCCTCCATATTGTTCTGGTGCAAAAGGGAGTGGCCGTATTCCCGTTTGGCGCCGGCGACTACTTTGCCACCCAACTGGTGCACCAGGGCTTGCATTCCATAACAGATGCCCAGCACCGGCAAACGCTTCTCAAACACCCAGTCGGGAACGCGCGGCGCGCCGGCGTCGTACACGCTGGCCGGGCCGCCGGACAGGATAACCCCCTTGGGATCCAGGTGGCTGACCTGGTCCCAGGCGGCGGTGGCGGGCACTATCTCTGAATAGACGTGGAGCTCACGGACGCGGCGGGCGATAAGGTGGGTGTACTGGCTGCCGAAATCAATGACCACCATCCCTTCGCCCACGGGCCTCTCCCCATCCGCCAGTTCAGTGGCCGCCCCCTCTGCCTGGCTAGCCGCCTGCAGGTAACTGGAGACCTCCAGATCGCCAGTGGTTGTCACGCGTGTCCCCGGAGTTACTCTGTCTCTAACCGTAAATTACCTCCTGGCCTGCGTTTTTCATCCCGCTTGTCGGGGATGCGCCTGGCGTCCTGGCGGTTATCGTATGCAGACCCTCTGCCACACCATCAATTCGACTTGCTGTCTCACGTACTCTCCGCAAATCGTCACAGCCACGCCGAAATCATCACTGCCATTCCTGGACTCAGGTTCGACCTAAGTCTAGCAACTGTGCTATACTCCGTCAAGCTACCGAATCTGCACGAGGCTACCCGCATGGAGCGGGCCGGCCAGTATTGAAAGTTGTCCGAAGAGTACATCCCAGACACTGTTACCAGCCAACAGGCAGAAGGGATATTCCAAAGGGAGATCGCCGTTGCCCTGGAGCACCTGCGCCGGGGTGGCGTGGTGGCTATACCCACCGATACTCTCTACGGCCTGGCGGCGGACGTTTTCAACGATGCAGCCCTGGAGCGGATATACACAATTAAAGGAAGACCCTCTGATCGGGCAATTCCGGTCCTGGTAGCCAACTGGGACCAGGTGGAGCGGGTGACCCGGGATATACCCCCGGCGGCCCGGCAGTTGGCGGAACGGTTTTGGCCCGGCCAGCTGACCCTAGTGATGCGCAAGGCAGCGTGGATGACCGACTTGATTACCGGAGGCCGTGATTCGGTAGCGGTGCGGATGCCCGATCACCCGGTGCCTTTGGCCCTGGCGACGGAGTTGAGCCGTCCCATTACCGGCACCAGCGCCAATTTGAGCGGCGCTCCCAACCTGTTGAGCTTGGACGCAGTAGTTGCCGAGCTGGGAAACAAGGTTGACTACATAGTGCGCTGCGGCCCAGCTCCTCAAGGCATCGGCTCCACTATTATTGATTTGACTACCTGCGCGCCACGGCTGCTGCGCCACGGCGCGGTGCCCTTCCAGCAGGTGCTGCAAACGGTGCGGTAAGCCATGTCCCAAGCAGAGTTAAAGCTGGACCAGTACCGCCAGTCCCTTACCCAGGAGCTGCAAGCTGTCTTTGCCCAGCGGCAGGGGTTTCTGTACAATCTGTTGCGCTACCACCTGGGGTGGACAGACCAGCAGGGCGGGCCGGAAGAAGTCCCCGCCCAGGCCCACTGGCGGTCTTTACTAACCCTGGCGGTGGCAGACGGTCTGGGAAAGGCCTTCCAGTCGGCTTTGCCATCGGCGGCGGCCATAGAGTTGGTGCACAGCTTCACCCTGGCCCACGCTGACGTACAAGCTGGCCGCACCGCGGCCAGCGCGCGTCCAAGCATCTGGTGGGTCTGGGGCCCGGCCCAAGCCATCAACGCGGGCGACGGCCTGCATGCCCTATGCCGGGTTGCGCTGCTGCATCAGCGCGGGCAAAATATCCCAGCAGAACGTGTTTTGCAGGCGGTCGAAGCCCTTGATCGCGCTTGCCTGGCATTGTGCGAAGGCCAGTACCTGGACCTGAGTTTTCAGGATCAGCTCCTGGTCACGCGCAGTCAGTATCTGGACATGGCCCACCGCAAGTCCGGCGCGCTGGCTGGCTGCGCCGCTGAGCTGGGCGCGCTGGCCTCGGCGACGGAGGATCCTCTCCGTCCGCCATTACGGGAGGCAGGAGCAGCTCTGGGCACAGGCGTGCAAATACGCCAGGATATTCACGACCTGTGGGGCAAGCACGGCGATGGCCTGACGCCCAGCAACCTGCTTAACAAAAAGAAAGGCCTGCCGCTGGTATGCGCCCTGGAAAAGTCCACCCCTGGTGTGAAACGGGAACTGGGCGCCATCTACATGAAGCGCGTGCTGGAACCGGCCGATGTTTCCCGCATCCTGGAAATCCTGGACGCGGCTGGCGGACGGGCGGAGGCCCTGAAAATCGCGGATAATCTGGTATCCCAAGGCATGGACAAACTGTCCGCCGCAGGGATAGCTGACCAAACTTTGGAAACCGTGAGATTTTTGGTGCAGGGGGCTGTGGAAAGCCCCACCTGAACACGGAGGTATGATGGCCAAGCGAGCACTTTCCAGCCTGGATGTTGCCGGGAAGCGGGTGCTGGTGCGGGTGGACTTTAACGTGCCCATTGAACAGGGCGTGGAGGCCATTGCCTCTTACGACCAGCGGCTGCGGGCCACGCTGCCCACTATCCAGTACCTGGTGCAAAAGAACTCGCGGGTTATCCTATGCTCCCACCTGGGGCGGCCCGCAGGCAAAGTGGTGGAAAACCTGCGCCTGGCCCCCGTGGGCGACCGCCTTGCCGTGCTGCTGGGCAAGCCGGTCAAGAGCCTCAAGGACTGTATTGGGTCGGAGGTGGAAACGGCGGTCAAGGCCATGCGCCCTGGTGAGATTGTGCTGCTGGAGAACCTACGCTTCCACGCCGGCGAAGAGAAAAACGACCCCGCCTTTGCCAAAGCCCTGGCCGGCCTGGCCGATTGTTTCGTCATGGACGCCTTCGCCGTGGCCCACCGCGCCCACGCTTCTACGGTAGGCATCTCCAAGTTGCTTCCCTCAGCTATGGGGCTGCTGGTCCAGCGGGAAGTGGACTCTATGAATAAGGCTCTGGAATCGCCTGCCAGGCCCCTGGCGGCGCTGATGGGCGGGGCCAAAGTCAGCGACAAAATCCTGGTGCTGGAAAACCTCATCTCCCGCCTGGACCACCTGTTCATCGGCGGCGGCATGGCGGTGACCTTCTTGAAGGCCGCGGGCTACGGCACCGGCGCTTCCAACGTAGAGGCGGACCGGCTGGAGTTTGCCCGCCAGGTGCTGGCCCAGGGCAAGGCCGGCAAAGTAAAGGTGCATTTGCCTGAGGACGTGGTAATTGCCAGCAAGTTCGCCGCGGAGCCTCCTGAGGCCAAGACGGTGCCGGTTAGCCAGGTGCCCGAAGGCTGGTATATCATGGATATCGGGGAGAAGTCCGCGCGCCAGTTTGGCCAGGGGCTAAAAGGCTGCAAGACCATCATTTGGAACGGCCCTATGGGGGTCTTTGAGATGCCCAAGTTCAGCCAGGGCACCCGTTCCGTAGCCCAGGCCATCGCCGGGCTGCGGGGCGTGACCACCGTGGTGGGCGGCGGTTCCACCGCGGAAGCCGTGGAGGAGATGAGCCTGATGTCCAAGATGACCCACGTCTCCACCGGCGGCGGGGCCTCCCTGGAGTTTCTGGAGGGCAAGTCCCTGCCGGGCATTGCCGCGTTGCCGGAGGCGTAATCGTAGCCCAGGCCTAATGCCTGTCTGGAGTAGTATTCGATGATTGACCTGGAAACCATTCGCGACTGCTATATTTCCACTCCTTCCAAGATTGTGCTGCTGGTGGTGGACGGCCTGGGCGGTTTGGCCAACCCGGATACGGGCAGGTCCGAGTTGGAAAGCGCCCGAATCCCCAACCTGGACGCTATGGCCCAGCAGAGCGCCTGCGGCCTGACCACGCCGGTGCTGCCGGGGGTGGCGCCGGGCAGCGGCCCCGGCCACCTGGCCCTCTTTGGCTACGATCCCCTGAAGTACATGATTGGCCGGGGCGCCCTGGAGGGCCTGGGCATTGACATGGAGCTTAAGCCCGGCGACGTGGCCGCCCGGGGCAACTTCTGCACCGTGGACCACCGGGGAATGCTTACCGACCGGCGGGCCGGGCGCATACCTTCGGAACTCAGCGAGCCGCTGTGCCGCCGCCTGGACCAGATTACGGTGCCGGGCGCAGAGTTGAGCGTGCTGCCCGTAGAAAGCTACCGGTTTGTGCTGCGGCTGCGCAGCCCTGGCCTTTCCGAGCGCATCACCGAGACCGACCCACAGCAGGTGGGCGTGCCTGCCCTGGCGGTGCAGCCTTTGGACCATAATGCTGAAAAGACGGCTCGCCTGGTCAACCAGTTCGTGGAGCAGGCGCGGCAGATGCTGGCTGAGGAGGAGCGGGCCAACATGGTGTTGCTGCGGGGCTTCGCCCAGCTGCCCAGCCTGCCGCCCATGGGCGACGTTTACCGGCTGAACCCGGCGGGCATCGCCGCCTACCCCATGTACCGGGGCCTGGCCACCGTGGCAGGCATGAAGATTATCGCCACCGGCCACACCTTTGGCGACGAAGTGGAGACCTTGCGGGAGCACTACAAGCAGCACGACTTCTTCTTCATTCATTACAAACCCGCCGACGCAGCGGGCGAGGACGGCAATTTCGCCGCCAAGGTGAAGCGCCTGGAAGAATTGGACCCCTTCATTCCCCAGATACGGGAATTAAACCCTGACGTGTTCATCGTGGCAGGCGACCACGCCACTCCCGCAATCATGGCGGCCCATAGCTGGCACCCGGTGCCCTTCATGCTGCATTCCAAGCTGACCCGCGGCGAGGGCGTGCCCCGCTTCAACGAAAGGGCCTGCGCCCAGGGCTCTCTGGGGCGCATCCCGGCTACCCAGGCCATGCTGCTGGCCCTGGCTCACGCCGGCAAGCTGGTGAAATACGGACCGTAGCCACCCGTTGCCAGGATACGGTTCGCTGATCCTGAGCCTGTCGTAGGACGAGCCACCGCAATTATTTTGCTCATGGTTCGACAAGCTTACCATGAGTGGTTGAGTCCCAATTCAGCTTTGGTTAATAAATTGCCGTAGGTGCAATCATGCCGCAGACAGTCATTGCCGGAAACTGGAAGATGAACACCACCCTGGCCGAGGCCGTGGCCCTGGCCCAGGGAGTGAGAAAGGGCCTGACTGGGGCGGGCGGCGCACACCTGGTGCTGTGTCCGCCCTTCATCTCCCTGGCGGCGGTGCAGGACGCAGTGCGTGGCTCGGCCATCCAGACCGGCGCACAAAACATGCACTTTGAAAAATCCGGGGCCTTCACCGGCGAGGTCTCGGCGGCCATGCTCCAGGGCCTCTGCCAGTACGTCATACTGGGCCATTCGGAGCGCCGCCAACTTTTCGGCGAAACCGACACACTCATCAACAAAAAAGTGCAAGCGGCTTTCCAGAATGACTTGAAGCCCATCCTCTGCGTGGGCGAAACCCTGGAACAGCGGGAAGCAGGCCGCGCCGCGGCGCTGGTGGCGGAGCAGGTGCGCCAGGGCTTAAACGGAGTAAGTAACATAACCGGCCTGGTGGTAGCCTACGAACCAGTATGGGCCATCGGCACCGGAAAGGCGGCCACGCCGGAGATTGCCGCGGAAATCATGGACGGCGCCATTGGCAAGACGCTGCAGAGCATGTTTGGGACCGCCTCCGGCCAGGTGCCGCTGCTGTATGGGGGCAGCGTCAACCCAGGCAACGCCGCCGGGTTTGCCGCCCAGAAGTGCATCCACGGCGCGCTGGTGGGCGGTGCCAGCCTGCGGGCTGACCAGGTCCTCGATATCGCGCGGCTCATGGCCCAGGCCAAAGGTGCGGGATAGGCCATCCTCATGCCCATCAGCAGGGAAGAGTTTTAACGGCGTCGTATTGACTTTGGCTTGCCCATTGCTGATTTATTGGCGGCCAGCCCGGAGTTGGCTTTTACTGCCGATGAGGTCAGGCGTTTGCTGATAGAGACTGCAGGTAGAAACGAGAGTTTGACCGATGTAGAGGATGGCTTGGAAGCTTTGGTCTCGCAGGGAAAGGTAGAAAAGGCTGAGGTTGAAGGAGACCAATCGTATACTATAGCTCAAAGAAAATTGGGCTTTATCTATGGGCTTTATCTAGGAGTGACACCATGCCACTTACCAAGCGTCAATTTGAGCTGAGGATCGACGACGAAGTGGAATCTTTGATGCGCTCCATTTACGAGCAGGTGGGGAGGCATCGAGAACTAGCTTACTCCCAGTACGAATTGGAAGAGATACTCGTTGGCGAACGTGTTTCGTCACATCAGCGGCGCAAAATACAACAGGCGTTAGAGGCACTTACCAGAATCAGCGCGCTCGACAAACGCGACATTGGCGGTACCGACTATTACGCCTTCTTGCAGGGGTTCAACACAGATTCGTGGGAACGGAAGTTTGACCACGTATGATTGATGCCGTTTGGCAGGCATCTGGTATATACAGCCTTGAGTGACGTGGCCTACGCCACACGCTCCCCAGTCCTCTTTATCGTTGGCCCCACTGCGGTGGGCAAGACCCGCCTGGGTATTGCCCTGGCCCAGCAGTTTCAAGGCGAGGTCATCAACGCCGACAGCCGCCAGGTCTACCGGGGCATGGAAATCGGCACGGCCAAGCCCACGCCGGAGGAACGCAGGCAGGCCCAACACCACCTGCTGGACTTATTGGACCCCGCCGAGGACTTCAGCCTGGGCGCATTCCTCACCCTGGCCCGCGACTGCATTGTAGAAATTGACGCCCGCGGCCATCTGCCCATAGTAGTCGGGGGAACCGGTCAGTATATATGGGCGCTAGCCCAGGGATGGCAGGTGCCAGCGGTGCTCCCGGACCCACAATTCCGCCAGGAGAAAGAGCGCCAGGCCGCGGAGCAGGGGCCCATGGCGCTCTACCGGGAGCTGGCTGCTCTGGACCCGGTGCGGGCGGCCCAGCTAGATCCCAGGAATGTGCGGCGCGTTATACGAGCGCTGGAGGTGCGCCAGGCTCAGACCCACGGACGTACCGAAACTTCTCCTCCCGCAGTTCCCGCTATATTGCCTTGCATCATTGGGCTTACGTTGTCCAGGGAAGAGCTGTACCATCGCATTGATGTCCGTGTAGACGCTATGATGGCTGCCGGGTTCCTGGAGGAAGCCCAGCGTTTGGTTTCCCAGGGGCACAAGCTGGGCGCTGGCGCGCTGGCGTGTCCCGGCTACCGGGAGCTGGGCCAACACCTGGCTGGGGAAATCCCATTGGCCGAGGCGGTGCAGCGCACCAAATTCCAGACCCACCGCATGGCCCGCCGCCAGTATACGTGGTTCAAGCTGGATGACCCGCGCATCCACTGGCTGGATGCTTCCGACCCCGGCCTGACTGGCCTCGCCGCGGCCCAAGTCCAGCCTTTCTTATCCGCCAAAGCGGCCTGTGATACAATAGCACGGCAGCCCAGCCAGGAGGCGGAAGATGCGATTCACCAAAATGCACGGAGCGGGCAATGACTACGTTTACGTTGACGCCCGTGGCCTGGAGCGAGACTGGCCCCAACTGGCGCGGGTTATGAGCGACCGCCATTTTGGCGTGGGCAGTGATGGCCTGATTCTGGTCATGGGCTCGGAAAAGGCGGACCTGCGGATGCGCATGTTCAATGCCGACGGCTCCGAGGGTGAAATGTGCGGCAACGGCATCCGCTGTTTCGCCAAGTATGCCATTGAACGGGGCATCGCTTCGCCGGGCGAAGGCGGCCTGTCGGTGGAGACTTTGGCGGGAATCCGCACAGTGGCCCCCATCTACCAGGGGAAGAAAGTCTCTGCCGCCCGGGTGTCCATGGGCAAGCCCCGCCTGGAGCCTCAGGACTTGCCGGTGAGCCTTGACCCCTCCATGGGCTTCTTGCGGGGTCCGGTGCTCAAATACCCATTGCGGGTGCAGGACGTTCGCCTGCCCAGCAGTTTTGTCTCCATGGGCAACCCCCATGCCGTCACTTTCATTGACCAGCCGGTGCGGGAGTTCCCGCTGCACAATGTAGGCCCCTTGGTGGAACGGCATCCCATGTTCCCACGGCGCGTCAACTTTGAGATTGTGAATGCAGACCGCCGCGACCACCTGACCGCCCGCGTTTGGGAGCGCGGTTCCGGCGAGACCATGGCCTGCGGCACCGGCGCGTGCGCCATTGCGGTAGCGGGCCGCTTGCTGGGCCTGGTGGGGGATAAAGTAGACATAACACTGCCCGGCGGCACGCTGACTATTCAGTGGGACGGCAAGGGAGAAGTAATTCTGGAAGGTCCCGCCGCGGAAGTGTTTGAAGGGGATTGGCCGGAAGCATGAGCACCCAGACCAGGACACTCACATACGAGGCATATCTGGCTCTGCCCGAAATGAAGCAGCGTTATGACATTGTGGATGGAGTTCTGGTCATTGCGCCAAGTCCATCAGCACCACATCAGTGGATAACCCAAGAAATCTTCGTCCGTCTCCGGAATTTCGCGAGAGAACGGAATGCGGGCACAGCCATGATGGCACCTTTGGACTTGCTCATCCGCCCGGCACCATTACGGGTGCGGCAGCCGGACATATTGTACTTGAGCGGAGAGCGCACTGGTATCTTTGGGATAGCTCAATTACGCGGTGTTCAGGTACTGGATGTCGCACCGGATCTGATAGTGGAAGTCCTGTCTCCCAGCAACAGCCGCCGGGATATTGAAGATAAATTGCAGGATTACCGGGCCGTGGGCGTGCGAGAGTGCTGGCTGGTCAGCCCGGAGGCAGAGACCATAGAGGTGCTGCACCTCACTCCCCAAACAACCGAGACTGCCAGCATCTTCGGCGTAGATGGAATTTCGACTTCAGAGGTATTACAAGGCTTCGCACTGCGGTTGAGGGATGTTTTTGGGCAATCATAGCTGTAACAGCCTTTAGCCAATCGATTTAAGTGAAACCTAGACGCTTTTGCTATTTGGAGGATAGAGGCCCCGAAGAAGGATCTGACGAATAATGCTCGCGGTCATCCGGTTTCAGCACAGGTCGATGGAAGGTAATGAGATAGCGGGACTCTTGCAAGCGTGTTTTGGCATGAACGTGCCTTTCAATCTGGCCATCTCTCGAAGCAGACGATTCAGCGCTGGAATGAACTTGGCACCACTTGCATTGCACTCTTGTAATCCCACTTCGGCTTCTCTCGCTATCTTCTTTAAACAGAACAGCAGAACCTTTGAGTGTATACTTGAAGATAGTCTCGAGAGGGGCGAGACTATCTACCAAGCCTGTCAGTACGTGGTCGGCGAAATCCAAAAGTCACTCCATGTCAGCAACGGTAAACCCAAACTCCTCGAGCTGTACCTAGAAGAAGACAATGGCCGCAGAACGGACATATCGGCTAGTGTTGCGACTTTCTGGGGAGGCTTTCGGAAAAGACTTGAATTGAGAGATTGGCTCTTTCGTCTCGCTAATTCCCTGCTATTAGGGGCGGCATCGTTAGCTTTTACTGAATTGAATTCGCTCGGTGCCCTGTTCGTGGGTCTCATTGGTCTGTCTACAACGCTTATCATATCTGCTCTACAAAGCCTTTTAGATGGCAGGGGACAAGGACTCCAGTGGAAGGTGGGATGATGCAAGAGTGGCGAAACCGTGAAGCGCAGATTGCCTACCGGGTGGAGCAGCTGTTCGCCGAGTTCGAAGGCGAACTGGTTAGGGAATTTCCACTGGCAGAGGGAATCCGAAGCGATTATCTTTTCAGAACAGATAAGGCGGCCTATCTAATTGAGGTTAAGGGCGTATCCAGCGGTAGGTTCCTGTCGTTTGCCACGTGGGGGCAGATGGTCATGTATCAGAAGGTAGCCGAGTCTTGGCATGATACCGAAATTCCAGTAGTGCCAGTCCTGCTCACCAATGCCGAACTGTCTGCCGCTTTGCGATTCTCATTCCAAAAATCAAGGATTCCTGTCGTAGAGTTAGATTTAGATGAAAGCCTTTATAGTTTCCAGAGAAAGCTAGAGAAAGTTCTGAATGATTTGGACTTGCCTGTTCCTCAAATTAAGGTTGGCTCGACACTTCAGCAGTAGGAGTGTTCCTCGCACATGAAATTATCCAACCGTCTAGGCAAACTGGCGCCCTATCCCTTCGTGGAAATCTCCCGGATTATCGCCGCCAAGCGGGCCGCCGGAGTGGATGTGGTTACCTTCGGCATTGGCGACCCGGACATGCCTACCCCCCAGCCTTTCATTGACAAGCTTCTGGATGCCTGCCAGTCTCCGCCCAACCACCGCTACCCGGAAACCGACGGCCTGCCGGAGGTACGCCGGGCCATCGCCTACTGGTACGAACAGCGGTTTGGCGTAAAGCTGGACCCGGACAAGGAAGTGCTGCCGTTGATTGGCGCCAAGGAGGGCATCGGTCACGCCGCCTTCTGCTTCCTGGACCCTGGCGACCTGGCCCTGGTTCCAGACCCCGCCTACCCGGTCTATGGCGTGGGCACCATGTTTGCTGGCGCGGAAAGCTACTTGATGCCCCTGTACGAGCAGAACGGCTGGCTGCCGGAGCTGGACGCAATTCCTCAGGAAGTGGCGCGGGCGGCCAAGGTCATGTGGCTGAACTACCCCAACAACCCCACCAGCGCCATCGCCACGGCGGAAGACCTGTCCTCGGCGCTGGCATTCTGTCACGAGAACGATATTGCCTTGCTGCACGACGCCGCCTACAGCGAGATTGGCTACGATGGGTACCGGCCCATCAGCTTTATGGAGTTGGACGGGGCCAAGGATATCGGCCTGGAGTTCCACTCTCTGTCCAAGACCTATAACATGACGGGCTGGCGCATCGGCATGGCGGTGGGCAACGCCGACATGATCAAGGCCTTGTTCCAGATTAAGGCCAACCTGGATTCGGGCATCCCTCAGGCCATCCAGGAAATGGCCATCCAGGCCTTGACTGGGCCCCAGGACTGTGTGGAGGACAACCGCGTGGTTTACCAGCGCCGCCGGGACCGGGTGGTGCGGGCGCTGCGTAACCTGGGTCTCAGGGTGGCAGTGCCCAAGGCCAGCCTTTACATCTGGGCCAGGGTGCCCGACGGTTTTACTTCTGCCCAGTTTGCTGCCCGGCTGCTGGAAGAAATCAACATCGTAGTAACCCCAGGTTCCAGCTACGGCAAGTGCGGGGAAGGTTACATAAGGTTGTCTCTGACCACGCCCGATGAACGCATTGAAGAAGGGTGCCGCCGCCTGGAGTCCTGGCGCATGCCTGCAGCCCCGGGGAGGGGTTAAGCCATCCCGCGCGAAGCTATTCAGACCGGGCCAAAGCAAGAGCGCGCCGTCCTGGCAGCCGTGGAGTTGCGGGACCGTCCTGGCCTTTGGGACCTCAGCGACACGGTAGCTGAACTGGCTTACTTGGCCCGCACGGCCGGGGCTGAAATTGTGGGGCAAGTGGCCCAGCGCGCCGAACGCTTCACTTCCACCTACTTGGGCAAGGGCAAACTACAGGAACTTCAAGACCTGGCAGCCGGGCAGCACGCCGACGTGGTCATTTTCGATGACGAGCTGACTCCCGCCCAGCAGCGCAATCTGGAAAGGGCGCTCCAGCTAAAGGTAATTGACCGGACCGCCCTGATTCTGGACGTGTTCGGCCGCCACGCCCGCACCCACGAAGGGAAACTCCAGGTGGAGCTGGCCCAGCACCAATATCTGCTGCCCCGCCTGGTAGGACAGTGGTCCCACCTGGAGCGTTTGGGCGCGGGCATCGGCACCCGCGGCCCCGGCGAGAGCCAGTTGGAGACCGACCGGCGGCTTATCCGCCAGCGTATTCGGAAAATTGAGCAGGAACTGGAGAAGGTCCGGCAGCGCCGCAGCCTGTACCGTGGGCAGCGCAAGAAGGCCGGAGTGCCACAAGCCACCCTGGTGGGCTATACCAACGTGGGGAAAAGCACTCTGTTCAATGCCCTGACCAGCGCGGGAGTGGTGGCGCAAGATCAGCTGTTCTCCACCTTGGACGCTGTGACGCGCCGCATCCGGCTGCCCTCTGGCGGGCCGCTGCTCCTATCGGACACCGTGGGATTCATCCAGAAACTCTCACCCACGGTGGTAGCCGCCTTTCGGGCCACACTGGAAGAACTCGCCGACTCAGACCTGCTGCTGCACGTAGTGGACATAACTCATCCCAAGGCGCCGGAGCAGGCGGAAGTGGTGGAAACTACGCTGCGGGAGTTGGATTTGGGCGACAAGCCCAGGCTGCTGGTGGTCAACAAGATTGACCTGCTGGAGCTTCCCAACGGCGCCAGCACGCCCTCTTTGGCCGGGCTGGCAGGGTCCAACGAGTATCCCAGCGTGCTGGTCTCCGCCGCCAAAGGGTGGAACCTGGACCTTTTGCTCCGGCAAATCGAGGCTCTGCTAGTGAAGCTGGATGGGCCGATGATGGTGGTAAAGACCACTGCGCGAGGTTAGCACCCACTGACCCCGCGGTCGGCAATGACTCACCTCAGAAAGCGCCCTTCAAGACGGTGAGCGGCTTTTCTCGGCTCCCGCAGAGCTTGTGGAACCATGCGCGCCAAATCTTTTTAAACACCATATGACAAAAGGTTCCGAGACGTTGGTTCGCACAAGATACGTTATGTAGACTTCACTATATAATGTTACCCCAGCAGGCTTTCCATGGCGCTGAACACGCCCACCACGGTGGCCACCTGGGGGATTAGCAGTTTCACCATCATCGCCAGATTAAAGGGCCACACCTCCTGGTGCTGGTGGCTCTGGTAAGTGTGGCGCATCAGCTCCAGTTCTTTGGTCATGCGCTCACCCTCGTCCGCGGGTATCCGGCCGGCCCGGTCCAGCAGTTCCCGGGAGCGGTTGCTGATTTGCTGGGAAAGTTGGTCCAGTTGTTCCCGCACCATTGTCCGCCGGGCTACCATAAGCTGGTGGATGCTCCACACCGGCAAAAAGAACGCCACCCCTGACAGCACCAGGAACACCAAGAGCTGGGACAGAAAGGGGACAGCCCAGTAGTCGGCAAGGCACCGGTAGAGATTGCTGGGGAGAAAGGGCCCCAGCACAGCCCATCCGCCAAGAAATGTGCCGGCGACACTGATAATCATGGCGTTCATCACGCACAAGTTCCCCACCGGTCCCATGCCGCCGCAGCGGTCCCAATGCTCCGATTGGGGAATTACGGTGAACCTGCGCCCCAGCCGTCCTACCTGAAAACCAATCACCATCATGCGCCAGACCATTAGCCCCACAAAGAACCCGGCGGCCGCCTCCAGAATCAGGAGGACGTTTACAGGCAAAACTCTAAGGTAGTAGGGTCCAACTCAGGATGAAAGCTCCAAATCTCCCAAATGCCGACAAAGCTCAACCGGTAGGAAACCAGCAGCAAGGCGAAGACCGATCCGGCCACAAATTGCAGGGGGGAGTTGAGCCAGCGCTCCACGTTGGACACGTAGGCAACGTAGTTGCTTTCCAAGGCATCAGGCTGCAACTGTTCCGGCTTTGGCCCAACCAGTCCCCTGGACCAGGTGGCGCCCAGCGCCCGAGGCACGCTGCGCACCAGCAAGTGGGCGGTGAGAATGACCACCATGAGGGAAAGGACAGCGCTGATGTACATGGCGCTGGCCGGGGAGAATCGGGCGTTGCCTGCCTCCAGAACCAATGTCTGGAATCCCACTCCAATGTCACAACTAGCCAGTGTACGCTCGGACAGCGCCAGCCCACCTTCCACCGCCACCCGGGCAAAGCCGTGGCCAATGGACATGCCTGCCATGGCTGGCAGGACTACCAGTGGCATCAACCAGAGTCCCCAGACCAGCGCCCGGCCTTTTATGCTCTGAAAGCGTGCCGCCGCCTGCGCCACGTTACTTTGAGGGACAGGTGCGGCCAGAGACCCGGATTCTGGTGCAGCCGCACCCGTGGGCGGCCCAAACGGTGAGCGGCCGCCCCCATTCAGGAGCTGAACGGGGAAGAACTTCCGGGCGGCATGGCCAAGACGGCTGGTTTTCATGGCAGGCCGGCGTAGTTCATGTCTAGCACCGGCGGGTTGCTGGCCCTATGCGCCAACCCCCAGTTTCATCATCAACGGCTTGGTGCTGACAATGTTGCGCTGCAAACCCAACTCCCGGGGACTGATGCCCATAGCCAGCCCAATAAGCTGCGGCAGATGCAGGATAGGCAGGTCAATGCGGCGCTGGGCCTGGGACGCAGCCTTGGGCTGGTAGCCGTCCAGGTTCAGGTGGCACAGCGGACAGGGTGTAACCATGGCGTCGGCCCCCAGGTCCTTGGCCTGGGAAGTATGCTTGCCCACCATGGTCATGGAGTTCTTTTCGTTAATGGTCAAAATGGGGAAGCCGCAGCACCGGGTCTTACCCTCAAAGTCCACCACGGTAGCCCCCACGGTGGAAATGAGGGTCTCCAGGGAGCGCTGGCGCTCCGGGTGGTCCTGAATACCCAGAGCCTCGGTGGGCCGCACAATGTAGCAGCCATAAAATGGGGCTATCCGCAGGCCCCCCAGGGGCTTGGTGATTAGAGGCGTCAGCTTGTCCAGGCCAAAGTCTTCAATCAAGACCCACAGCAGATGCTTGGGCTGGACCGTGCCCTTGTATTCCAGCCCTTCCTCAGCAATGTGGGAATTAATCTGGGCCAGATAGGCCGGGTCGGACTTCATCCGGTGGTTGGCCTGGCTCATCACGCCCTGGCAGGTGCTGCAAATGGTCATCAAAGGCAGGCCGCGCTTTTCCGCCATGGCCAGGGTGCGGGCATTAAGCACGTCGCCCAGCAGCCGGTTTTTCTCCTGCATAACACCGGCGCCGCAACAGGCGGCGGAGGGCATCTCGTCCAATTCAATGCCCAAACGCTGGCAGATAAGCTTGGCCGCCGGGTAAAGTTCCGGGCAGCCGCCGCGGGACACACATCCGGGATAGAATGCGTACTTCAAAAGTTCCTCCAGCCTGCCACTGTCCCAGCATAGATAATCAGTACCGCTCGTCCTGAGCTTGTCGGAGGACGAGGGCCAGCACGTTCATGGTTCGACAGGCTCACCATGAGCGGATTCCTACTTCATTTTTCCGATTCAGAGGCGTCCAGCTTTTGGTACAGCTTGCGGACGTTCTCCACATTCTCGATGTTCTTGTGCACCAGGGGCGGCAGCTTGCCGTGGGTCAGCGCGCGGAATCCCACGGGGGCGAAGCCCAGCAGGGCGGGCAAGTTGGTGACTCCCACGGTCTTGATGGGCAGCTGCAACTCATCCAGCATTCCACTGTGCCCTACCGACTCGGTGAACGCCTCGGTGTGGCGGGCGCCGTTGTTGTTGCCGAACCCGGCCTTGATGGCCTGATCCCGCAGAGCCATGATGCGGTCCATGGGCGCCACGCCCTTGGGGCAGGCCTGGACGCATTCGTAACAGCGGGTGCAGTCCCACATGCCGCCATACTCGCTGAGGGTACGCAGCCGGTCCCGGGACACACCCTTGGCGTCGCCGTCCCGAGGGTCAGCAGTGAAGCGGTAGGCTTTGGCCAAAGCCGCAGGCCCCAGGAAGTTGGGGTCCACTTCCAGCACGGTGCAGTCCGAAACGCAAGCGCCGCACATAATGCAGGCCGTAACGCCCGAAAGGTGCAGCATGGACTCGTTGGAGACCACGTACTCGGCCTCCGGCACCGGCCCCTGGGGTTTCAAATACGGCTCCACCTGCTCAATCTTGCGCCAGAACAGGTCCAGGTTCACCGCCAGGTCTTTAACGGCGGGCATGTTGCCGGCGGGTTCCACGCGGATTACGCCGTCCTTGTCTTTAGCCTCGCTGGCCTTGGTCTTGCAGGCGAGGCCCGCGTGGCCGTTGATGCGCATGGCGCAGGAGCCGCAGATAGCGCTGCGGCAGGAACAGCGCAAGGTAAGGGAACCGTCGAGGGACTCGCGAATATAGATGAGGGTGTCCAACACAGTGGCGTTGTCCTCAATGGACACCGGGTAGTCCTTCCAGTAAGCCTGGGGGCGCTCGGCGCCGGGGTTAAACCGCTTGATGCGAAGTGTGAGCTCCATGGATTAATACTTCCGCTCCTCTGGCTTCCACTTGGTAAAAGTCACCGGCATGTAGGAAACCTCCGGCCCCACCTCTCCCTTGCGCACCGATATGTGCTTGAGCCAGTTTTCGTCATCGCGCTTGGGGTAGTCGGTGCGGAACTGCGCGCCGCGGCTGTCTTTCCGCTCCAGGGCGCTGACGGCAATGGTCTCAGCGCAGTCCAGCATGAAACCCAGCTCCAGGGCAAAGACCAGGTCGGTGTTGAACACCCTGCCCTTGTCGTCCACAGGCGCCTGGGCGTAGCGGGTCTTGAGTTCCTGCAACTCCTGGATGGTCTCCTCGATCCCCTCTTGCTTCCGGAAGACCGCCAGGTTGCGGTTCATGGACTGGCCCATTGCCAGCCGCACCTTGGCGACCCGGTCTCCGTTCTGGGGACGATTAAGTATCCCCTGGATGCGCTGTTCCTCCCGCTTCACCGCCGCATCACCATCGAATTCGATGAACTCCATCTGCTTGGAAACTGCCGCGGCGTGGTTGCCGGACCGTTCCCCAAAAACGATGGTGTCCAACAGCGAGTTAGCGCCCAGGCGGTTGCCGCCGTGGACGCTGACACAGGCGCACTCGCCCGCAGCATACACGCCAGGCAGGTTAGTCAGGCCGTCAACGTCGGTCTTGATGCCGCCCATTATGTAATGCATCCCGGGCCGGATGGGTATGGGTTCGCGAATCATGTCTGCCCCGGCCAGGTCTATGCCAATCTCCCGAATCTGGCTGAGCTTTTCCTTAATCAGCTTCTCGCCCAGGTGGCGGCAGTCCAGCAGCACGCAGCCGTTAATCCCGTTGCCCGCGTTAATCTCGGTCTGCTCGGCGCGGGACACCACGTCCCGGGAAGCCAGCTCCATCATGTTGGGAGCGTACTTCTTCATAAAGCGCTCCCCATTCTTGTCCAGCAGGTGCGCACCTTCGCCACGGGCGGCTTCGGAGATTAGCACGCCGCTGCCCGCCAGGGTGGTGGGGTGGTATTGCACCATCTCCATATCCATGAGCCGCGCCCCCGCGTTGTAGGCCAGGGCCATGCCGTCGCCGGTGACGATGAGGGCGTTGGTGCTGGGCTCAAATACCCGGCCCAGGCCGCCGGTGCAGAAGATGAGAGTCTTGGCCCGAATGGCTTGCAACTGGCCGGTGCGGATTTCCAGGGCCACCACGCCGCAGACCCGGCCCTGCTCCTGGATGAGGGAGGTGACGAACCATTCTTCATAGCGGCGCACGCCGGACTTGATGAGCTGCTCAAACATGACGTGGAGCAGCGCCTGGCCGGTGAAGTCCCCCACGAAGAAGGTGCGGGCGCGGCGCTGGCCGCCGAAGGCGCGGGTGCCCAGGTGCCCCTCATCGTCCCGGTTGAAGGTGACGCCCATGTGCTCCATGTCAATGAGGGAACGCCCGGCCTGGCGGCACATGACCTCAATGGCATCCTGGTCGCCCAGGAAGTCGCTGCCCTTGACCGTATCGTAGGCGTGGTCTTCCCAGTTGTCGCCCCGGTCGGTGAGGGCGGCGTTGATGCCCCCCTGGGCAGCGTTGGAATGGCTGCGCACCGGGTGGACCTTGCTTATGATGGCGGTATTGGCGCCGCCGGCCTTGGCCGCAATGGCGGCGCGCATTCCGGCCAGCCCGGCCCCAATCACCAGGACATCATGCTCCAACATTGATGGCGTCTCCTTTGATTATCAAATGGTGGCTCAGGTTATGTCTATGCCTTTAAGTCCCTTGCACTTGCATTGCCAGCAGCAGGGCGGCAATGCTTTTGGCGTCCTGTATCTCTCCGCTGGCGATGAGCTTGGGGACGTGATTCAGGGGCAGCGAGACCACAGTGATGTTCTCGTCGTCGTCCGCTTCAAGCTTGGAAGGCGTCAACTCGGTAGCCAGGTAGGCGTGCATGTATTCGGTGCACCAACCGGGAGACACCCAGAAGCTGGACAAATGGCGTAGTTTCCCTGCGGTGAACCCTGTCTCTTCTTGAAGTTCCCGCAGCACCGTCTCTTCGGAAACTTCGCCGTGGTTAATGCCCCCGGCTGGGACCTCCAGCAAGACATCATTTGCGGGCTTGCGGTACTGGCGCACCAGCACCACATTGCCCTGGCCGTCCAGGGGGACGATGCACACCGAATTGCCGTGCTCGGCAATTTCCCTGGTAGTGACGCGGCCGCTGGGCAACTGCACCTTATCCACACGCACATTCATAATACGGCCGCGAAAAACCACCTGAGTTTCCACTGTTGGTTCGGATTCGGATCCTGACATGTTCTGTCACTGCTACTGGCCGCGGCGGCTCAGGCCAAAGCCCAAGCGGCGGGTAAGGGTAGCATAGAAATGATTGGGCGGGTTAGCGCGCAAAAACTTGGCCCGAAGGGGACTTTGCTCCAGTTCCACCCGGTCGCCGGGGGACATAGGGTAGTCCAAACTGCCGTCCAGGCTCAGGGTGGCCTGCTGGTCGCCGCCCAGGGCCAGCTCAATCTTGGTGGCCGGAGCCAGCACCAGCGCAGCCGACAGACCAATGTGGGCCGCCACTGGCTTGAGCACGATGCACTGGGACATGGGGTCAAGGATTGGGCCGCCGACCGACAAGTTGTAGCCAGTGCTGCCGGTGGCAGTAGACAGAATGACTGCGTCAGAACGGAAGGTGGTCACGTCTGCCCCGTCTACGGTGGCGCGAATGGTTACAACCCGGGAAACTGCGCCCCGAGCCAGCACCACGTCATTTACTGCGTGGTAGGGACCCTCTTTTATCGAGGGGCCATCGCCGCTACACCGGAACAACCGCGCCTGAAGCATGGTGCGTTCTTCCACACGGCAGCTGCCCTCAAAATAATGGGGCAGCTTTTCCAGGGCTTCCTGCACGGAGAGTTCGGTCATAAAACCCAGGCGGCCCATGTTGATGCCCACCACCGGGACGCCGCAGGGAGCGGTCACACGCATGGCCCGCAGAATGGTGCCATCGCCGCCCACCGTTATTACCATGTCCGTAGCAGACATGCGCTGGCGCAGGTTCTCCAGGTCTTCGGCGGCGGAGACCCAACTCCCGCCGTCCAGGGCCAGGCCGTCAAAAATGGCAGTGCTCAAGTCCAGAGCTTCTGGGATACGGGCATTATAAACAATCCCCACAGTCTTCATGGAGTATTAGCAGCCAACCTTACGCCTGATAAGTGCGCAGTTGCACGCCTTTCCGCCAGAACACATAACCCAATATAGGCAGCTTCAAGCAAAGGGAGTCTAGCATCGGCTTCCAGGGGTGTCAACCTGAACTCGGCGCCCTTGCCCCTGGTGTTCACCTGGCTACCCCGGACAGCGCCCGCACCGCGCCTTCGGCAACGCCCAGCATGGCGGCGGGGGCAATCCCCATCCACAGGGTAGCGGCTACTACCAGAGCCAGCGCGGCCCATACCGTAGGGGAGATATGGATGCGTTCCTGGGCGGCGGGCGGCTCCAGGAACATTACCCGGATTACCTTTATGTAGTAGTAGGCTGACACTACGCTGTTAATAACCCCCACCAGGGCCAGCCAGGCCAGCCCGCTATGGACCGCCGCGCTGAAAACGTACAACTTGGCAATGAACAGGCTGGTGGGGGGAATTCCAATCAGGGCTGCCAGAGCCAGGGCCAGCGCCGCCGCCAGGAAGGGAGACCGCTGCACCAGCCCCGCATAGTCGCTGATGCGGTCACTGGCTATTCGGCTGCTGATGGCAATGACCGCCACAAAGGCAGTCAAATTGGCCGCCACGTATGCCGCCAGGTAGAAGAGTACGCTGCTGGGACCCGCAGTGGTCAAGCTGCCAGGGCTGGCCTGGCTTGCACTTGTTCCCGCTACCGCCGCTACGCCTATCAAAATGTAACCCGCATGGGCAATGGTGCTATAGCCTAATAGTCTGCGGATGTTGGTCTGGCTCATGGCCACCAGGTTGCCCACGGTCATGGAAGCGGCGGCCAGTCCCGCCGCCAGCGCGCCCCAGTGCCAGTCGAAGTCACCGAAACCAGTGTAAAACACCCGTAGCAGGACGGCGAAGCCCGCCGCCTTGCTGGCCACAGACAGGAAGGCCGCCACTGGCGCGGGCGCGCCCTGGTAAACATCGGGCACCCACATTTGGAAGGGCACAGCCGCAATCTTGAAGCCGAACCCTGCCAGCAACAGGGCCACCGCCGCCAGCACCGCGTAACTGCCAAAGGGCACAGGCTGCTGGGCAGGCGCCAGCAAAGCGGCAGCTATGCCCTCCACGCTGGTGGTGCCAGCGAAGCCGAAGAGCAACGCCATCCCATACAGCATCAGCGCCGAACTGATGGCGCCAACGATCAGGTACTTCAGCCCGGCCTCGCTGGAGTTACGGTCCATGAGCAAGGCGGCCAGGGCCGCCAAGGGGAGGGTGGTCAGTTCCAGGGCGATGTAGATGGTGATTAGCTCGGCAGCGGCGGACAGCAGCATCATGCCAGTGGCGGAGAACAGCAGCAACGCCAGGAACTCGCCGTGGTTTCCCCGCATCCGCTCCAGATAGTCCACAGAGGCAAGGATGACAATCCCTGCCGCCGCCAGCACCAGGACGTTGAAGAACAGGGCAAAGCGGTCCACCGCCAGGCTGGCGGCCAGCAGGCCAGGACCTATGGCCAGGTTGGGCAACCCCGACCCGCCGCCCAGGCCCAGGGAATCGCGGGCCTGGACTGCGGTGAGCAGCAGACCCAGGGCCAATCCCGCCAGAGCCACGCCTGCCAGCAACCCCTTCCGCCGGAACACCAGGTCCAGCAGAACCACCAGCAGCCCGGTCCCAGCCACGGCCAGGTAGGGGGAGATTAAATATAAATCGTAGGAGGACATCTATTTCAACAACTGCAAATTATCCGCCGTTAAGCGCCGCCACCACCGGCGCCAGTCCCGCCTGGAAAACCCCGGTCAGCATGGCGGGATACAGTCCCACCGCCAGGATGCTGGCCATTAACAGCACCAGCGGAATGGCTTCCACTGCGGAAGCATCCGTCAGGTGAGCAAAGCGTTCCCGGCCCGGGCCAAACAGCGTGCGCTCCGCCATCCACAGGACGTAGCCCGCCGCCAGGATGATGCCCAGCACCGCCAGGGCCGTGGCCCAGGGGAAGGCGCGGAAGGCCCCCAGGAACACCAGCAGCTCCGAGACGAACCCACTGAGGCCTGGCAGGCCCAGGGAAGCCAGTCCCGCCACGAGGAAAGCAATGGTCACCAGGGGCATGCGGCCCGCCAGCCCGCCCAGGTCGGGAATGTAGCGGGTGTGGGCCTTATCGTAGATCAGCCCCACCGCCAGGAACAGGAGGCCCGTGACCGTGCCGTGGGTGAAAAGCTGCATGGCCGCGCCGTTCAGTCCTGCGGCAGTCAGCTGACCCTGGGCCACGTTCACCGAGGCGACACCCACCAGGACCAGCCCCATGTGGCTGACGCTGGAGTAGGCTACCAGCCGTTTCAAGTCCGTCTGCCTCAGGGTTACCACCGCTCCGTAGAGCACGCTGATTACTCCCAGGGCAATGAGGATCCAGGCAAATTGCCGAGTCTGGTCAGGGAACATCCCCAGATTAATCCTGAGCAATCCGTAGCCGCCCATCTTCAGCAGCACTCCGGCCAGCATCACGCTGCCTGCAGTGGGCGCGTCGGTGTGGGCGTCAGGCAGCCAGGTGTGCAGCGGCCACGTGGGGAGCTTGATGGCGAAGGCCAGGAAGAACAGCCAGAACAGCGCCGATAATGGCAACGCCAGGGCGGCTTGGGAAAGCCCAGACCCTGGGGCCAGCAGCCGGGTCATGTCGAAAGTGCCCACGTCGGGGCTGACGAATATGGCGACAATGGCCACCAGCATGAAGGCGCTGCCCAGGATGGTGAACACCAGGAATTTCATGGCCGAGTATTGCCGCCGCCCGCCGCCCCAGGTTGCGATGAGCATGTACATGGGCAGCAGTTCCACCTCCCAGAACAGGAAGAACAGCAGCAGGTCCAGGGAGGTGAACACGCCCATCACCGCGGTCTGGAGCAGCAGCAGCCACATGTAGTGCTCCCGCACCCTCAGGGTGATGTGCCAGGAAGCCAAAACCGCGCAAAGCCCCAGCAGGCCGGTGAGCAGCACTAGGGGAGCGCTGAGTCCGTCCACCCCCAGGATGTAGCTGGCCTCCAGGGTCTGAGCGGAGAACCACGTAAAACGGTCCACCATTTGGAACCGGGCGGCTCCGTCTCCCCGGTCGAAGCCGGCGAACACCAGGACGGCCAGGGCCAGGTCGGCCAGCGCCACCAGCGCCGCCAGCAGGCGGGCCGTGCGGTCGTTGCGCCCCAATGCCAGCACCGCCAGCGCCCCTGCCGCGGGCAGAAACACGGTGGCCGTTAAAAGTCCTGGAAATTCCAAACCCAAAACCTTGTTCCTCCGGCGCTACCGCAATACCAGGTAACCGAGCAGCACCAGCAAGCTCCCCAGGGTCAGCGCCACGGCATAAAACTGCACCTGGCCGGTCTGAAGCAGGCCCAGGGGCCTGCCTGCATTCCGGAACACCAGGCCGGTCAAGTTCACCAGGCCATCCACCAGGTTGCGGTCTAGCCAATCCAGAGCGCCCGCCACTGCCCGGTAAAATACCCGGCCAGTCAGAACATTCTCGTACAGCACGTCTACCAGATATCTCCGATTGAGCAAGACGTACACCGGGCCGCCGCGCTCCAGAGGGTCTTTCCTGGTCTCAGCGCCCCGTCCACGGTACAGCGCTGCTGCCAAGGCCAGACCGGCCAAGGCAATCAGCGTGGACGCCGCAGCCATGCCCAGGCTGAACTCAGGAACTGCCAGATGCGCCTCACGCCCGGACAGTGCCTCTTCCAGTCCCAAATGGAAAAATTCTGTAATCCAGTGCCCCGGAATACCCAGCAGCGAATGCACCCACTGCGGGTTGGCTACATAGCCCGCCGCCACGGTGCCAACACCCAGGACCAGCATGGGCAGCAGCATCACCATAGGAGATTCCGCCAGGTGGTGTCCACCGCCGTGCCCCGCAGGCTGAGCAGCGCTGTGGTGGGAATCGGCGGCGTGAGCGGAAACAGGCGCCGGGGCAACAACGCCCGCCTCCTCCCGCTCCTTCTCTCCGCCTCCCCGGAACTGCCCGTGGAAAGTCAGGATCACCAATCTAAGGGTGTAGAAAGCGGTCAGCAGCACGGAAACTGCCAGCAGCAGGAAGGTCAGACGGCCTACCCAGGGGGCCACCAACTCGCTGCTGCCCCAAACGCCAGACAGGATCTCGTCCTTGCTCCAGAACCCGGCTAAGGGAATGATTCCCACTAGGCTGAGGCCGCCAATGATTGTCAGCACGTAAGTCCAGGGCATGTGACGCCGCAGTCCGCCCATATAGGTCATGTTGAAAGTGTCCACCGCATGATTGACACTCCCCGCCGCCAGGAAGAGCAGCGCCTTGAAAAAGGCGTGGGTAAACAGGTGGAACAGAGCCGCAGAATAAGCGCCCATGCCCAGGGCAGCCATCATGTAGCCCAGCTGGCTCACCGTGGAATAGGCCAGCACTCGCTTGATGTCATTCATCACCAGGCCCATGGTGGCGGCCAAAAAGGCGGTGAAGGCGCCAATCAACGCCACCACCGTCAGCGCGGCGCTGGAGGCCAGGAACAGCGGATAAAAGCGGGCCACCAGGAATACGCCAGCGGCCACCATGGTGGCGGCATGAATCAACGCGCTGACCGGCGTAGGGCCTTCCATAGCGTCGGGCAGCCAGGCGTGCAGCGGGAACTGGGCCGATTTGCCCGCGGCCCCGGCAAATATGCCCAGGACTACCCAGGTCAACGCCGCTCCGCCCAGGATGGCCCCGCCAGCAGCCAGGGGTTGCGCTGCCTGCCAAATGTCTGGGATGTGGAAAGCGTTCAGACCGGCGGCGGCAAACTTGTCGCTCTGGAAGAACAGGTAAAGAATGGCGATGAGGAAACCCACGTCGCCAATGCGGGTCATGATAAAGGCTTTCTTGGCGGCGGCCGCCGCGGCAGGCCGGTGGTGCCAGAACCCGATGAGCAGGTAGGAGGCCAGACCCACCAGTTCCCAGAACATGTAAAGCTGCACAATATTGCTGGCCAGCAGCAGCCCCAGCATGGCGGCAGTGAACAGGGACATGTACGCGTAGTAGCGGCTGTAGCTGGGGTCGCCCTTCATGTAACCTTGGGAATACACCTGGACCAGCAAGCTGACTGCCGTGACCACCACCAGCATGACCGCCGTGAGAGGGTCCACCAGCAGGCCAAAGGCGATGGTGGCGCTGCCCACGGACAACCAGGCGTGCTGCCGGAATTCCGGCACATGGTGGCCTGCCGCCGCCCAAAGGGTCATCAGGGACAGGGCCAGCGCCGCCAGCAAGCACCCGATGAGCAGCCAGCCGCTGAGGGCCGGGATGCGGTTTAAGAAGGGCCTAATCACCAGGGAGATGATTAGAAAGGACAGTACGGGCAGTAGCAAGATAGCCCAGACTAGCGGCTCGCTGACCATCTACAGCTTCCTCAGAATTTCCTCGGCCACGTGCTCCCTGCCCTTGGGCACGTAGATCCGGAAGGGCACTCGCTCAGCCCAGTCCAGAATATCCCCCTCCGGGAGGATGCGCGTGGGCAGTCCCTCTCCCTCCAGGGCCTCTTTCCACATCTCAGCCAGCATCAAGTTTGGCGCGCGTCGAAACTCAACCCACATACTGGTCAACCAGACTTAATGGCGCATCTGCACTGCGTCGGTGAGGTCCACCGACTCAGTGTGCCGGTACATGGCAAACACAATACCCAAGCCCAGGGTCACTTCCGCAGCAGCCACGGCGATAATGAACAGGGCAAAAACCTGCCCCGTAAGCACTGTGCTGATGTCTTGCTGCAAGGTCTGGGGGGCCACGTAGCGCCCCATAGCCACCAGGGTAAGATTGACCGCATTGAACATTAGCTCGATGCCCATCAGAACTACGATGGCGTTGCGCCGGGCCAGGGCGCCATAAAGGCCGATGGCGAACAGCGCCGCCGCGACTATCAGCATGGCCTGCAGCGACATAGTCAGCCCTGGGGCCTCCCCCTCAGCAGGGCCAGAGAACCTACCGCCGCCGCCAGGAGCAGCACCGACACCGCCTCAAAAGGCACCACATATTCGCCCAGCAGCAGGTCGGCCAGGGTGGCTCTCTGGGCCTGGGAGCGCTGGACTTCGCCGCTGATTCCGGCTTGCTCTAGGCCTTCGGGAGTGGTCCCCCCGGAAGCCTGAGTCTGCACCAGCGCGGCCTGTTCCTGGACTGACGGAGGCAGCGGAGTCCAGCCAGTGGTCACCGCCACGGCGATGAACACCGCCAGGGCCAGCCCGGCGAGACCTGCGGCGGGCAGGCGCAGCCGGTTGGGCTGGTTGCCACGCGCCACATCTTTGGTAAGCATTACCGCAAAGACCAGCAAAATAGCCACCGCTCCTGCATACACCAGCACCTGCACCACCGCCAGGAACTGGGCGCTGAGCAGCACAAAAAAGCCAGCCACGGCCAGGAAAACTGTAACCAGCAGCAACGCCGCCCGGAATAGGTCCCGCACCAGCACTACGCCCAGGGCAGCGGCCAGCATGATCGCCGCCAGCAGCCAGAAGATTATGTCCTGCAACACCATCTAGCGGGCCCCCTGGACAGGACCTTCCGGCAAAGCATTGGCCTGGGTTGGCTTTTCGGTTTCGTCAGGGACATTTGAATCTGCGGGGTGGCTGTCCAGCCGCAGCCCCGCTTTCTCCCGCTGGTGCCAGCGCCAGGACTCCCGACCCGCCTGCTTCCAGTCCACCGGCTGCCCCAAGTGGGGATTATACTTGGCCTCTTCAAGCTGGGGCCGGAACCAGGTGCTGGGCCGCTTGTCTGACTCCCGCAGTTGCTGGATGGGTATCACCAGGTCCCGGCGGCTGTAGCGGCCCTGTTCAAACCCGCTGCCCATGAACAGGGCATCGTAGGGACAGGCTTCCACACACAGGCCGCAGAACATGCACCGGGCAATCTCAATGTCAAAGACCTCCAGCCGGTACTTGTCCCCCTGGGGCACTGCCGTGCCGCTGGGGCTGGTGACAATCTTGATGATGCCCAGGGGACAGTACTTGGCGCAGGAGGCGCAGCCGGTGCAACGCTCCTCGTACCAGACAAACTCCTCACCCCGGAAGCGGGGGTGCTGGGGCAGCCGCTCCTCTGGGTACTGCACGGTAAAGGGCTTGCGGGTCAGGTTTTTCAGCGTCACCAGCAGGCCCCGGACCATTTGCAGGCCGTACATACTAGCGCGCCTCCCGGGCAGCAGTCCCAGAAGCGGCAACCGGCAGGGGAGGCCTGACCCGCCGCACCTTGGCCTGGCTAAGCCTGCCTGCCACCAGGAGGCATGCTGCGGCGATAGCCAGGTTCATAAGGGCCATTATCCAGAGGTCGCCGGTGGTGAGCGCCCGCTCCGCGCCCCGCAGCCAGTAAATTTCCAGGCTGGTGGCCAGCAAGTTAATCAGGCTGATGGACAGCAAGAATTTCCAGGAGAAGGCCATAATCTGGTCGGTGCGCAAGCGCGGGTAGGTGGCCCGTACCCACACAAACAGGAACAGCACCAGACCCAGCTTGAGCAAGAACCACAGCCAGCCCAGGTAGCTGGCCAGCGGCCCCTGCCAGCCAGCCAGAAATAGCGTGACGATGACCGCTGAGGCGGTGATTGTGCCGCCAAACTCCGAAGCCTGGATGATGGCGAACTTGATGCCGCTGTATTCAATGTGGTAGCCAGCCACGATTTCCGACTCGCCTTCGGCCACGTCAAAGGGCGTGCGGTTCAATTCCGCGGAAGTTCCGGCGGCAAAGACGAATAGCGCGATGGGCTGCACCAGCAGGAAGGGCACAGCCTGGGCTTCCACCACTCCTGACAAGGACATGGAGCCAGCCACCATCACCACGCCCAACAGCGACAGCACTACCGGCACTTCATAACTGACCAGCACCGCCACGCCGCGGGCCGCGCCAAACAGGGCAAAGCGGTTGTTGGAGGACCACCCCGCCATGAAAATCGCCAGGATGGTCAGGGAACTGACCGCCAGTATGTAAAGCACCCCAATGCTCAAGTCCGCCACTGCCGTGTTCATGGCGAAGGGCACCACAGCCACCACCAGCAATGTGGGCATCATCATCAGTATGGGCACCAGGTTGAAGACAAGCCGGTCCGCCCCCTTGGGAGTTAAGTTCTCTTTGGTCAGCAGCTTGACCAGGTCGGCCATGGGCTGGAGCAGTCCAAAGGGCCCCCAGCGGTTGGGGCCTACCCGGTTCTGGAACCGGCCCAGCAGCTTCCGCTCCGCCCAGGTAAGGACGGCGGTGCCTGCCAAGACGCCATTGACCACAATGAACATCACCACCAAGCCGGCGATGATGTAGGCCAACCAGCACGGCAAGGCGCTGCCCGCCAGGTCATACACCCAGCGGAAAAGCGGATTGCCGTAAAGGACGTTGTCGGCAGCCAGCCGGCAGCTCAACGGTCCACCTCGCCCATGTTGATATCCACACTGCCCAGGGTGACAATCATGTCCGCCAGCTTCCAGCCCACCAGCAAGTGCTCAGTAACTGTCAAGTTAATCAGGGAGGGAGAGCGTATCTTGCACCGGTAAGGCGATACGCCGCCGTCGCTGACCAGGTAGAAGCCCAGCTCACCCCGGGGAGCCTCAATGCGCCCATAGGCTTCTTTTCCGGGCGCAGCCCGCAGCACCAGAGGCAGATCCGGCAGGCGCACCGGCCCCGGCTCTATTTGCGCAATACACTGCCGGACGATGCTCAGGCTCTGGCGGACCTCTTGCATACGGACCCAGAAGCGGTCGTAGTTATCCCCATTGGAGCCCACCGGCACCTGAAACTCCACCTTGTCGTAGGCATCGTAGGGGTCAACCTTGCGCCAGTCCCAAGCCAATCCGCTGGCCCGCAGCACCGGCCCGCTGACCGAGCAGTTAATGGCCAGGTCCAGGGGGAGAGGGCTGACGCCCCGGGTGCGCACCATGAGAATCTCGTTTTCCAAAATCAACTGCTCCAGTTCCGCTAGCTCTCCTGGAAAGGCGTTAAGGAAAGTCGCCAGGGCGGGCCAAAAGTCCGCGGGGGCATCGGCAAAAACTCCGCCGGGCCGCATATAGCTGACCGTGATGCGGGCGCCGCACAGCATCTCAAACAGGTCCAGGATGCGCTCCCGGCTGCGAAAACAGTACATCAAGGGCGTGCCGCCAAAGGTGCCCAGCTCCTGAAGGAAGAATCCCACGCCCACCAGGTGGCTGGCGATGCGCTGCAACTCCGCGGTGATGGTTCGCAGATATTTGCCCCGGGGCGGCGGTTCCACCTCCAGCAGCTTCTCCACGGCCAGGCAGTAAGCCTGGTTGTTGGTCATAGACGACACATAGTCCAGGCGGTCGGTTAGCGTCACCACTTGCACGTAGTTCCGCTCTTCGGCCAGCTTTTCCGTCCCCCGGTGCAGATAGCCAAACACTGGCTCCACCTGCACCACCACTTCGCCGTCAAAGGTCACGCGCAGGCGGAACACCCCGTGGGTGCTGGGGTGCTGCGGCCCGATATTAACCGTAACCGGCTCAGTGCGAATGGTCATGAACAACTAGCCATGTGGCAGGTTGGCGCCCGGCTGCAAGAAATCTTTTCGCAAAGGATGTCCTTCAAACCCTTCCCACAGCATTATCCGCTTCATATTGGGGTGGCCCTCAAACCTGACGCCCATCAAGTCCCAGGCCTCCCGCTCCTGGAAGTCCGCGCCCCGCCAGACCTGGTACACCGAAGGCAGGCTGGGCGATTGACGGCCATAGACCCGCGCTTTGACCACCGCCGACTGCTGTTTCCGGAGAGAGGTCAAATGGTACACCACTTCGAAATGCTCTACCCAGTCCACGGCACAAAGCGAGCTGAGGAACTGAAAGTCCAAATGCGGGTCGTCCCGCAAGAAGAGACAGGCTTCCCTGATTTGCCCCGGATTTACCCAGATTACTGAACTTTCCCACCGCTCCACTACGCCAGGCAGGGCTGCTTCCAAGCGCCGTGCCACTTCCTCTCCGCCAAGGGATTTCAGCGCCATAGCAGCCTAGCGGCCCTCAGCGGCGGAACCTGCCGCCACTGTGCGCAGGTGGTGGTATTTTTTAATCTTTTCGTGGAGCATCATAATTCCGTAAAGCAGTGCATCGGGGCGAGGCGGGCAACCCGGCACATACACGTCCACTGGGACAATATGGTCCACTCCGGGCACCACACTGTAGGAGCCATAATAGGGGCCGCCGGAGGTGGCGCATACGCCCATGGAAATAACCCACTTGGGTTCGGCCATCTGGTCATAAATGCGGCGGATGGCCGGGGCCATTTTCCAGGTGACGGTACCCGCCACAATCATCAAATCAGCCTGCCGGGGTGAAGACCGGAAGGCCTCCATGCCGAACCGGGCAATATCAAACCTTCCCATAGCCGTGGCAATCATCTCAAAGGCGCAGCAGGCCAGGCCAAAGGAGACCGGCCACAGGGCGGACTTGCGGCCCCAGTTGACCAAGGCATCCACTGAAGTCACCGCCAGGTTGCCCTGCAGGTCCTCTGGCACATGGATGGCTCCTGCCTCCATGGGCTGGGTGGATGCCGCCATCAGCGCGGCGACTTCTTGCCCTTCCGACCGGTCCAAGGCCCAGGTCTGGGCATGCAAAGGGGCGTCAGATGACGGGGAATGCATCATGAGGCTGGCCTACCGCCAATCCAGGTCGCCCTTGCGCCAGGCATAGGCCCAAGCCGCCGCTAACACCAGAATGAAGATTGCCATCTCGATAAGGGCAAACAGCTCCATCTGGATGAACCGCACGGCCCAAGGGTAAAGGAAAACCACTTCTACGCCAAATATCACAAACAGGAGGGCGTAAGCGTAATAACGGAAATTAAAGCGGTTCCACGGGCCGCCAATGGGTTCCATCCCGCATTCATAGGGAGCATCTTTGACCGGACTGGGCTTGGCCGGGCGGACGCCCAAGCGGGAAAATACCCATGACCCGGCCAGCATCCCCACCGGCACTAGAAAGGCCACCAGCAGAAAGATGGCCGCCAGGCCATATTGCCGAAAGTAGTTCTCCAGCATTAACGCCAACTCTCACGGGACTGCGGGTGGCATTATAACACGGTATCCCAGAGCACTGGTAGTGAAAAATTGCACAACCGCAGTGTTCTCGTTTATTGCATCGTCAACCTTGCTAGCCCTGGAAGGAACGGAGTATGATGCTGATGAACATTCAGCATAATTAGAACTGTGTCCGAATGGCCTTTAAGTGGCAAGAGGGCCAGCAAATCTCCGGAAACCGGCAATCCGCGGAGGTGGTCATGCTCTACCGCACATACCGATACTCCCAATGGGACGGCTCCCAAGAACTGCCGGAACTGAATGCCGATGAATTGATGGACCAACTTTCTGACGAGCTCCTGAAACAGGGCGATGTGATGCAGGCCCTGCGGGAGCTAATGCGCCGCGGCATGCAAGACCGCCAGGGCCAGCGCCTCACCGGCTTGCGGGAGATGATGGAGCAGCTAAAGCAGCAGCGCCGACAGCAGCTGCAAAACTACAACATGGACTCGGTGGTGGACGACCTCAAGCAGAGACTTGAGGAGATTCTGCGCACCGAGCGGGAAGGTATTGACAAACGGCTGCGGCAAGCCGGAGAGCAAGCCGCACAGGCCAGCGAGGACGAGCGCCAGCAGCAAGAACGGCTGAACAAGCTGCTGCAGGACCGGGCCGAACGGAACCGGCAGAAGCTGGACAATCTGCCCGACAGCCTGGGCGGCCAGGTTCGGGAACTCATGGAGTACGACTTCATGGATCCCCAGGCCCAGCAGATGTTCCAGGAACTGCTGGACATGCTGAAGCAGCAGATGGCCCAGAACATGTCCCAGCAGATGCGCCAGCAAATGCAGGGCATGAGTCCGGAAGCCATCGCAGGGCTGCAGGAGATGCTGCGGCAACTGAACCAGATGATGCGGGACAAGCTGGCAGGCCAGCAGCCAGATTTCCAGGGCTTTATGGACCAGTTTGGTCCCATGTTTGGCCCCAACCCGCCGCAAAGCCTGGAGGAACTGTTGGACCAGATGCGCCAGCAGTTGGGGCAAATGCAGTCCCTTATGGAAAGCTTGTCTCCAGAGGCCCGGAAGGAACTTGAGGATGCCCTGAGCGCTGCGCTGGACCCGGAGACCCAGCGGGAAATGGCAGAGTTCTCCTCGCTCATGGAGCAGCTGATGCCCGTGGACCAGCTTCGCCGGCAATACCCCTTCCTGGGCGACGACTCACTGACTCTGGAGCAGGCCCTGGAAGTCATGCGGCAACTCCAGAGTATGGACCAGTTGGAAGATGCGCTGCGCAAGGCTATGCGCACCGGCAATCTGGACGAGGTGGACCCGGAAAAGCTGGCGGAGATGCTGGGAGAGGAGGCCCGCCGCGCCTGGGAGCAGTTGGACCGGCTGCGGCAGCTGCTGAAGGAAGCAGGGTACGTGACGGGCGACGACCGGCTGGAGCTGACCGCCCGGGGCATTCGCCGCATTGGGCAAAAGGCCCTGAAGGAAGTTTTCGTGCAACTGCGCAAGGAGCGCTCCGGCTCCCACCAACAAAACGTGCGGGGGGCTGGCGGCGACTTGCTGGGCGAGACCAAGCCCTACGAGTTTGGCGACCCGTTCCAAGTGGACTTGCAGACTAGCATCAAGAATGCCGTGCTGCGGGGCGGGCCTGGTGTGCCCGTGCACATGGGACCGCAAGATTTTGAAATTTACCGCACGGAGCACGTAACCCGCGCCGCCACCGCAGTGCTGCTGGACCAAAGCCGCTCCATGGGGCTTTACAATAACTTCCAGGCGGCCAAAAAGGTCACCCTGGCCCTCTTTGCGCTAATCCGCAGCCAATATCCCAGGGACACGCTTTACGTCATTGGCTTCTCTGACTACGCCCGGGAAATCAAGGAGGAGGACCTGGCCAAGGTTAACTGGAATGCCTGGGTCTCCGGCACCAACCTGCAGCACGCATTGATGATGTCGCGCAAGCTGTTGTCCAAGGACAAGGGCAGCACCCGACAAATTCTGGTAATTACCGATGGCGAGCCAACCGCCCACCTGGAAGGCGGACACTCTTACTTCAGCTACCCGCCCAGCTATCGCACGGAACTGGAGACCTTGAAAGAGGTACAGCAGTGCACGCGGGAGGGCATCGTCATCAACACTTTCATGCTGGAGAACTCCTTCCAGCTGGTGAATTTTGTGGACCGCATGACTCGCATCAACCGAGGCCGGGCCTTTTACAGCAGTGCCAGCAACCTGGGCGAGTACCTGCTGGTAGATTATGTAAATAATCGGCGCAAGCGGGTAGCGGCGTGATTTCGTCGCAAAATTGACGTCTTCCCACCATGCCCCTGGTCTGGTATTATGTGGGAGCCAACAATTAAATAGGGTGGCCTGCGGGCCGCAGGGATTCCCCGGCGGCCGGGCTTTTAAGCCGGTCCAGCGAGGCTGGCAAAGTGTCCATAAGGCCCTGACGATAACTCCGGCGTCCCTTCATGCCATGTGCAGGGAAGCCGGGCCTTAAGAACCCTTGCCGCCTTGGGCAAGGGTTTTTTGTTGGCGGCACCAAGGCTGGGACGGAGCGCAACGGGCAGGAATGGCGGAACGGCAAGTAATGAGCCAAGAGGATATCCAGCGGGCGCTGGTCCGGATTGCCCATGAGATTTTGGAGCGTAACCGGGGCAGCAAGGAACTGGTGCTGGTGGGGATACACACCCGCGGGGTGCCCCTGGCCCGCCGGTTGGCCAAGCACATTAACCAATTTGAGGGGAACGAGGTCCCCGTGGCCCAGCTTGACATTGGACTGTACCGCGACGACCTCTCCCAGCGCTCTCGCCTGAAGCTGTATCCAACTAGCTTTCCGGCGCCCATCCAGGCGCAGAAGGTGGTGCTTGTGGACGACGTGCTGTTCACAGGGCGCACTATCCGAGCCGCCCTGGACGCCTTAAAGGACTTTGGCCGCCCCAAGCAGGTTCAACTGGCAGTGCTGCTGGACCGGGGGCACCGGGAACTGCCCATCCGCGCCGACTACGTTGGCAAAAATATCCCCACCTCTTTGGAAGAACAGGTGAAGGTGCGTTTGACCGAGACTGATGGCCGGGATGAAGTGGCCTTGGTGCGTCCGGAGGACTCAGGCAAGTGACTTTTTCGCAGACACCGCCGCTGGGAGAACCAGCCATGCCCGTTGGAAATCTGACAGCCAACGGCGCGGGCCGCCGCCACGTGCTGGACCTGGACGACTTTTCTCCCCAGGAAATTGCCGCCGTCCTGGACAACAGCCGCGCCATGCGCGAGGTGCTGGGCCGGGACATCAAGAAAGTCCCTGCCCTGCGGGGACGCGTCATTGTCACCCTTTTCTACGAAGCCAGCACTCGCACGCGCATCTCCTTTGAGGAAGCCGGCAAGGTGTTGAGCGCCGACGTGATAAACATGTCCGCCTCTGGCAGCAGCGTGGAGAAGGGGGAGTCCCTGCTGGATACCGGCCTCACGCTGCAAGCTATGGGCATTAACGTCATCGTAATCCGACACCCCCACTCCGGCGCGCCTTACTTGCTGGCCCGGCACCTGGACCGGGTTAGCGTGGTCAACGCCGGAGACGGCTTGCACGCCCATCCCACCCAGGCGTTGCTTGACCTCTACACCGTCAGGGAGAAACTGGGCAAGCTGGAGGGCCTGAAGGTCGTTATTGTGGGCGACGTGCTGCACAGTAGAGTGGCCCGCTCAGACTTGTGGGGGTTTGCCAAAATGGGCGCAAAGGTCACCCTGAGCGGCCCTGCCACACTACTGCCCCCGGAGTTCCTGCGCTGCAAGGGGCGTCTGCCGGAAAGCCACGCCCTGGCCTCAGTTCAAGTGGACACAGATTTGGACCGGGCCATTGATGGGGCGGATGTGGTCATGGCCCTGCGGCTTCAATCGGAGCGGCAGGACGGGGGTTATCTGCCTAGCCTGCGGGAGTACGTGCGCCGCTGGCAAGTCACGGAAGGCCGCCTATCCCGCGCCCGGCCCGGCGCGCTGCTCATGCACCCTGGCCCCATGAACGAGGGGATTGAAGTCAGCGCCGCCGTCGCCCATGGAGACAACTCCGCCATTCAAGAGCAAGTGACCAACGGCGTGGCAGTGCGCATGGCCTTGCTGTACCAGTTAACCACAGGCAACACTTAAGGACAACCGATGACTCCATCGCCTGAAACGGTGCTCATCCAGAACGCCAGGGTCATTGACCCCAGCCGAAACCTGGACTTGACCGGCGACATCCTCATCAGCGGGGGCAAGATTGTCTCCGCCGAAGCCCAGGTGCCGCCAGAAGGGCTGCCGCAAGGCTGCCAGGTCATTCCTGCCAAAGGCCTGGTGGCGTGCCCAGGATTTATTGACCTGCACTGCCACCTGCGGGAGCCGGGATTTGAATACAAGGAGACCATCGCCACGGGCACCCGCGCCGCCGCTAAAGGCGGGTTTACCAGCCTGTGCTGCATGCCCAACACCCAGCCGGCCATTGACAGTGCGGCGGTGGTGGACTTTATCCTGCGCCGGGCCCGTGCCGAAGGCGTGGTGCGGGTGTTTCCCATTGGCTGCGTCACCAAGGGCCGCCACGGTAAGAAACTGGCAGAACTGGAAGAACTGGCATCAGCGGGGGCCGTGGCCTTCAGCGACGACGGCGACCCGGTGCACGATGCCAATTTGATGCGCCGCGCCCTGACCTATAGCGCGGACCTGGGCCGGCCCATCAGCAACCACTGCCAGGACCGCGTCCTGTCCCGGGGCGGCGTTATGGCCGAGGGCTGGACCGCCACCTTGCTGGGCCTTACCGGCATTCCCGCCGCCGCGGAAGAAGCGATGGTGGCCCGGGACCTGGCCCTGGCGGAGCTTACCGGCGGCCGCCTGCACCTGGCGCACCTGAGCACTGCCGGCTCGGTGGCACTGGTGATGCAGGCTAAGGAGCGGGGCATTCCCGTTACCGCGGAAGTTTGTCCTCACCATTTGACCATCACCGACACCTGGGCTTTGGGCAATAAAGGGACAAATGGGGACTCAGTGGGTACAGGCGGCTACGACACTGCCACAAAAGTGTATCCTCCCTTGCGCCAGCAGGCCGACGTGGACGCCCTGGTGGATGCGCTTTCCGAGGGCATCATTGACTGCATCGCCACCGACCATGCGCCCCACGACGTAGTGAGCAAGCGCGTGACCTACCAGGACGCTGCCTTTGGCATCAGCGTGCTGGAGACCGCCCTGGGCTCGCTAATGCAACTGGCGCACCGGGGCAAGCTGAGCATCAACCAACTGGTGGAGCGGCTGACCGTAGGACCGGCCAAGGTGCTGGGACCGAGCTTCACCGACCTGGCGACCTTGAAACCGGGCACGCCTGCGGACATTGTGCTCTTTGACCCGGACCTGGAGTGGACCGTGGACACTCGCCAGTTTATCTCCAATGGCAAGAACACCCCGCTGGAAGGAGTCAAGCTCAAGGGGCGCGTGGCTGTGACGTTGGTGGAGGGGAAAGTGGTGTACCAGGCTCTCAACACGCGTGAGCAAGGAAGTTAACATGGCAAGTCCCGCCTATCTGGTGCTGGCCGACGGTTCCGTGTTCCCTGGAGAGTCCTTTGGCGCTCCCGCCCAGGGTCACGGCGAGGTGGTGTTCAACACCAGCATGACCGGCTACCAGGAGATGCTTACCGACCCTTCCTACGCCGGGCAAATCCTTACCCTGACCTACCCCCTGGTGGGCAACTACGGCATCAACGAGCCGGACGTGGAGTCCCGGCGCATTCAGGTGTCGGGACTGGTGGTGCGGGCGCACTGCGACCGGCCCAGCCACGGCGACAGCCAGCGCACCTTGCACGAGTACCTGCTTTCCCAAGGCATTCCCGGCATCAGCGGCGTGGATACCCGCGCCCTGACCCGCAGGTTGCGCACCCAGGGCGTGATGATGGGCTTGATTACCAATGCCCCGCCGGAATCGGCCCTGGCGCACCTGGGCGAGATGCCGCGCTATGATGACCTGGATTTTGTCCGCACCGTTACCACACCTCAGCGCTACCATTGGGACCGGTCGCCTGCGCCCCAGGGGGAAGCCAGGTACCGCATCCTGGTCACCGACTGCGGCGTGAAATACAACATCATGCGCCTGCTGCGGGTCAGGGGCTGCGAAATCATCGCCTTGCCCGCAGCCACTCCGGCGGAAGAGATGCTGGCCCTCAACCCTTCGGGCATCTTACTGTCCCCCGGCCCTGGCGACCCCCAGCGGCTGGACTACGTAGTCTCCAATGTGCGCCGCCTGCTGGGCCGGGCGCCGGTCATGGGCATCTGCCTGGGGCACCAGATGGTGGCCCGCGCCCTGGGCGCATCCACCTACAAGCTCAAGTTCGGCCACCGGGGGGCCAACCACCCGGTGCAGGATATGGCCACCGGCAAGGTATATATCACCGCTCAGAACCACGGCTATGCGGTGGACGGCGACCGCCTGCCGCCAGGCCTGGAAGTGTCCCACGTCAACCTGAACGACAACACCGTGGAAGGCCTGCGGCACCGGGAGATGCCCTTGTTTACCATCCAGTACCATTCGGAAGCCTCTCCGGGGCCGCGGGACAGTGAGTACCTGTTTGATTCATTTCTGAAAATGATTGACGACGCGGGCGGAGACCACTCACCCCCATTCCGGCCTTCCCACTCGGCAAGGAGGAAGGCGTAACCATACTCTCCCCCTTGGCAAGGGGGAAGGTATGGGTGGGGGTTGATCAAGACGCCATTCAATTAGCGACATTTCCGCCCAGGAGGGCTGAATCAGTCAGTGAGCAATTTTACTGCCCCAGCCAGCAAGCCCAGAAAAGTTCTGGTCATCGGTTCCGGCCCCATTGTCATTGGACAAGCGGCGGAGTTTGACTATGCAGGCACCCAGGCCTGCAAGGCCCTGCGTGAAGAGGGCGTTGGCACGGTTTTGGTCAACTCCAACCCTGCCACCATTATGACCGATGAGGACGTGGCTGACCGCGTCTATATTGAGCCGCTGACCGTGGAGGTACTGGAGCGGATTATCCAGCAGGAGCAGCCCGACGGCCTGCTGCCCACTCTGGGCGGGCAGACGGGGCTGAACCTGGCGGTGGCGCTGGCCGAAGCCGGCGTGCTGGAGCGTAACAACGTCCGCCTGCTGGGCACCCCCCTGGAGACGATCCGCAAGGCGGAGGACCGGGAGTATTTCCGCAAGTTTCTGGACAGCATTGGCGAGCGGCAGCCACCCAACGTCACGGTTTCCTCTTGGGACGAGGCCAGCCGCTGGGGCCAGGAGACTGGCCTGCCCCTGGTGGTGCGGCCCGCATACACTTTGGGCGGCACCGGCGGCGGCATTGCCACCACCTGGCAAGAGTTTGAGACCATCGTGAAGGGGGGACTGGCCGCCAGCCCCATTTGTCAGGTGCTGCTGGAGCGCTCCCTGGCCGGGTGGAAAGAGCTGGAGTACGAAGTAATCCGCGACGGCGCAGACAACTGCATCATCATCTGCAACATGGAAAACTTTGATCCCATGGGGGTCCACACCGGCGACAGTATTGTGGTGGCGCCCAGCCAGACCTTGACCGACAAAGAATACCAAATGCTGCGGTCCGCCAGCCAGCGCATCATTCGCGGTTTGGGCATTGAAGGTGGCTGCAATATCCAGTTTGCCTTGCCGCCGCACCCGGTGGTGGCCCAGGCCATCAAGTCCGACTGGACCCCCGACGCACCCTACTACGTAGTGGAGGTCAACCCGCGGGTCAGCCGCAGCTCCGCCCTGGCCAGCAAGGCTACGGGCTTTCCCATCGCCCGCGTCTCTGCCAAAATCGCCGTGGGCAAGCGCCTGAACGAGATTACCAACGCCGTCACGGGAAAGACCGTGGCTTCCTTCGAGCCTGCCCTGGACTATTGCGTGGTGAAGATTCCCCGCTGGCCCTTCGATAAATTCCCCCACGGCGACCGCCGCACCACCACCCAGATGAAGGCCACTGGCGAGGTCATGGCTATAGACCGGTCCTTTGAGTCGGCTCTGCAAAAGGCCGCCCGCTCACTGGAGTTCGGCAAACGGACGTTGTTGTGGGAGGATGCCACCTGGCGCTCGGACAGCCTTTCGGAGCGCGTGGCATCCCAGGCAGGGCAGGCCCTGGTGGACCGGCTGCCCCTGTATCCCAACGACCTGCGCTTGTGGGCCATGCTGGCTGCATTACGCCGGGAAATTGCCTGCGATGAGTTATCCCGCAGGACGTTGGTGGACCCGTGGTTTGTCAGCGCCTTGGACCGGATTGTGGATATGGAGCGGCGCCTCCTGGGCAAGACGCTGACACCAGACTTGCTGCGGCAGGCCAAGCGGCTGGGCTTCTCTGACGTGCAGGTGGGCACCCTGGCGGACCGGCTGCCGGAGCAGGTGCGGGAGTTGCGCCACCAGTGGGACCTGAAGCCCGTTTACAAGACCGTTGACACCTGCGCGGCCGAGTTTGAGGCGGTGACCCCCTACTATTACAGCTGCTACGAGACTGAGAATGAAGCCCAGCCCCTGCCGGGTGAGAAGGCTCTGGTTATTGGCAGCGGGCCCATCCGCATCGGCCAGGGGATTGAGTTCGATTATTGCAGCGTGCACGCGGCGTGGGCCTTGTCCCGGTCAGGAGTGCGCAGCATCCTGGTCAATTCCAACCCGGAAACCGTCTCCACCGACTTTGACACCAGCGACCGGCTCTACTTTGAGCCTCTGGATGAAGAGGCCGTCAGGGACATCATAGAAAACGAGACCGGCGAGGACGGTCCCCCACCTTCCCTGGTGCAGTTTGGCGGCCAGACCGCGCTGGACCTGTCCCAGGCCCTGGCGAGAGTGGGCCTGCCCATCTTGGGCTCCAGCGCCCATGCCATTGATGTGGCCTCGGACCGGCAGAAATCTGAGGAGTTCCTGGCCCGCCTGGGGATCCCACAGGCCCCCGGCGCCACCGTGGCCTCGGTGCCGGAAGCCCTGCAAGTGGCCCAGAACATCGGCTACCCGGTGGTGGTGCGGCCCAGCTACGTGCTGGGCGGCCGGGCCATGGAAATTGTGCAGAACGCTTCAGAGCTAATCCGGTACTTGACCGCAGCCACCGAGGTAGGGCCTGACCACCGCGTGCTCATTGACCACTACCTGGAGGGCAAAGAGTGCGAGGTGGATGCCATCTGCGACGGGGAACAGGTGCTGATTCCCGGCATCATGGAGCACATTGAGCGGGCAGGCGTTCACAGCGGCGACTCCATGGCCATATATCCAGGTCTCAACTTGAGCGAGGCCGAGGTCAACACTCTGGTGGACTATACTACCCGCATGGGCTTAGCCCTGGGCGTACGCGGGGCCATGAACGTCCAGTTCGTCATTATGGGCGGCGCGGCGTACCGCAGCCCCAATGCGCGCCAGGGTGGCGCTGGGGCCACCTCGGTGTACGTGCTGGAGGTCAACCCCCGGGGCAGTCGCACCATCCCATTCATCTCCAAAGTCACTGGGGTTCCGGCGGCCAGCCTGGCCACCCAGGTGATGCTGGGCAGAACCCTCAAGGAACTGGGCTATTCAGGCGGACTTTGGCCCCGCCAGAAACTGGTGGCCATCAAAGCGCCGGTCTTCTCCATGGCCAAGCTGGTGGGAGTTGACTGGTACCTGGGGCCAGAGATGAAGTCCACCGGCGAAGTCATGGGCATTGACCGGGACTTCCCGGCGGCGCTGACCAAGGCGCTGATGGCGGCATCCATCAACCTGACGCCGGGCACGACCGTGTTGCTGAGCATTGCCGACCAGCACAAGGCCGAGGCAGTGCCCATGATCCGCGGCCTGCTGCAGGCCGGCTGCCGTCTCTACGCCACCGAAGGCACCGCCGCCATGATTAGCGCCATGAACTTTCCCGTGACCCTGATCACCAAGAAGTTGAGCGAAGGCCACCCCAACGTGGTGGACGTGATTAACGACGGCAGTGTGCGGGCGGTGGTGAACACCCTTTCCGGCGACACATCAGTAATGCGGGACGGTTTCCACATCCGGCGGGCGGCGGTGGAGCGGCGCATCCCCTGCTTTACGTCCCTGGACACCGCGCGGGCGGCGGTGGAGAGCATGCTGGCGGCCCATGCCGGCTACAGCGTGCGGCCCACCGGGGAATACAGAAAGCGGGAATAGCGCCTGCCGGAGGGAGAAACCATGCGATACAAAGTAGTCTTGCTTCTTCAATCCGAGGAAGGGTTCAGCATTTCTTGCCCCGACCTGCCGGAGTTCTGGTCGCAACGGCGTACCAACCTCATGCGGAGGCCTTAGAGAACAACAAGGACGCCATTCAGGAATACCTGGCGGCAATTGCGGACTCCCTGAAAGAAGCTGACGTGCAGGAAGTGGAAGTGTCTATGTAACAGTAGTCTTGGTCAAATTGCAACGGCAACTAATTTTTCCAAAGATGCAGCAATTGATTTGAAATTTCCCATCCTCATACTGGGGGTCATGCTTCCAAATTTGAGGATGTCAGCAATTTGTTCCCCGACGTCTTCAAGGAAGACAAACATTTCGGACAATACCCAGGCTGAGTAAAGCCCGAAATCCACAACGTTGTGGGAATTGGGATGCATAAGGTGGCTGTCCAATATCTTCGGCTCCTGGGGCCCTTCATAGACTTGGAATAGGATACCATCGGTCGGAGTTCCAAATACCAGCTTAAGGTGTTCGCGATGGTTCAGCACATCCCGAACCTCCTTTATGGTTGGCCACCAGGAATCAGTTTTGTCTATGATTGCCAGGATATTTTCCGGCACGTATTTTCGAGAATGTCCCTTCTTCTCAACCCACGAAAATCCGGGCGACTGCTTCAATGTGGGGATTTCCCCTTGAACCTGCATAACCAAAGCCGCGATGGAGTCCATCAGGCTAGCAACATCGCTGTGAAAGTCCTTAATCCCCAGAGACATGAATGGTCGCCACATAGATTTGACACCCGTAATACCGTGCTGGGCAAACTCCGCCATGTCTGGTTCCTTAGTCATGCCCTCTCTCATCCACTCTAGTTGAGCCAGGCGGTCGAAAAGGTCGGTTAGTCTCAAACTCGTGTATTTGAAGGCCGGAGACAGTCTGACCAGTGTGTCCAGTTCGTCATTCCTTCCCTTCACCTTCATGCGTAGCAACGCTGATGCTCGAAGCCATACTTCGTTTCCCAGACATTCGAAACGCGCCGATATGATGTCGTATTCATCATCTGCACCCAGATGAATAAGTTCCCGCACCAGCTTTATTCGACTCGGGATAATCAGGCTCTCGACCATTCTTTACGTTCCCCCTACCACTCCATCTCCACGCCAGCCCCGGCAGCTTTGGCCCGGTCATAGGCCAGCTTGGCGGCGGCCACGTCGGCCACGCCGGTGCCCATGAGCTTGGCGTAGATTATCTGCCGGGCATTGTCCCGCCCCTTGATGTTGCCCGCCACCACCTGCCGCAGCTCCTGCAACTGGCTCCACTGCGCCAGGCCCCGGTCGGCGGCGCTGGCCAGGTCTCCCGCCTCTGCGGGCGCCTGCTCTGCCGAGTCCACAAACAGCTTGTCGGCGCGGGTCAGGGCAGCGTCGTCCACCTCCCGGGCGCGCCAGGTGGTTGGCCCGGCGGCGATTAGAGTAGTCCCCTGCGAGAGCCAGGCCCCTTGGACCACCGGCTCCATGGTGGCGGCGATGCAGATAACCACATCACTGTCCCGGACGGCTGCTTCGCCGCTGGCGGCGGGGTCCACTTCAAGCCCCAGGGAGTCGGACATGGTGCGGGCAAAGGCCTGGCGGTTCTGCGCGTTCCGGCTGAAGGCCTTGATGGCTGCCAGCTTGCGCACCTTGGTCAGGGCCTCCAGCTGGGTAGGCGCCTGGTAACCTGTGCCAATGATTGCCACCCGCGCCGCATCCTGCTTCGCCAGATACTTCACTGCTACGGCGGTGGTGGCCCCAGTGCGGAGCTGGCCCAGCCGGTTGGCCTGGGTGTAACACAGCAGCTTGCCCGAATCGGCATCGTACAGACTTACCTGAAAAGAGTACTTGCCCTTGACCACCGTGTAGGTCTTGACTCCCAGCACGCCATCGTAGAACAGGCCGCCGCCCATCACAGCCAGCATCCCGCCCGTGGCAATAATCTTGCGGCGGGGCAGGTTGAAAGCCTGACCCTGGCCAAAGTGCTTTTGCATGGATTCAATGGCCGCAACCATATCCTCCATGGTCAACAGTTCACGGACTTCTTCATCACGCAAGAAAATTGCCATCAGCTTAACTCCTAGCCAAATCGGTTACCCAGGTTTCTCCGGCAATAAAAGCGGGGTGGCTTGTTAACCACCCCGCAGTACAGCAAGTATCCAGCAGATACAAGATCAGTCGTTACCGTCGCCGCCGCCACTGGGCGCCGCTGCGGGTGCGGCCTGTGCCGGGGGCGCCGCCGCGGTGGCCGTCCGCTTCTCCGAGGCCTTGCGGAAGATGGCCACAATGCTGCCCAAAATTATTATGCCCACCACCGTTATGGCTGAGTTCTGGAAGCCTTCCCGGTAATAGTGCTGTGCCTCCAGCGCAGGCAACAGGGCAATGGTAGCGGGAAGGGTCAACCCCATCACCGTAGCGCCAATGGTGCTGCCGATGGTGTGTCCCATCTGGGTGGAGGTCTCCAGCATCCCCGCCGCGAAGCTGCGGTTCTCAGGCAGGGAACTCATAATCTGGGCGTTGTTGGGTGCGTTGAACACGGAAGTGCCAATGGACGCCGGGAACAACAGGATCGGCAAGACCCAGATAGGCACTGACGCGGCGAAAATTGCCAGCAACCCGATGCCCAGGGCAATTAGCACCAGCGCCCCCGGCTGCAACCAGCGCGGGTTGTAACGATCATACACCCATCCGGCCCAGGACGGCATGATCAGGCCCGCCAACTGGTGGGGCAGCAAAACAATGGTCACCGCCATGGGACCCTTGCCCAGGCCGTCTTCCACCATGATGGGCACCAGCGTCATGACCGCCAGCATGGACAGGTGGTAGGTCATGCTGCTGAAGAGCGCCATGGAGAAGAATTTGTTCCTGAAGTATCGGAAGTCCAGGAACGGCTTGGGGCTGCGCAACTGAGTGACCAGGAACAGGGCGAACAGCGAGCCAGCCAGCAGGTGCATGGGTGGGTGGTAGGATTTGGCTGACGGGCTGGTAAAGGATTCAACCCCTTCGTGCAGGTGGGAGACCGAGAGGATCAAGACGCCCAGGGTAGCCACCATCAGGGCTGCCCCAAAGTAGTCAATTGAGATATTTTTGGACTTCTCAGCCGCCTGCTGCATCTTGTACTTCAGCAACGGATAACTGTTCTTGATGGCCAGCAGACCAATGGGGAAGGTGGTGAGGAAAACCAGGCGCCAGCTCAACCATTCCAGGAACAGCCCAAACAGGACTACGCCGATCACCGCACCAAACTTGGCGGCGGTCACCGGCACCGAGAAGGCGCGTCCCCGCTCCTTGGCGCCAAAGACCATGGTCAGGATGGCGTTGGAGTTGGCTGTAATCAGCGCGCCACCAAATCCAGCCACACCGCTCCACAAGATCAACTGCCCCATGCTGAGCGACGCCGCCGCCAGCAGGCCCGCAATACACATTATGATGGAACCCATGAAGTAAACGCGGACGTGTCCGTATTTTTCTCCCAGGCGGGCGGCCAAAAACACAGTGCTGCCCAAGGCCAGCAGCCGGATGACCACCATCCATGCAGCATGGGCTACGGTAGTGTCGAATTCCCGGGCCACAGAAGGTATGGTCAAGGCCACGGGCATGCTCATGAGCTGGACCAACAGCCGGGTAGTAGCTACGCCCATCAGGGTATCCTTGCGCTCCCTGGTGGACCCCAGCTCTTTAAACGCGCCCAAGACATTCAACTGGTGAAGAAGTCCGCCCTTGCTGCTCAAGTTTCCTCCGAATAATTCCACGGGCCCCTTTTACCCTGCAACCCAAGGCCAACCGAGTAATGGCTGCAAGCGCCAAAAGCCGGAAACCTACTGGCTCCGGCCTCTGGATAACTAATCCACGCTTACACTATGTCTACAGCCACCGGATGCCGTATCAGTTCTCCGCGCGATGCCTCAAACTACTTTTTAAAAAACGCCCTATTTTTCTGCACGTACTGCCGCCACTTGGGCGGAACCCGGAACTCGTCAAAAATGGCCTGTACCGGACAGACCCCCTCACAGTAGGCGCAATCAATGCACTCACTGGGGTTAATATAGTACATTGGCTCGCTTTCATTGGTCTGGATGCAGTCCACCGGGCACACCTCCGTGCAGGTGCCTTCTTTTACCCCGATGCACGGCTCAGTTATGACGAAGGGCACGACTCGCTCCTGATGTGGACTGGGCAAACACACCCCTGTTTAGTCGCAACGCAGAGTGTGTCCAACTGTATCCCATTCTCATTGGGCTGCCATATTTTGTCAAGGGATAGTATATGATATACTATATTTCGCTACTCGATGCGCTCTAGAGGAGCGGAATTATGGAACTCCGGGAACTGGTCAGCTTCTACCATGTAGCCCGCCTGCGCAGCGTTTCCAAGGCGGCGCGCCGGCTGGAGTTAGGGCAGCCTACGGTGACCACCCACCTTAGGAAGCTGGAAGAGGAGTTCGGCATAACTTTGTTCGACCGCATCAAGCGCCCGATCCTGCTCACCTCAGACGGCTCTGCCTTCCTGGAATTGGTAAGCCCCATTGTTGAATCGGTAGACGTCCTGAAAACCCAGATGGACTATTCCGAGGGCAGAGGGGCTTTCGTGGTGGGCGCTTACCCGGACCTGGTGATGCACCATCTGCCCAGGGCTATCCAGCCCTTCCGCATGGCATATCCGGAAGTGCGTATCCGGCTGATGGCGCGGGCTTACACTCCGCTCATCCAGCTAATCAAGGCTGGCGAGGTAGACCTGGGTGTGTGTTCTCCGCCGCCGCCGGATGACTCCAGCCTGGATTTTGCCGGGCTGTTCCAGTACAACGTGGTGCTGATTACTCCTCCCGACCACCTGTTGCTGAAGGTTCACCCCCTGCAGCTCCACGACATTGCCCATTGGCCACTTATCCTCTCTGGCCCGGAAAGCCTCACCCGGCAAAAGGTGGAACAAGCCCTGAAGAGCCACGGCCAGAATTTTGAGGTGGTGCTCTCGGTAGACAATTCCGAGTCCATCAAACGTTACGTGGAAATTGGGATGGGAGTGGCCATCACCAGCGACTTCACTTTGCACCCCGACGACCATCACAAACTGGGAGTAATGCGCCTGGACCACATTTTCCCCAGTTCCCTCATCGGCATATGCACGCTGAAGGGGAAGTTTCTGGGCCGTTCAGTACGCAACTTCATCCAGAGCCTGAACGATGAACTGCAAGGGTTTCACCCGGAAGTCTGGGAATGGGACAATCGCCCAGACCAGTTAGCTCCCCTGGCGGCTGGAGGGGACGGGACCTAGCCGCCGCCCGCGGGCAAAACTTCGCGCACCCTGCGCTCCAGATAAGGCCGGGGTAGCATTACGTAACGCCCGCACTGTTGGCACTCCAGGCCAATGTCCGCGCCCAGGCGGGTGACGCGCCACAAGTACCCCCCGCAGGGGTGCGCCTTACGCATACGCACCATGTCGCCGATGTTCAGCTCTAGGGCCAACCTTTGCCCTCCGCTTCCAGGCACTTGGCAATGGCGTCGCGGATGCGCGACGCTTCCAGCCGGGCCGCTGCGGGAAAATCCGGCCCCTTGGAAGCATAGATGATGCTGCGGGAGGCGTTGATGATGGCCCCGCGGCCGTGGACGTCCACACCCAACCGCACCGCCTCCTCCAAATCGCCCCCTTGGGCGCCTACCCCTGGGATGAGCAGGGGCATGTCTGGACACAGCCGGCGCACCGCCGCCAGTTGGGCCGGCACAGTGGCCCCAACCACCAGACCCAGGTTGCCCTGGCTATTCCATCTCTGGGCCAGACTGGCCAGCCGCTGGTACACGGGGACCCGGTGTTGGGTGCCGTGAAGCCCTTCTTCCAGGGCCAAGTCCTGCAAGTCCGCCGAGCCGGGGTTGGAGCCCCGGCACCAGATAAATACTCCCCTGCTGGGGTCTTCCAAGAATGGGGATACGGTATCCTGCCCGCCCCAGGCGTTAATGGTGATGGCATCAAATCCCCACACATGAAACATGGCTTTGGCGTAGGCCTGGGCAGAAGGGCCAATGTCTCCCCGTTTGCCATCCCCGATAATGACAGCGTGGGGGGCATATGTATGGATATACTCTACGGTGCGGGCCAGGGCCTCCAGCCCCGGGAGTCCCAGGGCTTCGTAAAAAGCCAGGTTAGGCTTGTAGGCGCACGCCAGGTCTGAGGTAGCGTTGACAATGGCCCGGTTAAACTGCAAAACATCAGGCGCCGGCATGCAGGCCGGGTCCACATCCAGCCCCACGCAGAGCAGGCTTTTGGTAGTTAGGCAAGCTTGGTCAAGACGTTCTGCAAAAGCGGACATGGGCATTCCTCTGGAAAATCTAGGCCGTCCCATTATATCCTCTGAGCAGCAGGAACGGCGGCATACAGAGCAGGCAAGTTCGACAGCTGAGGCAATATGCAGCTTGATCAGAGGTTGGTGGAAGGCAGGTTCTTGCGGCGGCTGAACCGCTTTGCGGCCGAGGCGGAGATTGACGGCAAGACGGAGTTGGTGCATGTAGCCAACTCTGGCCGGATGCGGGAACTGCTGGTTGCGGGAAACCGCATCCTATTGCGGCCGGTGGCGGCGGACGCCGCGCGCAAGACCAGGTATGACCTGGCGCTGGTGGACCTGGGCTGGGCTCTGGCTTCCGCTGACGCCCGGCTGCCCAACGCCCTAGTGGCGGAGGCCATTGAGCAGAGAAGGCTGTCTCCTTTTGTCCAGTTTACTCAAATTACCCGGGAAGTGACCTTTGGCGAAAGCCGCCTTGACCTGATGCTTACAGGCCCCCAGGGACGCTGTTATATTGAAACCAAGTCGGTGACGCTGGTGGAGCAGGGGGTAGGCCTGTTTCCCGATGCCCCCACAATCCGGGGCGTGAGGCACCTGGGCAGCCTGGAGCAAGTCTTGACCGCTGGGCATCGGGCGGCAGTCATTTTTGTAGTGCAGCGGGAAGACGCTAAGGCCTTCGCACCCCACGACCAGGCTGACCCTGCCCTGGGTTATGCCCTCCGGCACGCCGTGGCTGCAGGGGTGGAGGCTTACGCCTACCGCTGCCGGGTTTCAGCGCAAGAGATTACCCTGGCTGACCCGCTGGAAGTCCGACTTTGACTGCGCACGAGTTATTGCAGGAAATGTACCACCGGCTCTTTGACCAGTACGGGCCCCAGGGCTGGTGGCCCGGCGAAGGACCGCTGGACGTGGTCATCGGCGCCATACTCACCCAGGCCGCGGCATGGCGCAACGTGGAGCTGGCGCTGGGCAACTTGAAGCGGGCCGGATGCTGGTCCTTGCTAGCCATCCACCAGGTGCCCACGCAGGAACTGGCCGGTCTCATCCGTCCTTCCGGATACTATAATGCCAAAGCGCGCAAGCTCCAGGCCTTTGCAGGCCATGTGTGCGCCAGCTACGGCGGCGACCTGGCCCGGTTCCTCGCAGGCGGAACAAGTCATCTCCGGGCAGAGCTGCTGTCCATCCACGGCATTGGCCCCGAGACCGCCGACGACATCCTGGTCTATGCCGCCGGACGCCCCAGCTTTGTCATAGACGCCTATACTCGCCGGATTCTGGAGCGCGTGGGCATTGCGCCGGAGGGGAAGCGCAAGGATTACCAGAGCTATCAACTGCTGTTCCACCGAAATTTGCCTGCCGATAGTCAGTTATTCAATGAGTACCACGCCTTGCTGGACCGCCATGCCAAGGAACGGTGCGGCAAAGTCCCCCGCTGCACGGGTTGCTGCCTATTCAAGTTATGTACTACGGCCCAAGCCTCCCACGACGTGTCAACTCAAACAAGAATGTTACCGAAGGGCAGATGATTCACTGATCCAGGAATGTTACCGAAGCATTGTTGCCGGGTCCCTGTGATTGGCTGCCGGGGCAAGCTTGGGGTGCTGCCCCAGCCG